>OLQP01000504.1_pt1 | contig 32601 bp, 27 predicted proteins | sample 1643181 | NCBI WGS metagenome assembly OLQP01 (sample SAMEA3136710, study PRJEB25190) | human gut metagenome | biome: human gut; feature: human-associated habitat; material: faeces | place: Austria | collected 2013 | reverse complement strand
TCGCAGCAAGAATGCCGAGGCATTCTTGAAAGAACTATAAAGAACAAAAAAAGCAATGAATTTGGATTATGTATCCAAATCCGTTGCTAAAAAAGAAAACGCAGCGAGAGGGATTTGAACCCCCGGAACCTTGCGGTTCTTCTGCTTTCGAGGCAGATGCCATCAGCCAACTCGACCATCGCTGCATGACGCCATTATAACATAGAGAAAAACAATTTGCAAAATTTTTTATACATTTGAGAAAATAAAAGTATGCATATACATATGTTACGTCCCCATCTTTGATTAACGGCGACACTTGCCTAATTTTTTCAGAGTGTCAGGACTCTATTTTTTTATCAACATATACAAATATTTTTCATAGTTTGTTCCGTCTGGATAAGGTACATTTTCTTCGGCGGAATCTTTGATCGCCTGTTCTAAAAATGTTCCGGCTAACTGGATCAGTTCTGGAATTCCATCGCCACGACACTTTCCGGCTGCGATGCAGGAGGCGAAGAGATCACCGGTTCCGGAATAACTGCCTCCGACATGTGGAAATGAGAATAATTTTCGAGTGTCTTTGGAAACGTACAGATTTCCCATCATTTTCTGCCCATGTTCATTCTTATAATGAATGCCGGTTACAATAATCTCTTTTTCTTTTTTGGAAGTCTGCCTGCTATCCAATGTATTTGAATTATCAGAATCCGGTGGCAGAAGTGTGGAGGCTAATTCACCAATCACATCGATGAGAATACGAGTATCTGCAATATCTATGATTGCATCGTAATCTGCATTAGTCAGAAGGCAGAGCTCTGTCAGATTAGGAGTGATAATATCCGCTTCCCCGACCAGCGCATTCATTTTTTCCAGTAACTTCGGTGTAAACATATCGTACTTTATACCATCATCTCCCATGACCGGGTCCACGAGAAGGAATGTATCTGATGTATAAAATGTATCTATGAAATGGAATATCTGATCAATTTGTGCTTCGCTTGCGACGAATCCGGTGTAGATACCGTCGAAATGCTGTCCCATTTTCTGCCATTCCTGGCGGTAAATATCCATTTTATCTGTATAGTCATCGAGGTAATAGTGCGGATATCCGGTCTGCGCGGTTAAAATTGCGGTTGGAAGTGGACAGGCTTGAATTCCCATGGCTGAGATGACGGAAATTGCGGCTGTCAGTGAGCAACGGCCAAATCCGGATAAATCATTTATTACAGCAATTTTTTTAGTCATAGTGTTTCTTCCTTTTTCATGTTGCGTTAAAATAATAGTTTTAATAATCCAGATATTTATAGTAGCATAATATTTTCCTCTTTACAAATGCATTCTAAAATGGTAAGCTGATTTCATCACTTTAGTACGCTACCATGTTAGTGAGGTAGCATGATGATATGATTTGATCTGAAAGGACATAAAGGAATGGGAAAAAAGATTGCATTTATAGGAAGCAGTGGTGGAAATCTTTATAAACAAGGTGGGAATAATCTGCCGGCAATGATGAAAGAAATTTGCGGACAGACAAAGGCAGCAGACATGGAGATCACATTTGTACAGTATGTACTGGCATCTGGCAGTCTGGATAATGTGGGACCGGACAGTCCGGCAACTTTATATACATGGAATGGAACAGAAGTACAGGCAGTATTTCAGGGGACTTTAACAGAGGTTAATGTAGAAGTGGAAAAGGTGGACGCAAAACTTGCGAAGAAGATTGATGACGGTGAAATTGACGGTGTAATGTTTGTCAGTGCCAGTCCGGACGGGGCTAACAGACAGGCAATGGAAGCCTGCGCAAGAACGAAGATTCCGATGGCCGGAACGGGCGGAAGTGGTGTAGCGCTCACGCAGAACATGGGATGTAATGTTCTGTCAGCATCTGGAACAACAGGAACAACGAATCGTACAAGAGCCGTTGCATTTACGACAGCACTTGCAAAATACTGGAAAATTAAATATATGCCAGTCATTGGTAATACAGGGGAAAATGCAGCATCAAAAGCAGAAGGAAATATATGGAAGCGCATTAATTTCCGCGGAATTATGATGACAAGCCTTCCGGCATTTATTGCCATGGCACTTTGCCTGGCGTGCAGCAAGATTCCAGGATGTGGAAGTCTGTCAGATGTATTTGATACACTTGTAAATTCAATTCCAATCGTTATTTGTGCAATTGCAGCTAAGCAGGTTTCCGGTCTTGATGAGGTGGGAGTTGTTGCAGGTATTGTAGCCGGCATTCTGGCAGTGGATGGAGGAATCCTGGGAGGACTGATCATCGGAATCCTGGCAGGTGTGCTTGCTTACTATATCAGTGTGTTCTGTTTCCGTCACAATGTGCCGGGTACGACAGTTAATATTGCTTCGGGAGGTCTTGGTGGACTGGCAGCTGGATTGGTGGGAAAATTCCTTATTGCACCTGTAGCATTATGGATTGGAAATGGTATCTGTTCTCTGATCAACATGTGTATTGATTACAATGCCCTCCTTGCAGGGGCGGTAGCAGGACTTCTGATCTGGCCGGCAATTATTGGAGGTGTTTACCATGCGGCAATTCTTCCAATTGTACTATTGGAAATGGAAGAAATGGGATTTAGTTTCCTTGGAGCTATTGATATGACAGGACTTGTCATGGTATCAGCAGGAATCACACTTGCCAATATTATTCTGCCGAAACAGAAAGGTGAGGCGGCTGTAGCACTTCCAGGCTGCATTATCAATATCTGTTTTGGAACATTTGTGGAGGCATCTTATCCATTCATGTTCTCAAACAAGATTGTCTTTGCCGGAGCGCTGGCAAGTGCAACTGTAGGTGGATCAATCATAGGACTGTTCAATGTAAAAGGAACCGCTTATGTGCCGGCAGTGCTTGCTCCGTTTATGGCAAATGAAGGAAAAGGCCTGGCATTTGCAGTGGCTATGATTGCTGCAATGGGATGTGCATTTGCAATCACGATGGTGGCAAATGTGCTGGAGAGAAAAAAGAGTGGAAAAATTCCAGTGAAAAAAGTTTGAAAAAGTTGAAAAAACTTGTTGACAACCAGGGGGACCTACGCTATAATAGATTTTGCTGTGAGGGACACAAGAGAAACGGAACACAGTAATGTGCGCGTAGCTCAGCTGGATAGAGCGTCTGGCTACGGACCAGAAGGTCGGGAGTTCGAATCTTCTCGCGCACGTTGAATTTAAGGCATATCCGAAAGGATGTGCCTTTTTTTCTATGATAAGAAATTGCTTTTTCTAAGATAAAAGTAGACAAAACATATTTGATAACTGTATAATAAACATAATATTTTCAACTAATAAATTTCTTTATGGGGATAAAAGTAGAATGATTTATACATAGAAGAAATTTATTAAGCATGAAGAATGAGTGAGGTAGGGTATGAAAAAAATATTTAGCAGTCTTCCGGTGAAATTATTGATTGGTATTGTTATTGGAATTATCTTTGGACAGATTTTCCCGGAAAATGTAATGAGTGTTGTTGTCCCATTAAAGAATATTCTGGGACAGGTCATTAACTTTGTAGTACCGTTAATTGTCATCGGATTTATTGCACCGTCTATTACAAAGCTTGGAAATAATGCGTCACGTATGCTTGGAGTTGCACTTATGGTTGCATATACGTCGTCCGTACTGGCAGCACTTCTTTCTATGGGAGCTGGATATGCAATTATTCCGAATCTTCCGGTTGTGTCAGAGATTGAAGGCTTAAAGGAATTGCCGGAAGATGTTTTTGGTCTGACTATTCCGCAGATTATGAATGTCATGAGTGCTCTTGCATTTTCCATTTTAATCGGACTTGCGGCAATCTGGACAAAAGCAAAGACGATCATTACTATTTTAGATGAGTTCCAAAATATTGTACTTGCAATTGTGTCAAAGATTATTATTCCAATTCTTCCAGTGTTTATTGCATTTACATTCACTTGTTTATCATATGATGGAACTATTACAAAGCAGCTTCCGGTATTTGTCAGTGCAGTCGTAATCGTTATGATCGGACATTATATCTGGCTGACAGTGCTGTATGTTGTAGCAGGAGTCTATTCTGGAAAGAATCCAATTGAAGTCGTAAAGCATTATGGACCGGCTTATATTACAGCAGTTGGAACGATGTCTTCTGCCGCAACACTTGCAGTTGCGCTTCGGTGTGCGAGAAAATCCAAAGTTTTAAGAGAAGATATGGTGGATTTTGGTGTGCCGTTGTTTGCAAATATCCATTTGTGCGGATCCGTATTGACAGAAGTATTTTTCTGTATGATCGTGTCCAAGGTATTATATGGTACATTACCGGATATTCAGACATTGGTACTGTTCTGCGTCCTGCTTGCGATTTTCGCCATTGGAGCCCCTGGAGTTCCGGGAGGAACGGTAATGGCATCATTGGGACTCATTACAGGCGTTCTTGGATTTGGTGATGATGGTACAGCATTGATGCTTGCAATCTTCGCACTTCAGGATAGCTTCGGAACAGCCTGCAATGTAACGGGAGATGGAGCGTTGACATTATTCCTGACCGGTTATGCCGAAAAACATGGAATAGAAAAGCAGAACATATCTGTGGAATTATAGATTGTTGAGGCATTCTTGAATTTTAGAAAATGAAAACATATCAATGGTATGATAATAAGAAAATGGAGAGTGGAACAAAACCACTCTCCATTTCTATATGCAAAGAAACTAAAACTAATTCAAATATGTAACAAGATCGTCCTGTCTCTTAGCAGCCTCGCGCTCTTCATCAGGATATCCCATTCCTACCATTCCGACAACCTGCATGTCTTTGTCAATTCCAAGACCTTCCAGGTAATCAGCAACTTCTGCTTTGTCTCCACAGTATTTTAACTGGTTGATCCAGCATGCACCAAGTCCAAGTGAGTGTGCTGCAAGAAGCATATTTTCAATCGCGCATGAGCAGTCGCTGACTCCGTTGACAGCTTCTTTCTCACATGCAACAAGTACAATTGTCTTTGCTCCGTATAATGTGTAAGCAGGGTTCTCCATTCCCTTTGCTACAACATCCTGAAGACTCTTAATAGAATCTGCATTCTGCATTACATAGAATCGGTATGTCTGTAAGTTCTTGCCGCTTGGAGCGTAAGTTCCTGCTTTGACAATCTCATCTACGAGATCCTTTGGAACGTCCTGCTCTTTGAATTTACGAATAGATCTTCGAGTATAAATGTTATTCAATACTTCGTTCATGATTACCTCTCCTTTTAAAATAATTAACCTTTTTATCTAAAGTACAGTATAATATTAAAAACAAGAAAAATCATTGTCTATTTTAGATAAAAATACGAAAAATAATTTGTAAATATAGACAAAATGTGTAGATATGTACATTGTTAAGAAATGAACAAAATGTTATACTAGTAATATTAAGGATTGAAGAAGTGCATAGCACAAAAAAATCCGTGGGTAGCGAAAAAAATGAATCATGCATCAGTCCGCAAAGGCGCGGGGGAGGAAGAGAAAATGTCAGATTTGAAATTTACTTGTACTGGTTGTCGTAATGGCTGTGTGATCACAGTCTGTTATAATGAGGAAGGTTATCCAGATGTGAAAGGCAATGGCTGTATGCGCGGCGTATTGTATGCAAATGACAAAGTAAGAGCAATGGACGAGAAAGAGACGGACAAGTAAGATGTTAAAATCATATGTTGCATTTGACATAGAGACGACTGGACTTAGCCCGGAGCACAATGAGATTATTGAGATTGGTGCGTTGAAAGTAAGGGAAGGAAAAGTTGTTGACCGTTTTATTCGTTTTATCGAACCGGAGGCCGGGATACCTCCGATGATTACGCAACTGACCGGAATTACAAATGATATGGTAGAAGGAGCAGGGAACTGCGGCGAAGTATTGCCGGAGTTCCTTGAATTCTGCGAACAGGATACGCTGATCGGACATAATGTGCAGTTCGACTTCAGCTTTGTGAAGACAAAAGCAAAAGAACTTGGTTACACCTATGATCATATGGGAATTGATACACTTAAGATTGCCAAAGTTGTTCACGCAGACCTTCCATCCAGAAAGCTTGGCGCACTCTGCGAATACTATCATATCGAAAATGTGGCGGCGCACCGGGCATATCATGATGCTCTGGCAACCGCAAAACTGTATCAGTCTATGGCGCATTTTTATGAGGAAAAGGAACCGAAGGTTTTTAAACCACAGCCCTTGGCATATAAGGTGAAGAAAAAAGAACCGATAACCGCAAAACAGATCGCATTTCTTACAAGGCTTATGCAACAGAAGAATATTTCTATGGAAATGGACATACATACACTGACAAAGAGTGAGGCTTCCAGAGAAATCGACCGGATTTTATCCCGACCGTAATGGAAGTGAGAAACCAATATGGAATACAGTCTGACAGGCTGATGTATTGACAGTAATTATCAGATGTGTTAGATTGTAAAAGTAATAGTTAAAGATACAAAAGAATAAAAAATGTGTGAGGTGTCAGTCAGAGAAAGATATTATAAAAAGTTATTTATCTGGCTGATGAAAAGGGAAACAGGTGTGAATCCTGTACGAACTCGTCACCGTATTTTGCGAGCTTTGAATCCTACATGCCACTGGGAGACCGGGAAGGCTGATTTTAGAGCGCCTGAGCAATAAGCCGGGATACCTGCCTTTCACAGTACAGGAACATATTTGTTCAGGCCACGAGGAACTGGCAGTACGAAATACATAGAAAGGCTATTTGACGGAAGGAAGATAATTTCGTCAATAGTTTGTTTTGCGTACTCTCTGTTCATTTTTTAATGGCAGGGATTTTTTATTATATGAATGTAATAAGAAACCTCCGGGAAAATTATTTTGTATCTTAGAAAAAATGGAGGATGGAAAGATGAAGAAAAAATTGGTAGTCGTATTACTTACTGCAGCTATGAGTATGTCTCTGCTTGCAGGATGTGGAGGAAATTCAGGAAGTTCTGACGCAAAGAGTGATGCAAAGACAGAGGATACGAAGGAGGACAGCGATCAGGTGGCAGCAGACAAGGTGGCAAAACTGATTGATGATATCTATGTTCAGGAGAGAACTGACAAGACAGATGAACAGTGCAAAGAAGCTAAGGAAGCCTGGGACGCATTAACAGATGCCCAAAAAGAATTAGTAGAAGGTGAGAACGCAGATCCTGATTACTTCGGAAGAGATACAGGTGACGCTTCGAAAGATGATCCGTTAAATCAGGACGAGATTGGTGAGAATGAACTTCTTGTTGTAAGTTTCGGTACATCATTCAATGACAGCCGCGCAAAAGACATCGGTGGAATTGAGAAAGCACTTCAGGCTGCTAATCCAGACTGGTCAGTAAGAAGAGCATTTACAGCTCAGATCATCATCAATCACGTACAGGCCCGTGATGATGAGAAGATTGACAACATGGAGCAGGCATTGGAGCGTGCAGTAGACAATGGAGTTAAAAACCTTGTTGTTCAGCCGACACATCTGATGCATGGTGCAGAGTATGATGAGTTATCAGAGACAGTGGAAAAATATAAAGATAAATTTGAATCTGTAAAGATTGCTGAGCCTCTTCTCGGCGAAGTTGGAGCAGATGCAACAGTTATCAATGCAGACAAAGAAGCAGTTGCAAAAGCAATCACAGACGAAGCAGTTAAGACAGCAAACTATGACAGCATTGATGCAGCAGCCGAAGATGGAACCGCATTTGTATTCATGGGACATGGAACTTCACACGTTGCAAATGTAAGTTATGATCAGATGCAGGCACAGATGGAGCAGCTTGGATATAAGAATGTATTTATCGGAACTGTAGAAGGTGAGCCGGAAGATACAGAGTGTCAGGCAGTCATTGAGAAAATCAAAGAGGCCGGATATAAGAAAGTAATCCTTCGTCCACTGATGGTTGTTGCAGGAGATCATGCGAACAATGATATGGCAGGAGACGATGATGATTCATGGAAGAGCCAGTTTGAAGCGTCAAAAGCATTTGACAGTGTAGAATCACAGATTGCAGGTCTTGGAGAGATTGATGCAATTCAGCAGATTTATGTAGCACATACAAAAGCTGCAATTGAAGCTAAATAGTTGACAGGTCAGATTTTCAGAGTACAATTATAAAGAAAAATAATTAGAAAAGAGAGAATGGACATGTTAAAAAAGAAATTATTAGTTTTATTACTTTCCGCCAGTATGGCAATGACAATGCTTGCCGGATGCGGAAGTAATACGGATAAGAAAGATGACACAAAAACAGAAGCTTCCAAAGATGATGCGTCAGAAGCAAAGACTGACAGCAAAGATGCGAAGGAGCCTGAGCTGGAAGATGGAACTTATAAGGTAGATTTTAATACAGACAGCGGTATGTTCCACGAGAATCCGGACTATAATGACGGAAAAGCAACGCTGACTGTTAAAGATGGTAAGATGACAGTACATATTACATTGAATTCTAAAAATATCGTACAGTTATTCTTAGGCTCAGCAGAAGATGCACAGAAAGACGGGGCAGATCTTATTGATCCGTCAGAGACAACAGAGATTACTTATTCTGATGGTTCCGCGCCAGAGGAAGTATATTCCTTTGACGTACCGGTACCGACACTGGATGATGAATTTGATCTGGCATTGATTGGAACAAAGGGTAAATGGTATGACCATAAAGTCAGTGTGTCCAATCCGGAATTGGTACAGTAATAAGCTTTATTTTGTAACAAAATGTGAAATGAATAGTATGTAATTGGAAACATCTATCAATGCAATAAAAAGAAAGCGTGATAGAGGTTTCTGTATTTTTATCAGAACTTTATATGAAAAAATAATAAAACATACTTTTTCTATTATAGGAATATATAGATAGAACAAATGATTAATAGAAAATATTAATAAAAACAATTGGACGAGAATAGTACAAAAAGGTACTATTAACGTAACTGATTTATAACATAGAGTTGTTAAAGATTATAAATTTGACGTGTTAGAAAGCTGTTGATAAAATGAACAGACATTACATATTTCAGAGGGAAATTTTAAAGATATGAAAGAGGAAAAGAACTGGCTGGGGAAAGTTGTATTATTAATCGCAGTGATTGCAGCAGTCGCTGTGTATTTTTTAGTCCCAGGTGTCAATAAAATGATGAACAAGGTATTTGCCATGTTTGCAAGCGGAGACTTTACGGTTGTACGTGATTTTGTGGCATCTTATGGAGCATATGCGGCTGTAATCTCATTTTTACTGATGATCTTTCAGTCCATTGCAGCACCGCTTCCGGCATTTTTGCTCACATTCGCAAATGCGAATCTGTTTGGATGGTGGCAGGGAGCAATCCTTTCCTGGACAAGTGCTATGGCAGGAGCAGCTGCATGTTTCTACATTGCAAGAATTCTGGGACGTGATGTGGCAGAGAAACTTACAAGCAAGAGCGGACTGGCTCAGATTGATACATTTTTTGAACGATATGGAAAGAATACAATCCTGATCTGCCGTCTGCTTCCATTTATTTCGTTCGATATTGTAAGTTATGCGGCAGGACTGACATCTATGTCATTTATGTCATTCTTTATTGCAACAGGAATCGGACAGCTTCCGGCAACAATTGTGTACTCTTACGTTGGCGGCATGTTGACCGGCGGTGCAAAGTTATTCGTGACCGCGCTTATGATTTTGTTTGCCCTCTCAGCACTGATCTTTATGCTGAGAAAAATATATATGGACCGGCAGTCCAAAAAAGAAAAAGGGAGGATATGAAATGGATACTTACTACAATCCGGAAGATCTGGCGAAGTTTGGAACCATTGGGGAAAAAGCACCGGAGTTAGCAGAGAAGTTCTTCAGCTACTATAATGCAGTGTTTGAAGAAGGTGCACTGACAGCAAGAGAGAAATCTCTCATTGCACTTGCTGTGGCACACACGGTACAGTGCCCATACTGTATTGATGCTTATACCAATGACTGTCTGAATAAGGGAGTAACAGAAGAGCAGATGACAGAGGCTGTCCATGTGGCAGCAGCAATCCGTGGCGGTGCAAGTCTGGTTCACGGTGTACAGATGAAAAACATCGTAAAGAAATTAGAGTTCTAAAAATTAAAATAAAACATTTGAGGAGATTAAAAACATGAAAAAGAGAGTCGTAACATTATTATTAGTAGCAGCAATGACAGGATCTATGGTTGTAGGATGCGGATCAAACTCCAGCTCTGACACAAAATCTGAGACAAAGACAGAGTCTACAGATACAAAAACAGAGGAGAAAAAAGAGTTGGCAGACGATGAGTATCAGTATGTATCTGCTGAGGATACAGCGAAAGCTGACGGAGTTCACGTACTCGATGTAAGAGAGTGGGATAACTATGTGACTGGAAGAGTTAAGAATTCTGAGTGGTGCCCAATCTTCCCATTAGAGGATGATTCCTTAGTTGACGCTATGACAGATTACGCAAAAGAGAACCTGAACGATGGAAAAGATATCTACATCATCTGTAACAGTGGTAAGCGTGGAGCTGAAAAAGCAACAGGTGTATTAAGAGATGCAGGAATCGAGTCAACATCTATCTACACAGTAGAGGGTGGGGCAAAAGCACTTGCTGACGTAAGCGGAGCTCTTACAACAGACCGTACAGAAGAGAACATCGACTGGCAGTATGTATCTGGAAAAGATGCAGTTGCAGCAGTAGATGACAAAGATGTTCAGATTCTGGATGTTCGTGATGATGATACATACAAAGCAGGACACTTAAAAGGATCTTTCCAGTGCGGATTAAAAGAGGTTGAAAGTGCAGATGCTCAGACAGCTATGTACAAACTGGCAACAGAGAAGATGGATTCTTCTAAGAAAGTATATCTTCTTTGCTACAGCGGAAACAAGTGTGCTAAGACAGGAATCTCTATCCTGAAAGACGCTGGCTTTGATTTAGATAACCTTTACATTATTGAGAATGGTGCAAAAGACGGGGACGTATCTGCTGCATTCGTGACAGAGTAAATTTGTAGAAAATCAGTTCATAAGAGCCGGGAGGGGGAACTCCCGGCTCTTATAATTTCAAGGTTCTGTCAGCATACAACAGTAGGAGAGCTTCCTACGGGAAAAGCTGCAAAACAAATATCACAATATGCAGTTTCAGAAAAATGCGGTTTATGGTATAGTAAAGTATATTACGGTGATTGTGAGAAATGGTATTGCAGTGGGGATAACGAAGAATGAAAAATAAAAAAATGTGGATATTTATCGGAATTATTGTTGTGATTCTGGTACTCAATCACATTTTCGGGTGGTCTGCCTACCTGGGAAATACAGAGAATTTGAAATTTTTGGAAAATATGGTACAGGATAATCTTCTTCTGGCGGTGTTGATCTACACAGTGCTTACGATTGTAAGTTGTGTCGTTCTGGCACTTCCGGGAGTGACATTTGCAATTATTGCGGGGCTGGTATTTGGACCGGTACTTGGAACGATCTGTTGCTCAGTTGCGACAACGCTTGGAGCAATGGTCGCATTTGTTGTGGGACGATTTTTCCTTCAGGACAGTATCAAACCGATGGCAATGAAAAATAAGTATCTGAAAAAATGGCTGTTTGATGAGACGGGAAGTAACGAGATTTTTATTCTTATGATTACAAGATTGGTTCCGTTGTTCCCATATAATCTTCAGAATTTTGCCTACGGGGTAACAGATATTAAATTCTCCACATATTCTATATGTTCTCTGATTTTTATGCTGCCAGGAACGGCTATGTATACGGTTGGAACAGCCGGACTTGCAGACAAAGAGAACCGGATCCTTTATATAGGGATTGCACTTGTACTGGCGGTAGTTGTTATGGGGCTTGGTGCATTTTTGAAGAAGCATTATGTGCAGGAGGAACAAAGTGAAGAGTAAAAATGATGTGTCAGAGTGTATACACTGCCATGTCTGTCAGAAGCATTGTGAGTTTCTGAAAAAATATGGCATTGATATTGGGGACACTGAAAAGCTGAAGGAATTATCTTATCATTGCTTTTTGTGTGGAAAATGTACAGAGGTCTGCCCGATTGGGATTGACGGGCGGGATTATATTCTAAAGCTTCGCCGGGAAAATGTCCGGGAGGCAGAAGGGACATTTCGTGAAAAAGGGTATGGAATGCTCTTAAAAGAAAAGAAAGATTATATCTATAAAAATTATCGTAATGCAACTGGAAAATGCATCCTTTTCCCAGGGTGTAATTTTCCTTCTTTTTATCCAAAGACAATGAAGAAGCTTGTGAAGCTTCTGAAAGAACATGGAATCGGAGTTGCCTATGACTGTTGTGGAAAGCCGATTGCGGAGCTTGGACTGGAAGTTGATGAAAAGAGAATTATACAGCGTATTAATGATGAGTTTGAAAAAAGAGGCGTGGAAGAGGTTATCATGCTTTGTCCGAACTGTTATACATTTTTGAAACCCTATTTGAAGGTTAAAGTGACAGACATTTATGCAAAACTTGAAGAACTAGGGATTGGTGAGAAGAATCTGGAGTCCGGCAAAGTATTTTTGCCTTGTCCGGATCGTGAGAAAAGAGAGATTCTTGCATCAGCAGAGCGATTCGTGAAGGGAAGTCTGGAATCGGTAAAAGGAGTACAGTGCTGTGGTCTTGGAGGCTGTGCACCGGTGAAAGAACCGGAAATTGCAAAGCACATGGCATCTGCACTTGCAGGAGAGGAAAAAGTATATAGTTATTGTGCTTCCTGCTCCGGCAATCTGACTCGTGGAGGCTGTCAGAACGTGAGACATCTCCTGACAGAGATTTTAAAGACTTATGAAAAGCCGGATGTGAAGAAATCCATGATCAACCGTGCGAAGACGAAATTTACATAATTTGTAACTGTTCAGAGCCAAGCAAAATTTCAAAAAACAGGTATAAAATGCGTAGCATTTTGGAAGTTGGCTCTGAACAGTTCCATTTGTTTAAAAAATGACTCCGTACCAGGTGACAATTCAACAAAAGAATGGGGATAAAAGATGAGAAGAGCAATCATTGTATTTACAAGAGTTCCGGTGGCGGGGCAGACAAAGACAAGGCTGATGCCATATTTTTCGCCGGAGGAATGTGCCGGGCTGCACACTTGCTTTTTGAAAGATATTGCCGGGCAATGTCAAAAAACACAGGCGGATCTTTATATCTGTTACACTCCGGACAATAAAGGAGCTGCATTAAAGAATATATTTGGGGATGACAAGATTTATTTTCCGCAGATGGGGGAATCTTTGGGAGAGAGAATGTACATGGCAATCCAGAGGGCTCTTGCCAAAGATTATGGATCCTGTGTGTTGATTGGAACGGATGTGCCGGAAATTAAGCAGGCAGATTTAGATTATGCATTTCGTCTGTTAGATGTGCATGACATTGTTCTGGGACCAACGCAGGACGGTGGATATTATCTTGTAGGTATGAAGAAGCCAGTGAGAGAGGTGTTTGAAAAACAGACTTACAGCCATGCAAGTGTTTTGGAAAATACAGCAAAAGCAGCTTTTGAGGCTGGTTATACAGTTGGTTTTGCAAGAACGCTTCATGATATAGATGAGAAAGAAGATATTAGTAAATTTCGAAACCGGATGCGTAAAACTCTGGAATTGCAGAAAAGTGAGACTGGACGTTATCTTCTGAAAAAACAGAAGATTTCTATTATTGTTCCGATTTATAATGAAGAATCCACGATAAAATCACTGCAAAAACAGTTGAGTCCTCTTCTGGACAAATGTGAAATTCTCTTTGTAGATGGCGGAAGCAAAGACCGGACATTGTCAATGATTGATTCCAGGTTCCGTGTACTTCATTCAGAAAAAGGCCGGGCAAATCAAATGAATCTGGGAGCAAAAGAAAGTTCCGGGGATATTTTGTTTTTCCTGCATAGTGACAGCGAGCTTCCGAAGCATCCGCTGGCGGAGATTCGTTATGTGATGAAAGACCATCTGGCAGGGTGTTTTGGAATTGCATTTCATTCAAAGCATTTCTTTATGTGGACGTGCCGTGTCATTTCCAATCACCGGATCAAAGACCGCAAGGTCATGTTTGGAGATCAGGGAATCTTCATAGACAGGGAGTTGTTCTTTGAGGCGGGAATGTTCCCGAACCTTCCAATCATGGAGGATTATCAGTTTTCACTGACTCTTAAGGAAATGGGCGTAAAACTTGGAATCGCAAAGCACAGAATTTATACATCTGACCGCAGATTTCCCCAAAAGACGATCCCGAAACTTAAGGTTATGTGGAAAATGAATCGGCTTCGCAAGATGTATCGGGACGGGGTACCAATTGACCGAATATCAAAGATGTACCGAGACGTAAGGTAAAATATAGCAGTGGATTTCAAGAAATAAAAATATCAAGGTAGAGGAAAAAATCTATGGAGCGGATCAGAGGTCTGGAAGAATATGTGAAAAATAAAGAGTACAGAGAAGCACTGGGATTGCCAAAAGAGAAGATGGAAAATTACGAATTGCTGGCACAGGGAGAGTATAATGTTAATTATGCATTTACACACCCTGTGACAGGAAAGAAATTACTACTTCGTGTGAATTGTGGAAGCCAGATGCATCTGGAGCATCAGATTGAATATGAAGCACATGCGTTAAGATTAATGGAAGGCTCTGGCAGGACGCCAAAAGTGCTTTATGTAGATGGCAGCAAAAAAATATTGGAGCATGGCGTTCTGGTCATGGAATACCTTCCGGGTCATGCAATGGATTATCATACAGAATTGATGCTGGCAGCCCCATGTTTGGCAGACATTCACAGTGTCCCGATTCCAGAGAGTGAAGAAATCCTTATACACCCACAGAATCCATTGAAAGCGATTCTGGAGGAGTGCGAGGAGATGTTCAAGGTCTATCTGGAATCACCATTAGGAGATGGAGAGAAAAAAACATATATCCGTGAACTTTTGGATCTTGGCTGGAAACGGGAAGCAGAAATCCAGCTTGAAAGTGGTTATCAATGCTGCATTAATACAGAACTAAATTCTACGAATCTCCTGATCAACGGGGAAGGAAAGTCCAATTACCTGATTGACTGGGAGAAGCCGCTATTTGGTAATCCCGCCCAGGATCTGGGACATTTCCTGGCACCTACGACTACATTCTGGAAGACAGATGTCATTCTTACCTCAGAAGAGATGGAGAAGTTTATTGATGCATACATCAAAGCGGTGGGAAATCGGTTTAAGACAGATATGATCCGGGAGCATACTCATGCATTTATTCCAATCACATGTCTGCGCGGGATTACATGGTGTGCTATGGCATGGGTTCAATACCAGCAGCCGGATAAGTTGATTTTCAATGAATCCACATTCAAAAAGTTGAATGCATATCTGGATATGGACTTCTTAAAAAATATACGGGGCTATCTGGAGCCGTAAATATTCTTGAAAATGACACGAAAGGAGAAATATTATGGAGAAAAAAGAAATTGCAGAGTTATTTATGAAAGGAATTGATTGCTCACAAGTTGTAGTTGGAGCATTTGCAGAGGAGCTTGGAATTACAACAGAGGAAGCTTACAAGATGTCTGCAGCATTTGGCGGCGGTATGGGTCTTGGTGAGACTTGTGGTGCTGTTGTCGGAGCAATGATCGTTCTTGGATTAAAATATGGACACTGCGAAGTGGAGCATATGGGGCAGAAGGATATTATGAATGCAAAACGTGCAGAATTTTTACAGAAATTCCAGGAAAAATATGCTGTCTGTAATTGTAAAGGGCTGTTAAAGCATGATATTTCCAAGCCGGAAGAGATGCAGAAGATTCTGGATGAAGGATTGTTATTTGATTTCTGTCCGGAAGTCGTAAAAGATAGTATCACTATACTAAAAGAGATATTCTAGCAGAGATATTCTAGCAGATATATGAAGAGGTTTTTATGGATGAGATAATTAATGATTTTCATGATTTGGATCAGATACCTGTGTTTCAGACACAGATTGATCCAGAGATGATGAATACAGCAGACAGGTTGGAAGTGCTTCAGATGAATATTGGCCGTGTCTGTAATCTGGCGTGCAAGCATTGTCATGTGTGTGCAGGACCGAACCGGACGGAAGTGATGTCCCGGGAAGTGATGGCAGATTGTATTCAATTTGCAAGAGAACAACAAGTGCAGACCATTGATATTACAGGGGGAGCGCCGGAGATGAATCCGGATTTTGAATGGCTTGTTACAGAGGCATGTAAAGTCTGTAGTCATGTGATCGTGCGAACCAATCTGACAGTTCTGTTGAATCCGGAATATGAACATTTGATTGAATTTTATGCCAGACAGAAAGTAGAAATTGTATGTTCCCTGCCTTATTATAGGGCAGATCAGATGGATCGAGTACGGGGAACCGGTACATTTGACGGGGCAATACAGGTATTACAGAAATTAAATACACTTGGTTATGGAAAGAATCCTGAGTTGGTGCTGAACATGGTGTACAATCCGGCGGGAGCCTTTTTCCCACCGGATCAGACCGCTATGGAACTAGAGTATAAAGAGCATTTGGAAGCAGATTTTGGAATTGTGTTCAATGCCCTGTATACACTTTACAACAATCCAATGGGACGATTTGGAGCATTTCTCCGAAGATCCGGGAATCTTTCAGGGTATATGAAGAAGTTGTATGATGCTTTCAACCCGGCAACGGTGGAAGCTTTGATGTGTCGTTTTCAGATTTCGGTAGATTATGACGGAAAGCTGTATGACTGTGATTTTAACCTGGCAGCAGGGCTTCCAATCTTTTCGAAGGAGACTATAGCTGATTGGATAGGAAAACCTTATACAGCCCGGAAAATCCGGATGGATAAACACTGTTATGCCTGTACAGCAGGAGCCGGTTCAAGCTGAGGCGGCGCAACAGACTAAGCAGGCTGCTTAAAAAAGAAAAATTATGAATAAAAAGAGGAAAATGCAACAAAATGTTTCTTGCATTTTTCTCTTTTTTCGCGTATGATAATAATCACTCTAATTTATCTGAGAAAACTTCTGCCAGGTCGAAGAGAATCAGAATTTGTCACAATATGAAATCACACCGATAATTCCAAAAAAGTAATACAGATAGGAGGAATGCGGATGGGCGAAAGGGAAGGTTACGAGGTGCTTCGCCTGATCGAACATAATCAAAAATGTTATATCAGCTCTGATTATGTAGAAGGAAAGTCACTTATTCAGTGGTTGAAATATCACCCGAACCTTACAAAAAAACAATTATTTTTATGGATCCGTGATCTTGCAGATCAACTGGAGTGCATACATAAGTGCCGGGGAAACCCTTGTTACCAGTATGTGAATCCGTACAGCGTGATCGTCACGGAGGATATGACACTACATTTTCTTGATATGAGTGTGGAATCCAATGAAAAAATGCTGGTTCAGATGAATCGAAGAAGTGTGAGGGAGAACTTTCTTCCACCTGAAGTCAATTATTATCAGGCTGCCAGCATTGAATTAGATATATACGGACTAGGCAGGACAATTCAGTACCTGTTGTCAGTAACAGACCCGATCCCGGAATTAACCAGACGGGAGACGGTAAAGTTTCAAAAAATAATATCCAGATGCCTGGATGGGCATTCAAAACGGGCATTTAAGCAGATGTCCGAAATTCAAAAAGAAATTCCAAATGTAACAGAGAAGAAAAGTAAAGATAGACGAATATGGACGAAAAAAAGAACGGTTATGGCAATGATAAGTATTTGTGTATTCGTAGCCGCAGTAAGTGTCCGGGTCATTCAGAAAAAAGGAGATGAGAAGAACACAGAACTTAAGATGGAAAGTTCAGACGGTTTAAATATGTCAGAAGTTTCAGAGCGCGAAGCATTCGTAGAAGCGCAGAGATCCATGGGATTGTTGTATTTTCTGGAGCTGGAAGATTACGAAAAAAGTATTCAGGCATTTGAAGATGCCAGGGAAGATCAGATGTCGGAAAATCTGGCTGTATTAGTGCGGTATGTGGCTGGGATAGAAGATAAAGAGAGCAGCAATGAGAAAAAGGAATATGCAAATGAAAAGAAAATAGAGAACATATTCAGGAAAATCGAGGAGTGGATGCCGGACGATTCAAGGCTGGATTATGAGCGCTGTCTGATTCGGGGCTATGCAGTGGAGGAATCGGAAGAACATGCAAAAGCAATCTTAAGAATTGGTAAGAAAATTCTGGATGAGAAGCCAGAGGAGAGATTGGTAAAAGAATGTACTTCTTATATGGCTTCTGCGGCTGAAACGGCAAGAGACTGGGATATGGCTTTGGAAATGTATACAGATATGCTTGAGTGGGAAGAGGAGTCGAAGAAAGAAGATATTTATCAGAAGCTTGTGAAAATACAGGGAGAAAAAGGCTTAAAGGATCAGGCACTTGAAATATGCAGAAAAGGAGCGGAAGAATTAAAAGATTCAAAGCAGCTTAGAATTCTTTATATGCGTATGCAGTGTTCAGATTCAGATATTTCCAGAGAAATCTGTGCACAGACAGTAAAAGAGTATTTGAATCAGATTCCGGAAATTAAGGAAGAAACAGAATTTCAAAAATTGGCACAGGAATACGGAATAGTCATGGAAGGAGAAAATGTATGGGTAGGAAGATAAGAACCGGAGCGTTATTGATATTAGTCCTGGTAATGATTTATACACAGCAGGCAGTTATTTATGCGCAGAATGAGGCAGAAAAAAACATGAAAAAGACAACAGAATCGGGAAATTCAGATGGAACTAATGGAGAAGACAAGGAACCAGAGAAGCCGGGAGGAGAAGAAGGGGATAAAGACAAGGAACCGGAGCAGCCCGAGATTAAGAGATATGAGCTGGAAATCCCCAAGGCTGATGGAAAGAATGGATATTATCTATCAAAGCCGTCCGTTATGATCACACATAATGGCGCCTATGGAACAACTGTGTACGAATTAAAACATGGGGAAGATACTTTGTTACAGGGGAGAATAAAATACATAGTATCACAAGAAGCAGAAGAGCAGAAAACCAAGATTTCTCTTGAGGGTGAAGTATTTGAGGAAGGAAAAAATATTTTACATGTCTTTATGGAAGATGAAGAAGGCAATGTGATTCCGGAATATGATGAGACAATAGAAATACTAATAGATACACAAAGTCCGACAGTGACCTTGGAGGCGCCGGAAGGATTTTCTACCTGGTATCAGAAGGAAGCGTGGATTCGTGTGGTATCAGAAGATGGTGCATGGGGAAGCCAGGTTGATACGGTCACATGTTATGTTGGGAATAAAATTATTGGAAAATCAAAGGAGAATCAGTCAGAGTTTTTGATCACACAGACTTCAAAAAGTGGAGAAGGTGTGCCGGTAACAGTGACTGTCACAGATCAGGCAGGTAATAAAACGGAGAAAACGCAGAAGTTATTCATTGACAGTCTGGCACCGACAGTAAGTTTAACAGGGGCAGCCGATTATCTGATTACCAGTCAGCCCGTGACGATAGAATACCAGGCAGCTGATGAAAATAAATTAGAAAGCTGTCGGGCAGTGATTGATTATGAAAAACCGGAAGGAGAGAAAAAAACGGAGGTCATAGATTCGGAAGAAAAGTGGAGTTTAGAGAACGAATCCGCAAGTCTTGTAAAGACATTTCACGAAGATGGAATCTATAAAACCAGTGTACAGGCTGTGGATAAGGCAAAACAGAAGTCAGAACATTTCCTGCAATTTATGATTGATACTAAGAATCCAGTGATAAAGATGGTGGACGAATTGCAGGGGAAGTATCTGAAAAAGTTTTCATGGGATTATCCGGTGGATGTATTTATCAAGGATTTTACGACATTTGTCCATCAGATCCAGATGGACGGAAGGTTATATCCGATTGGGATAGAGATTGATACGGAGGGGCGTCATACATTACAGGTAAATGCCATAGATGCTGCAGGAAATGAAGCGGTGGCAAGAGCGGAATTCGTAATAGATCACACACCTCCGAAGATTCAGTTTTATCAGGTAGAGGAAGGGGCACAGTATGAAGGAATCCTGAACTTTCAAGTAGATTCCAGAAAAAAAGAAGACTGGATAGAAGAAGTGTTGATTAATGGAAAAAGGCAGACATTAAAAAAAGAAGACGGGAAGTATACATTTCAGATTACAAATCCAGGCGAATATGAAGTAAGCGTGACAGCAGCGGATCTGGCAGGGAATGAAGCAGAAGAAAATATATCATTTGAAATTGTTCCAGAGAAGACGATATTGGAAAAGGCGGCAGCGCCAATTCAAAAAATATTATCTGGAAAGACAGAAAAGGAGCAGAAAAATCGGCAAGGAGAAAAAGAAAACCGTCATTTTGTCATGTTGAAATGGATTGTGATTGGAAGTATAATAACAATACTATTAATAATGATCGGTGTGGTATTGTGTAGACACAAAAAAGACAGTGAGAAAGAGGAACAGGCAGACGAAGAATAATATATAAAGGTTCATAAAAGGGAGGATGCCGGGTAACCGCTAAGCGGCACCCGGCACGTATTATGAAAAAGTTTATTCAAAATGTATTACTGAACTTCTGTTGTTGATGATTTTATTATATGTAAGAGTTGTGGAGAAACAATGTTAAAGAGATGAAAGAATTTTAAAATAAACATGAACAAACTATGAACGTAAGGAAGTTTATTATTTCTTAATAAAATTCACAGAATTGTTAGCACTCGATGAAAAAGAGTGCTGATTTTCTATTGACTTTTAAAAAGCAAGGGATTATCATAGATTTAATCGGGGAGATTTCAAGATTTTGTATTTGCTTACTTATGAGTAAATTCATGTAGGTTTCGATTTTATCCCTGGCATCAAAAACACAAATGATTAAATCAGCTTAAAATATCAGAAACAGGAGTGATTAGAATGGAAGCAAAAAAAGGTAGTCTTTCAATCAGCAGTGAAAACATTTTCCCAATTATTAAAAAATGGGTATATTCTGACCATGACATTTTTGTCAGAGAGATGATTTCCAATGGCTGTGATGCCATTACAAAATTGAAAAAACTGGATGTAATGGGTGAATACCAGTTACCAGATGATTATAAGGCATCAATTCATGTAGAAGTGAATCCGGAAGAGAAGACTTTGAAGTTCATTGATAATGGTCTTGGTATGACAGCAGAGGAAGTTGAAGAATATATTACTCAGATTGCATTTTCAGGAGCTACAGAGTTCCTTGAAAAATATAAAGACAAGACAACAGAAGACGATATGATCGGTCATTTCGGACTGGGATTCTATTCTGCATTCATGGTTGCAGATGAAGTTCATATTGACACATTATCTTACAAAGACGGAGCAACACCGGTACGCTGGGTAAGTAATGGTGGAACGGAATACGAGATGACAGAAGGAGACAAGCAGACTGTAGGATCTGAGATTACATTGTATCTGAACGATGATTGTCTGGAGTTTGCGAACGAGTATCGTGTAAGAGAAGTTATCCAGAAGTATTGTTCCTTTATGCCGGTAGAGATTTTCTTATCAAAGGCAAATGCAGAGCCAGAGTATGAGACAATTGACGAGGCAGACCTGAAAGAGGACGATGAGGTTGTTGAGCACATTCATGAAGATGCCAAGACCGAAGAAAAAGAGAATGAAAATGGTGAAAAAGAAGTTGTAGAAGTATCACCTGCAAAAGATAAAGTAAAGATTAAAAAGCGTCCGGAATCCTTAAGTGATATTCATCCGCTCTGGACAAAACATCCGAATGAGTGCAGTGATGAGGACTACAAAGAGTTTTACCGCAAAGTATTTCTGGATTACAAAGAGCCGTTGTTCTGGATCCATCTGAACATGGATTATCCGTTCAACTTAAAAGGTATCCTGTACTTCCCGAGAATTAATACAGAATATGATTCTATTGAAGGAACGATCAAGCTGTATAATAACCAGGTATTTATTGCAGATAATATTAAGGAAGTCATTCCGGAATTCCTGATGGTATTAAAGGGAGTTATTGATTGTCCGGATCTTCCACTGAATGTATCACGTAGCGCTCTTCAGAATGATGGATTTGTAGGCAAGATTGCTGAGTACATTTCCAAGAAAGTTGCAGACAAGCTTGCAGGTATGTGCAAGACAAAACGTGAAGATTATGAGAAATACTGGGACAGCATCAGTCCATTTATAAAATTTGGCTGTCTGAAAGATGAGAAGTTCTGTGACAAGATGAAAGATGCAGTTCTCTTTAAGGATATCGACGGAAAATATCTGACACTGAAAGACTGCGTAGAAGCAAATGGTGGAGAGCTGAAAGAACTCGATAAAAATGCGGCATCAGACAATGCCGAGGAAAATGCAGAAGAGAAGAAGACAACTATCTATTATGTAACAGATGAGATTCAGCAGAGTCAGTATATCAATATGTTCCGTGCACAGGGACAGGATGCAGTTGTGCTGAAACACAACATTGATTCTCCATTCATTACACAGCTTGAGCAGCGCTATCAGAATGTTCAGTTCCAGAGAATTGATGCAGATGTTACAGATAATGCAAAAGAGGAAGTTGCTGAAGACGAAAAGGAAGCATTCCAGAAGACTGTAGACAGTCTGACTGCAACATTCCGCAAAGAGCTTGGTAATGACAAGCTGGATGTGAAAGTTGAGAAACTGAAAGACAGCAATGTAGCTTCTATTATGACATTATCAGAGCAGAGCCGCCGTATGCAGGAGATGATGAAGATGTATGGAATGGATTCCATGGGAATGGATATGGGTGGAGAGAATACCCTGATCCTGAACGCAAATCATCCACTGGTACAGTATGTACAGAAACATGAAGATGGAGAAAATACATCTTTGATCTGCAAGCAGTTGTATGATCTGGCTATGCTGGCACATAAGCCATTAAATCCAGAAGAGATGACAGCATTTGTTCAGAGAAGCAATGATATTATGATGCTTCTGACAAAATAGATTCAATATTGGATCCATAGTGATATAAGTATAAAAGAACCTGCCTCACAATTTTGGGGCAGGTTTTTTTATACAGTTTTATTCTGAATGCTCTATTCTACTGGAAGTATGGTATCAATTAATGAAGTGATCTCAGAATCTTCGGCACCGGCTGCTGCCAGTGTTTTGAAGTTCAGAGAAACGGTAACCGTTGTCTGTGCACCATAAGTTGGTGCAGCAGCGTATTTTTCCATCAATTCTACAAGAGCACGATCTACTTCTTCCTCAGAATAGTAAGTTCCGGTTTCGAGTTCGTTCATAGCACTTTGGAAACTTGTGTTTGGAGTTACAGTTACATCAATAATGTAATTAAATAATCCGTCCTGTTTCTTTGGTGTTCCAACAGAATACTGACAGTTATTACAGATTGCTTTCAGCGCAGCGCTATAACGATCTGTGTATGAGGCACTCAGCTCTTCCGGTGGAGCGTACATAGAACTTTCTAATTGAGACTGGACAGAAGACTCGTCCTCGCCAGTATGTTTTGCATATTCGGCTACATCATTTTTAAACAGTGCATTCAGACAGGATGTGAGATAATCCTGAGCGTCCAGTATCTCGCATACACTGTCATATGGTGCCATAATGTTATCCATAGTAGCAGAGAATAATTTCTGTAACTGCTCGTCATCAAGGCTGTAACCGTCTTTTGACTTCTTAACCTCCAGTGTAAGCTGAGTGGAGGCTTCGTAAGAAGGAGAGCTTTTTACAGCTTCCGTTGCTTTTTCGAGAAGCTTTGTCATCTCAGTATTCAAATCTGTAGAAGAGATGGCCGGACTATATTTTACGCAAGTGTCTTTTGTAGTTGCTTCAATATCCAGTGGAGTAAAAGTAAGTTGCACAGAATAACGTTCATCGTCAATTTTTTTAGCACCATTTATCTCAAATTCTACGGCATTAAATGATGCCTGAAGGAACTTAAGATAAGAATCTTTTAGCTCGTCCGGAAACTGAAGTACATACGTTTCGTTCTCATCTGAAATTCCCTGTTCCAGAAAAGAAGATAAAGAAGACGGATCCTCTTTTTTGATAGAAGTGATCAGATCTCCTACATACTTGTCTGCGGTCTCACCGCTGGCACATCCGCCAAGTAACAACGCAAAGATAAGCGTTAACACAAGGCATAAATGCTTTTTTTTCATAGTTTCTTCCTCCGTATTCAGATAAATATAAAACCATGTATGAAAATGGTTAAATAGTTATTTATAATATACCACAAATAAGACTGGAAAAACATCATTATTTTTTATATAATAATTGTAAGAGCGCATAGCGCGTAGTAATCGGTAATCATATGATGATATAATCAATTATGTGATTTGATCAGTTACTAGAATACTTGTGGAGGAGAATATTCATGGAAATGTTGAATCTTGAAAAAGAATTACAGAGTAATTCCTACCCGGGACGTGGAATTATTATTGGTAGAAGTGCGGACGGTACGAAGGCTGTGACCGCATATTTTATTATGGGAAGAAGTGAGAACAGCAGAAACCGCGTGTTCGTAGAAGATGGAGAAGGAATCCGTACACAGGCATTTGATCCGTCAAAGCTTACAGATCCAAGTCTGATCATTTATGCACCGGTGCGTGTGCTTGGTAATAAGACCATTGTGACGAATGGCGACCAGACAGACACGGTTTATGAAGGCATGGACAAGCAGCTCACTTTTGAACAGTCACTGAGAAGTCGTACATTTGAGCCGGACGGACCGAATTATACTCCTCGTATTTCCGGAATCATGCATATTGAGAATGGAACATACAACTATGCAATGTCTATTTTAAAGAGCAATAATGGTAATCCGGAGAGTTCACACCGCTATACCTTTGCATATGAGAATCCAGCAGCAGGAGAGGGACATTTTATCCATACATACAAGTGTGATGGTAATCCACTTCCAAGTTTTGAAGGGGAGCCTAAGCTTGTCAGCATTCCGGATGATATGGAAGCATTTACAGATCTTGTATGGAACAGTCTGAATGCAGATAATAAAGTTTCACTTTTTGTGCGTTATATTGATATTGCAACCGGAACTTATGAGACAAAGATCATAAATAAGAATCAGTAGGAGGAATATCATGAAAGAACTGGAATTAAAATATGGATGTAACCCGAATCAGAAACCATCCAAGATTTATATGAAGAATGGAAAGGATCTTCCGATTCAGGTATTGAACGGCAGACCAGGATATATCAATTTCCTGGATGCATTTAACGGATGGCAGTTAGTCAGTGAGCTTAAGAAAGCTACAGGACTTCCGGCTGCAACATCATTTAAGCATGTATCACCTGCAGGAGCAGCAGTGGGACTTCCGCTTGATGAGACATTGGCTAAGATTTACTGGGTAGATGATCTTGGTGAACTGTCACCGCTTGCAAGCGCTTACGCAAGAGCAAGAGGTGCAGACCGTATGTCATCTTTTGGTGATTTTATTTCACTTTCTGATGTCTGTGACGTCGATACAGCAAAACTTATCAAGAGAGAAGTATCTGACGGCGTGATCGCTCCTGGATATGAGCCGGAAGCGCTTGAGATTCTGAAGGAGAAGAAAAAAGGTAATTACAATGTTATTCAGATCGATCCGGATTATGTACCGGATCCGATTGAACATAAAGAAGTATTTGGAATTACATTTGAGCAGGGAAGAAATGAATTAAAGATCGACAATGATTTCTTCTCCAACATTGTTACAGAGAATAAAGAACTGACAGATCAGGCTAAAATTGATCTTGCAATTTCCATGATTACTTTGAAATATACACAGTCCAATTCTGTATGCTTCGTAAAAGATGGACAGGCAATCGGAATTGGTGCCGGACAGCAGTCCAGGATTCATTGTACAAGACTTGCCGGACAGAAAGCAGATAACTGGTGGTTAAGACAATCTCCACAGGTTATGAATCTTCCATTTGTAGATCATATCCGTCGTGCTGACAGAGACAATGCAATTGATCTTTATATCGGTGAGGATTATATGGATGTGCTTTCAGATGACGCATGGCCAAATATTTTCAAAGAAAAGCCGGAAGTATTTACAAGAGAGGCCAAGAGAGAATGGCTGGACAAACTGACAGGTGTCGCTCTTGGATCTGATGCCTTCTTCCCATTTGGAGACAACATTGAAAGAGCACACAAGAGTGGTGTTACATATATTGCACAGCCTGGTGGTTCTGTAAGAGATGACAATGTTATCGATACATGTAACAAATATAACATGGTGATGTCATTCACAGGTATTCGTCTGTTCCATCACTAAGAAAAAAGAATATAGAATATCAGCTGGGAGTCAATCCCCCAGCTGATATAGCCTCCGGCAGGATTGCAGAGGTGCGCAGTAGAAGTATGTCATGCAATTGCATGACGCGCACCTCGCAGCAAGAATGCCGAGGCATTCTTGAATTAAGAAGAACACTTTCTGAAAAATGCAGATTTTTTGGAAGGTGATCTTTTCTATTGTGAATCCTATGGCAGATGAAAAATTGAAATAATCTTTCGGAGAAAAAACATTTTCTATCAGAGAGTGAGAATGTATGCGACATATTTTTATAAATGTAGCATTTGGATAACGTTTCCCACCTTTTGTACATTCCTTTCTTTTTCATGTTTTAATACAATGATGTCAAGGGACGGAACAAAACTTTTTTACTTATTTGTGAGCAAATGCATGAGAAGTGAAAGGTTTTGTTCATCACAACATAATTAAGAGTACAAGGCAGGTGATGGTTATGTCTGTTCTTGAGATTGTAATAATCTCAGCAGGATTGTCTTTAGATGTATTTGTAGCGATGGCTTATATGGGGGCTGGATTTTCAAAGATCAATAAGAAAAATCTATTTGGTTTATGCCTGCTTTTCGGAGGTGTTCAATGGGGGTGTTTGATTGTAGGAAATCTGCTTACTCTGTTGCCGATATTCCGGGATTCTTCAAATTCAAGTTCACGAATTGCAGATCACTGGGAGGCAGTGACAGTTCTGATATTTATAGGATTAGGCATATATATGATCTGGAAGGGACTTAAGAAGCGAAACATTCTTGAACAGCGCAATGATGAAATTGACTGGAAGAAAACGACATTTTTGGCACTTATTACAAGTGTAGATGCATTTCTTGCGGGAATTGGAATGGGGTTTCTGGAAGCGCAAATGATCCACCAGTCACTGACGATTTTCCCAATTACAGTACTGAGTGTAATTGGTGGTGTATATGTAGGATATAGGCTTGGTACAGTGCATAATAGTCAGGCATATCTTGCAGGTGGCGCATTGTTCCTGATTGCAGGAGTAGATGTAGTGATTCAATATTGCATGTATTGATGTGCAATGTTGATAATCAGATCAAATATTGAAAAAATAAGATATACGAGGAGGAAATGTGATATGGGTACATTGACACATAAGGCTGCCAGAGCAGCGTATGGAACCGCGATTGATGCAGTGTTAAAACATGTGAAGAAAGATCGTGAAAAAGGTCTTTTGGAACTGGTAGATCTGACAGAAAAATATATGGGAGACAATTTCCAAAAAGAAAATTATGAGGCTGCACGTAAGATGATTCAAGATCCAGATAATAAATGGGTAAAATATGTCAACCACATGATTGATGAATTGGATCCATATGTCATTCGTCAGACTGCATTGAATCTGGGATATGAGGCAGCATTTTACGGAACAAAGACAATCCGTGAAATGCGTAAGAAATATGACTGTAATATCCCGTGGCTGATTCTTATGGATCCGACCAGTGCCTGTAATCTGCACTGTACCGGCTGCTGGGCGGCAGAATATGGGAATCGGCTGAATCTTACATACAATGACCTGGACAGTGTTATTACACAGGGAAAAGAGCTTGGAATTTACTTCTATATGTATACTGGCGGAGAACCGCTTGTCAGAAAAGATGACATTATAAAGTTGTGTAAGAAACATAATGATTGCGCATTCCATGCATTTACGAATGGAACACTGGTTGATGAAGCATTTTGTGAGCAGATGAAAGAAGTCGGCAATCTGTCTCTTTCTATCAGTCTGGAAGGATTTGAGGAAGTTAATGATCTCAGAAGAGGCGAAGGTGTGTATGAAAAAGTATTGCATGCTATGGATCTGCTGAAGGCTTCCGGTCAGATTTTTGGAACATCTATCTGTTATACAAGTAAGAACATTGAGACAGTTACGTCCGATGAGTTCCTGGATATGATCATTGAAAAAGGATGTAGATTTACATGGTATTTCCATTATATGCCGGTAGGAAATGATGCGGCAGTGGAACTTTTACCGACAAAAGAGCAGAGAGAATATATGTATCACAGAGTTCGTAAGATTCGTTCCGCGAACGGTGGAAAACCTATTTTTGCTATGGACTTCCAGAATGATGGTGAATTTGTAGGCGGTTGTATTGCAGGGGGAAGAAATTATTGCCACATTAATCCGAACGGAGATGTGGAACCGTGTGTATTTATCCATTATTCTGGAGCTAATATAAAAGAAGTATCTTTATTAGATGCGCTCAGACAGCCGCTTTTTATGGCATATCGGGATCATCAGCCATTTAACTGTAATCATTTAAAACCATGTCCGATGCTGGAAAATCCGGAATTGCTGCAACAGATGGTACATGAGACAGGTGCCAAATCCACAGATCTTCAGTCACCGGAAACGGTGGAGCATCTGTGTGGCAAATGTCATACTTATGCGAAATGTTGGTCAGAGTGTGCGGATAAACTCTGGAGCGAGCATCCGCGTGAGGCGAAAGGATATCAGAATTATAAACAGAAATAAACAATGGACTTGGTATTTCATGGAGGGGTGAAATACTGAATCTGATATTTTAGGCACAGGTTCCGTCTTGTTTAGAACACGGAATCTGTGTTATAATAATTCACAGATTATGTTGTGAAGGAAGAGATAATCATGGAACGCAAGGGCGAGATGACAAAAGCGCTTCTAGGGCAGAAATTCAAAGAACTGGTCGTGAAGAAATCTTTTGATAAGATTACGATTAAGATGATCACGGATGAAGCAGGGGTAATACGCCCGACATTCTACAATTACTTCCGGGATAAATATGAAGTAATGGAATGGCTTTTGTGGGAAGATGTATTTAGCAGTGCGACGGAACTTGTGAAGATGAATATGGCAAGGTCTGCATTGGAGATGATATTTAAAAAGATTGCTGCGGATAAAGAATATTATGCACGGGTATTTGAAGTGAAAGGGCAGAATTCCTTTGAAGATATGCTATATCACAACATTTGTAATCTGGTGCATGTAGTTGTGGAGCGTAATCCGATACATATCAAAGAAGGAGAAATCATAAGCAAAGAGACATTTTTGCAGTATGAGGCTATGACCCTGGTCAATGGGATCAAGTATTGGATCTCAAAGCACAGGAATGAGATATCGGCAGAAGAAGCGGTAAAGTTTTATGAATTTTTAGTCAGTCATTCACTGATCGATATTATTGGACAGGACACTATGGACAAGGTAATTAATTAACGGAGAAAAATGAGCCGGAAGGCTTGTATGGCTTCGGGACTTACCTTGTCTTTTTTATATGGAAATGCTATACTTTTTATTCACAGAAAGGTGGATCAGATATATGAATAAATATGACGTAATTATTATAGGTGCAGGACCTTCCGGTATTTTCTGTGCTTATGAATTAATGAGACAGAAACCGGATATGAAAGTGTTAATGATTGAGAAGGGACGCTCTATCGAGAAGCGTCAGTGCCCGAAGCGCACGACAAAGGTCTGTGTAGGTTGTAAGCCATGCTCTATCACAACAGGATTTGCGGGAGCAGGCGCATTTTCCGATGGAAAGCTATCTCTGTCACCAGATGTAGGGGGAACTCTGCCGGAGATCCTTGGCTATGAGAAGGCGGAAGAACTGATCAAAGAAGCAGACAATATATATCTGAAATTCGGGGCAGATGAGAAGGTCTATGGAATTGACGATTACGAAGCTATCGAGAGGATCCGGGCGAAAGCAATTCGTGCCAATCTCAAACTGATCGAATGTCCGATCCGCCATCTTGGAACTGAGGAAGGATATAAGATTTACACAAGACTGCAGGAACATTTGATAGCTTCAGGTGTAGAGATCAAGTTCATGACTATGGTACAGGATATCATAATCGAGGATGGTGTGGCAAAGGGGGTCGTCACAGACAAAGAGGAAACTTACTATGCGGATGAAATCGTATCAGGTATCGGACGAGAAGGCTCAAGCTGGTTTGAAGGAATCTGTAAAAATCATGGTATTAAAACACAGAATGGTACTGTTGATGTAGGTGTCCGGGTAGAAGTCCGCGATGAGATTATGAAGGAACTCAATGAGAAGCTTTACGAGGCAAAACTTGTATACTATACACCAACATTTGACGATAAGGTACGCGTATTCTGCACGAACCCTTCCGGAGAAGTGGCAACAGAGTACTACGATAACGGACTTGCAGTTGTCAATGGTCATGCTTATAAGTCAAAAGACATGAAGACAAAGAATACGAATTTTGCACTCCTTGTATCTAAGAATTTTACGGAGCCTTTTAAGTCACCAATCGAATATGGTAAGCATATAGCCCAGCTTGGAAATATGTTAAGCGACGGCAAAATCCTGCTTCAGCGTTATGGTGATTTCAGAAGAGGACGAAGGACAACTGCAGAAAGATTACAGAGGAACAATATTACACCGACATTGAAAGATGCTGTGCCTGGAGATTTATCACTGGTATTCCCGCATCGTATCATGGTCGCGATAGATGAGATGATTAAGGCACTCGATAAAGTAACACCTGGAATTGCATCGGATGAGACTTTGCTTTACGGCGTGGAAGTAAAATTTTATTCGAATAAAGTCGTAGTGAACGATAAATTTGAGACAAATATCAAGAATCTGCGCGTTATGGGAGATGGAGCATCTATCACAAGAGGACTTCAGCAGGCATCTGCAAATGGTATCTGCGTGGCAAGGGAAATCTGCAAAAAGATGAACGTATAAGGTAAAGCAGGAAAATATACCAAAAGGTTGTCGAATAAAGAATAAAACAGTATAATAAGAAAAAATACTGTATTTGTCTGAACCAAAGAAGTTCAAAAAATCTGATCATTTATGAGAAAATGTATACAGATTATGAATTTCCAATTTAGACAGATAAGATTAAAAAGTAATTGGGAGATAAGAAAAATGGGTAAATATTTTGGAACAGACGGTTTTCGTGGAGAGGCAAATGTAGTTTTAACAGTAGAGCACGCATTTAAAGTGGGACGTTTTCTTGGCTGGTATTACGGACAGGATCACAAAGCAAAGGTTGTAATCGGAAAAGATACAAGACGTAGCAGCTATATGTTTGAGTACGCGCTCGTTGCCGGACTGACTGCATCAGGAGCGAATGCATATCTTCTTCACGTAACAACAACACCGAGTGTTTCTTATGTGACAAGAACAGAAAACTTTGACTGTGGAATTATGATTTCTGCAAGCCATAATCCATTCTATGATAACGGAATTAAAGTGATCAATGGAAAAGGACACAAGCTGGAGGCAGAGGTAGAAGCTAAGATTGAAGCATATATCGATGGAGAGATTGACGACCTGCCGTTGGCAAAAAAAGAAGATATTGGTCGTACCGTTGATTACGCAGCAGGAAGAAACCGTTACATCGGATATCTGATTTCACTTGCAACAAGATCATTTGAGGATATGAAAATCGGACTTGACTGTTCTAACGGTAGTGCGTTTATGATTGCCAAGAGTGTCTATGATGCACTTGGAGCAAAGACTTATGTAATCAACTGTGAGCCGGACGGAACGAACATCAATACCAATTGTGGATCTACTCACATTGAAGTCCTGCAGCAGTATGTAAAAGAGAATCATCTGGATGTAGGATTCGCTTATGACGGAGATGCTGATAGATGCATTGCTGTCGATGAGAAAGGAAATGTGATCGACGGAGATTTGATCCTTTATGTTTGCGGAAAATATCTCATGGAGAATGGACGCCTGAATGGTGACACCATCGTTACAACTGTAATGTCAAACCTGGGACTTTATAAAGCATGTGACAAGATTGGCATGAAGTATGAAAAGACAGCAGTCGGAGATAAATATGTCTATGAAAATATGTGCAAGAATAACTTTTCTCTTGGAGGAGAGCAGTCCGGACATATTATTTTCAGCAAACATGCAACAACAGGTGATGGAATCCTGACTTCACTTATGATCATGGAAGTAATTCTGGAGAAGAAAATGAGCCTTTCCAGATTGGCAGAGCCTGTAAAGATCTATCCACAGCTTCTTCAGAATGTCCGTGTGGCAGATAAGAAGACAGCACGCGAGAATCCGGAGGTTATAAAGGCAGTTGACAATGTAGCAGCAGAACTTGGTGATGAGGGACGTATCCTTGTCCGCGAGAGTGGAACAGAACCTGTAATCCGTGTCATGGTAGAAGCTGCGACAGATGAACTGTGTGCAAAATATGTGGCACAGGTAGTCGATGTTATGAAAGCAGAAGGATTGGCAGTAGAAGCATAGAAACATGAATTTGAATAGAAAACTCCCGGGCATACGAATGTTTGTTGTATGTCCGGGAGTTTTTTAACATTCACTTTCAAAAATAATGAGAGGAACCAGAAGCTCATATGGAAGTTTTGAGTTTTGCTCGCTCCTGCACTTTATCAAAGCGATAACGAGT
>OLQP01000495.1_pt1 | contig 32883 bp, 43 predicted proteins | sample 1643181 | NCBI WGS metagenome assembly OLQP01 (sample SAMEA3136710, study PRJEB25190) | human gut metagenome | biome: human gut; feature: human-associated habitat; material: faeces | place: Austria | collected 2013 | reverse complement strand
AAGAATACAAAGGGGAAGAGAATACAGAATTTCATGACATCATAAAACTTTTTAAAATCTACCGGGTAGTAAACTGGCAAATGCAGATTAAGATCAATCAGGTGAAAAGAAGATTTCATACAGAATACGGTACGGATGTAGATTCTTTTCTGGATAGTATTTACCAGGCGGGAATGGATGTGGATACAGATCTGGCCTCTGAAAAAGAACGCGTAATGGCAATTAGCCGCTCTAACCAGTATTTGCGCCTGATTGATGAGGCGGTGGAACTGATGCGAAAATATCATCCACAAGGAGAGCGGTATTATTGGGTACTTTATTATAGCTATTTGTCTGCATCCAAGCCGGAAAATATTGATGAAATCCTGGATAAGCTGGAGCAGCATTTCCCACAGTATACCAGGGTTCACAGAACCACTTATTTTCGCTGGAGGGAACAGGCTTTTGAGGCAGTCGGAAGCATTTTATGGGGATATGAAGGCGAAAGTGAACAGATTTTGAAGCTTGTTTGTGCGGAATATAAAGAAAATTAATTATTTCAGAAATCCTATTGACACAGATTTTCCAAAATCTCTATAGTGAAATTGTAAAGACGTATACATGACGTATAACAATTTGACATTGCGATTTTGAAAGGAGAATGTTGCATGATAATTTCAGTTGATACCGGTAACAAGTTGATTAAGACAGAAAACTGTGAGTTTAATTCAGGCATTAGTATTTTAGATAAAATGCCTGGAGAACAGGAAGAGGTGATTGAATACGCAGGAAAATATTACATGCCTACCAGTAAAAGACTCTCATACCTGGAGGACAAGACAGAAGATGAACGGTATTTTATTCTGACCTTGTTTGCCATTGCCAGGGAATTATTCTATCGCGAAGAATGCAAGGATATTCCAACACAGGAAATATATGAGGTTGAACTTCTGGTTGGATTGCCACCTGCACATTACGGAAAATTACGAAAAAGCTTCAAAGCGTATTTTTACAGAAATGGAGAACCAATAAAATTTTGTTATAAAAACAGAACTTATACTATTGCATTTAAAGAAGTAAAAGTGTACATACAGGCGTATGCTGCATACTGTCTTCTCTCCGCAAAAAAACAGCTTTCAGCACTTCCGAAGGTGCTTATGATCGATATTGGCGGCTTTACAGTTGATTATATGCTTCTTCGTTATGGTCGCTTGGAGATAGAACATGTGGATTCTCTTGAAAATGGAGTAATCTGTTTATACAACAACATCAAGGCATCCATCCGTCAGAAGTACAGCATTCTTTTGGAGGAAGAGGATATTGATAACATCATTTTGGAACGACCGACAAATTATCCCAAAGATCTGAAAGAGCGTGTACGGGAAGTTGCAATCGGTTATGTAAAAGAACTGCTTGGTACATTCCGCGAACTGGGAATTGATTTTCGAACAACGCAGACCGTTTTCCTTGGCGGCGGTTCCATATTGATCTCTGCATTCATTCCAATTGTCTGGAAAGAAAACGGGGGAGAATACTGTATTATCAATGATACCAAAGCCAATGCCAAAGGATACCGGATGCAGTATCTCATCGAAAAGAAAGGGGAACGTAAATGAGCAAGCAGGATGAATACCGCTTTAACCTCCGATTTGATGAAACGGACGAAGATCATCGGAAAGTGTGCCATTTTTTGAATGCCTGCTGTGGGAGTAGAAAAAAGGCTCGTTATATTGTAAAAGCGATATTAGCGTATTGGGCTATTGAAAATAAAACAGTGGAATTTCCCGCTGTTACGACTGCACCACACACTGAGGTCTCTAAGAAAGAGGCTTCGCCAGCAGAGAAAAAAGATTTAGAAGACCAACATTTTGTAAACGTTGACGATGATTATGAAACTGATGATGCGGAAATTTCACTTATGATGAAGAACTATAGTATGTTCGATCATATGGAGTAGGGGGGAAGAATCAATGAAGAAATCACAGATTATCATTTTGGGAAGTCTTTGTGGGGCTGAAGCAATTGGGCTTGTAAGAGCCATTAACGGAGATGCAAATGGCATAGGATCCTGTATGATCGTAACCGCTTTGATGGCGGTGTACATTATTTATCTGGCCTATCAAACTGTTGGAAAAAAGAACTGCCCGAAGTGTAAAAGCAGTGTTCCTTCGAAAGACAGAATCTGTTCGGAATGCGGCCATCTTTTTCAAAATGGGATTTCAGAAGAGAAACTGACAGAGTATATTGAAAAAGAAAAAGCGGATGAAATGTCATCCGAACAAATTGACGATGCCTTTGAAAAGGTAGAATCCGTTTCTTACGATCAGGCAAGTGCATATGATGAAGATTTGGAGGATTATCTGAAAAAACAATAAGGCAAAGAGGGTGGATCGGATTGGTACATTCCCCACTAAATAATTTTGCATAAAAATAAGATAAGAAAATTGTGAAAAATTAATGAACTATCAAATTGGAGCCGTTTGGAATCGTATTATATATGTAAAGGGGAATTTTGAATACGATTCCAAACAAAACAATCAGTTGGGCTGCAAAGTTAAACAATTCAGGGAGCGATTAAAAATCAGGAAAGAGAACAACTATACACGAAGTTATTTTACTTACACGGACTACTGGAACGGTTTTTCGGTGGTCCATTTTCTTATATTCTCGGAAGAAACTCCATATTGTAATAAACGGGCACCACCAGTGATTTAGAAATGCAATTTTTACTAAATTTCAAGGAGTGATAATGCCAAAAAATACAGAAAAAGAACTACTAAAAGATAGATTTGGAGCCTATGTAAAAGTCTCCATTTTACATGTACGGAAAAAATATATGACGAAGCTGGAAAATATAGTTCTGCATGAGATTAAGCTGGAAGAGATTGATTTTATTGAAGATGAAGAACAAATGCCTGAAATAGCACTATTTCCAGAAGGAAAATTCTTTGATGAAAAGAAAATGGATGCGCGTGAAATTTTGAAATATATAGAAAATCCAGTCCTTTATTCTGCTGTATCAGCGCTTAAAACAGAACAGCTTAAAATTTTGACATTACGTTTCATATACAATAAATCGTTTCCTGAAATGGGGAAAATATTAGGTACCGATACGGAAAAGGTAAAAGCCAGGTATTTTTATATCATTGCCAAGTTGCATAAAATTATAGGAGAATAATGCGATGGAGTTTAAGGAAGTTCTTTATAGAGCAAAAGAAATGGATGACACGGCGACGCTGCAAATCATGGAAATGTTTCGTCCGCTTTTATTAAAATATGCAAAAGTTAACAATCAAGTTGATGAAGATTTATATGAAGAATATGTCTGCTGTTTGATCCTCTGTATAAAGAAGTTTCCATATTGTTAAATGGTAAAATATAACTATATATTGTATAAAAACTTGACAATAAATCTATATATAGGTATTATAAAAATGTATATCATTAGTTTCTGAAAACAGAAACTATACTTTTGTTCAGATTTCAGATCTGAAGCATTAATTTTTACATTATAATGTGCACAAATGATAAGCATAGAAAGACATTACGAACGAAACGAAGAATGTCTTTTCTATGCTTTTTTTGTGCCGAAAAGAAGGTGATGAATTTGTTGAAAAACGAAGGAAGGAGGCAAAAACGAATGAAATTGAAACCAACGGTAATGTTACAGGGGACTGTTATGCAGCCACTAATGACAGGAAGAAAAGCACATTACTGTCAAAATGGATTTTGGAAAACTACTGGTAATGTGGTATGTGTTTTGGAGCAGGATGATACCCATGTAAAATTTGAAACGGATACGGTTTGTTATTGTATCTACTATTTTTATGAAGGCACCGGAAATCTGGCAATGGTAGCATAAGAGAAAACTGCGGGTATTTTTATGGAAATATCCGCAGCAGTTAATAGTAGTGGGGATTTGATTGATATCTGTGATTGCGAAACGAAATAGAAAATTTTTACAGAAAAAGCTAAAGAAATAAGAACAATATGTGCTAATTAAAACGAAAATAAAATCCTTAATGAAAAGAAGCGAATTTTAGCTATTGTGCCAGCTTTGCTTTGAGTCCTTCAAAAAAAGCATCGTAAGGGCAGTTATAGAGTTCTTTTAGTTCCACAAGAACACTGAGCCGGACATTGAGCTCACCACTTTCGTATTTTGCATATGTAGTACGGCCAATATCACAGCCATTACGCTGGAGGATAGCACATAATTTTTCTTGTGAAACCCCATAATCATTGCGGAGTTTCTGTAAATTTTCTCCCATGTTTAAATCACATCTTATCTTTTGTTCCATACCAGAGGTCTCCTTTTGACCAGTATTGGTGTCAGTTTATGATTCCTATTTTATGAAAAAACAGTAATGGATATTGACCGCTATACTGGTCAAATAAAAGCCTAAGTGTTATAGTTAAAATAAGAACAATGGGAAGGAATATGGCGTATAGCGCCATCTATGGTAAAAAGAATGATATTAAAAGCACTTTATAAAAATGCTGTGCAAGACGAACTGGATGAATTACTAAAAACAGAAAATGAAGCTTTAGAAGAGATCAGTGAAACGAGAAAACAGGCTTACGAGCTGTTCTTAAAAAAGGCAGATTTAGAATTTTCACAGTATCAGCAGGTGAAAAACGAGGCAAAATATCAATACCTTTTGGAAGTTCTCTATCCAAGTGCGGCCGAGATTGCAGAAATACAAGGTGGAGATGTAATTCTGGAAATTGATGAAGAAAAGCATATAGGTAAAATGCGTTATGATGGAAAATATCTTTTGAGTACGCCAGGCGATATCATGTTGACCGAGTTTCTTACAAAAGCCATGAAAACGGCAGATCAGTATATCTTTGAAGGAAAAGAAGCACTTGTGCATCTGGAATTTTATTTTAATTTATACGATACAGAAAAAGTGAAAGATTGCTCAGAAGAAATTAAGAACTTAAGACAGAAAATCAATACGCTTGATTTAGGGGAATAGAGTTCAACCAGAATGCACCTAAATTGCGACTGCAATGAAATTGACATATGATTTTATTGCGAATAGAATAATAGCATAAAGTTCTGTGCATGCGGACCTTGCATGGAGAGCCGCGGAGCTTTAGAAAAGGAGAAAAAGGCAGCCATGAAACAGGTGGTTGTCTTTTTTTATGCCCGGATGCACAGAAGAACCGCGAAAAGCAGTACCCCGGAGAATGGTAGGAAAGGAGGATGTCTATGGCAAAAAAGTTGGTGAAGGATGAACTTGCAGTACGTGCAGAGAAGAGAACATCGTGGTTTACCAAAATAGTTCCACTAGGATATTGTGCAGTCGGATTGCTTTTATTTACTGCTGTTCCAGTATATGCAGATGATATCTTTGCAACCGCGAAAAATGCAATGCAGACAGTCTATACAGATGTAGCAGGAATTGCTACCGTGGCAGCCGTTGTGTGTGCGGCTGTCTGCCTGTTTTTGATGAACTTTAGTAAGTCTGGGAGAACAGTAGATGAGTCCAGATCCTGGCTGAAAAGGATTGTGATCTGCTGGGCGGCACTTATGACACTTGGAGCTATTGTAACGTATCTGGAAAAAATCATTCCTCAGAGCATGTTTACGGGATGATAGGATAAACAACAAAAGCCGGTGCTCTCCCGGTTTGAAAGGAGGGTATCTGTAATAGATATGAATGAAACATGAGCTGGCTGTTGGATCTTTTGGTAGATGCCATTAAGGAAATGGTATCCCAGTTTATCATTGACATGATGGAACTGATCACCGGAGTATTTACAGACCTGCTATCCTGCAATCTTTCCCTGTTTGAAGAATTGTTTTCCGTAGTGGGAGGATTATACCAAAACGTCATTGTACCAATGGGGATCGCTATTCTTTTGATGATACTGGTATGGCAGCTTTTTAAATCCATGTTTGGAAATAAACTAGGTGTGAACGCAGAAGAACCCATTGAACTGCTTGGAAGATCTGCAATCTGCCTGTTCTTTGTAGTTGGTTCCAAGCCACTGGTAAATTATGTATTAAAAATTGCAGGGACTCCGTATCAGTGGGTAATGGGAACTGAAATCAAGGTTCAGAGCTTTTCCGAATATGTCTCTGCCCTGGAGGGGATTACCGCACCTCTTGGTCTTGGAACAATCAGTATTGCGATTCTTATGCTGATCATGCAGTTTGTAGTGGCATGGAATTATTTCAAGATGTTATTTGTAATTGCAGAAAGATATGTGCTTCTTGGCGTATTTTCATATACCGCACCCCTTGCTTTTGCAACAGGCGGTTCCAAATCAACAAATAACATTCTGGCCTCCTGGGCGAAGATGTTCGGCGGTCAGGTTGTTCTGATCATATTAAATGCTTGGTGTATGAAAATGTTTTTATCCGGGTATGGAAATATGATGGCAAGTGGATATGGATTTACCAAGTTTTTTGTAGCAACGCTCTGCCTGGTGGGCTTTTGTAAGATCACCTTCAAACTGGATTCTTATATGGCAGCACTTGGGGTAAACCTTGGCCGTCCATCACCTGGCATAGGTGCAATGGGAGCGGCTATGATGGCACAGCGTATGTTCTCACAGGCAGGAAGATCTTATGCAGGAACAGAAGCAGATTCTGGAGGCAGTACAAATAGTTCTTCAGATATGGGTAGTACCGATGCCATGGCAAACGGCTTTACAGGTCCGATTCCGATGAATCCCACTGGGGGAAATATGCCAGATCTGGAAACATTATTTCCACAAGGGGATTTTGATACGGAAGCACCGGAAAATACATCTGAACGTACAAATCGTAGTGGCAGTTCCGATGCCAGAAGTACTCATTCAGAGAGTGTCCTGGATGAAGTTGGGATGGGGAATTTTGGAGAAAACAGTGATTATACCAATCTTGCAAATGAAACAGATTTACATGCCGGAAGCTCTTATGCAGAAGAAAACACCAGTGAAAAGGAAACTGTACAGGTAGGAACATTGCCAGATTTTACGGATAACAAGGATGAAACTGGAATGGATCTTAATTCGGGCGGGATTCCGGATTATAGTGAAGTCAACTCGAATTTATCTGATAATGAGATAGATATGACCGGAATGAATTCTCAGGAACAGGGCTATTCTGGCACTGTGCAAAATCCTGGAATGGACGGAAGCTACGCCTCTCAAACATCTTTAGAATTTGAAAAAGATGTTGCAACAGGAGAACAGGCAGTCTCAGGCAATCAGACATTGTATGGAGAAGGTACTGGATTTGGAAATGATAATGGTATTTTAGGCGAACTTGGAGAGTATCCGGTTGAAGATACGAATGCTTTTACCGATGCTCCGGAGCAGAGTATGGAGCTTGCCGGAGGCAGCCTTGGGGAAATGGATTATAAAGCCGATGGGATTTCAAAAGAACCAGTGTATGAAGCTGCGCATGGTTTTCAAAGTACCCAGACTGATTGCTTTTCGTTTGAAAATGGGAAGGAGCTGTCAGGTGAAACAAGTGGAAGTTCTGCTCCTGCAAAAAGGGAAACTGCGGCATCTGATGTGGGAGTCCTAGAAGAATTAGGAAACGGCAATCTTGTAGATCCGATGCCAGATGGAGGTACTATAGGTGATAGTGGTTTTTCCAATTCTTCATCGAGTGGGACACCTGATTATAAAGAGCGTGAACATACAAACGGAAGTTTAGAATCTGGTGACACGCTTTCTGATATTGCAGATGGAAATAACTTACTGGATAGAATGCAAAACGAAGGAACGATATCCGGGATGAACACAGAACATGGTTTGGATATTCCTGGGGAAAAGGTTCCTGTAGCAGGAAATAGTGATTCTTTATTTTCTGAAGAAGCATTTATACCAGCTGTGGGAGAAGCAGAAGACGATATATATTCTGAACAAGAGAATGAATCATTCAGCGAGAGGCAAGATACCTTTTCAAACGATTTTTCAAATCAGATGGGAACTATTCGACTGGAATCTCCTATGAATATGGATACATTGCATCACCCACCCCGGATCCGAGAAGTACCAAAATCCAAAAGCGAACTAAAGAACCGGTCACAAAAGGAATTTGGCTCAAAAGACATCTGGGAGGAGTGATTGGATGGATGAAAAGAAAGAAAACACCTCTCTGGATGATAGATTGGATCATGTTGCACAGGTGGCGCAAGCAGCTTATCACGTGTCGGCGGCAGTCAGAGCAGGCAGTTCTGCTGCAGGAGCAGCAGCCGGGACTGCAATGGCTGGTCCGCTTGGGATGCTTGTTGGGGCTTTAGCTGGAAGTAAAACTATCTGGAAAGGAATCGCGGCATTTTTTCTGCTTCAGCTTCTGTGGCTGTTTCTGATCGTAAATATGATCGGAATCGTCTTCAGCTATCTTGGATTTGCAAATGCAGATTCCTATGCAAACGAAGCCCAGTCAAGCCAGCTTGCAAATATCAAAAGCCGGGTCGAACAGATTCTGCAAAAAGAAGAGTATGAAACGGCAATCCTACAGGTAATAGAGCAAAAACGGAATGCACTTTTAACTGAAATTGAGGCTGATCAGAAGGAAAAATATGCAGAGCATAGTCTGGTGGTGATAGATGAATATGAAACAAAATTGAAAAGAAGTCTTTCCTACTATTTGTCAGTGCTGGTTGCTGAAAAATGCGATTCCAGTACCATTTCTTCTTTTCTTGGCTATGCCAACAGTCTGGGGCTGGATATGGACACGAACCTTTCCAGTCCCTATGATGCCTATTTTCAGGAAGCTGCCAGGACTTACAATGTCCCGGCGGCGCTTCTTCTTGCAATCTGTAAAACAGAATCCGATTTTAGTCCCAATGTGATATCCGGGGCAGGAGCAATCGGTCTTATGCAGCTGATGCCGGAAACTGCCACATCTCTTGGTGTATCCAATCCTTATGATCCTTATCAGAATATCATGGGCGGTGCCAAATTTATTTCCCAGCTGGTGGAGCAGTTCAAAAATTACCCAAATGGACTGGAACTTGCGGTGGCTGGCTATAATGCCGGTCCTGGAGCGGTAATCAAATATGGGTATTCTGTTCCACCTTATCCGGAAACACAGGCATATGTGAAAAAAGTACTGGGATATGTGCAGATCCTGGGAAGCAGTCCAGCTGCATCTACAGGTTCAACTGTTGAAGCAAAGGAAGATCCCGATTCCTTGGAACAATCTTATCAGGTACTTTTAGGAGCTGTCACAGAACATGTGGACAGCTTTTTTTCGTGGACAGTAACGGATGAAAGGGAAGGACAGGCAGAACAGACGGTGTATTGCATGGAAGTAAATGACAGCAGGGCAGAAGTGGATGAAGAAACATATCGGAAGGTTCTGGAGCAAGGCGGAAACGCATGGGAAGAAAAAAGAACTGTGCAGGTACAGGTGGTGGAATATACGCTGGCTTTGGTTCTTAACACGCAGCTTACCAGTATTAGCGGTTACCAGTATAAATATGTCACGAATGAAAGCACTTTTCAGTTTGTGCTGAAACTTCTGGAATACCTACAGGGTGGCGTGGATGCAGTAAAAAATGCACTTTATACAGTCTTTCACTGGACTGATTTTATTACAGGTGGAAGCAGCGGAGGGGATTCCTATATCGGAAATATTGATGCAAATGGAGATATCATTATCTATGACACGGTAGGAAAAAGCGTGAAGAAAGTAGTTTATTTTAACCAGGGAGAAGAACCATGGGCGAACATGTCTTATGGGAGCAGCACCATACGGGCCTCTGGATGCGGACCTACTTCCCTTGCCATTGTAATCTCTACCTTAACCGGTCAGACGGTTACGCCGGAAATGACCTGTTCCTATTCTATTGCAAATGGAGAATACATCTATGGTCTTGGAACCTGTCATTCCTTTCCCATGAATGCAGCCCATCATTGGGGACTGAACTGTGAACGTGTGGGAAAAGACCGTATGGGAGATGTGGTTAATGCCTTAAAGGATGGAAAAATGGTGGTGGAGATCTGCGAAGCTTATACCATTACGGGAAGCGGCAGCGGGCATTTCATTGTACTTACAGGAGTAACAAAAGACGGTTATATTACGATTGCAGACTGTGCCAGCCGCGAACGCACAGGGAAAGTGTACAGTGTAGAAACCATTTCTTCTTATGGCCGGGACCTCTCGGATGGCGCATTTTGGATCATCGGAAAATAACAGGTGAATTTATGAAAAATAAAAAACTACCATATCTGTTTCTGACGATTGCTTTGCTTTTGCCAGTATCGGTATACGCTTCTGAAAACGGTCTGAAAACAGAAACTCTTCCCCAGATCATTTCCTGGGAGGATGGACACGCCTACCTGGAAAATGGAGAACTGTTAAGAGATGGCTGGGGATATGATACGGTCAATCCTGCTGGTAAGTATGTGCTAGCAGATGAAAACGGGACCGTTCGAAAAAGACTGGAATCCATGGAGACAGATGCGTGGGAGAATTATACAGGAACCGAGCTTTCCCCTGGGATAATCGCCCTTCGCACAACGGTATTTGAAGGGTTTTCCGGGAGCATTGAAGTAACCATAGAAGAACAAAATGGTGTAACTCAAAATATGACATTAACACAGAACAATTTTTACGAATGGAATCTGTCTATGAATAGCGGAAGCTATCAGATTCGATCGGCTGTGGCAATAGATAAGAATAAGGTCTATGTGACGAAGTTTTCTTCAGGCTTTCAGACTTTACCGGAGGAAGGGCTTATCATAATGCATCTGGAAGTCATGAATGAAATCGCTAGGACTTTGGAGGAAGAAAGCACAGAAGCAGCGCTTGCAAAGCCTCAGGAAAGTACTACAAAAACTGAAGAATCGGAGCTTCAGAAAGATACGATAGATGCTGGGTCAGAAGATATCAATTCATCACAGGAGGTGATAACCATTCAAAAGGATCGTTCAAAGACTATATTTGCAGTCTTAAGCATCAGTACACTGGTGTGGGCTATGGTTGGAGTTTTGTTATGGCGCAAAAGAAAATAGTAACAGGAAAGGGGTAGCTTGTAATGGCACAATACGACCATGCAGATACATATATCATTCCACCAAATTTTGCAAAAGAGGGAACGCTTTTTTCCGGGAGGGCAGAAGCAAGAAACGTAGTAGAAGCGGCATTGGTTGCATTGGCAGGAGTCCGCGGTCTTATGTTTTTACACCTTGGAATCAAAGGAACCATCTATGCCGGAATCATTCTGGTGTTGCCACTGGTCATTCTGGCTGTAATCGGAATTCAGGGGGAAAGTTTGTCCTCTTTTCTAATCCAGTTCTTTTCCTACCTGACAAAGAAGCGAGTGCTGACCTGTCCGGATGGACAGTACCGTTTAAAGCGGAACCGCCGTATACGAAAACACCAGAAGAAACGGTACAGGCGGGAACGGAAAAAGAGAAAAAAGGACGGTGATCACAATCGGAAGCGAAGTAGAAGAACTCAAAAAGAAGCTAAAGGAAGCAAAGAAGTCGGAAAGACTGAAAAAGAAAGAGAAGAGGAACCAGGCACAGGCGGCGAGGAAAAATACCCGGAAACAAAAGATTGAGGAAGACAAAAAGCGCAGGCAGCAGAAAAAAGATGCTATTCTTTTGGAAAAGGAAAATAAAAAAAGAGAACGAAAGGAATTTCACGAACAGGAAAATGAAGAGCGCAGTCTGAGGAAAAAACTGGTTGTTGACTCGGAAAACTCTCAGGAAACAGAAAGAAAGGAAAAAAATGAGAGTCCAGGCGAGGTAGAAGCAAAAGATTCTTTCGTCGGGCCGGAGGCAGAGAATCTGCTTCCGGTTACCTGGGCTTCTTCATATCTTCCCATCGCACAGATAAGAAATGGGATCATTAAAACCCGAGATGAACGGTATGTCAAGATTGTGGAAGTACTCCCGATCAATTTCCTGCTCCGGTCAGCTTCCGAGAAACGTAGTATCGTGCAGGCATTTGCTTCGTATCTTAAGATTGCGCCGCCAAAGCTGCAATTTAAAGTGCTTTCCAAAAAGGCAGATATGAAGGAATATATTGAAAAGATCCGGAAGGAAGCCGGAGCCGAAACCAATGAGCGCTGCCGCCTTTTACAGGAGGATTATGTAAGGCTATTGCAGGAGCTCGGAACCAGGGAAGCCATTACACGCCGCTTTTTTCTTATCTTTCAGTATCCCTTAAGTGGAACCAAAGTTGCAGAAGAAAAAGAAATCTATCTGTATATGCAGTCTGCAGTTCAGACAGCCCGGAAGTACCTTGCTATGTGTGGAAACCTGGTGCTGGAGCATAAAAACGAAACTCGTTTTTGTGTGGAAGTCTTTTATCAGTTGTTAAACCGGAAAACAAGTCTGAAAGAATCTCTGGATGACCGGATCAAAAAAGTCCGTACCCATTATCTGGAAGAAAACGGGCCAGGAAGCCTTCGGAAGATTCCAGTAACGGAACTGATCGCCCCTGAAACACTGGACTTTCGGAGCTGGAAGTATGTGGTATTGGATGGTGTCTACCATTCGTATCTTTACATTCCCTCATCCAAATACCGAACCAGGGTTCCAGCAGGATGGCTTTCCCTTCTGATCAATGCTGGGGAAGGGATTGATGTCGATGTCTTTTTTTATAAGCAGGACAAAAACAAAAGCATGGAACGGATTGGAAGAAGAATTCGATTAAACCGCTCCAAAATCAAAGAAACCTTTGATTCCAACAGTGATTTTGACAGTTTAAGCGAATCCATACAGGCTGGTTATTACTTAAAGCGAGGGCTTTCCGGAAATGAAGAATTTGCCTATCTGAGCATCCTAATTACGGTAACAGGCAACAGCCCTCAGGAAGCAGAGTGGCGTTCAAAAGAAATGATAAAATTGTTAAATTCCCAGGATATTGGGGTTTCCAGGTGCTTCTTTGGGGAAGAACAGGGGTTTTTGTCTTCTCTTCCCATCTTGCAGCTGGATAAGAAACTATATGAACGTTCCAAACGAAACGTGCTGACTTCTGGGATGGCAGCCTGCTATCCTTTTGTATCCTATGAAATGTCGGATAAGGATGGCATTATGATGGGCGTAAACAAAGCGAACAGTTCCCTGGTTATTGTAGATATCTTCAATTCTGCAATCTATAAGAACGCCAACATTGCCATTCTTGGAACTTCAGGCTCCGGCAAAACCTTTACTATGCAGCTTATGGCTCTTCGTATGCGAAGAAAAAATATCCAAGTGTTTATCATTGCCCCGGATAAAGGACATGAGTTTGCAAGAGCATGCAATAACATTGGAGGTACCTTTGTGTCCATTTCCCCAGCTTCCCCCAATTGTATCAATGTGATGGAAATCCGCCCGGCAGATACCAAGGCCAGTGACCTGTTAGATGGATATATGACGGAACGCTCTGAGCTTGCCGCTAAGATCCAAAGCCTCCATATTTTTTTCAGTCTTCTGATTCCAGATATGTCTCATGAGGAAAAGCAGCTTTTGGATGAAGCAATGGTGCGGTGTTACCAGGAAAAAGGAATTACCCATGACAACCAAAGTCTTTTTAACCCAGAACGGCCGGGAGAGTACCGCAAAATGCCGATCCTTGGGGACTTACATAAAATTCTTTTGCAAAAAGAAGAATGCAAACGGATTGCGAATATCCTGAATCGGCTGGTAAGTGGTTCTGCGTCCAGCTTCAATCAGCAGACCAACGTTGACTTAAAAAACAAATATGTGGTTCTGGATATTTCAGAATTATCCGGAGATCTGCTTCTTGGAATGTTTGTGGCGATTGACTATGTCTGGTCTAAGGCAAAGGAAGACCGTACTTTGGAAAAGGCAATCTTTGTGGATGAAGCATGGAAGCTTCTGGCATCCAATGAGTTAGCAGGGGAGTATCTTCTGGAAATTTTTAAAACTATTCGTGCTTATGGTGGTGCTGCCATCTGTGCTACGCAGGACCTGGTTGACTTTTTTGCTTTAAAGGGCGGAAAGCTGGGACGGGGAATCTTAAACAACTCAAAGACTAAGATCATCCTGAATATGGAAAATGCTGAAGCAGAGCAGATTCAAAAGGAACTGGATCTGTCGGATGCAGAGTTTAATTCCATTGTCCATTTTGAACGAGGAAGCGGTCTTATTTCCACAAACAACAATAACCTTGTTGTGGAGTTTAAAGCCAGCCGCCTGGAAAAGGATCTGATCACAACAGACCGGAAAGATTTACAGGAACTGAAGGGACGCATTCAGAAATATGGGACTGATGCGTACGGAAAACAGTAAATGACGTATAAAATGACGTTCAAAAGGCGCATTGTAAGTGTTATATAAGGCGTATTCGCATGTGGATTTTGGATAAATGTTATTTATGACGTATTAAATGCCATATATAAGACGCATTGGCTGCAAATATGTAAAAAATGTTATAAAAAGCGTATAGAAGACGTCTTTAATGTGTCACAAAAATCAGTAATAGGAGGGTAGCTGTAAAATGGAGAATAAGCAAAGACCAGTGATTCAGGAAACCAAAGAACTGGTCCAGAAATATCATGTTTTGGAAAAAGCACAGCTCTATGCATACTTTGCCCTGGATAAAAGAGATCACTTTGTTGGAAAAGCATTTAAGGCACTGGAAAAGGAACGGCTGATTTATATTCATCCAAAGCTGGAAGTGGTCGCAGCAAATGAAGAGGCTTTTGCCAGGAAAGATATAGGTACCATGAAAGCATTCTGGGTGCTGCTTGACATTATGAAGCAGAAAACAGTGGAGGAGCATTTCCTGGCATCCAAAGAAGAGTATCCGGTGCGGATCGTGTTTTATGGGAGTGGAGAAATCTATGATATTTTATATGTTACAGAAGCGGAAATCACAGTCGTCAATAACCTGTTTTCCAGAAAAGAAATTGATGGCTGCGGGCATATCGTAGTGGTGGAAAAGCCAGAAGAGATTCCGAAAATCCGGATTTCAGACACCATTGGCTTTTGTACAGTGAAAGAAGGTGGAGAAGTCGAATATTACAGGCATTGCAGCCAGGACAGAGATGGATACGGCTGGGAATGAACCTTTTGAAAAACTGGAAAAGCAGCTAGATGAAACCCAGGCGCTTGGCTGGAGAATGGGACAATATATGGCAGAATCCAGGAATGTACTGTCTTCTTGTATCCGTTTAAAATCTGAGCTTCAGTATGAGTATTTTACAGAGCTGATTTTAGAAGCTGCCAAGACAGCAGAAAAGCTGACCGAGAAGATGCGCAGGCTGACTCTGGAAGTAACTATAAATCCGGTGCAATATGAGCGCTATAAAGAAGAGCTTGTTATGATCCATGGGATTGAAGTGGAATATGAAAAAGAAATCTTGAAGGTCTCCCTGCCACTTTTAATTCCGCACCGGAAAGAGGTTTATACAAACTTTATCTACAAACCTCTTCACATAGCATTACAGAACTGGTATCTGGAACAGGTAAAGTCAGACCGGGAAATTCCCTCTTTTGAAGAGTGTATGGTTTGTTTTGTCCATGTTTACGACAAGAGTCTTCCCTTGGCTGGAAGAGTGCGGGACCATGACAACATTGAGGAAAAACATGTGCTTGATATCCTGGCAGGCTTTTGTTTAAAATCCGACAGCGGCCTGTATGTGGATACGGTTCATATGACCAGGCTCGGAGAAGAAGATACAACCCGTTTGTATATTATGGACAGCCGGAAATTCCCGGACTGGATCTGCGAAAAAAGCATGTTTTTGAGTATCGAAAAAATGGATTCTGAAAAATCTTAAAATCCGATACTTAAAAAGTACGTCCAATGCAGGTAAATAAAGGGCTTGCAGGAAGAAAGAGCCTCTAGGCTTTACCCAGGTATCCAACTTATAGGGTACGGTTTGTACTTATCAGGAGAGACAGAACAATGAAAAAAGAGGATGTACTGTTAAGGATGATTGCTATATCAGGTGAGCTGCCAGCAGAACTGGTAAGTGAGGTTGTAGGCTCGGAATCATATGCCGCTGTTCTTGTGACGAAACTAAAAAAAGAAGGGTTTATCTCTGTCAGAAACAGTGGTGGGTATAAAGGGTATATTCTAAGGAGCAAAGGGAAAAAGTATCTTCTTACCAGTTATGAGGAAGACCTTTCTTTTTTCCTATCCGGGTCTGCGCAGACCAATCATATCAAAAGTGAGCCAGATAAACGCCTGCGCCTTCACCGGATGAGTGAAGTATGGGTCTACTTTTGGAAGATAGGGATCAAGATTTTTCAAAGCCAGAAACCAGATCTTGGAAATGGTTTTGAGAAAAGTGGGAAAAAGGCAGTCTATTACGGCAGTCTGGAGTATAAGGAGAGTACCGATGCAATCAAGGGCTCCAGAGCCTGTGGGGTATTACTTGCCGGGGAAAGTGCTTATGTTGTTTATAACACTATGACCAGAAGAATGAAGTGGGCCAGGAAAATGGAAGTATCCATGCGCACCTGGACAGAGCGTATGCTGGTTATAGGAGGCGGCTCAAAAAGGGCAGATTCGGTTATTCTGGGAGCGCATATGGAAGTGCTTTTGGAACTTTTAAACAGTGATGGCGGCATCAAGAAAAATCTTTACCAGGTGGATGATGTGTATGAATGCGCTTATTTTGTTCCTCATATTTCGGAAGCGGCAATACAGCTGGAATTGTTATTAAACACAGAAAAAAGGAAGAAGCTTAGAGAACTGCTTCTTACACTGGTTAAATACCCAAGGCGCAGACAATACGCCTTATGTGAGGGACTTGATGGGGACATGCAGCCAATTTATTTTTGCCAGGACTTGGAAATGCGTCATTTATGCCGCATCAGGCAGGAAATCGGATGGAAACAACAGGGCGTTATCATCTGTATGGATTACCAGGCGACCATATTGCGATGTTATTTTGGAGAGGGGGTGAAGGTTCGTGAGCTGAATACCAAGAAGATTATGGAATTTCTGACGACAGGCGGGGACGAGTAGCCGATCGTCTATGTCAGGAGGTGCAAGATGTGCAATCCATTTGACACTGGAAGTCCAACCGTAGATCGGATGTGCCGACTTCAATTTACCGGAAATGTGATTCCGTCATCCTGGTACCACACGATTAAAAAAGAAACAGGAAAACCCAACTTAAATGCAATTATCATTCTGGCGGATATCGTGTACTGGTACCGTCCGGTTGAAATCCGTGATGAGGCAACCGGGCAGCTGTGTGGATTTAAAAAGAAATTCCAGGCTGATATTTTACAGCGGAATTACCAGCAGATTGCAGAACTGTTTGGGATTTCAAAGCGTGACGCGACAAATGCGATTGTGGAGTTAGAAAAACTGGGTGTGGTGCGGCGTGTTTTTCGTACGGTCAGTATCAAAGGACAACTGTATTCCAATGTAATGTTCCTGGATTTGGATGTGGATGAGCTGATCCAGCTGACTTACCCGGATACGTTAGACTTGGAGCCAGAAAAGGAAGTATGCAGGGGGTATCACTCATTTGAGGAACAGGGGGCACCGAAAAAAGGGACAGGGGTTACCAAAATCAGAGAGAGGGTATCTCAAAAATGGGAGAGACCAGTCACAGAAATGAGGGAGACATATACAAAGAATACATACAGAGATTACAACAAAGAATTTCCTCTACAGTCATATCAGGAAACAGAAGAGCAGGTAAAGGAACAGATTGATTACTCCATACTGAAACTGGACCATATGCATGACGAACGGATTGAAGAACTTGTAGGGCTGATCGTAGATGTTCTTACTTCGGTCGCGGAAAAAATCCGGGTTAATAAAGAGGAAAAACCTGCGGAAGTTGTAAAAGTCCAGTTTCGTAAACTAAGAAAAGAGCATGTGGAATTCGTTCTTCTTAGCATGGATTCCAACACGACCAAGGCAAGGAATATCCGCGCAGTTCTGATTACGGCATTGTATAATGCGGTCAATACCATGGGGAGCTATTATGGAAATCTGGTCCGGTACCACATGGAAGAGGAAAGAAGAGGTGAAGAACCCTAAAAGAATGTTTAAGAAAAAAGAAAACTGGAAATATGTACTGATACTTTTATGCGCTGGACTGCTGGCAGGATATCTGGGCGGATTTTTTGAAATTTTGCTTAAAAATGCAGAAGTCAACTTAAATCCCCTATCCTGTCTTATGGCAGGTCTGACAACCACAGGGGGCAGAAAGTGGACGTTGTTTTCTGTCTTTCTGTTACTCCTTCTGGCAGTCTGGGTGATCTACCGTGGACATGACAATCCCATGCAGGATGAACGGAATTTTGAAATATCTGAGCAGGGGACTTATGGAACAGCCGGCTTTATGAAGGAAGAAGAGCAGTCTGAAATTTTACGGTCAGATAAAACTATGGATGAGGTGAAGGGAATTATTTTTGGACGGGAAATAGACTCTGGAAATATCCTAAGTCTTCCGGTGGATTCCAGACTAAATCGGAACATTGCAGTGTGCGGATCCCAGGGTTCCATGAAATCCAGAGCATTTGCCAGGGTTATGGCCTTACAGTGTGTGCGGCGTGGTGAGAGTATGTATATCACTGATCCAAAATCAGAGCTTTATGAAGATTTATGTGCCTATTTAACAGATTCGGGATATGTGGTAAAGCAGTTGAACCTGATCCAGCTGACACACTCCGATGCCTGGAACTGTCTGGCTGAGATTGATGAAGGTGAGCTGATTGATGTGTTTTGTGATGTGGTGATCCGAAATACCACCGATAAGTTTGACCATTTTTATGATAATGTTGAGATGGATCTGTTAAAAGCCCTTTGCCTGTATGTGTATGAAGAGTATCCTCCCGAAGAACGGACATTTGCCGAAGCATACAAGCTACTTTTAAATAAAAGTGTGGAAATGTTGGATTCCATCTTTGAACGACTGCCTGGGGAACATCCGGCAAAAGGTCCTTACCAGTTGTTTTCCAAGGCGGACAAAGTAAAGGGAAATGCTGTGCTAGGACTTGGAACCAGGCTGCAGATTATGCAAAATAAATTGGTGCAGCAGATTACAAGCCATACAGACATTGACCTGTCTCTTCCAGGAAAACAAAAATGCGCTTACTTTTGTATTACTTCCGACCAGGACTCCACATATGATATGTTGGCAACTTTATTTACTTCGTTTCTCAGTATTAAACTGGTGCGCCTGGCAGACCGTACGAAAGAACGTGTCCTTCCGGTTCCGGTAAGTTTTATCTTGGACGAATTTCCAAATATCGGTGTTGTGCCGGATTTTAAAAAGAAGCTGGCAACTGCCAGATCCAGACGGATCGGTATGAGTATCTTATTCCAGAATATCCCACAGCTTCAGAACCGGTATCCGGATAATCAGTGGGAAGAAATCCTGGGCGGCTGTGATTTTTCTATTTTTCTTGGCTGTAATGATATGACAACTGCAACCTACTACAGTGACCGTACCGGGGAAGTAACGGTTTCGGTAGCTTCTGTAAGAAAAAACTTTTACACCATCCGGGCAACGGACTATGTGCCGGAATATTCAGAGTCCAGATCCTTGGGAAAACGGCAGCTGCTTCTTCCAGACGAGGTACTTCGGTATCCATTGAATCAGGGAATCTTAATTATCCGCGGTCATAACGTGCTGCGTTTTCGGAAGATGGATTATACGGAACATGCGGATGCGAAGCAGTTACGAATGGAAAAGGTGGTGGAGCATATCCCAAAGTGGTTTCCAAAGTGGGAAGAGATGCAGAAGCAGGAAAATCTGTTTCAAGGCCAGGAGTTAGAAAGCAATTTGGAGCCCAACCGTGATGATTCTGCGATTACAAAGTCAGCAGAAGAAAACCCACTTACAGTAGCAGAGAGGCTTCCAAGAAAACCAGCTATAAAAGAAAAGAGGGCACCACGATTTACGAAAGTGGAAGACTTATTTTCAAAGGATAAGGGGGAAAATAATTGACCGTTGATTTAGAGCAGATAAAAGAGAATTCCATGGTACGGTATGGGTTCAAGATCCTTTTGATGCGCGAATTTGGAATCACTATACGTGAGACAGAAACCCAAAAACTGATGCAGGCAGCAGACTGTATTGAAATCTATGTTTCCATGGAGGACTTCCTGGAAAGAAGTGGCTGGCGAAGAGACAATCCGGAGCTATGCGAGGAAAGTTATCTGGTGGAGAACCGGATTTGCCGGTATATACAGGGGAAGGTGTGGTATTTTTCCAGATTGCGGTTTGAAAGTCAAATGATAACTGAATCGAAATAATAACTAAGAAAAATTGTTATTTATCTGTGGCATTTTTTTAAACAGCTTTTTCAAACAGCATTGCATAGAACTGAAATAAAAAATTGAATATATGGTATAATTATGGTATTATAATCCCATAAAAGCCTGATTAACTGTTGGGCATTAAACTCTACGCTTATATATTAGAAGGAGGTGCACATATATGCCACAGATCATTCCAATAAAAGATTTAAAGAACACAGCGGAAATATCAGAATTATGCCATAGAAGTGAAGAACCTATTTATATAACAAAAAATGGATATGGGGATATGGTAATTATGAGTATCGAAAATTTCGAGAAAACAACCAAAAAGCTAAAAATGTATCAGGATCTTGAAGAGTCCGAAAAACAGATTCGTGAGGGAAATGTTACAGATGCAAGAAAATCCCTTGCAATAATGAGGAAGAAATATGGCTTATAAACTAAGTATTTCAAAACGTGCGCAAGAGCAGTTGGATGAATGTCTTTATTATCTAATGTTTCGGTTGAAGAATTCTACGGCAGCGGAACATTTGTTATCCTGTATAGAAAGTGTTTATGAACGGCTGGAAGAGAATCCCTATCAGTTTCCGGAATGTAAGGATGCTTACTTAAAATCCTTACATTACCGGGAAGTTGTTTTAACTCAAATGTCGTATATTATGATTGTTAAGATTACAGAAGAAACGGTTTATATAATAGGGATCTTTCATCAGCTGGAAGATTATGGAAATAAATTGCTTTAAGTGACATGATAAATTCCGACTGGTTTCTTGTATTCTGAATAAAATGGGGGAGATATGCGAAAAGAAAGAGTTATGGCAATTATTACAACTATGTATTTCTTTTTCTATTGTATTTTAATAAGTATATTTGGCGTTATCCTTATATATACAGGATATAGTTTTAACCAGATTACAGATTTAGTCTCAGATTCAATTCTAAAAGCCGATGGTGTCATGATTGTTATTAGCGGCTTCTTTTCTATGTTTGGAATATTGGGGCAGGTAACAATCGGGTTACTGGTTCTGGTAATAGGCATTATTTGGATTCTTTGCATAGGGATATTCACTCATTCTTGTTTATACCTTCGGAAAAATCAAACGTCTGTGAAGGAAGAGAAAAGACTGACAAGAGATGCCTTTATAAAAGCTTTGTTTTTTACATGTATTACGGTGTTATATTTTAGCATTTTTGAGTTTGCACAAATATGTAATATAAGAAGTTTGATTATGTTTTTTGCCATGATTGGAATACCTTTTCTGTTGACTTTGATTACGATTACTTCCTGTTTGAAAAAGAACGGAATTGAACAAGTGAAGTCCTAACGGATATCCAAAAAGGTGGTATCTCTTTCATGTTTCCAAATGTCACTGAAAGTGTCATCCTGTACCTGGTTCATTGTTTTTGAGTAGAAAATTAGATATAGTTAGCCCAAGAAGGTAATTAAAACGTAGAAATTTCCATTTTGCAAGTTTGATGTACCTTTATAACAATATCGTACGATGGGAGGAACAAAGTTATGGGACTAGGTGAAATGTTAGGCGTAAAAACAGCAAAGTTAAATCTGAAGGGGAATTATGATTCTGTTGAGCAGCTTTATGAGGCAATCAAAGAGATAAAATTTGAAGCCGGTATGCCAGCATGTGTGAAGCATGGATTTAATACGGTTATCGTTTTTCCAGAACTGGATCGTAACAACCAGGTCTGGATCATGAATTCAGGTAAAGGAAAATTCCAGGTGCTTCGCTCTGCGGAAGTGGCAGGAGTAAAAAATGTGATAAAAAACGGTGTGCTGGATGAATTGACAGATGGATGGTCTGGCATGTCCGCAGCTTTTGGAAACAAGAAAAAAAGATGCATGGAGCTGGTGGACATTACAGCAAAGGAAATTCAGGAAGCTGGAATTTGATTATTTCATGGATCAAAAACAGAAATACATATATTGGAGATACATATGCTGTTAGCAGGATTGGCGTTGCTGCCGACAATTGTATTGGTTGCATGGATTTACCGGCAGGATAAAGTCGAAAAAGAGCCAAAAGGCTTATTGTGGAAAATATTTTTGTTCGGGGTGTTATCTGTCATTCCAGCAATGATACTGGAAATTATTTTTGAAGAGATACTATTGGTCTTTGTAGAGGGATACACTTTATACTATGTGATTCTGGAAAACTTTATTGGTGTGGCACTAATTGAGGAATTATGTAAAAGGAAAGCTGCAAAGATGGCTGTCTGGAAACATCCGGCGTTTAATTATAAGTTTGATGCCATTGTATATTGCGTAACCTCTGCACTTGGTTTGGCAACCATTGAAAATATTCTGTACGAGATGGACGCTGATATAAGTACAGCACTCACACGAGCAGTTCTTTCTGTACCGTCTCATGCTATTGATGGTGTTATTATGGGATATTTTCTTGGTGAAGCAAAAGCTGCTGAGCTTCAGGAAAATAGGGCACGAAAAAAACATTATTTAAGGCTTAGCATACTGATACCGACAATCGAGCATGGTATCTATGATAGTTTTCTATCTTTGGATGCTGATTGGATTCTGGTTTTCTTTCTCCCGTTTGTACTTGTGGTGGATATCTGGGCATACAGATTTGTAAAAAAGCAGTCCAGACAGGATAAGATGCTGGATATGAAAGGACTTGACTTCTAAGAAAAAGAGCAAAAAGCAGTTATTTTATATTTCATCAAAAAGATTAAAATAAATGACAGAAACAAATGGAAATTATTCTTGCATAGAGATAGGAGCAGGAATGATTTTTCAAACAGGCTCTAGAGCAAGATAAGTGAAGAATATGAGACTGAAAAACGTACGGTTTTAAGAAAGCATGACAACCGGAACCGTGCGTTTTTTTTACAAGATGGTTAGATGCGTCTGATTTAAGTTGTTATATTCTTCTTTCTAAAGCAAGAGAATAATATTATGGATTTCATTCATATCGCTTTACTGACAGCATGTGTCGGTCATCTGATTTGCTGCTATTGTGACTGGCAGATCACTTATACACCAAATGGTAGATTTTCTTTTGGTGATTTGAAAGATAATAACAGACTTTCTGCACTGTTTATTCATACATCGCAAAAACGTTTTCTAAGATCTATTTTATTTGGCGTTTTGGCTATGACATTAGAATTATTCGGGTATCTGGCACTTTGTGCCTGGATGAATCAATATTCTTCCAGATGTGCTCTGCTTATGGTTATTTCTACCGGGATAGCTTTCATTTCTGGTGTAGTACATCATGTTTTTTGCGGAACAGTCGAATGGTTTTATCTTCAATTTGATTGTATGCAATCCATGACCCAGATCCTCCCAGACACAATCCCCATTGCCATATCATGTTGACCATGAGAGCCATTGATGAAAATGGAAAGTGGTTGCCTAAGAGCCGCAAGGTTTATGACCTTGACGAGAATGGAGAGCGTATCAGACTGCCCTCCGGTAACTGGAAAAGCCACAAGGAGGATACCGTTGACTGGAACGAGCAGTACCATGCCGAGGAATGGAGGCACGGCTGGGAGCTTGTTCAAAATAAGTATCTGGAACTTGCCGGAAGTCCTGAGCGAGTGGATATGCGTTCTTATGAACGGCAGGGACTGGATAAGATTCCGACCGTCCACATGGGAGCCGCCGTTTGCGCTCTGGAACGCAAGGGCATTGAAACCAACATCGGCAATCTCAACCGGGATATTAAGGCGGCTAACCGCATGATGAATGCCATCCGCAGCACCATCCAAAATCTGCGGAACTGGATTGCAGACATTGTGGAAGCGACCAAGGAAGCCTTTGCAGAGGTGGAAGCACAGTCAAAAAGCACTTCGCCCGATCTGGTCATTCTGTTTCGTGATTATCTGAACTTACGCAAGGCAGAACGCAGCGACTGGTCAAGATACGGTCAGCAGAAAGGCACGCCCGATGATTTGAAGGCGGTCTCCAAAGCAATGATCTATCTGAAAGAGCATGAGCTTTTCACGCTGGAAGATCTGGATACTGCCCTGCAAGGCATGAGTGAGAAAGCCAAGGGCATCCATGCCGACATGAAGAAAGCATCCGCTCGTATGAAGGTCATTACCGGCATTCAGAACGCCGTGGCAGACTGCCAGACACACAAGGCGGTTCATGACAAGTACCTGAAAATCGGCTGGAAAGCTCGACAGACAGCGTTTGCAGAAAGCCACAAGGACGAGTTGGACAGCTTCAACAAAGCGTTCCGCTATCTCAAGCAGCAGGGCGTGGATTTGAATGTCAATCTGGATTCCCTTCAAGCGGAATATGACAAACTGAAAGCAAACCATACCGAGCTTGCCGGACAGCTTGCCGCCGCCAAGGAGGAATTATAGCCCATGAAGGATATTCGCTACTGGGTCAGCAAAGTCCTCACGCTGGAGCAGCCCGAGGTCGAGAAAAAGCCCGAACCGAAGCACTCCGTCACGGAGAAGATGAAGTTTCTGCAAGAGCAGAGCAACCATCAGCCTGAGCAGAAAACCCCACAACAGAAAAAACAAAATATGAAACTGTAAGGCACTTGCCGTTTTCATTGTGAAAATGTCAGGTGTCTTTTTTGTTCCCCGAAAGGAAGATGCAATAAATGTATTTGAAGCGGTCAAACAGAACTTGACCACCCGACAGGCGGCAGAGCTGTACGGCATTCAGGTCAGCCGTCATGGCATGGCAGTCTGCCCGTTTCACAATGACAAGAATCCGAGCATGAAGGTGGACAAGCGTTTCCATTGTTTTGCTTGTCAAGCGGACGGGGATGCAGTTGATTTTGTTTCCTGTCTGTTTGGACTGCCAAGCTGGGAAGCCGCTGTGAAGCTGGCTGACGATTTCGGTATCAGCTACGACAACAGGCAGAAGCACAAGGTCAAGCCCCATATTCGAGAGCCTACCCCTGAACAGAGATACCAGCAGGAAGAAAGCAGATGTTACAAGGTGCTGTCTGATTACTTCCATCATCTCAGGATATGGAAGCAGCAATACGCACCCAAGCAGCCGGAGGATGAATGGCATCCGCTGTTTGTGGAAGCCCTGCAAAGAGAAAGCCATATCGAGTATCTGTTTGATGTCCTTCTGTACGGCATAGCCGAAGAAAAGAAGGCTCTGGTTGCCGAGCAAAGAAAAGAGGTGATGAATCTTGAGCAACGATTTTCAGAACACCCAGACGAGCATGACCGTGGAAGAAGTCAGAGGAAGTCTGGATTCGACCGATAACGGAGCGGTCAAAAACAGCATCCGAAATTGTCTGACGGTATTTCAGAATGACCCGAAGCTGGAAGGAGTGATCCGCTACAATATCCTAACGGAGCGCATTGATATTGTGAAACCCCTCTGGTGGAGCAAGCCGACAACAACCTTGAACGATACGGATTTGAATTACCTGATGCTCTATCTGGAAGATCAGTACACGCTGACCAGCGAAAAGAAAATCCAGAAAGCAATCTCCATTGTCGCTGACTGCAACAAGTATCACCCCATCCGTGACTATCTGAATGGTCTGGAATGGGACGGCACAGAGCGCATCCGCTGCGCCCTGCCCCATTTTCTTGGAGTTGAGGAAAGCGAGTTCACCTATGAATGTCTGAGGCTGTTCATGTTGGGCGCAATCAGCCGGGTATTCAAGCCGGGAAGCAAGTTTGAAACCATGCTCTGTCTGGTCGGAGGACAAGGTGCAGGAAAGTCCAACTTCTTCCGGCTGCTGGCAATCAAAGATGAGTGGTTTTCCGATGACCTGAAACGAATTGACGATGACAATGTCTACCGCAAGATGCAGGGACACTGGATCATTGAAATGTCCGAGATGATTGCCACCGCCAATGCCAAAAACATTGAGGATATTAAGTCCTTTATCAGCAGAGCCAAGGAAACTTATAAAGTGCCGTATGAAACCCATCCAGCAGACCGATTGCGGCAATGCGTGTTCGGCGGCAGCTCCAATACGATGGACTTCCTGCTCCTTGACCGAAGCGGCAACCGAAGGTTCTTGCCCATCATGGTACACCCGGAAAGAGCCGAGGTTCATATTCTGGAAGATGAAGCCGCATCGAGGGCGTATATCGACCTAATGTGGGCGGAAGCAATGACCATCTATCGGAGTGGTTCTTTTCGCCTTACCCTATCAAAGCAAATGAACAAAGAGCTGCGAGAGCTGCAAAAGCAGTTCATGCCGGAGGACACCAAGGCGGGACTGATTCAGTCTTTCCTTGATAATTTCAGCGGCACACAGGTCTGCTCCAAGCTGATCTATGCAGAAGCTTTGAACCATTCCTTTGACGAGCCGAAGCAATGGGAAATCCGAGAGATGAATGGTATGCAAGGGATACCAGCAAGAAGATTAAATCAACCTTTAAGGCAAAGGGGAAATCCGGCAAGCATGTAGCCAGCACAACACCGTATGGGTATTTAAAAGATCCGGAAAATCCTGACCACTGGATTGTTGATGAAGAAGCAGCCAAAATCGTACAGAGGATTTTTCATATGACCATGGATGGGCGTGGACCGTATCAGATCGCAAGGATTCTGAAAGAGGAACAGGTGGAGATTCCGGCAGTACATATGGCGAAAAAAGATGCAGGCTTATGGAAAGGCAGGGGGGATGAAATCAAAGATCCGTATGGATGGGGTTCTTCCACTGTCGCAGGGATTTTGAAAAAAACGGGAGTACCTTGGTCATACGGTAAACTTTAAAACCAGAAAGCATTTCAAGGATAAGAAAAGCCATTATGTAGGGGAAGACCAGTGGACGGTGTTTGAGGACACGCAGGAGCCTATCATAGACCAGGAAACCTTTGATAATGTACAGCGGATCAGAAGTAATGTAAGAAGATACCCAGATGGATGGGGAGAAGCACATCCACGGACCGGACTGATGTATTGTGCGGACTGCGGAGCAAAAATGTATGTCCACCGGGTAAACAATGGAAAGAGAGTTCCACAGTATACCTGTTCTGCCTATTCCAAAGTTCCAGTTTGAACACTCTGCCCGACACAGCACAGGATCAACGCTGATGTGGTCATGGAGCTTATCAAGGAGCTTTTAAAGGCGATTGCGGAATATTCCCAGCTGAACCGGGAAGAATTCATAGAAACGGTGAGAAAGGCACAGACCTCGCAGCAGTCCAGCGAGAACACAAGACTGAAAAGCAGGCTGTCAGAAGCACAGAAGCGTGTGCAGGATCTGGAAAAACTGCTCTGCCGGATTATATGAAGATATAATTCTTGGCAAGCTGCCGGATGAACGTTATAAGATTCTGGACGGGCAGTATTCCAAAGAGCAGAAAGAACTGTCAGCGGAGATTGTAGGGATGGAAGCAGAGTTATCCGGTTATGAGGAAGGTCGTAGGTCTGCAGAGAAGTTTATTACCATGGTCGATAAATACCAGAACTTTGAGGAGCTGACCACCTATATGTTGAATGAGTTCGTGGAGAAGATTGTTGTGCATGAGCGTGACCGGAAAGGCAGTATTGAAACCACACAGGAAGTGGAAATCTATTTTAATTTCATCGGACGGTATCTGCCACCGCATTTCGGAGAGGTGGAGCTGACACCGGAGGAAATCGAAGAAATGAAAAAGAGGGAAGCCAGAAAAGACAGGCTACACCAGAACTACCTGAAAAGAAAAGCAAATGGCAAACAGCAAGAATACTATGAACGAACCAAAGAGAAAAGAAAGCAGAGATGGATGCGAAGAAAGAAGAAATCCGGAAGGAAGATATTGTAAAAGGTGTCTTTATCCCGGTTTCCATGCTTCCACCTGCGGAACCGAAGAAAGGAGCGATACCGGCATGAAGAAGTTAGAACGGATTATTCACGATGACAGTAACGGACTGGCTTATATCCTTGTCGGGGAAGTGTATCTGCCATTGCTCACCGTACCGAATGAGACTCGTGAAATTGGATTTTACGGAAGTCTCCACAGGAATTATCTGAAGGATTATAAGAATGGATTGTATTCCTATCTGAGTTTAAGTGGAAAGCTCTGGACATATCTTGCAGACCTGAATGAGCAGTGTGTGGAACGCAGGGACTATCTGATGGAGCAGATGATGAAGCAGGAAGGCATTACCGAAGAACTGAAAAGCAGAGATCAGATGAAAGGGGTTCGCCGGGCAAACAATGTAAGAAGCCGGGTAGATGAAATCATACTGAATGAAATGGTGTATGTGTAGGAGGAGCTTATGAGATACCGGATTGAATATGCAGACGGAAAATGCTGTAACTTTGCCAACAGCAGAAAAGACCTGCTGAACTGGCTGAAACTTCTGAAAGATGAAAAGATCGTGGACATTCGCAAGATATACAAGAGTGGAGTTACCGATTCTGTTATGGATAATTACCGCAGGTATCTGAAACAGTGAAAGGTGGTGGACAGTCATGGGAATTGTTAAAATCATTATGAAAGTGATTTTACTGCCAGTGAGGATATGTCTGACAATCATACAACTGGTGTTTATGTTTGTTATATGGCTGTCTGCAACCGTATTTCATATCTTGTCGGGGATTATCTGTATCACAGCAATATTAAGTTATGGATTCGGGCAAGAGACAGGTACAGAAGTGCTCAAAATGCTTTTGGCTGGTTTTGTGCTTTATGTCCTGCCTGTACTCTCCGGCTGGGCGGTCGTGTGGCTGGAAACAATCAAAATCAGTTTAAAAGGAGATTAAGTAGATGGAAGTAATAGAGAAAATGGAAGAGTTCATGAATGACCTGATCGGGGAAAGAATGGAACAGGTTTATTGGGAAAAAGATGGCAAACAGTATGATCCATTCAACGAAAAAATGGAATTAAAATTGCAAAAGGTACTTCGGAAGATGCCAAAGAAACAGGAAAAGATTGTATTTGATTACATAACAGATATGTCAAATAAATGCAGTGATCTGAACGAATTCTATTACCGTATGGGATTGCGAGACGGATTAAAACTGAAAGAAGCAATGTAGGCTATACTTCACCAGCTTGGAAGGAAGATCAGTATCAGGTTGGGAATGCATCCTGTTGAGAATGAATGAAATATAATTGGTATTTGTATAAACAGTTCTTGACATTATCATATATGAGAATATAATGATAATTAAGAACATATAAAGGAGAGTGCTCCATATGGAAATGGTGGAGGTTGTAATGAATCCTGTCAGGCAGAGAATCTTTCAGTATCTTCTGATTCATGAGAAAGGAACGGTAAAAGAGATTAAAAAGGAATTGCAGGATATTCCAAGTGCCAGTCTTTATCGTCACGTGAAGATCCTGGCGGATCATTCTATTATTACAGTTATGGAAGAAAACAGGATCCGGGGAACTGTCGAAAGTGTCTATCAGATTAATAAAAAAGCGTTTGAATCAGGAAATCAGGATGGCACTGCTGTTCAGATGGGCTTGCTGAGTATCTGTGCGAAATTTGCTAAGTACTTTTCAAGTGATCGTGTTGACCCGAAAAAGGATATGTTATTACTGACAAACTGTACATTGACACTGGATGATGATGAATTCATGCGTTATCTTTCGGAAATCAATGAAATCACATTGAAATATATGCAAAAGAATAATCGTGAAAAAAGCAAGATAAGACAGATAACACTTATCTCTGCTCCAGCGAATGAGTAGGAGATAATATAATGGAAAAACAAGGGAGATGGCTGTTGTGTCCGAATTGTCATGGCAAGACACGAATCTGGGTGCGCGAAGATACCATCCTTTCCAATTTCCTTCTTTTTTGTCCGAAATGTAAAAAAGAAGAATTAATTGATTTAAGACAATATCATATAACATGCTTGAAGAAGCCAGACGCTAAGACGCAGAGCTAAAACTGATGCTATCAGATTCACTCTGCGTTTTTTAGTTGTACGAAAAAACAACTGAAATTCAGGTTAATTTGGAGATAAGATTACGATGAAGATTGAACATGTTGCGTTATATGTTAACGATTTAGAAAATGCCCGAAGGTTCTTTATGAAATATTTCGGTGCAAAATCGAATAATGGATATCATAATTTAAAAACCGGTTTTCGCTCGTACTTCCTTTCATTTGATGATGGAGCACGACTGGAAATTATGAATAAATCAGGATTGTCTGATTTTTCCAAAGAATCTGACCGTACTGGATTTGCGCATATTGCATTTAGTGTTGGAAGCAAAGAAAAAGTAGATGCGTTGACAATAGAATTGAAAAAAGCAGGTTATGAAGTAAAAAGCGGTCCCCGAATAACAGGAGATGATTATTATGAAAGCTGTATCGTTGCGATTGAACAGAATCAGATTGAGATCACAATCTGACAACAGCTATGCGCCTGCGGGAAAATAAATGGAGGACAATCGTTATGAAAATTCCATTAGAAGAGCATTTCCCATATGCAGGGCTGGCGCTTTTGGTTTTGGCAATCTTCTACGTTACATATTTTAGAAAGATGCTGGCGCAAAAGCGAAAAGTCATGTATGGAAATCTGTTGACCTTTGTCTTTTCTTTATTTGCGATTTTGATACTCCATTTGCAGATCTTGCAGGAAGAACAGTATCTTGAGAGTACATATGGATTGACTTATTCATCATGACGGGATTACCGATAGTCTGGATTGGTTATCAGGTGGGGAAAATCTACCGGAAATATTGCTGGGATATCATCAGTATCATGATGGCGATAATGAGTACAGCTATTGCAATCTACTTCGGAAAATGGATAAAATCAATCATTCCGATGAACCTTATTCTACTGTTACTTCTTGTGCACGTGGTCTATATCGGAATCCGATGTTATGTGAAAGACTGGCGGGAGGAACGAGGATATTACTAAAACAAAAAGAAAACAGGAAGATTTTGTAAAGTATCTTTCTGTTTTTTCTAAAGCAGACTATTGATTGTATTTATATTAAGTTTTCAACAACAATGTAACCATTGAAATTACATCTGTTTTTTGATATGATTACTGTCAAAGAGAGGTGTTTATAATGCAGATTTCAAGCAGATTTACAATGGCAATCCATATGTTTGCCTGTATAGATACATTTTCGGATCAGAAGATGACTAGTGATTTTATGGCAGCAAGCATTGGAACTAATCCGGTGATTGTTCGTAAAATATTGCAACAATTAAAGGCTGCTGGTCTTATTGAAGTTGCAAGAGGGACAGGCGGTGTAACAATTACCAGACCATTGGAGCAGATTACATTCCTTGATGTGTATAAAGCAGTGGAATGTGCACCAGATGAAGAACTGTTTCATTTTCATGAAAATCCCAATCAGAAATGTCCGGTAGGAAAGAATATTCACCATGTTCTTGATAAGAGACTGTTAGAAGTACAGAGGGCCATGGAGGAAAAACTTTCAGAAATGACACTTGCTGATGTGAAAAAAGATATTGCAGTGTATACAGAGGAAGAGTAGCCTACAGAAGGCTTCGGATGAGTGATTATATCATCACAATTTCCGAAGCCTTTTTCATTTGTTGTAATCAATGTAAAACCGTTAAAGGAAGTTGTAACAAAAAAAGTTACAAAAAAATGATGTAACTATTGACATTACATCAAACAAATGATATAGTACAAACATGAGATGTAACAAGCAATATTACAACAAATTAAGGAGGTAATTTAAAATGCAGAAAGTAGTAGAATTTTTACAGAAAAATCCAGTTCAGTATTTAGCAACAGTCGGAAGAGATGGAAAGGCAAAATGCCGTCCATTCATGTTCTGCTTTGAGCAGGATGGAAAGCTTTGGTTCTGTACAAACAACACAAAGGATGTTTACAAGGATATGTTAGCAAATCCTGAAGTAGAAGTTTCTGTTTCTTCGCCAGAATATGCATGGATTCGTATTCATGGTAAAGCAGTATTTGAGGACAACAAGAGTGTAAAGGAAGGATGCATGAATAACCCTATCGTTAAGGGACAGTACCAGACAGCAGATAATCCTATTTTTGAGGTATTCTATCTTGAAAATCCTCATGGTGTAATCGCAGATTTCTCTGGAAATCCACCTTATGAATTTTAATAATAGGTAATCAACAGAAAAAATTACAGTCTTCGGGGCAAGGTGTAATTCCTGACCGGCAGTATAGTCTGCGAGCAAAAGCTGATATGGTGCAATTCCATAACCGACGGTAAAGTCCGGATGAGAGAAGATATGATAAAACAAGTCCCGCAGGAAATCCCGTCCTGCGGGCTGTTTTAAATTCAGGCATATCTCACAAAAAGGAGATTTATGAGTAACAATACAGCAACTATTAAAACAAGAAAAAATCTGGTTTCTACAAGGACGATAACAATGACAGCTCTACTGGCAGCTATATCATATGTGTTGGCATTTTTAGAGTTTCCGGTTCCTTTGAGTCCATCATTTGCACGAATGGATCTGTCAGATTTACCTGCACTGATTGGGGCGTTTGCTTTTGGACCGGTTACAGGAGTGATGATAGAATCGATAAAAAATATATTACAGCTTCTGTCAACATCAACAGGAGGAATTGGTGAACTTGCCAATTTCCTGATGGGTGCATCCTATGTACTGGCTGCCGGTTTTATATACAAATACAAAAAGACTAAGAAAATGGCGAAGTGGGCATGTGTTATTTCAAGTGTGGTTATGGGAATAGCGGCAGCGATTGCAAATTATTTTATTCTACTTCCACTGTTTGAAACATTTATGCCTCTGGAGCAGCTGATTGCATCATTTGGCGAATTTCTGTCATTTATTAAGACTAAGCTGGACGTTGTGCTATTCAATGCATTGCCGTTTAATATCTTAAAAGGCTTGG
>OLQP01000462.1_pt1 | contig 34613 bp, 20 predicted proteins | sample 1643181 | NCBI WGS metagenome assembly OLQP01 (sample SAMEA3136710, study PRJEB25190) | human gut metagenome | biome: human gut; feature: human-associated habitat; material: faeces | place: Austria | collected 2013 | reverse complement strand
GCATAGGAGTTGTTTTGGTGTCTCATAGCATGGAAGATGTAGCAAATTATGCACAGCGCCTTATCGTAATAAATAATGGTAAGATAAAATATGATGGAATGCCAAAGGATGTATTTAAGCATTATAAAGAATTAGAAAAGATGGGACTTAAAGCACCCCAGATTACGTATATTATGCATAAGTTAAAAGAAAAAGGATTAGATGTAGATGAGAATGTTATAACAATTGAAGAAGCACGTGAAAATATTATGCAATGTCTAAATAGAAAAGACATTTAGAACAATAGTAATAATATATAGAAAGGTATGCAAAGTCGTAATTTAATAGATACTAAAAAGACTTTGAATTAGATAGATAAATGGCAGAAATAACATTAGGACAATATTATCCTGAAAATTCAATAATTCATAAATTAGATCCTAGGGTAAAACTATTTGGCACTTTAATATTTATAATAGCTATTTTTTCACTACTTTTGCATTGTAAGGTTCAAAAACAAACCAAAAAATTAATCTAACAAACATTCGTTAAAATGAAAAAAGCTTATTTATTATTGTTGGCTGGAATGTTGTCTACGGCAGTATTTGCCGGCAGCAAACAGACGATAAAGATTGATGGTCAGGTCATAGAAAAGACTGTCTCAGAGATTACCTTTGATGGCGACAATGTTGTTCTTCAGTATTCAGATAGTACATCTGATCAGGCAGATATGTCGCTCGTAACCCTTTCTTTCACTTATCAAACTACCGGCATCAGCCAGGTAGAAGATATAAAGAAAGCATTGCGAGGTAAGGTTTATAACCTTCAGGGCCAGTGTGTAGGTTCTTCCCCTAAGGGCTTATCTAAGGGTGTTTATATTATTAATGGTAAGAAAGTTATCATCAAATAAAAAAGGAGGAACGCAAAATGAAGAAAATGGTATTTACTTTGGCACTCCTCCTGATGAGCTTGAGTGCAGCTTTGGCACAGGCATCGACATTTAAAATTACCCATGCCGTGGCTCGTAACAGCAAGGTGAACCAGATGTATGTTACCACCAAGTCGGGTGATGTGAAGTATTATAATACTGCAGACTTGACAAGTGTGAAGTTCGAAGGTGATAAGGCTATTATTACTCCTAAGTCAGGTGCAGAGAATGATGAGTACAATGCTTCAGTTCAAGCCATCAGATTTGCTAAGAAGGCCGATCAGGGCGAAAGTGGTGATATTGACAATCCTGCAGGTGTGATTCAGATTACTGAGGCAAAGGGCTGGCAGGAGTCTGCTTACCTGAAGTGGGATCCATTCGAGGGCGCTTCTTCTTATAATGTATATGTAGATGACAAGAAGATTGATGCTCAGCTGGTTCGTCAGTATAAATCTTACTATCGTGCCGATGTTCTCGGTTTGAAGGAAGGCACTTATTCTGTAAAGGTTGTTCCTGTAAATGCTGAAGGTAAAGAGATTGCTGGTGCCAATACTGCTTCTAACTTGGTAGTAAAGAGCTACAACCGTGAGGGCTTTGCTCATTTCAAGTATGATGGTGTAGGTGCTTATAATAATGATGGTACTTTGAAGGCTGGTGCTAAGGTTCTGTATATTACAGCCAAGACAGCTAAGACCGTTTCTACAACAGTCAATACGGGTAACCAAGAGACTATTACTGGTCTTCAGGCTATTATTGATGCTTACCAAAAGGGTAAGGATAAAACTCCTATCGTCTTCCGAATCATCGGTAAGGTAAATCTTTCTGATTTGAATCACATTTCAAGTTCTGCAGAAGGTTTGCAGGTTAAGGGAGCTATGATGAATATGACATTCGAAGGAGTCGGTGATGATGCTACTGTATATGGATTTGGTTTCTTGCTTAGAGAGGCTGAGAGCGTAGAGTTCCGTAACTTTGCTATCATGCGTTGCCTGGATGATGCCATGTCTCTTGATACCAATAACTCCCATGTCTGGATTCACAACATGGATCTCTTCTATGGTAAAAAGGGTAGTGCTGCCGACCAGGCTAAGGGTGACGGTACTGTAGACATCAAGGGCGATTCTAAGTATGTTACTGTAGCTTACAACCGCTTCTGGGATAATGGTAAGGCTTCTATGTGTGGTATGAAGAGTGAAACTGGTCCTAACTATATCACTTATCACCACAACTGGTTCGACCATTCTGACTCTCGTATGGCTCGTATTCGTACAATGAGTGTTCACATGTACAACAACTACTATCAGCACAATGATGTTTATGGTATTGGTGCGACAATGGGCTCAAGCGTATTCATGGAGTCTAACTACTTTGATGCAACCAAGCGTCCTATCATGAGCTCTTTGCAGGGTACTGATGCCAAGGGTGATGGTACTTTCTCTGGTGAGAAAGGTGGTTTGATTAAGGCATACGGCAATGTATTTGCCAACAAGCCTGATAACTTCAGCTATATCCCATACGCAGAAAACAATACAAGCTTTGATGCCTACGAGGTTTCTGATCCAAGTGAGCAGGTTCCTGCAAGTGTAAAGACTTTGGTTGGTGGTACTTCTTACGACAACTTCGATACCAACTCAAGCCTCATGTATGCATACACAGCAGATAAGGCAGAAGATGTTCCTTCTATCGTAGAAGGTTTCTATGGTGCTGGTCGTTTGAATCATGGTGACATTGATTTCGTTATTCCTGATGAAACAGTCGTAACAAATGGTCACCAGCAGCCATGGCCTGCTTTGGCAAGCCTTCTCGACTCTTATACTTCTGGTGTTGTTAAGGTATTCGGTGAGAGCAATGCTTCTGGCGAAGGTGGTAGTACTGGTGGCTCTACCGGTGGTACAACAGAAGGTGGCAGTACTGTAACTCCTATCGAGGGTACTGTTTTGGTAACATTCACAGATTCTAAGCCTTCAAGTAGCATAGTAACAGTTTCAGGTAACTATGCTACAAATAAGGGAACTGCTACTATTGACGGCACTTCATATTCTACTTGTGTAAAGATGGAGTCTGCAACTAATATCTCAGTAACTGTTGATAAGAAAGTCACAATGACCCTTTATTTCAGTTCTGCAGATAGCAAGACGAACGCCAAAATTGATGGAAAGAAGCCTGCTGAAGTAAATGCAGTTATTGATTCAACAGCTAAGACAATGACTGTAACATTGGATGCAGGTTCTCATACTATTACAAAGCAGGATACATGCAACCTCTTCGGTATTAAACTTGTACCTGTAAAAGAGTAAAGGTATAGAACTGATTTAAAGATTCCTGCCTCTTTAAAGAAAAAACGGACAAAAGCTAGATAAAGATTTGCTTTTGTCCGTTTTTTCTTTATTTTTGTCTTAAATCTATCTGCTGTTTTCTTCTCTTTTCCCTACTTTTGCAACCGAAAACAATTTTAAACGTAATATTTAAACGTAAAACGCAACCTAAAAGTAAAACAATGAACGCAATCCAGAATTTAGCAAAGAGAAGTTTGCTTCTCGTGGCATTGTTCGTCATCGGATGTCTGCAACTCATGGCGCAGACAAGAACCATCAAAGGTGAGGTGACTGATGCGCAGAATGGTGAGGCTCTGATTGGCGCCACTGTCATGGTGGAAGGCGAAAAGGGCGGTACAGTTACTGATTTTGACGGTAACTTCAGTCTTCAGGTATCTTCTTCAGCCAAGAAGATCAAGGTATCTTATATCGGTTATATTGATAAGGTACTTTCTATCTCAGACAATATGAAGGTGAAACTCGAATCTGACAGCAAGGCGCTGGCTGATGTCGTGGTCATCGGATATGGTACGGCAAGAAAGAGTGACCTGACTGGTTCCGTAGCTACCGTGAAATCGAAGGACTTTAATAAAGGTCTCGTTTCTTCTCCAGAACAGTTGATCAACGGTAAGGTTTCGGGTGTACAGATTATGTCCAACAGTGGTTCTGCCTCTGCCGGTAGTACCATCCGTGTGCGTGGTGGTGCATCTCTTAATGCCAGCAACGACCCTCTTATCGTGCTCGATGGTGTGCCATTGGAGCAGGGTGGTATCTCGGGTAACAGCAGCAACTTCCTCAGCATGATCAACCCTTCTGATATCGAGAGCATGACTGTATTGAAGGATGCTTCTTCTACAGCCATCTATGGTTCCCGTGCATCTAACGGTGTCATCATCATTACCACCAAGAAGGGACAGCAGGGTGCTGTAAAGGTGAACTTCAATACCACCAACAGTTTGCAGACCCGTGCGCAGATGGTAGATATGCTGAGTCGTGATGAATTCGTGAATGTCATCAACCAGTACGGTACAGATAACCAAAAGTCATTGCTCGGTACAGCCAATACCGATTGGAACGATGAGGTTTACCGCACAGCCTTCGGTACAGATAATAACCTCAGCGTGAGCGGCAGCATCGACAAGTGGTTGCCATTCCGAGTGTCTGTAGGCTATTACAACCAGAGCGGTCTGGTTCGCAAGGACAATGTAGAGCGCTGGACAGGTAACGTTGTATTGACTCCTAGCTTCTTCCAGGATCACCTGAAGTTGACCATCAACGCCAAGGGAACGCTTAATAACAACTCATTCAATAATGGTGGCGCTGTATGGGCAGCTGCCACATTCAACCCAACCATCCCGGTTTATTCCGGCAACGACAAATATGGTGGCTATAATGAGGCACTCGATGCTGATGGCTATCCAGTGAATGCCGGTGTAAGAAACCCTCGCGGTCTGGTTGATCTGTATGATTCAAAGAGTAAGGTAAGCCGCTTCATCGGTTCTATGGATGTAGATTACAAGGTTCACTTCCTGCCAGACCTCAAGCTCCATGCTACCGTGGGTGCTGACTATGCCAAGGGCGACGGAACCGTTTATGTTCCTGCCTACGCAGCACAGAGCTACAACAAGGATGAGTCTTTGGGCGGTAGCGATTACAAGTATGGTCCTCAGAAGAACGAGAACCGCTTGCTTACCCTCTATGCCAACTATGCAAAATATTTCGAAGATATCAAGAGTAATGTAGATCTGACAGCCGGTTACGACTACCAGTACTGGAAGAGTACTACACCTCTTTATTATACCAAAAGTGCGGCAGGCACAAACCTGTCAACCGTAAAGGCATCAGATTACCGTCATGTAATGTTGTCATATTACGGACGTATCAACTATTCATTCGATGGAAAGTATCTCCTGACGGCTACCGTTCGTCGAGACGCATCTTCCCGTTTCTCTAAGGATACCCGTTGGGGTACTTTCCCATCTGTTGCTTTGGGCTGGACTTTGACAGAAGAGCCTTGGTTGAAGAACCAGAAGGTACTTTCTAACTTGAAACTCCGTGCCAGCTATGGTGTTACCGGTCAGCAGGAAGGTATCGGCAACTACAACTATCTGCCGGTTTATACCTACAGCGTGACAGGTGCCGAAGCATTCATCAACGGACAGTATATCAATACTTACCGTCCTGAGGCATACGTATCAGACTTGAAGTGGGAGACTACAACCTCCTGGAACTTCGGTCTCGATTTCGGATTCCTGGATGGCCGTATCGGTGGTGCCATCGATTTCTATACCCGTAAGACCAAGGACCTGTTGGCATCAGTACCAACAGCAGCAGGTACCAACTTCTCAAAGACTATCCTTACCAACGTAGGTAATGTGGACAGCAAGGGTATTGAGGTTTCTCTGAATGCAACCCCTATCCAGACCAAGGACTGGGAGTGGAACCTGAGCTATAACTTTACCTGGCAGAACATGAAGGTGAAGAACCTTTCATTGATAAAGGGTGGAAGCCAGACCAACGTGAAGGTAGGTCCATCTATCGATGCTTACCAGTTCCAGGTACTCTCTGAGGGATATGAGCCATACATGTTCTATGTGTATCATCAGCTCTACGACTCAAAGACAGGCAAGCCTATCGAGGGTGCTTATGCCGATTTGAACAATGATGGCGAAATCAATGAGTCAGATCTCTACCGCTATCATTCTCCAGCCCCTAAGTACATCATGGGCTTGAGCACATCTTTGAGATACAAGCAGCTGACACTCGGTATGAGTTTCCGTGCCAACATCGACAACTATGTATACAACGGAATGGGTATGAGTACAGGTGCTTTCGAGACAGTAAGTTACAACAACTCACAGCTCAACAACCTCAACACCAGTTTCCTGAAGACTGGTTTCAAGACCCGTCAGTATCTCTCTGATTACTACGTAGAGAATGCTTCGTTCCTGAAACTCGACAACCTGAGTTTGAGTTACAATGTAGGCAAGATCAACAAGTGGGCTTCGCTCACCGTATCTGCGATGGTACAGAATGTATTCACCATCACCGGTTACTCAGGTACAGATCCTGAGGTGCCAAACGGAATGGACAACTCATTCTATCCACGTCCTCGCACTTACTCAGTAAGCCTCGGACTTCAGTTCTAACAATCAAAACAGATAACAATGAAACTTAAGAATATATTATATAGTATGATGATGGGAACAGCGGTGCTGACAGGCACTACCAGCTGTGTTTCCGATCTTGACCAATATCCTCATACAGAGACAACCTCTAAGGATGTTTATACCTCGCTTGCCAATTATGAGGCTGTGCTGGGTAAGATTTACGCTGCCATGGTGACTAGCGGTCAGGGCAAGGGCGGCGATAATAAGGATATGGAATCCGTATTGAACGGCGGCAGTGGCTTCGACTACATGCGTATGTTTATCAATATGCAGGAGTGTGGTACCGATGAATTTGCCTCTACCTGGCTGACAGGTGAGCAGACTACGGGTCTTACTTATCTCTCCTGGGATGCTAACGATGCCTGGGTATCAGATATGTATTATCGTATCTACTACAACATCGCCCTCTGCAACGAGTTCCTCCGCAATGCCAATAATGCCAATTTCTCAGGTGCTGATGCTGAGAAGATGAAGGAGTATAAGGCTGAAGTCCGTTTTATGCGCGCTCTGTTCTATTACCATGCCCTCGATTTCTATCGCAACATTCCGATGGTGACAGAGAACGACCCTGTGGGCAGCTACATTCCTCCTCGTTATACTCCTCAGCAGACATTCGATTATATCGAGAGCGAGTTGAAGGATTGTGTAGGTGATATGCTTCCAGCATCCACCTGTCCTTACGGTCAGGCTTCTCAGGGTGCTGCCTATACCTTGCTTGCCAAGCTTTATCTGAACAGCGAGGTTTATACCGGCGTTGCCAAGTATGCCGAGTGCATGGAGGCTTGTAAGAAGGTGATGGATATGGGCTACTCTTTGGAGTCTGATTACAGCAAGCTCTTCAATGCTGATAACGACAAGCGTACCAACGAAATTATCTTCGCCTTGCCAGTAAGTGCAGAGCATACAGTAAGCTGGGGTTCTTCCACTTACTTGGTGTGTGGACAGTTGAGTATGTCGAATGCCAACCAGAATGTTGCCGATTTCGGTGCTACCAGTGGCTGGAGCGAGTTCCGTCTCCGTCCTGAGTTCGTGGATAAGTTTACCCAGACCGATATTGACGGCAGTGGCGACAAGCGCTGCAAGTTCTTCACCAATGGTCAGAGCAAGGATGTAACCAGCATGACCGATGAAACCGCCGGCTATCTTTCTGAGAAATGGAGTAACCTGAAGGATGATGGAACCACTGCATCCAATACAGGAGATGCAGGTGTGGATACCGATTTCCCTCTCTTCCGTTTGGCTGATGTCTATCTGATGTATGCCGAGTGCGTGGTTCGTCTGCATAATGACTGGGATAACTGGGCTGGTGGTAGTGATGCTGCAGATCCTGACGTGATTGCTTCCCGCAAGCAGGGTGCTATCTATTGGATCAACCAGCTTCGTGAGCGCTCTCATGCTTCTGATGTATGGGCAAGCAACTTTGCTGATGACGATGCCTTCCTTCAGTTCATCCTCGATGAGCGTGCCCGTGAGCTTTATCATGAAGGTTATCGCCGTACCGACCTGATTCGCTATGGTCAGTTCACAACCAACAAGTACATCTGGCAGTGGAAGGGTGGCACCCACGATGGACAGGCTGTTGACAGCAAGTACAACATCTATCCAATCCCTAACACCGAGCTTACCGCCAATCCAAATCTTCATAACGACAACTATTAATAGGATAAAAGAATGAAAAAGATATTTAGAAACCTGATGATGCTTCTCTGCGCACTCACCGCCCTGGTGAGTTGCGACGAGAGTGGCGACAAAATATATCTGGATGGCTTCAAGGCATCCGATCTGATGGCATCGGCATCCGATGTGAAGCTGTCTGTAGATAACAGTAAGGACGTTGTCCTCTCGTTGGCTTGGCAGAATCCTACCTTGCTTTCGAGCGATGAAACCAAGCCTGCGGGCAGCGGAGTGCTGAAAACTTATCTGCAGGTATCAGCCTCAGAGAACTTTACTTCAGAAAAGGAATACACCGTAACCGACCTTTCCAAGGCTTTCACCGGTGCAGACCTCAATGCTGCAGCCAAGGATCTCGGCTTGTCTCCTGATGTGAGTTCACCTCTTTATTTCCGTATCAAGAGTCTGATGGGTAGTAATCTTGATGCCGCTTACAGCAATGTCTGTCAGGTAAAGGTTACTCCATACCTCATTGATATGAGCTACATCAATATCCTGAATGAGAAAAAGGATCAAGTTCTGACCAAACTCTATTCTCCTAATTCTGATGGAGTTTATTCTGGCTATATGAATGCCTCTTCTTGGTTCCATATCTGGGGTAAGGAAAATGATGGTACCATTTGGGGTAATGTAGGACAAGATGGTCATGTGTACGAAATGGATAATACTGAGTCTGCATGGAACATCTGGTTCCCAGGTCAGACAGGTATTTATTATACAGTTCTTGATACAAAAGCTAAGGAACTTAAGCCAACTTACATCAAGTCGATGCAGTTGAATGGTGAAGATATGACCTATGATGCGCCTAACTATGCTTGGACCAAGGTGATTACAACCACAGCCGATAATACTCCAGTCAGCATTGTAGCTACAGGTGCCGAGTACAGCAAGGCTACTGGTACAGAAGATGCTGCAGCCGTTGAGAAGACATTGAACTATACTTTGGCTGATGGCAAGATGACTGACTCAGAGAACGCTGGTAGTGTAAATATTGCCAAGGCTGGTACTTATACCGTAACCGTGAAAGTTGGTGAGCACAGCCAGCTGGAATACACCATCGTTGAGGGCGACCAGACAACTCCAGAGCCAGAGGTTAGCAATACCCTCTGTATGTTCTCTAAGGATGGTAACACCCTTCTTGCCGTGATGAACAAGGTGAGTGATGGCGTTTATACCTGCAAGTACAAGCCAACAGCTTGGGAGAATTTCCGGTTTATCTTCGTAGGTGAAAACAAGGACGACAAGCAGACTTGGTATGGTTCTGATCCAAGCGATCTTTTTAAATTGTCAACAGCTAGTGACTGTTGGGACATTTGGTTCAAGGATGATGTAACTGGTGGTGAAGTTACCGTTACCGCTGACCTCAACACCATGACATGGAAATATGAATAATTAATAAGAAAAATAGCAATGAAGAATATATTTGGAAAAGCCATATTGCTGGCTTCAGCACTCTTGTTTTCTATCACGGGCACGAGTTGCAGCAATGATGATAATACCACTCCTGAAAAGGAGAAGACATACGATATGAGTGGCTTCGCCAAGGGCGCCGATGTAAGTTGGATTACAGAGATGGAGCAGAACGGAAAGAAGTTCTATAATACTAACGGTAAGGCTACTGAGTGCATGGCGCTTCTCCGCGACCTCGGCATGAACTCCATCCGTCTGCGTGTCTGGGTAAATCCGGAAGGTGGCTGGTGTGGCAAGGATGATGTCATCGCCAAGGCTTGGCGAGCTCAGCAGCTCGGTATGCGACTGATGATAGACTTCCACTACTCTGATACCTGGGCTGACCCAGGAAAGCAGGGTGTTCCTGCTGCCTGGAAGAACTATGACTTCAGTCAGATGAAGCAGGCGGTTGCCGATCATACCAAGGATGTATTGAATGCCTTGAAGGCAAGAGGCGTCAACGTAGAGTGGGTACAGGTAGGTAACGAGACCACCGACGGAATGCTCTGGAATGATGAGGATGGCGATGCTGCCCTGAAGGTGACAGGCCGTGCCTCTAAGAACATGGCAAACTTTGCCGCTTATATCAATGTCGGTTATGATGCCGTCAAGGCGGTTTATCCGGAGGCTAAGGTGATTGTGCATCTCGATAAGGGAAATAACCTGAGCCAATATACCTGGATGTTTGACGGCTTGAAGCAGAATGGAGCCAAGTGGGATGTCATCGGTATGTCGCTCTATCCTGATTGGATTACCGACCAGACCTGGGAGCAGGTTTCTGATGATTGCCTCAGCAACATCAAGACCCTTTCCGGCAAATACAACTGCGATGTCATCATCTCAGAGATTGGTATGGTGTGGAATTCAGAGAATGCCGCTCCATTCCTCAAGAAGATGGTGGATGGCTGCAAGGCAATCTCTACCTGCGAGGGTGTGTTCTACTGGGAGCCTGAGTGCAACAGTGGCTGGAACGGCTACGACAAGGGAGCCTTCGACAACAGCGGCAAGCCAACCGCTGCACTCGATGCCTTCAAGTAATCAGGTAAGTTAGCTTTCTTCGCTTCCTTTGGGAGCGATAGAAGCGAATCTGAAGATAGAATATAGAACAAACTATAGAAAATAATATATATGATCAAGAAAAGCATAGCTTTCATGACTCTTGCCCTGGCGCTCTCTTCCGTGTGCCAGGCGCAGAGCCGAAAAATAATAAATTTGCCATCGTGGGATTTCTCCCGTGATGGCAAGGCGTGGCAGCAGGTAGCTGTTCCGCACGATTGGGCTATCTCGGGACCTTTCGATAAGAAATGGGACCTGCAGATGGTGGCCATCGAGCAGAATGGCGAAACCGAAAAGACCGAGAAGTCGGGACGTTCTGGTGCGCTGCCTTGGATAGGTGAGGGTATGTATAAGATGAACTGGACGGCTCCTAAGGGCTATAAGCGTGCCGTACTCGTCTTCGACGGTGCCATGAGCCAGCCTGTTGTCAGCGTCAATGGCAAGGAGGCAGGCAAGTGGGCTTACGGCTACAATGCCTTCCGCATCGACATCACACCTTTCATCAAGTTTGGTAAGAGTAATCTCATCGAGGTACATCTTAATAATGTAGAGGAGAGCAGTCGTTGGTATCCGGGAGGCGGCCTTTACCGTCCGGTTTCCGTAGAACTCTATGGCAACGAGAACTTCTCTACCTGGGATACCTTCGTCCGTACCCTGAAGGCTGATAAGCAGGAAGCTGAAGTAGAAGTAAATGCACTGCTGGAAGGAAAGACTGGTAAGTCGGGCAAGACCGTCATAGCCCTGTTGGATAAGGCTGGCGAGAAGGTTGCCGAGCAGACAGTCACAGGTGCCAATCCTGAAATCAAGACTACTCTGAAGGTAGCGAATCCTCATCTCTGGTCTCCGGAATCTCCTTACCTCTATCAGGTAAAACTTACCCGATATGAAGGAAAGAAGGTGGCTGATGTGCAGACCCTGAAGACCGGTATCCGTACCATTGCCGTATCCAAGGATTATGGTTTCCAGCTCAATGGCGTTACCCGAAAGCTGAAGGGCGTCTGTCTGCACCACGACCTCGGTCCATTGGGTGCAGCAGAGAACAAGGCAGCTCTTATCCGTCAGATTAAGATGATGAAGCAGATGGGTTGCGACGCCATCCGTACTGCCCACAACATGCCTTCTACCATGCAGATGGAAATCTGCGATTCCCTCGGTATGATGGTGATGGCAGAGAGTTTCGATATGTGGATTTATCCTAAATGCAAGAACGGCTATGCCAAGTTCTTCAAGGAGTGGAGCGATAAGGATATCACCAATCTGGTAAAGCACCACCGCAACCATCCTAGCATCGTGATGTGGAGCATCGGTAACGAGATTCCTGAACAGTGGAGCAAGGAGGGTGTGCAGATTGCTAAGCGTCTGCAGGATATCTGTCATCAGTACGACCCATCCCGCCCTGTAACCCAGGGTATGGATAAGGCAGAAGATGCCTTGAAGAGCGGCTTTGCCCAGACCATGGATGTACCGGGCTTCAACTATCGCGTACATAAATATTATAAGAATATCGAGCAGTTGCCTCAGGGATTCCTCCTCGGTTCTGAAACCGCCTCTACGGTCAGTTCCCGTGGCGTATACAAGTTCCCGGTAGTGGTAAGTGATAAGGCTACCTATCCTGATGGTCAGTGCTCAAGCTATGATACCGAATACTGTTCCTGGAGCAATCTTCCTGATGATGACTGGAAGATGCAGGATGACTACAGTTGGGTAATCGGTGAGTTTGTATGGACCGGTTACGACTATCTGGGCGAGCCGACTCCTTACGATACCTACTGGCCAAGTCGCAGCAGTTACTTCGGCATCTGCGACCTTGCCGGACTTCCAAAGGACCGCTACTATATGTATCGTGCCCGCTGGAACGAGCAGCAGCATACCACCCATCTTCTTCCTCACTGGAACTGGAAGGGCAGGGAAGGACAGGTTACCCCTGTATATTGCTATACCGATGGTGTGGAAGGCGAACTCTTCGTCAACGGCAAGAGTCAGGGTAGGGTTCGCAAGGACAAGTCAAGTCGGTTGGACCGCTACCGTCTGCGCTGGAACAATGTGAAGTATGAACCGGGTGAGATTCGCGTGGTTACATACAACCAGTATGGCGATAAGATTGGCGAGGACGTGAAGCGTACTGCCGGTGAGCCTGCACAGATGAAGTTCTGCGTAGAAATACCTGATCATGAGCCTGTTGCCTGCATGGTAGAAGGCTGTACCGATGAGCACAATGTGCTTTTGAATGCCGATGGCAACGATCTTGCCTTCATCACCGTGAGTCTGCAGGATAAGGACGGCAATGAATGTCCGCTTGCCGATGACGAACTGACCTTCGAGGTGAGTGGTGCCGGCACTTTCAAGGCAGCCTGCAACGGCGATGCCACATCGCTCGAACCGTTCACCCAGCCACAGATGAAACTCTTCTCTGGCAAACTCGTAGTCATCGTACAGAGCAGCAAGCAGAAGGGCGACATCATCCTGAAGGTAAAAGACAGCAAGCGAAATATCGAAAAGTCGATTACGCTCCAGGCAATATAAGATAACAAAGACCGATTTCGGTTGGTTATAAAGTATATAGTTTATATCGGATCCTCTGGGAATAGCAGCGGCTATTTTTCCCAGGGGATTCTTTTTTTTTTTGAATTTTCTCCGATATTTTTTGGCGTTATCATGAATATTGTGTAAATTTGCACACATGAAAAAGTCAAAAGAACCTATAAACCGCATCAGCATGGCAATTGCTATGCTCTTTGTTTCGCTCGCCATCCATGCGCAGCGTTTCGTCAACACCTCCCTTGAAGGTGCTCAGTCCGTTTGTGCCATTACCCAGGACAGTGATGGAATGATATGGCTCGGAACCGACAACGGTCTTTACAGCTATGATGGTTATCATGGCTACCGCCATTTTCAGGAACATACATTCAGCAATACGCGTGTCAATGCGCTCGGTTTCGAGGGCAGGATGCTCTATCTGGCTACTGGCAACGGCATCCTGAAATTCGATACGCAATCTTATCAATATGCCGAAACACCAGCCATGAAGGCTTTTGCCGATGAGGCGAAGCGCAAGCAGCTGAAGGAACTCCGTGTGCTCGATATCAAGGGTGGTAAGACTGACTTCGGTGGCGATGTCTATGCCTTGCTCTCTACTCCGCGAGGCTTGCTCGTAGGTTCGCTTGCTGGTCTGCGTCTCGGCAGCAGACTGATTCCGCTCCGTGCCGGAGAACAGCCGCTGGTCAATGCGCTCGCCTATGATGCCAAGCGCCGATGCTACTGGATTGGTACCGAGGGCGCTCTCTATTGTGCCGACCTGCAGCTCAGGAACTTCTCACAGATTCCAGCTCTGAACGGCAATTCCATCAAATGTCTTTCTACAGATGCTGCCGGCAATCTCTATATCGGAACCGATAACGGACTCTATCAGATGGCACTCTCCAATGCCATCACCCATTATATCCACGATTCCCGCGATGATGCTTCTATTCCTAACAACATCGTCTGGGCTTGCTTTGTAGATAAATGGCAGAATGTATGGGTGGGTACTGACAATGGACTCTCCCGTCTCACTACCCATACCTATTACCGCTATGTATCGCTCGATAAGATTACGATGTCGGGTGAGGGCAACTGTCTCCATGCCATGCTCCAGACCCGTAACGGCGAATGGTGGATGGGCGGTACCAACGGACTGATTCATTTCACCCGGAATGCTGAAGGTTATCAGAATGTGGCATGGTACAAGCAGAACAGCTCTGCCTTCCCGCTGAGTCATAACCGTGTACGCAAGATTTATGAAGACCATGACGGCGATGTATGGATCTGTACCGACCATGGCATCAACTTCTATGACCGCAGTTCCCGTCAGATGCGCAACTTCATCGTCTACGATAAGAGTGGCAAGTATTCTACTGCCTGGGCTTACGATATTCTCCAGGACAAGAAGGGCAGGATATGGATGGGTTCTTATCAGGGCGGTGTCTTCGTGATGGATAAGGCGGCTCTTCTGAGCGGCAAGACCATAGCCGACTGGCATTATTCGGACAAGGGAAAGAATGCGCTCTCTGGTCTGCATGTAGGTCAGATGGTGATGGATGGAAAGGGTAGGATTTGGGTTTCTACCTATACCCGTCTCGACTGCATCAATCCGAACGATATGGAGGTGGTGCAGGTAGCTAACTCAGATGTTGTCAACTATCTGATGGCAGACAGCAAGGGCAATATCTGGATGGGTGATAACAGTTCGGTAACCTGTTATTATGCATCCGGTTCTGTGCTGGGTAACAGCTTTTCTTCCAAGACATGGCAGATTGGTGGTAAGGTAAGTACCATGTGCGATGTGGAAGGCAAGATATGGGTGGTATCGGGCAATGAATGCTGCGTAATCAATCCACAGGGCGAGAGCCAGCGTTTCATGATTCCTTCTGTTGCGCCGCTCAACATCTGTTACAGCAGACAGACTCATGAGGTAATGATGGGCGGCAATGACGGCTATGTGGCAATCAGTTCCGATGTAGCACAGAAGCCTAAGCAGTTTACCCGCCTGATGCTGGCTGGAATCATCGTAAACGGACAGGCTCGTGAGGAGCGTGGAGAAATCCTGAAACTGAAGAGTGATGAGAACAACTTCACCTTGCAGCTCACCGACCTTCCTTTTGCTGATCATCCTTCAGCCGTTTATGCTTACAAACTCGAAGGCAGCGACCACGACTGGCATTATCTGAACTCGAGCAACATCGATATCACCTACAATGGTTTGTCGTATGGCGATTATCATCTTACGGTTCATGCCGTGGATGGTGAAGGCAAGATAGCTGCCGAGGTTTATTCGCTCGACATCTCCGTCCTGCCGCCTTGGTATCTCTCATGGTGGTGCAAGCTCTTCTATATCACGGCACTCATCGTGTTTGTGGCATGGCTGGTAAGCTGGTATTTTCTGCGCAAGGAACTGGCTGATGCCCAGAAGCAGAAGGCTGAGGTGTTGGAGCAGGTACAGATGCGTATGGACTTCTTCAACCGTCTGACGGAAGATTTGAAGGCTGCCGTAGCTCATCATTCATTTGATGAGGTGACAGCTCTGATGGTCCGCTACCTGAATGTGAAGATACCTGAGGTGTCATCTTCTGTTTCTACTGGGTTATCCGCTTCGCCTGTATCTGAGCCAGAGTCATCATCTTCAGAACCAGTTCCTGCACGCTCAGAATCTTCTGAAGAGGAAAAGAAGATTGTAGATATCAGCGAGTTGGATGGGGCAGACAAGCGTCTGCTCGAAGAAATCGATGAGGCGATAGAGAAGCACATGATTGATTCCGACTTCAATGTTTCGATGTTGCAGGATGTGATAGGCATAGGTGGCAAACAGCTGTATCGCAAGACGAAGGCGATAACGGGCCGTACGCCTGTAGAGTATATCCGTGAGATGCGTATGAGCCGTGCTGCCGAGCTCCTGAGCCAGGGCAAGTTCAGTGTTTCCGAGGTGATGTATACCGTTGGTTTTTCCAACAGCAGTTATTTCTCCAAATGCTTCTCCAAGGAGTATGGCATGACTCCTACGGAATATATGAAGGTGAAGAGGTAAATAAATGATGTGCTTCCGTTTGCCTATGGATATGGCTGTGTGGGGTTAAGAATATGACAGCATTGGGTTATGGATACGACTCCGTAGGCTAATGGAGACGTATCCTTCGGCTTGTCGAGATATCTGTGTCAGCTGACTGAGCTACTTGCGACAGCTGATAAAATACGTTCCGATGCAGTAAAAAATGCGTCCCGATGTAGCATTTGCTACGTCCCGACGCAGCAAAAGATACGTCGGGACGTAATTTCAGCTTTATGAAAACGAGTGCATAGAAACAAAAAAGTGTGTATTGAACTTGTTTTTGCAAACTGTAATCGGATGTGACAAAAAATCGACAATTAACTAAATTTATGAGCAAATATGCTAAAAAACATAGATATTTCATATCAAACATTTAAATTTTAAGCGATAATCTTGGGCAAATAAGAAAATATTCGTAATTTTGCACCAATTTAAGTTAAATAGGTATTTCCATGCGTGCATATTAGTGAAAGAATGTATAAATGGAGGGGCGAAGTGTCACCCTGAGTGCTTTCGGCTTTTACCAAACGAGAAAAAAATGAGAAAAAAATTATAATTATTAATTAATAAACTTGAAACAAACAAGGATGAGAAGATTAACTCTTTTACTTGTCTCACTTGTATTGTTGTCTATCCAATCAGTCTTGGCGCAGAGTTTCAGCGTCAAGGGTACAGTCGTGTCTGCTGAAGACAACGAACCGATGATTGGTGTGACCATTATGCAAGAGGGAACATCAAATGGCGTAGTGACCGATATTGACGGTAACTATACCATCGAAATTAAGGGTGCTTCGAAGGCTACGCTTGTCTACTCTTATGTGGGTTGCGTTACGCAGAAGCACGTTGTGAAAGCGCAGACAAATACGCTCAACATCACCCTTGCTTCGGATTCCAAGATGATGGATGAAGTGGTTGTGGTGGCGTATGGCGTGAGAAAGAAGGGAACCATTGCGGGTTCCGTGTCTGCCGTAAAGTCTGAAAAGATAGAAAATGTGCCGGCGGCAAGCTTCGACCAAGCTTTGCAGGGACAGAGTACTGGTTTGCAGGTCATCTCTTCTTCGGGTGAACCTAGCAAGGCGGCTACCTTCCAAATCCGTGGTACCAACTCTATCAACTCCGGAAAGTCGCCACTCTTTATCCTCGACGGCGTGCCAATCTCAAGTTCTGATTTCAATACTTTGAGTCCTAACGACATCGAAAGTATCTCTGTATTGAAAGATGCCTCTTCTACCTCTATCTATGGTGCACGTGCTGCCAATGGTGTGGTTGTCATCACTTCCAAGCGAGGCTTGTCAATGGACAAGGCGAAGATTACGCTCCGTGCACAGTATGGTTTCTCTGAGTTGGCACAGACCAACTGGAAGATGATGAATACCGACGAGCGTATCCAGTTTGAGAAAGAAGTAGGTCTGGATACAGGTAAGGATTACAATCTCCTTTCAAGAGTAAACGTAAACTGGCTGGACGAGGTGTTTAACGACCGCGCTCCGCTGCAGAGCTACGAACTCTCTATCAACCGTGCTACCGACCGCTTGAACTACTATGTTTCTGGTGGTTTCTACGATCAGGACGGTATCGCACAGAGTTCAACCTTCCGCCGTTACAACATCCGCACCAATGCAGATGTAAAGGCTAGCAAGTGGTTGAAGGTAGGTACCAACACCATGGCTGCCTATGAGGAGGCTCAGCAGGCTGACGACGGTAGCTATACTACCGTTACTCCTATCTCAGCATGCCGATTCATGCTGCCTTACTGGAATCCATACGCAAAGGATGGCAGTCTGGCTTCACTTTCAGCAGGCAACTGGGCTGGAACCAGCGAGAACCCTATCGTTTACATGGGCTTGAATCCTATCAAGAACAAGAAATATAAGGTGCTCTCTACCATGTATGCTGAAATCTATCCGATAGAGAATCTGACTATCCGTACTCAGTTTGGTGTCGATTTCACCCATTCTACAGCATTCCTCCAGTCGTTCCCAAGTCTCTCTCCAAATCACGGACAGGGTACTGCGGCACGCCAGAGCAGCGATGCCATCAACCTGACAGAGACTACTACGGCTAACTACCGTTTCACTCTGAACGATATCCATTCGTTCAACGTGATGCTGGGTCAGGAGGCTGTCAATTTCCACTCAGATGGTTTCCAGGTATATTCCAAGGGTCAGACCAGCGATCTCCTGACCAACGTATCATCAGGTACACGTGCCAGCCGCTGGGCAGATTCATCTTCTGATTATTCTTATCTGTCATTCTTCATGCGTGGCGAGTATAACTATAAGGAGCTCTACTATGCCGATTTCTCTCTGCGTACTGATGCTTCTTCACGTTTCGGTAAGGATCATCGCTGGGGTACATTCTGGTCGCTCGGTTTCATGTACAACGTGAAGTCGACCGACTGGCTGAAGGATATGAAGTGGCTCAGCACAGCCCAGATTGCCGTAAGTACCGGTACATCGGGTAACTCTGAGATTCCTAACTATTATCACCTGGCTCTGGTATCGGGTGGTGCCAACTACGATGATACTGCCGGTTTCTATCCATCACAGAGTGGTAACGAGGAATTGGGTTGGGAGTCAACATGGGCAAACAACTTCGCCCTCCGTTTGGGCTTCCTCGACAGAATCAACTTCAGCTTCGAGGCTTACTACAAGCGTACCTCTAATATGCTGATGCGCGTTCCTGAGTCTTATACCGTAACCGGCGAGGGCTATCGCTGGAAGAACGTAGGTGTGATGGCTAACAAGGGTATCGAGCTGAGTGCTGACGGTGATGTAATCCGCACACGCGACTTCACCTGGAATGTAAGTGCCAACGTATCTTACAACCAGAACCGATTGAAGGAACTCTATAACGGTGTAACCGAGTATGTAAACTCAACCACCGGTTTGAAGTATGTGGTAGGTCACTCAGTAAGCGAGTTCTTCCTGAACCGTTATGCCGGTGTGAATCCAGCGAATGGTGAGCAGCTCTGGTATGACAAGAACGGCAACGTGACCAACGAGTTCCGTGAGAGCGACAAGGTGATGACAGGCAAGACCTATGATGCACCTTGGATGGGCGGTTTCGGTACAAGCTTCCGTTGGAAGGGCTTGCAGCTTTCTGCCCAGTTCAGCTGGATTGGTACACGCTACGTGATTAACAACGACCGTTACTTCGAGGAGAGTGGTGTAACCTTCGGTACTGCTTACAACCAGTCAAACCGTCTGTTGTACGACCGTTGGAAGCAGCCAGGCGATATTACCGATATCCCACGTTGGGGCGAGGTAACCCAGCTCGACGATCGCTTCTTGGAGAATGCATCGTTCCTCCGTCTGAAGAATCTCAGTCTGTCCTATTCATTGCCACAGAGTCTGTTGCGCAAGACCAACTTCTTCTCTATGGTCAGAATCTATGGTCAGGCACAGAACCTCTTCACCGTAACCGGTTTCAACGGTCTGGATCCTGAGGTTTCATCCAATATTTACCAGGCACAGTATCCGGCATCACGCCAGTTTACTCTGGGTGTTGAATTGCAATTCTAACCAAGAAAGGAGAAAAAAATGAATATCAAAAATATAAAGACATACATCCTGTCGGGAATCCTAGCCCTCTCGATGTCTTCCTGTCTTGATAAGTATCCTGAGGATTCTATCTGCATGGACCAGGCTATCAACACGGTGGACGACATGGACAAGCTGGTGTACGGTATCTACGACAGTTTCAAGAGCAGCGCCCTCTATTCGGGCAATCTGACAATCCTGCCAGATCTGCAGGCAGACTTCGTGTACTGCGTGAAGGGCTACTCTAATGCCTATGGCGATATCTACCGTTGGAAAGATATCAAGGCTACCAACACCGACATTGAGGCGGTATATGCCGACCTTTATGATGTGATCAACCGATGTAATTTCCTGCTCGATAATGTTGAAAAGGTAAAGGCTGCAACCAATGATGATAAGCAGCTTGATAAGTTGGAGCAGTATGAGGGCGAGGCTTACTTCGCCCGTGCCCTGGCTTACTCAGAACTGATCAAGTGTTTCTGCAAGGCTTACGATAGCGATGAGCAGGCTGCGAAGGAACTCGGCGTTGTACTCACAGAGCACTATTACGGCAATGAGCCACAGAAGAGAGCCACTCTGAAGGAATCATACGATTTCGTATTGAGAGATCTTGACAAGGCTGCTGAATATCTGAAAGTAGACGAAGACTTCACAGGAAGTCTCTACAACGAGATTTACTTCAACGAGTATACCTGTCATGCCTTGCGTGCGCGCGTATCCTTATATATGCACAAGTATGATGATGCCATCAAGTATGCATCTAAGGTAATCGGCAGTAAGTATTATACATTAGAGAAGGCTTCTTCCAACACCTATTCAAACCAGGTGAACGATTATAAGTATATCTGGACCTATGGTGATTCGCGTGAGGCTATCTGGAAGGTAGGTTTTACCGTGAACAGCTATGGCGGTGCTCTGGGTACCATCTTCGATAACTACAACTTCGTAACTTATCGTCCAGACTATGTGCCTGAGACATGGGTCATCAACTCATTCGACAGCAAGGACCTCCGTGCTGCAGCCATCTTCACAACCCGTGTAACAGGTTATGAGCATGGTTTGCAATGGCCTTTGCTGAGCAAGTATTTCGGCGATGCAGAATTCCTGAACAGCAATATCCTGCATGTTCACCAGCCAATGGTATTCCGTCTCTCAGAGCAGTATCTGATTCGTGCTGAGGCTTACGCCATGAAGGAGGACTATGGTAAGGCAGGTAAGGACATCTCTACCTTGCGTACAGCCCGCTACTCTTCATATGGTGGTAACACCTCGATGAGCGAGAGCAACGCCATGAAGATAATCGAGGCAGAGCGCGTGAAGGAACTCTATATGGAAGGCTTCCGTCTGAACGACCTCAAGCGCTGGCACAAGGGATTTGAGCGTAAGGCTGCCGACCAGCCTGCTGCCAATTTCGTGCAGAGCAGTCTGAAGGTTGAAAAGGATGACCCTCTCTTTGTCTGGCCAATTCCTCAGCATGAGCTTGAGGCACCAGGTTCTGAGATTCAGCCTAATGAAAGTAACAAATAAAATAAGGAGACAATCATGAAGAAAATAATGATGGGATGTTTGGCAGCCGTAGCTGCACTCATCGCTCTTGTGAGTTGTTCACAGGATTATACCACTTATGCTGGTTCAAGTCATATCATGTTCTCTGATACGCTCTATCAGTATGCTGTACAGGAAAGCAATGAGGTTTTCAATGTGCCTGTATCTGCAACCGAAAAAGCTGACTACGACCGCACCTTCGGCGTGGAGGTAGTAGACAAGCAGAGCAATGCCATCGAGGGTAAGCATTACCGCATCCTCAACAACACCGTTACAATCAAGGCGGGCGAGATGGTAGGAAATGTGAAGGTTCAGGGTATCTATGATAACATCGGCAAGACCGATTCGCTCGGCTTCACCCTGAAACTGGTGATTCCGGAGAAGTATAACTGGACAGATCTCTATAAGGACTATACCCACGTGGTAATGCAGAAGTCTTGTCCTTTCGATATCCACAACTTCTCTGGCTGGTGCATGGTTACATCTACCTTCTACAGTCAGTATCTGAACAACGTAACCAACCGTCTGATCAAGACTGAGGTAGTGGAAGGCGAGGAGAATACCGTTCTGCTGAAGGATGTTTACTATAAGGGCTACAACCTGAAGTTGAAGTTCAGCACCAAGAACATTCTTGAGCCAAAGGTAGAGATGGACGACCAGATAGCTGGTGAAACCGGTGAGGCGTTCGGTACCATCTATGGAGACGGCAAGTTGCGCATCAGCCAGCCTTCTCTCTATACCTCTTATTATAACACCTGCCAGAACTATGTATTGCAGTATGTTGTTATGAGTGTAAACAACAAAGATGGTTCATTATTCGGCAACGTAGGAACCTTCATCACCATGTATGAATGGATCAGCGATGCAGAGGCAGAGAAATTGAAAGAACAAGGATATTAATCGTAGAATAAAAAGAAAATGAAAACATTGATTTCAAAATATTGGCTCGTATTGATGGCGCTGGTATCAGTGACTCTGTTCACCGCTTGTTCCAGCGATGACGATGCCGTAACTCCTGTGTTCCCACAGGTACAGACTATCGGCGGTGCAGCTGGTGCTGAGTTGGACTTCACCTTCGATGCCAACGAGAGCTGGAGCCTTTCTTCAGACAAAATCTGGTGTAAACTGGTGCAGGGCGAGAAAACAGGCGCCTTCGTACTCAATGGTACTGCAGGCAAGCAGATCATCAAGGTTAAGATTACTGATGATGATGCCAGCAAGGATATGAGCGTGGCTCAGCTCTTCCTGAATATGGGTGGTCAGAAGGTTGCCATCGCTGAGGTTAAGCGTTCGGCTGCCGACCATAAGTTGCAGGTATTCGATGCGGCTGGCAATAATATCACCGAGACAGGTATCACTGTAGGTTACAATGTATACACCAAGTTTACCGTAAAGTCAAACTTCCGTTTTGCTGTTACCAATACTCCAGCTTGGGTAGACTTGGAAGGCGGCTTCCTGGTAGGTACACCTAACAAGGATGCTGTAGGCGGAGTTTCCTTCAAGGAGAATCAGGGCGTAAGTGCTAAGTATGCCATCGCTAAGGACCGCAACTACACCATCACCTTCACTTCTGAGGATGGCAAGGCTGCTGTAACCATACCTGTTATCTATAATGGTATGACCATCAGCACCATGGATGTTACTTATCCAACCTCTTCACAGTGGGCAGTATGGAATGTATCTCTCGATGGTAAGGTGTTCACTCAGAATGGTTCTAGCCTGAATGGCGGTGATACCAACGATTTTACCTTCTACAACTTCGTTCCTTTCACCCTCAAGACATTGGGTGATGCTTACCAGCTGGTAGTCTTCGAGAACACGGAGAATGGTTTGTTCGAGGATGGAACTGGTGCTGTGAAGCTGCAGGGTGAGAAGGGTGATGTGAAGCTCACAGTCGCTCCATTAGGCAGCGGAAGCCGTGAGTTCCTGGTCTATGCATTGCCACAGAGCGTATTCGAGAGTTTGGAGAATGGACTCGACGGAATGCTTGAGAACAACTTTACAACTGTGAAGAGCGATTACGACCGCTACTTCCTGATGGATGTTGTACAGAAGGAGGCCAACTCTTCTGCTGATGATCAGTCTGCAGCGCCTACAATCTTGAAGATGAACTACTTGCCAGTAGAGTGCAAGAAGGATAAATCAAAGTATGGTTCTATCATATCAGGAACATTTGGCTACAATGGTGACGAAATATATGTCGCTCAGTCAGAAGCAGGAAGCTCTCTTACAGTTAATCCTAATATCAAGGATTGGGACCCTGACCCTACCACTATGACAGGCTATCTTACAGTTAAGGATTTCAACGGAAATGATGTTAACGCAGAGGCTGCAATGGACGATAAGGAAAATTGGATTTTCTCTGTACAGGTACCAGAAGCTACTCCAATGTTTATGGTATTCCAGGACAACGGAACTCCTGTAAAGGTTCTTGTTGTTGAATCTCCTGGTGAGGGAATGAGTAAGAAACATACTTCTATCAGAAAAATTAGAAAGTAATGAATAGAATGAAAATATTTTCAAAGGCACTCTTGTTGCTCTTGGTCTCTCTCCTGACCTTTGCAGCAACAAGTTGCTCGGATGATGAGACCGGAGGCTGGGACGGCACATACGGATATGTGCAGTTCAAGCTCAGCAAGAAGGTTTCTTCTAGAGCTACCCGTGCTACTGCCCTTGACAAACTTGAGAAACTGGATGATGCCAAGAAAATCAAGGTGGTCATGGAGCACAACGGTACAACTGTGTCTCAGACACTGGTGCTCAATTCTTATAATTCAGAGAATGCTGAGTATGGTCTGAGAAGTGAAAAACTGCAACTCGCTTCGGGTACTTACACCGTCATCGGTTTCTATCTCTATGATGCGGTAGACGAGGAGTTGCTGGCTTCTTCTGCCGGCGAAACATTCACTGTAGTAGGTGGCGGTCTGGAAGTACAGAACCTCATGGTGGAGACTGTGGAGCATGGTAAGGTGAAGTTCAATCTCGTGAAGGAGTGGGAGAAGACCCGTGCCGGTGGTACTGAGTATCTCTTCTCTAACATCCGTCTCGTTGATGTCAGCGTGACCAACCTCTTTACCCGTGAGACCTATACCTTCCCTGAACTGAAGGTGAATTATAAGGAGGGAAGCAAGGAGAATCAGAATCCTGACAATGAGAACGATAAGTATATGGACACAGGTACTGCTTACTGCGATTCTACCGTATGGTTGCCTGCCGGTACTTATCAGGTTACCTCATATACCACCTACGGCAAGACTGGTGCGGTGAAGACCAAGTATGAAACCCAGCCTGTAAAGGGTGAGGCTTTCATTATAGAGGACAATCAACTCAATGATAAAGCTCAGGTGCCTATCCTCCTTTCCAAGACCAAGGAGTATATCAAGGACTATGAGGCTTTGAAGGCTATCTGGGAATCTCTCCATGGTAAGGAGTGGAGCTTCTATGGCGATGCTACCTTCAAGGGAGCTAACTGGAACTTCAACAAGGAACTCGATATGTGGGGCGAACAGCCGGGCGTAACGCTCAACAGCAACGGCCGTGTCATCGGTCTCGTTATCGCCGGTTTCGGTGCAAAGGGAATCGTACCTGATGCCATCGGACAGCTGACAGAACTCCAGGTGCTCAACCTCGGTTCTCACGATGAGAAGATTGGTGCCAACATCTTCAATAATTATGATGCCAACAGTCTGACTGCAGCAAAGAAGAGCAGCATGCGTCACGACTATGAGAACAAGTTTCTGAAGTATGACCCACGTGCCAACATGTCGGATATGATTGTAGAAAGCTACAACTCTGATCCTAAGGTGGCACCGAAGAACAGAATTAAGAAGGACAGCCGCATCAACCTGAAGGATGCGCAGATCGGTACATTGACCAACAAGATTACAGGTGTATCTAAGGCCATCTATCGCCTGACTAAGTTGCAGCAGTTCTACATTGGTAACTCTTCTATCACATTCGACTCGGTTTGTGCGAAGTTCTACAAGCCTGACGATCCTGTTTATGGTAAGTTTGCACAGGAGTTTAAGGAAGAGGATTGGGACAAGATGGAAAACCTGACCGATATCGAACTTTACAACTGTCCGAAGATCAGTCGCATTCCAGACTTCTACTATAAGCTCCCTAAATTGCAGGCGATGAACCTGGCGCGATGCAAGGGAATCTCTGCTAATCAGTTGAGACAAGATTGGACTCGCTTAGCTGAGGAGAAGACAGGTAAGACACTCCAGATTCTCTATATGAGTTACAATAACCTGGAGGAGTTCCCTGAGTCTTCTGCATTGAGAAAGATGGTAAATCTCGGTTTGCTCGACCTGGCTTACAATAATATCAAGAAGGTACATCCGTTTGGTTCTGAGGTAGCTCTCTCTTCTCTCTATCTGAACAACAACCAGATTGAAGAGATTCCTGCTAATCTCTGTGCCTTTACAGATGATGTGGAAAGTCTGACTTTCGCTCATAACAAGTTGAAGAAGATTCCGAATATCTTCGATGCAAGTTCTGTTCGCGAGATGGGTTCTGTAGACTTCTCTTACAACGAGATTACAGGTGTAGATAATAGTCATGGTACCTACAAGGGTATTAATGCAGCTTCAGTCAGTCTGTCAAACAATAAGATAGAGAAGTTCCCTTCAGAGCTGTTTACTGCCGGTTCGCCAATCACAACCATCGATTTGAGCGGCAACCAGATGCGCACCATCCCTAAGGGTTCCATCAAGGGCAAGAAGGCTTATCTGCTGCAGGTTATCGACTTCCGATTCAACAAGTTGACATCCCTCTCTGATGACTTCCTCTCAACCACATTGCCATACATTACCAATATGGACTTGAGCTACAACTGCTTCACCGAGGTGCCAACCCAGCCATTGAACAGTGCCGTGCTCCGTGCCTTTGCTATCAACCACCAGCGTGATGAGAAGACCGACCAGCGTTGCCTGCGTACATGGCCTACAGGAATCACAACCTGTCCGAGCCTGATCCAGTTCCAGATTGGTTCCAACGATATCCGTAAGGTAGAAGAGACACTGACCTCTCACCTTTATATCCTGAATATCACAGACAACCCTAACATCTCTATCGATGTAACGAGCGTCTGCGCATACATCAAGGCAGGTATGTATATGCTGTTCTACAACAAGAATCAGGACATCCGCGGTTGTGATGCTTTGGATCTCGAAAATTAAACCCTATAAGAAAGTAGTAATATGAAATATATGAATAAACTGACATTAGGTATCGTTCTCGCTGCCGGGCTTTTCACAGCCTGCAGCGATAAGGATGATGTCGATATCCCAGGAGGACTGGCGCTCGATAAAAAGGAGATAGCCATAGGTCCTCAGGGTGGAACAGAGCAGATAGCCATCGCTGCCTCACAGGACTGGGTAGCTAATACCTCTGAGCCTTGGCTGACGCTTTCGCCTGCCAACGGCGTGGGTTCTGTTGAGGGTACCATCAAGGTGGATTCTACTCTTTCCAACACGCTCCGCAGCACAGAACTCAGTTTCCAGGGTGCCAACGGACAGAGTTGCAAGCTTACCATCACCCAGTTCGGTTATGGCAAGCAGATCTTCCTGAAGGATTCTGTTGTAGAAATCGAAAACTCCGATTCTTACGATAACCGTGCTTTCGAGAGTCTGATTTCTGCCAACGTGGAATGCAAGATTGGTAAGATAGAGTATTCTTTCGAGGGTGATCTGACCGATGCCGAGAAGGCAGAGAACGAGAGCGAGCACTGGCTCCTGAACAGTAAGGATGAAGATAAGCTGACAGGTACTAACCTGGGTATCGTGCTGGACAGAAAGTACCGTCCTCGCACCGTGAAGTTCAAGTTCCGCTGGGCGATGAACGTGGTTCCTGCCGTTCGTGTGGCTAAGGTTCATCTCGTGCCAATCAAGGCTGAAGACCAGCTGGTAGATGCAGATGGCAATCCTACAGATGATGTTATCCTGACCGTTCGTCAGAAGGCAGCACCAAAGATTGAGGACAACCGTGCCGGTGACTCCCTCTCTCTCATCATGATCAACCAGAAACTGGGTAGCATTGCTACCTTCGATTCCAGCGATAACATGCGCAACTGGAGCGGCGTAACACTCTGGGAAGCTACTGATGATTTAGTGAAAAAACATCCTGAGGCTTTAGGACGTGTACGTTCTGTCAAGTTCAGCAAGTTCAACCTCAAGAGTGGCGAAACTCTTCCTAAGGAAGTGGGCAACCTCAAGTTCCTGGAGTCATTCTCTGTTGCTTCCAACGAGAACAACCAGATTCGTGAGGTGAACCTCGGTGATGAAATCTGCTCGCTGAAGTATCTGAAGAATCTTACCGTTCAGGCTTACGGTCTGACTCAGTTGCCTGCTAACTTTATTAATCTGGGCAAGAGTCTTGAATCGCTCAACCTGGTAAGTAACAACTTCAACAAGTTGTCAGATATCACCGATATCGTCAACGAGAAGAACTTCCCTAAGTTGCGTAACCTCATTCTCTATGCACAGCGCCGTACGGATGTTGTCACCAACATCGCTTCGCTGGGAGAAAAGAACGCATCAGGCGTCTATGTTTATAATAACTATCCTATCGGACTGTATGGTAAGGTAAATGCCGGAACCCCAGACCGCCAGGCGCTTCTCAAACTCCTGACATGGGATAAGTTGAATACACTGGAGTTGTCTTACTGCTTCCTGGAGGGTGAACTTCCAACAGATGAAGAGATGGAGGCAGCTTTGAAGGCTGCCGGCAAGGCTACCCGATACAGCGAGTCTGACTTCTCTACCAACAAGAAAGATTATCTCGACAAGCTGGTAGGCGATACCTGCAAGTGGTTGCTCTCAGGCAAGGGTAATCCTGTAACCTGCAAACACAAGGATGGTTCTGTAGTTAGTGCGGATGTTTATCCTCTCCAGGTGCCACGTGTATTGCCAAACTGCCGTCAGTTGTCACTCAACCTGAACTTCTTTACAGGAAAGGTGCCAAACTGGATTCTCTTCCATCCACACCTGGTAGAATGGAATGCACCTACGATGGTGTTCAACCAGCAGCCTAAGGGTAAGAATAGCGATGGCGCTGCCGTTGGTTTCTCTAATATGACAGACGACAGCTACAGCTACGACTACTATTACGGAACCAAAGACCCAGGCAGCAACTGGGAGGTTCCGGGTGTAGCTTATCCGCTCTACTACCGCACATACGTGGCAGCAGGCGATATTGATGAAGCTGCGCTGATGGCTAAGTACAGGAGAACTAAGAAAAAGTAAGATAAACATAAAAACAATATAGAAGCAAACAATGAAGAAAAAGTTTTTCTATATAGCAATGGTCGCATTGGCATTGACGGGCTGTTCTGACAGCCTGTCAACCATCGGCTCTTCTGACGGCAATTCAGAAATCACCATTCCTGCAGATGCTGAGGCGGGTGAACTGCTGATTAAGTTCAGTCCGGAGATGAGCGATATCCTCGACCAGGCACAACTGAGCAAGACCCGCGCCGGAAAGGCTACCCGTTCGGGTATTCCTTCTACCGATGAGGTGCTCGACATCTTGGGAAGCTACAGCTTCGAGCGTGTGTTCCCGGTAGATGCAAATACTGAGGCAAGAACCCGCGAGGCGGGACTCCACCTCTGGTATACGGTGAAGTTTAATAAGGGAACCGACCTGAAGACGGCTGCCGAGCGCCTGAAGCAGTTGGGCGAAATCTCAAAAGTTCAGACCAACGGCCGCATCAAGCGTGCTTACAATACCGACAGCAAGCGCATCTATCTCAGCGATAAGGCACTTCAGCAGAAGTCTACCCGCTCAGCAGCCAATGGCGAGCCAAACGATCCGGGCTTTACCAGCCAGTGGCATTACCGTAACCTGGGCGAGGGCAACTATGATTTTGAGAACCTCAACAACAACAACAAGGTAGGCGCTAAGGCAGGATGTGATGTGAATGCACTTGAGGCATGGAAGACCTGTACAGGCGATCCTTCTATCATCGTGGCTATTCTTGATGAGGGCGTGATGTATACGCACCCTGATCTGGCAGCCAACATGTGGTGCAACCCGGGCGAAAGTGTTCAGGGTGCCCAGACTGACGGCGACGGAAACGGTTATGAGGGCGACCTTCATGGCTACAACTTCGTTACTGAGAGCGGCGATATTACCTGGGCTGATGCCAATGACACCGGTCATGGTACTCACGTAGCTGGTACCATTGCAGCCGTAAATAATAATGGTATCGGTGTATCTGGTGTTGCCGGTGGTGACGGAACTCCTAACTCTGGTGTCAAGATTATGTCTTGTCAGGTATTCTCCGGTCAGAACAGTGTAACCTTGGCAGGCGAGGCGAGAGCCATCAAGTATGCTGCCGATAATGGTGCAGTCATCCTGCAGTGCAGTTGGGGTTACAACTCTTCAGAGTCTAGTATCATCAACGGTTATACTCCGGGCCCTGCTACCGAGAAGGAATGGGCTGAGACCTATCCGCTGGAGAAGGAAGCTCTGGATTACTTCATCAACAATGCCGGTTCGCCTAATGGTGTCATCGACGGTGGTATTCCAGTCTTCGCAGCCGGTAACGAGTATGCTGGCAATCCTGCTTTCCCAGGTGCTTACTCTAAGTGCGTCTGCGTATCTTCATTAGCTGCCGACTTTACTCCAGCCTGCTACACCGATTTCGGTTCGCTCGTAACCCTGAGCGCTCCTGGTGGCGACTTGGAATATTACAGCAAGATTGGCGAGCAGGAAGATGAATACTGGGCAGAGACCACCGAGCAGAAAGGTGCTGTGCTCTCTACGATGATCAAGAACGGTCAGCCTGCTTACGGCTACATGGAGGGAACCTCTATGGCTTGTCCTCATGTTTCGGGTGTGGCTGCCTTGGGTCTTGCTTATGCTGCCAAGACGAACCGTCATTATCGTGCTGCCGACTTCGTAGCCCTGATGAAGAAATCTGTGAAGGATTTGGATAGTCATTATCAGAATGGTGCAACTAAGACCTACTATATGAACCATACTACCGTAGGTGCTTCGCCAGAGATTGTACAGCTCTCTAAGTACATCGGCAAGATGGGTGCTGGTCTGATTGATGCAGCTCAGCTCTTGAATAACATCAAGAACAAGGAATTCAGTTCTGATATGAAGTTGCCTAACGTGTATGTAGGCATCGAGAAGACAGTTTCTCTCAACCTCGCTGCATATTTCGCAGGTCAGACAGGGGGATTTTCTTGCTCTGTAGCGAAGAACGGCGTAGCTTCTGCTTCGGTAGATGGCAAGACGCTCATCGTGAAGGGACTCGCTGCCGGAAGTACATCGCTCACCGTAACAGCTGCCGATGGTACCAGCCAGACCGTAGTTGTGACCGTTAGAAAGAGTGCCGGTAACAATGGTTGGATGTAATATGAAGATATTTGCTTTCCTATCGCTTTTCTTCCTGGCTTTGCCTGTTACGGTGAATGCGCAGGAGGAACTGCTGAAGTTTGAGCATCCGCTTATCGATGCAGGTACGATGACCGAGGACGATGCGCCTCGCACCTTCACCTTCGTAGGTAAGAATGTGAGCAAGAAGATACTGCACATCACACAGGTGAGAACCACCTGTGGATGTACCAGTTCTTATGTCAGGGGCGATGTGATGAAGCCTGGCGATACCTGTCAGGTGCAGATCACCTTCACGCCTAACCGCTATCCGGGCACCATCAATACGGGTGCTTATCTCTATCTGAAAGAGGTAGAGGGACAGCCTGCCGTTAAGCTTGCCTTAACGGGAAAGGTACTGCCGGGTGCTGACCAGTGGGCACGCTATCCGCACAAGATGGGCGTACTCAGACTGAAACAGGCGAAGGCAAGTATCACAGAGGTAAAGCCGGGCACAGAGCCTGAGGCACGTATCCTCTGCGGAAACAGCGGTGACAAGCCGCTCCGTATATCCAGCCTCCTTCTTCCTCCTTATGCCCGTCTTACGACAGAGCCTGAGGTGATAGAACCGGGTGATGAGGCTGACCTCGTCATCACCATCATAGCCGATAAGATTCCGGCTACGATGCCCGAATCCTTCACCTTCCCTGTTATTCTGGAGGGCTTGGATGCCCGTCCGTCTGACAGAACGATACAGGTCGTTGTAAAGGTAAAAAGGTAAAAAAAGGAAAAAAGTAAAAAAGAAAAAAATACCAAGACAATGAAATATTTGAAAAAACTCTTCACTCTCCTGGTGATTGCTTTGTTTGCCTGCGGCTTTGCAGCCTGCAGCAGCGATGATGAAGAACCGGAGGAGCCTTCTCTGGAAGTTACACCTGCCAATCTTCATGGCACATGGGAGTTGGCTGAGTGGAACGGTGAACCTCTTGCTGAGGGCACATACTGCTACATCGTTTTCAACCGCAAGGACCAGACTTTCGAGATGTATCAGAAGTTTGACAGTATGTATGGTCGCCATATCACCGGTTCGTTCGCTATCAAGAACGATCCATACCAGGGTTATATCATCAGCGGAAGCTATGATAACGGTAAGGGCGACTGGAACCAGAGTTATCTCGTAACCCGCCTCCTGGCTTCCGGTTCCATGATATGGACTGCCAAGGACGATGTTACCGACATCAGCCGCTACAAGCGTTGCGATGAGGTACCTGCCGAGATACTCAAGGAATGTAAAGATCTCACTGAAGAATAAAAAAAGAGCGAATTATCTGCAAATTCTGCGGATTATTCGCTCTTTTTTTGTATCTTTGCCCTCAAACTTATCATCGGGTTCAAAGTTTAAGGATATGATATTAACGATTACAGGTTCAGACAGCACCGGAGGCTCTGGTGTGCAGGCGGACATCAGGACGATTGCCGAGTTGGGCGGTTATGCTGTTTCGGCAATAACCAGCATCACTGTGCAGAATACGCTCGGTATTCAGGAGTTCTTCGATATTCCTGCCGAGATTGTTTCGGGGCAGATAGAGGCTATCATGAACGATATGCAGCCTGATATAGTGAAGATTGGTATGATACGCAGGGTGGAGACGCTGAATGTGGTCATCGATGCGTTGACCAAATACCGTCCTGCCCATATCATCTATGCCCCTGCCATCTGGTCGAGCCAGGGCGATGCGCTGATGACGGAAGATGTGGTGAGCCAGATCAAATACCGTCTGCTGCCGCTCTGTTCAGTCGTCGTGTCACGCAAGAAGGAGAGCGACATCATTCTTCAGAATTCCAAACTGCTGAGCCTTGCCGAGAAGCAGGGACTCCGGATCTATCGCCTCGACAATGCCAATTCGCATGGTCTCATCAACCGTTTCTCTTCAGCTCTTGCTGTTTATCTGGATCAGGGCAAGAAGATGGAGGAGGCGTTGGCGATGGCGCAGGATTTCATCAATGTAGAACTCGTGCGCCAGAGCAATCTGCAGGGCAGGAGTTCTGAACTCTACAACCAGTTTATCTCGCAGGTGAATAACTTCTGCCGCACTTATAGCGATGTTCATTTCTATGCCGACCAGTTGAATGTGAGTGGCCGTTATCTGGCTCAGGTTACCCGTCGCATCTCCGGTAAGACGCCGAAGGCAATCATCGATGAATACATCGTGAAGGAAATAGAGCGTGAGCTTTCTACCACCACGCATACGGTTCAGGAGATAGCCAATACCTTCGGTTTCTCCTCGCAGGCTCATCTTACCAAGTTCTTCAAGAAGATGAGAGGGGTAACGCCTTCTGCTTTCAGACAACCAAAACCTGTTAATTAAAATGAGTCCGGCCAATTAAGGAAATAAAATACGGCCAACTGAGGAAACGAAATACGGCCAACTGAGGAAATAAAATCCAGCCAACTGAGGAAATATCAAAAAAAAGTAGTATCTTTGCACACGTAATCAAATATTTGAAAATATGGAATACAAATATAGAATCGCAGACCAAATGCTGGCAAAGAAACTGGCAAGCAAGGGGGCTATCTTGATAGAAGGTCCAAAATGGTGTGGGAAAACTACCACCGCCGAACAGCAGGCTAATAGTATCCTGTATATGGATAATCCTGCCTCATTAGAAACAAATCTACAGATGGCAGAGATTGATGCTTCTGTCTTGCTGGAGGGTGATACGCCAAGACTTATTGATGAATGGCAGTTGGCACCCAAACTTTGGGATGCCATCAGATTTGAGGTTGACCATCGGCATGATGTGGGACAGTTTGTCTTGACAGGCTCTGCTGTTCCTGCAGATGAAAAAGATATGCACCATTCTGGAACGGGACGGTTCAGTTGGCTAACGATGAGACCAATGAGTCTCTATGAATCAGGCGAATCAAACGGAAAGGTGAGTTTGGCACATTTATTTGAAACACCAGAAAAGATAGTTGCCATTAACAAACTGAAGATAGATGACCTGGCATATCTGATTTGCCGTGGTGGTTGGCCTTTTGCTTGTGGATTACAAGGCGAAGCAGCTTTGGAACAAGCATTCGACTATGTGGATGCTGTTATTAAGAAAGATGTTTCGCGGGTGGATGGAGTAAATCGCAACGCAACGACTACAAGATTGCTATTGCGTTCATACGCCCGGAATCAAGGTTCGCAAGCTACCATCGGAACGATAGTGGCTGATATGATGACAAATGATGAAAATGAAATTAGCGTGAAGACAGCAGGTAGCTATCTGGAAGCCTTGCGCAAGATTTTTGTCATAGAGGATTCCGAAGCCTGGAATCCTAACCTACGCTCCAAGACGGCTATCCGTACTGCAAATACCCGTTACTTTATAGACCCGTCTATCGGAACGGCAGTATTGGGACTGGGGCCTAAAGATCTTATCAACGACCTCAATATGATGGGGCTCTTTTTTGAACCCCTTTGTATTCGTGATTTGCGAGTCTTTGCAGATGCATTAGATGGAGAGGTGTATCATTATCGCGATAAAAATGGATTGGAATGTGATGCTGTTGTGCATCTGCGTAATGGTAAATATGGACTTGTTGAAGTAAAGTTAGGTGGCGACAAGCTCATTAACGAGGGTGCAGAAAACCTGCTAACTCTTGCAGGTAAAATAAATACAGAAAAAATGAATGATCCATCTTTCATGATGGTACTTACGGGAACAGGCGATTTCGCTTATCGAAGAAAAGATGGTGTTTATGTTGTTCCTATCGGGTGCTTGAAAGATTAAAATAAGGTTCATTTTACTTCTTGCCTGGTAACGGTACTAAGTTGCATCAGCGTAGTGTATGAACGAAGAAAAGTTAAAGTAATTAAGTTAAAATAGAAACACGGACAAATTGAATTTGTCCGGCTCTTTTGTCCGGTCGCTTGTAAAGGGTTAAATATTAGTAACTTATAAGCTACCGGACAATTTGTCCGGACAAATTCAATTTGTCCGTGTTGTTTGTTTGACTAGCATGTGTGTTGCCTAATGGGTGCAAGTCCCTAACGAGCC
>OLQP01000450.1_pt1 | contig 35407 bp, 30 predicted proteins | sample 1643181 | NCBI WGS metagenome assembly OLQP01 (sample SAMEA3136710, study PRJEB25190) | human gut metagenome | biome: human gut; feature: human-associated habitat; material: faeces | place: Austria | collected 2013 | reverse complement strand
TACGAAAAAGAATTGGGATTTGCAAGAAAATCGAAAAGTTTCTTGCAAATCCCAAATAAAATTGGTTATAAAGCAGCATATATTCAAGGCTTTTGCCCTTACAGGGCGCAGGGATACAACATCTTAATACCCAGGGTGTTGCCCTGGGCTAGGAGCTTTTGGGCCTTCAGCCCGTGCTTGAACCACATGAAAAAGTTCAATGATTTTCTTCTTAACCAGGCATTTTATACTCATGTCTAAGCTTCCAGATAGTTCATCATATCCTCCAATGTATCGAAGTTCTTGACATTCCCCTCCTTTACATTGAGAATAGCCTTATCTAACTCTGATTGTAACTTTTTCTTTTGTAATGTTGCATTCATAATACGATTAAACAATTAAGTTTGATACATTTATTCAGAATAAGGCGTTCTCATATGCTCATGCTTCCATTGCTCAATAGTATTTTCATCTATCAAGCCCTTATCCCACAATTCATTTGCGGCATCTATTGCTTTTTGCGCAAAATAGCGACTATCTGTTGGCATACCATTATCCTTTTTATCTAGCATAGCATTACCCCTTCCTCTTCTACATTATTATAAAAAGGACTGCCCTTTTTGCTCTGCCAATCCTTCATCGAATACACTATCGGGTGAATCATCTGATTGATTTGCCATCCCAATTCCCAAAGAGGATAGGTGTAATTATCATGATCCTGCTCATCTATCTTATCCTTGTTCAGAAGCACAAGGATGTCCCAGTCGGAATCTGCTTTAGCATCCCTTCTAGCCCTTGACCCGAAAAGGATAACCTTGGCATCTTTCGGCATAATCGACTCCGCTTTCTTCTGAATCGACTTGAGTACCTCATCTTCAAGATGTTCCCTTGTTACTGTTGTCATAACACTACCATTTAAATTACACCGCAAAAATACGAAAAAGAATTGAAACTAACAAATATTCTGAGAGATATTTGCATTTATTCTTTCCTCTTTACCCAAACCTTATGGCTGCCACGACCTAACGAATCTATCGGCGAAGTATCATCTTTGATAAAATCCATCAATTATGTAAAAAGAATCTACTTTTTGTGATTTTTCTTTTCAAAAAGTTTGTTTTATAAAAGAATCTTTGTATCTTTGCAGCAACAGAACTCGTTTGCATCCCATTAGAACTGCAAGCGAGTCATTTTTTATATATAAGGCATATGAATCAGAGACCAAGAACCATACAAGAACAATTGACCAGACTCAAAGAAAAGGGAATGGAATTCAATGATGAACAAATTGCTATTTCATATCTAGCAAGGATTAGCTATTTTCGCCTAAAATACTATTGGGTGGATATGTTGGATAATAATACGGGGCATTTCGTCAATGGCACAAGTTTTAATACTATCATAGACCGGTATGAGTTTGACAAAAAGTTGCGTAATATTCTTTTTGGAGCAATTGAAATCCTGGAAGTGGGATTACGTACAAAATTCATCACAACTCTTTCGTTGGCAACAAATACAGGATTATGGTATTTGGATAATTCCCTTTTTGAAAACCAGCAGTTTCACACAAACTTGGTGCTGGATATGAAATATGAGTTCGCTCGAAACTCAGATCCTTTTGTTCGCCAGTATATTTTAGACCATCCCAATTGGGACAAAAATACATTGTCCGGAGCTAATCCTGATGCGTGGATGATTTTTGAAACTGCTACATTTGGAACTCTATCTAAGATGTACAAAAATCTATTGAATCAATCTCCATTAAAATCAAGAATAGCAAATGAATTTGGTTTATATTCTGCCCGAGAACTTTCAAGTTGGTTAGAAGCTATTTCTGTCTTACGAAATATCATTGCCCACCATTCAAGAATATGGTATAAAATATTTTCTAAGAAACCGACAAATATAAGCCATCATAGGAATGAATGGATGCATTCAAACTTAACAGAGCACCAGCGTAAACGTGCGTTTGGCGTAATATCCTGTCTTTTATATCTGTGTAATGCTATATGTCCAAACAACACTATCAAAAAGGAGATAAAGGAGCTTTTTGCTTCATACCCAAACATTCCTATTTTTATGATAGGCTTCACAAGAGCATGGGAAGAAAATCCTATTTGGAAATAAATATCTCAAATAAAAAAGAGCTGTCATCTGTGGTAACTATCATAAATGACAGTTCTTATATTCTAAGCTTTTGCCCTTTACCTTTACGCTATGCGCCGGTGACCGTTGGTTCAGGGCGTGTGGGGTTTACTTGCAAAATTTCAGTCATTTTTTATATAAAGAAAAATCTTTTTTCTCTAAATTAATGCCACCTATTGTCACCTAATGCCACACTCTTGTTTTTTATTCTTTTCTCTTTACCCAAACTTTATGGCTGCCTCTTCCTAGTGAATCTATCGGCGAAGTCTTGTCATTTGTCAGCTCCTTCAGTTCCATAGAGGCAGCAGTACGGCTCAGGTTGTTGATGGAGGCATAATCGCCTAGGGTGAGGACTCCATTCTTCTCTATCACCTCCAGGGCTCGGGCGATGCGCTCTTCTTTGGAATACAGCTGCTTACGGATAACCTTTACACCACTCATATCACGCTCCAGGTCACGGTCGGTTTCACGCTTCACATCCTTGATAAACTCAGGGGACGCCTTGAAGTTGATGTCTTTCACTCCCACCTTGCGGTACGTCATCTTATCATCTGGATTCAGAATTTCCCTAGGCTTCTCATCCTCGAAAGCGAGGGAGAGGGAGAAGGTGCCGAAACCTTCCAAATTCACGTTGTAACCCATGGAGAGCATGTCTGTCAGCATATCAACCACATCGGTCAATACAGCCTCCGTGGTACTTTCCGAAATACCGCGATGGTAGTTCTGCATCATCTTGACGAACTCTTTTCGGGATAGTGTCCGGTTGGTCACCATCTTGGGATAAACTCTGCGCTTGCCTTCATCACGCAAATCATTCAACTCTTGCAACTTGTACTTAGCCATATCAGTTTCCTTTCTTATTAAGATGGTTATCACTCCTTATTGCAGCAGTCTTTGCATCCTACAGTATTTATGATCATACCTAAGAAGAAAAGACCACAAACCTAGGAAGAAAAGTATTTTATCCTAGGAGAAATCTCCGTTCACCGACGCTGAATGTCCGTTCAACGTCGATGAACGGCAGTTCAACGTCGGTGAATGTCGGTTCAACGTCGGTGAACGAAGATTTCTACTATGCAAAGATACAACTTTATCAGATATAAAACAAGACTTTTCCTGAATATCTTTACTTTTCCGGCCATAATTCTTCGTTTTTTGAGCTTATTTCTTTGCGTATCCCAAATAATTGTGTTAACTTTGTAGTCAGATTGCAAACCAAAGACAAAGAAAAAGACTAAGATTAGACATTCTTATGAGTATGAAGATATTAGCAACCAGCGACTGGCATCTGGGCAACCTGTTTCACGGCAACGACCGTCTGCCGGAACACAAGCATTTCCTGAAATGGCTCCTGGAGCAGATCGCTGAACAAAAGCCCGATGCTCTCCTCATCGCAGGAGACATCTTTGATAACGGAAATCCATCGGCAGCGGCACAGACCGTTTATTACGAGTTTCTTGCCGATGCTACCCAACTGTGCCCTAACATGCAGGTCATCATTACCGCCGGCAACCACGATTCAGCCAGCCGACTGGAGGCTCCCCGTCCGCTGCTCACCCGATACCACGTGGAAATAAGAGGAAACGTAAGGAAAATCTGGAAGCAGGGAGAAAGCGAGGACGATGATAAAACCGGCGGACATTGGATCTATTCCTTCGATGACCTCATCATCCCCGTAACCAACGAGGAAGGAGAAGAAGTCATCATCCTCGCCGTACCTTTCCTAAGAAGCGATGTGGTGCAGAACGCCAGCTACTCGCAGGGTGTCAACGACTTTCTGAGAGAACTGACGGCTGAGGCTCGAAAGAAATACCCGGGCAGGAAGTGCATCATGATGGCACACATGTACGCCAAGGGTTCGGATATCGCCAAAAAGGATGCGAGCGAGAAAATCATCATCGGCGGACAGGAGGAAGTGGACCTGGAAGGATGGAACGACCATCCCGACTATATGACTTGCGGACACATCCACAAACGGCAACATATCTGGAACACCGACTGGGCAAGATATACGGGAAGTATCCTCCCGATGTCGTTTGCCGAGAAAGACTACACCCACGGCATCGACCTCATCACCATAGAACACGGAGAAGAGGAGGAAGGAAAGGAAACTGGCAAGAGCAAGGAATGGAAAGTAGATTTCCTGGAGTACAAGCCTCAGCACGCCCTCCGAATCCTGCCCGAAGATGAGGAAGAGCTGACCTTCAAGAAATGGCAGAAGCTCATCAATTCTGAACTTTCAGAGAGAACAGACGGCGAACTGAGCGACCATTTCGACTACGTGATGCTGAAGGTGAAACAGGAGAAACTGACCAGCGATGACATCAAGGAACTGGAGAAACTCGTCAACGAAAAGGATGCCGTGCTCTGCAAAATCCAGCGCATCATCCCGCAACTGGACCTCTCCACCATCCAGGGTTCCCAGCACATCACCAGCATAGAAGACATCATCAACCGTCCTCCGCTCGACACGCTGAAAGAAGCCTTCGCCATCAGACACAACGCTCCGATGAACGAAAGACAGGAGAAAATGTTATCCGATTTATTAACGACATCATCATTATGAAATTCCTACAACTCGAAATACTCAACCTCGCTTCGCTTGACAAACAGGGAGGCGAGGTCATCAACTTTGAAGAAGGTGCCTTAGGCGAGAGTACCATCTTCAGCATCGTAGGTCCGACGGGAAGTGGCAAGTCTACCCTACTCGATGCTATCTGCCTTGCCCTCTACAACCGCGCCCCTCGCTACCCCAGGAAGAAAGGCGACAAGAACCAGAACATCGAGATTTTCGGAGCTGCCGATGCCAGCGAAAGTAACCGTCTGGCACCTACCGACAGCCGAAACATCCTGACACGTGGCAAGAAAGAGGGCTACAGCAAACTCACCTTCCTTGCCAACAACGGCAGCATCTACCGCGCAGAATGGCACGTCAGATTCCAGAGAGTGCGCTACGAGAACGCCAAGACTGCGCTCTATAAAATCACGAGAAACGGAGAAGAGATAACGGAGGAAGCTGCCGACTGGAACGAGCTGCCGAACATCATCGGACTCGACTACGACCAGTTTCTCCGTACCGTACTCATCGCCCAAGGCTCGTTTGCCAACTTCCTGACGGCGAAGGAAAACGAGCGGTACGAACTCCTGGAAAAACTCATCGGATGCGAGGAAACTTATACGAACATCGCTACTGAAATCAAGAAGGCGAAAGACCAGGCGACGGATGCCTACAACCAGATGGCAGCATCGGTGGAAGCCGTAAAACAGAACCTGCTGAACGATGAAGAACTCGCCCAACTGAAGGAGGAAATCGACCGCTTGGAAAAGGCTGAGAAGGAAATCGACAGCCAGTTGCAAGCCATCTCGAAAGACCTGCAATGGTTTGAGGAAAACGATAAGCAAAACAAGCAAATCGCTATCTACCAGACTGATATGAAGCAAGCAGCTGATGCCATTAAAGCGATGCGAGCCCAGATTCTCCGTCTGCAGTTGCACGATGAAGTACAGCCAGCCGTCAACCAGCTGCAGGAAGTAGAGCGACAGACGCAAAGCATCCACGAGCAGGAAGAAAACATTCTGAAAGCGGAAGGAAACATCAAAAGTCAAGAGTCTGCCATCGACGAAAGCGAGAAAACTCTCGCCAGTCTGAAGGAAGCAGTCGGCAAGGCACAGGAACAGCTGGAAAAGGCGCTGCCGGTCATCGCTGAAGCAAGGGCGCTGAAAACAAAAATGGAAGCGGCGATGCCGAATCTGAAAGAAAAGAAAGAGGCATTGGAGTTGGCACAGAAAGAGAATCTAACTGCCCAAAGAGATGTGGAGGAAAACGCCCGAAACATCCAAAAATGGGAAGCTGAAACGGAGAAAGCGAACCTTGCTCTCAAAGCGACACAGGAAGAGATTGCCAAGCAGAAACAGGTTCTGCACGAAGCGACGCAAGCCGCTGAACAGGCTTGGGAGACGGAAAGAAATAAGACTGTCGGACAGAACATAGAGGAACTGCAGAACAGCAAGACTGTAGCCGACAGGAAACTACAGGATGTCCAGCAAGCCATCAAGGTTGTGGCTCACCTCGATGCTGCCACAACAGAAAAGCAAAAGAATGAGGAGCGAATCCAGGTCTTGGGCAAGAGAAACGCAGAGATAGATGAAGCGCTGGGCAAGTTGACCATCGAGGCGCTGACCCAAGAGACCCTGACGCTGAGAAATGCCTATACCCTCATGGTGAGTGAGAAATGGGAGATTCATCGTGCCAACCTGACCGAAGGCAAACCTTGTCCGCTTTGCGGCAGCACGACCCATCCTTATCATACCGACAACAGACAGTTTGAGGAAGCCACCACGGAACTCTCTCAACTTCTGAAAGTCAAGGAGAATCTGCTGAAACTGCAGCAGAAAGAGGAGAAGAACCTTTCCGGCGAGAGAAAACAGAACGACGGCGAAGTACAGACGCTCCAGAAACAACAGGAAAAGCTGTCGGGTGAAATCGCAACTTACGAAGAGGAATGGAAGGCGCTCATCGCCCAGTATCCAAAGATTCCGAAAGCAGAGGCAGAACTGAAATCGCTCTTGCCTATCTATGAAAACAAGGCGAAAGATGCGAGCAGCAAACTGAGCCTCTTTAACAAGATTCAGAAAGAGATAGAACGGCTGATCCAACTCAAGGATAAGGCTGTAAAGGATGAAGCTGCGTATGAAAGCAAGGCCTCTACTATACAGAATAAAGCCCAAGAAAACACTTCAACCTGCATCACAAAACTAGCTGAGCAGAAAGCACTTACCTCCAACCTCATCTCACAGCAAAAGAGCAAGGAGGAGGCTTACGGGAAAGCCCTTCAGGCATGGAATAGTACCAAGAAGGAAATGGAGGAATGGCAGGAGAAATACAAGCAGATTCTGAATGGCGAAGAACCAGATGCGGCAGAACAAAGACTGACAGCAGCAAAGGATGAGGCTACGAAAGCTGCAGATACGCAGAACGAGAATATCAACAAACTGAAGGCTGAACTCGCCAACAGTAAAGGTTCGCATCAAACCATGCTGTCTCAGAACAAGACGATGAAAGAGAATCTGCAAACGAAGGAAAAGGAACTCGACTTTTGGATTGAGGAATACAATAAGCAGCTTGAAGAAAAGAGCATCGAACCACCATTCATCGACCGAAATACCATCCGGGAGATGCTTCACTCTGCCGAAGACTGGAACGCTATCCGACGGGAAAAGGACGAAAAAGAGAAGGCTGTGGCCTCAACAACTGCTCTTTACCAGAGTGCAGAAAAGGCGCATCAGCAGCACTTGGAACATCAGCCTGCCCAAACCCGTGATGCTCTCCTAGCCATTCAGCAGGAGTATCAGGAAAGAAGCCAGCGCAACGAACTGATTGCTGCCAACGTCAGGATGCAGAACCATCAGGAAGCCGTGAAGCAGTTGGGTGACAAGGCTGAGGCTCTGCAACTCGTAACACAGGAAAAGGACGACTGGACAGCCATCACAGATGCCATCGGAGCAGACGGCAAGACGCTGCGCAAGATAGCCCAATGCTATACGCTCAGTTTCCTGATAGCGCACGCCAACCAGGAAATCAGAAAGTTCAACAGCCGTTACGAACTGCAACAGGTAAAGCATTCGCTGGGCATCAGAGTCATCGACCACGACCGTGCCGACGATATCCGAGACACCACCTCCCTATCAGGTGGCGAAACCTTCATCGTGAGTCTGGGTCTCGCCTTGGGCCTGTCGGCGTTATCTTCCCGTAACATCTCCTTCGAGAACCTGTTCATCGATGAAGGCTTCGGAACCCTCGACCCCGATACCCTAGCCACCGTCATCGACTCTCTCGCCATGCTGCAAAGTTCGCAAGGCAAGAAGGTGGGCGTCATCAGTCATACCGACACGATGAGCGAGCGCATCACCACCCAGATAAGGATTATCAAGAATGGCAACTCTGGCAGCAGCCATATCGAGATCTATCCTTAACCCATCGCAATTACACCTTAAATTATATAGTAATTACACCTTATTTATCCCTATCAGCGCCAAGGATGGCGACAACGTGGTGAACAAGAGCGATGTGATTCGTCCTCACCATAACAAAAGAAAGGGTGTGCCATAAGTCCATGACACACCCTTTCTTTTGTTTCCATTGAATATTAAACCCTGTTTCCCTCTTTTGGGAATACTACGGTTGGCTGGAAGGTCTTAGCCTCCTCAAAGTCCATCAGGGCATAAGCGATGATGATAACGGTATCGCCCACCTGCACCTTGCGGGCTGCAGCACCGTTCAGGCAGATACAACCGCTGCCACGCTCACCCTTGATAATATAGGTCTCCAAGCGCTCACCATTGTTGTTGTCTACAATCTGAACCTTCTCGCCTGCTATCAGATTAGCAGCGTCCATCAAGTCCTCATCGATGGTGATGCTACCCATATAATTCAGGTTAGCCTCAGTTACGGTCACACAATGGAGCTTACTCTTCAATACTTCTATCTGCATTGTTCTGTTATTACTTGATCTGTTACGGATTAAACTTAATAAAGAATATCTATCGAGGAATTATCCCTTATACTTGATATGGTCGATGAGACGGATAGGAGTCTTACCGCAATAAACGGTGATGCACCCTACCACATAGGCACTATCCTCCCATGAAGAAACATCCTGCAGGCTGTCGCCATCCACAATCTGGAAATACTCTACCTCCAGACCCTCTACAGCATTGATGTCGGCAACCACCTTATCATGAGTTTCCTGTACGGTATGAGTCTTGGCATACTCCACACTCTCCTTCAGGGCCTTATAGATGTTTGGCGCAATGGCACGCTCATCAGGAGCCAGCAAAGTATTACGGCTGCTCTTAGCCAAACCATCCTCATCACGGACAATAGGACACTCCACAATCTGCACATCGCTGTTGATGTACTTCACGAGCTGCTTGATGACAGCAATCTGCTGCCAATCCTTCTCACCGAAATAAGCACGAGTTGGTCGAACGATATAGAAAAGACGGCTCACTACCTGACATACACCATTGAAATGACCCGGGCGCTTGGCACCCTCCATCACGGTAGAAACAGGTGGGAACTCAAAGTGGCGTGTATCTGGTGTAGGATACATCTCCTTCACCGATGGTGCAAACACATAGTCAACACCACAAGCCTCCAAGAGCTTGCAGTCAGCATCGAGGGTACGAGGATAGCGATCCAAGTCACCCTGATCATTAAACTGTGTAGGATTCAGGAACACAGAAACCACAGTCACGCCATTTTCCTTCACACTGCGCTTAACAAGAGAGGCGTGACCCTCATGCAGCGCACCCATAGTTGGCACAAGGCCGATTTCCTTTCCCTCCTTACGACACATGAAGAGTTCGTTCTGGAGGTCAACAATCTTATTGAATACTTTCATCGTCATAATCTGTTTTCGGGTGCAAAATAACAACTTTTTTCTCAAATGAGAAAGAAAAAACCTAAAAATATGCGAATTATTGCCGAAAATAATGAATTTCGGAGAAAAAATGCCCCTATTTGAAGTTTTTTTTGTACCTTTGCATGTAATTCGTAAGAATAAAATTTAAATTTATGGCAAAAAAAGTATTATTTATCAATCAGGAGATCGACCCATATGTAGCCGAGTCTCACATGTCAATCATGGGACGCGAACTGCCTCAGAAGATGCAGGAAGCAGGTTTTGAGATCCGCACCTTCATGCCTAAGTGGGGCACCATCAACGAGCGTCGCGGACAATTACACGAGGTCATTCGCCTGTCTGGTATGAACCTTATCATAGATGATACAGACCATCCGCTGATCATCAAGGTTGCATCTATACCAACAACACGACAGCAGATTTATTTCATCGATAATGACGACTATTTCAAGAGCCGCCAGATGGGCACCGATGAAAACGGAAAGGAATATGCCGACAACGGAGAAAGAGCTATCTTCTTCGCACGTGGCGTATTGGAAACCGTGAAGAAGCTCCGCTGGCAGCCTGATGTGATTGTCTGCCAGGGTTGGGCTAGCGCAGTAGTACCATTCTATGTAAAGACAGCCTACAGCGAAGAGCCTTCATTTGCAGAATCAAAGGTGATTACCGCTCTCTATACCAACGAACTCAAGGGTGAACTGGGTACCAACTTCAAACGTTGCGTTGCCTTCCGCGATGCCAAGTCTGAACTGCTCGACGGCTATCAGGACGACTTCAACTTCATTGAGCTCGGCAAACTCGCCATCGACTATAGCGACGGTGTAGTAGAAGGTGAAGAAGAAGCTAACCAGATTCTCTTCGATTATGCGAAGGAGAAGAACAAGCCTGTACTGGCTTATCCGGGAGAAGATATCCAGGAGCCATACGCAGACTTCATCAACAAGGTTTGTCCTGACGCAGAATAAAATTCCGACAACAGAGACACATACATACAAGGATAATGAAAATTTTAAGACTCTTAACAGTATTAGTAATAGCAGCGCTTACTTTCGCTGCATGTGATGACACCACCGAGGGAATCGGTGGTAGCATCACTAACGATATTGACAACATCAACATCACTAGCGCAGTATTTCCTGTAGCTACAAAGTCTATGGTTTCAGGTGCCGTATTGAGCCGCAACAACAGCGGTCTCATCGGTAAGATGAAAGACCCGGAAACCGTCAACTATGTAAAGGGTGACTACATGACCCAGTTGAGCGTATTGCCTACTTTCTCTATAGATACACTCGATTACATCAAGCAGGCAAACAAAGGTTCTATCGAAGCAGACTCATGCTACCTCCTGGTTTCATACAATGCCAGCTACGGCGATACTATCGCCCCAATGAAGGTGACAGCCTATGAGATGACAAAGCCGATGGCAGAAGATAAGGAGTATTACTCTGATTATGATGCCTTCAAGGAAGGCTGGGTAAGCGAAAACAACCAGCATTGGAGCAGTAATTACAACTTGAGCAATACATCAGATGTCAAGAACTTCAAGATTTACTTGAATAAGAAGTATGAGAAAGATGGTAAGACATACAAGAACTATGGTTCTTACATCATGCAAACATACGCAGAACATCCTGAGTACTTCAAGACCAACTACAAGTTCCTGCACAACGTCTGCCCTGGCTTCTTCATCAAGAATGTAGGCGGTACGGGTAACATGGCTAAGATCTGGAATACAGAGCTTATCTTCTACTGGACCCGCCACAAGACCATCAAGGCAAAGGACGGCGTTACAGACAGTATAGCTGTAGGCACCGGATACAACCGTTTCGATGGTACAGAAGAGGTATTGCAACTCAACAAGATTGAGAACGACACCGTGAAACTGAAGCTGTTGGCAAGTCAGGAGAAGAACTGTACTTATCTCAAGTCACCGGCAGGTATCTTCACCGAGGTTACCCTCCCTATCGAGGATATCATGAAGGGACATGAGAAGGATACGCTCAATACAGCTACCATCTCTTTCCCACGACTCAACAATGAAAACGAAGACAACCCATACAACTTTGCTACACCAAGCACCATCCTGATGGTGCAGAAAGACAGTTTGCAGTCGTTCTTCGAAAAGAGCAAGTTGGCAGATAGCCGTACTTCTTATACCACAAGCTACAGCAGTACAGGTACTTATAAGAATGCCTATACATTCCAGAATATCGCTAACCTGGTTTCTGCCATGTATAAGAACAAGGGCAAGGGAGAAAACTGGAATAAAGTAGTACTGGTTCCTGTAAACGTTATCACAACCACACAGGGACATACTACCGTCATCTCCAAGATTAATCACGATATGTCACTCGCTTCTACCCGACTGAAAAGAGGTGTAATAACCACCGACAGCAACGGTAAGGAGACAAGTCCTATACAGATAAAGGTGATTTACAGTAAGTTTAAAGAAAAAGAATAAGCATTCATAACGCAAAGTAAAAAAGGAAACGAAACATGGCAGATAATTTTTTGGAGCGTCATCGCGAAGAATACGAAATACGCAAGGCTGCATGGCTCAAGAAGAAGAAACTATTCATGAAGTCAGGCAAGAAACAGAAGCCCCAGACACAGATGCCACGTCCTGAAGACGAAGCGTTATAAACACGAAAAAATATTCAGAATCCTGAGAAAGAGGGTGTATCATAAAGCATTTGAATGTTTATGATACACCCTTTTAACTTTGCCAGTTAATCCTTAAAAAACGCCGCATAAGTACGATAAAAGCCATTTAACACAAAATAAAACAAAATTAATTTGGAGTTTACCCATTTTTTTTATATCTTTGCATTGTAAATTAAAAGTATTAAATATTAAACAGACAAAAAGCAATAAAATAAAAATAATCAAGATATTAGTAGAGATACTGATTTATGGGTTTAACTTTTCTAAGAACTTGCATTTAAGGATACAAGATATTTGCAGGATACAAGTTACTTGCAATATATGAGATACTTGGTTTATGTTTATAGATAATGGAGAAATTACTCTCATAAAGAATTCGTTTTTAAGTTTAAACAAAAATGCTAAAGTTAGATGTTAGTAATATAAGTCCCCGTAGTAACCGTGAGGCTACTGCGGGGACGCTTTTTCAATTTATAGTATATAGAAACAAAAAGGGCAAGACCAGAGATGACCTTGCCCAATCTATTTTTATAACTCTTTATCAATATTATAAGATTCTACCTGTAAGAGAGAACTTCAAAACAAGATAAACCTTTAAATATAAACAAAAGTTACAAGAAGAACAAATAATTACATAAAAAATTAAGACTCTTTAGTACTTTAGCATACTAAAGAGCCCTAATATATTATTAAAAACGCAAAATCAGACTACTGAACTTAATCTACTACCGTAAACTTGGCATATTTCAGCAGAAGCTGTTTGGTGCCAGAATGAACGAACTCAACCGTAGCCTTCGTATTCTCACCAGTACCTTCAATCTTCAACACCGTTCCCCGTCCAAAACGCTGATGTTCAATCTTCATTCCCTCCTGCAAACCACAAGAAGAACTGCCAGCAGATGAAGCTGCAGAAGAAGAAACTGATGCTGCAGAAGATCCTGTACTGCGAGAAGCAGGATGAGAAGAATGTGTCTCCATGTAACGTTTAGCTGCATTCAGCGCTCTAACAGACTTGAAATTACCTTCAGAGAGAGATGAGCGTCCGGAAACAGACGAGCGTCCGGAAGTATGTGAAGTCTCCGGTTCATCATCAAAGAGAGAAGGCTTAGGATCTGCTACAAACTGCGATGCTACCGGTTTGGAATTCTGATACCTGCTACTGTATCTAGGCTGCTCAGCATCCTCCCACGGTCTGCGAGAACGTTGCGCTCTCGCCCACTCCGGCTGGTCAGACATCGAATCAGCTCTGGAGCCAAACAAGCTTCCACCAGCCTCATCCAGGCTATCAATCAACTTGCCGTCAATCTCATCGATAAACCGACTCGGATTATCAAACTCCATCTTGCCATATCGCCAGCGGTTCTTGGCGTTCGTCAGGACACAATGTTTCTCAGCTCGAGTAATGGCAACGTAAAGCAATCTTCGTTCCTCCTCCAGTTCTCTGAGCGAAGCAGCAGAAAGCGGACTTGGGAAGATATTCTCTTCCAAACCAACCACGAATACTGTAGGAAACTCCAGACCCTTGGCAGCATGAACCGTCATCAGAGAAACACGAGGTTCATCCTTATCACCATCGCTGTCAGCATCGGTAAGCAGAGCCACATCCTGCAGATAATCCTGCAGGAAGAGTTCATCAAACCTACCCTCTTCACGGCGTTCCTCCACAAAAGCCGACATACCGCTCAAGAATTCCTCCAGGTTCTCCTGACGTGCCAGATCATCGGCATCCTTGCCCGACATGATATCCTGACTGATGCCACTCTCCTTGATAATGGCATCACCCAATTCATAGACATCCGTAGTTTGAGCCCGTTCGATAAACGAAGAAATTAGCAATCTGAAAGTTTCCAGCTTGTTCATCGTACCCTTGGTAACCGCCAGTCCATACCGCTCAGGGGCACCGATTACTTCCCAGAAACTCACCTGGTTCTGATGGGCACAGTCAGCAATCTTCAGCACCGTAGTAGCACCGATTCCACGAGCCGGATAGTTGATGATACGCTTGATAGCCTCTTCATCATCCGGATTCGCCACCAGACGGAAATATGCAATAATATCCTTAATTTCCTTGCGCTGGTAGAAACTCAGTCCGCCATAAATGCGATAAGGAATACCCTGCTTTCTGAACTCCTCCTCGAAGCTACGACTCTGGGCATTGGTACGATAGAGAATGGCAAAATCACTATACTGGCAGCCATCCTCGCGCCGGATACGCTTCACGTCCTTCGCCACAATCGCCGCCTCTTCCTTGTCGCTGTAAGCAGGCTTATACTGAATCTTCTCACCCTTCGCATTCTCGCTGAACACATCCTTAGGAATCTGGTTGCGGTTATGCTTGATCAGACTGTTAGCCGCCTCAACGATGGTCTGGGTAGAGCGGTAGTTCTGTTCCAGTTTGAAGAGACGCGTTCCCTGAAACTGGCGCTGATAGTTGAGAATATTATCGATATTGGCACCACGGAAACTATAGATACTCTGCGAGTCATCACCCACGGCACAAACACGCTGCTTCTCCTGACAGAGTTGCATGACGATAGACATCTGAACGTGATTGGTATCCTGATACTCATCCACCAGGACATAATCGAAGCGGGCGGCATATTTGTGGCGAATATCCTCATGTTCCCTGAAGAGCTGATAGGTAAGCGTCAGCAAATCATCGAAATCCATGGCATTGGCCTGCTTGCAGCGCTGCACGTAAGCCACGAAAATCTTACCAACCTCAGGCATCTGCGCACGCTTGTTCTGCTCGAAGATAGCCGCATCGCTGTCATAAGCCGCAGCACTCATCAGGTTGTTCTTCGCCATCGAAATCTTGGCATGAACGGCAGCAGGCTTATACTTCTTATCATCCAGCCCCATCTCCTTCACTATCGCCTTGATCAGCGAGCGCGAGTCACTTTCGTCATAAATGGTAAAGTTGTTGTTGAAGCCGATATGCTCAGCCTCCGCTCTCAGGATTCGGGAGAAGATGCTGTGGAAGGTACCCATATAGAGATGCTGGGCGAGGTCATTTCCCACCAGTTTTCCGATACGTTCCTTCATCTCTCTTGCCGCCTTGTTGGTAAAGGTGAGCGCCATGATGCTCCAGGGTTTCATGCCCTGGCTCAGGAGATAAGCTATCTTATAAGTAAGCACACGCGTTTTACCCGAACCTGCACCGGCTATCACCAGCGAAGGTCCGTCAATATATTCTACCGCAGCACGCTGCGCTTCGTTCAAGTCGTTCAGTAAATCCATTAATCAATATTTACCAGATTTTTCACTCTTCATTCTTCACTTCCCCCTATATCCTCCCACAGCCGTGCCCGGGTCGAAATCTTCGCCCTCACGAGGGAAGGTAGGGATAAATCTCATCTGATGTTCTATCTGTCGCTGGCGCTTCTTCATATAAGCGCTAGGATGCAGCGAACTGAATTTGCGCGGATTAGGAAGTGTAGCTGCTATCAGCGCACACTCGCCACGAAACAGATCTTTCGCTTTCTTGTCGAAATGATATTCTGCAACCGCATCCACACCATAGATACCCGGTCCCATCTCAATGCTGTTGAGATAAACCTCCATGATGCGTTGCTTGCTCCACATCATTTCGATGAGGAAGGTAAAGTAGACTTCAAATCCCTTGCGGGTCCATGAACGGCCAGGCCACAGGAAGACATTCTTAGCAGTCTGCTGACTGATGGTACTGGCTCCATGCACCTTTCCGCCACGTGCATTATTCTTCGCCGCACTCTCGATGGCATTGAAGTCGAAACCGTGATGCTTCAGGAATCTCGCATCTTCGCTCGCCATTACCGCCACTGGCATATGAGGCGAGATCTTATCCATCGAAATCCAATGATGATGCAGGGTAATACTCTCTCCATCAGCTACTTGCTGGAAGCATCGGATAAACATCAGAGGAGTGACATACACAGGAATGAACCTATATGCCACTACAGCAAGAATGGTGGTACTGAAAAACAGCACCACCACCCATTTTACTATATTCTTGATTTTCTTCAAAATCATCTATTTAGTTTTTCCCTTCCGGGAGCATGAAAGTTATTACTTCAATGTACCGTTGTTGGCTGCGTTAACCATAGCCTGGCTAGCATACATGTAAACCTCTACACGACGGTTTTGGGCACAAGCAGCAGTAGTATTAACAACAGGGTTAGCAGAACCCAAACCCTGAACATTCTTTACCTGACGGCTTGTAACACCGCAAGAAGCGAGATAGTTGTAAACTGCCTCAGCACGCTTCTGGCTCAATGGCAAGTTGATACCATCATTACCTGTAGCATCGGTATAACCCTGGATAGAAACCTCGCAGTCGGTATTGTTCTTCAATACACCGGCAAACTGAGCCAAATCAGTCTTTGCGCTACTGCTGAGAGTAGAACCATTAGTTGGGAAGAGGATACCAGAAGCAAATGTTACCTTAACGGCAGACAAGCCATTGGCATCTGTTACAGTCTCAACCTGTGCATTCTTCACCTGTTCAGCCTCAGCCTTTACCTTATCCATGTGTTTTCCTATGAGGTTACCAGCACCGCCACCAACAGCTGCACCGATAGCTGCACCTACGAGAGCACCGGTACCACGATGGCTATTGTTGAGCAATCCACCTACGAGAGCACCCAGAGCTGCACCAGAACCGGCACCTACAGCTGTACCTGTCTTCTGATTGGTTCCACAACTTGAAAAAAGCAAGCACAAAGAGAGGCCTGCAACTGCAAAATTAGTCTTTTTCATTTTAAAATCTCCTATATTTATGTTATTTAATTGCAAAGATAACTCTTTTTTCTCCATAATGGAGAGTTTTCTAATATTTTTTTGTATTTTTGCATGCAAATTTAAGGGTATTTGTCGAAATAGAGCTAGGAAATCACCTATTTTGGGGTGGAAAATCCCTAAAAGTCGGATTTCAGACACCTGCAGACAGATGAACTGCCGTCAGCAGATGATGAAGGCTCAAGCTTATACCTTAATATATATATATATAACAGAAGAAATAAAAAACAAAATAAATAGAATAAAGCAATATGGCTAAAGAACTCAAGAATTTAACCAAGCGCGCTGACAACTACAGTCAGTGGTACAATGATTTGGTAGTAAAGGCTGATCTCGCTGAGTTGTCACCAGTTCGTGGTTGTATGATTATCAAACCATACGGTTACGCTATCTGGGAGAAGATGCAGCAACAGCTCGACAAGATGTTTAAGCAGACAGGTGTACAGAACGCATACTTCCCTCTCCTCATCCCGAAGAGTTTCTTCTCTCGTGAGGCTGAGCACGTGGCAGGTTTTGCCAAGGAGTGTGCCGTAGTTACCCACTACCGCCTCCGTTCTACAGAGAATGGCAAAGAGGTTGAGGTTGATCCTAACGCAAAGCTCGATGAGGAGCTCATCATCCGTCCTACTTCTGAGACCATCATCTGGAACACCTATAAGAACTGGATCCATTCATGGCGTGATCTCCCTATCCTCTGCAACCAGTGGTGTAACGTAATGCGTTGGGAGATGCGTACCCGTCCGTTCCTCCGTACTTCTGAGTTCCTCTGGCAGGAGGGTCATACCGCTCATGCCACTAAGGAAGAGGCTGAGGCAAAGGCTCAGGAGATGCTCAAGGTTTACGCTGAGTTTGCTGAAAACTACATGGGTGTTCCTGTATTGCAGGGTGTGAAGAGTGAGACTGAGCGTTTCGCAGGTGCTCTCAACACTTATACCATCGAGGCAATGATGCAGGATGGCAAGGCTCTCCAGAGTGGTACTTCTCACTTCCTGGGGCAGAACTTCGCCAAGAGTTTCGATGTTACCTACTTGAACAAGGAGAACAAGCCTGAGTACGTATGGGCTACTTCATGGGGTGTTTCTACCCGACTGATGGGTGCCCTCATCATGGTTCACAGCGATGATAACGGTCTCGTATTGCCTCCAAAGCTGGCTCCTATCCAGGTGGTTATCGTTCCTATCAACAAGGGCGACGAGCAGTTGGCTCAGATTACTGCTAAGTTGCAACCTGTCATCGACCAGCTCCGCGAGTTGGGCATCACCGTGAAGTATGATGACAACCCTGCCAAGCGTCCTGGCTTCAAGTTCGCTGACTATGAGTTGAAGGGTGTTCCTGTTCGTCTGGCTATGGGTGGCCGTGACTTGGAGAACAACACCATCGAGATTATGCGCCGTGATACCTTGGAGAAGGAGAACGTAAGCTTCGACGGTATCGTTGAGCGCGTAAAGAATATGCTGGAAGACATCCAGAAGAATATCTTCGAGAAGGCTCGTGCTTACCGTGATGCTCACGTTTATGAGTGCGACAACTACGAGGAGTTCAAGAAGCGTGTGAAGGACGGTGGTTTCTTCCTCTGCCATTGGGACGGTACAGCCGAGACCGAGGCTAAGATTAAGGAAGAGACTCAGGCTACCATCCGCTGCGTGCCTTTCGCTTACGAGCAGACTCCAGGTGTAGATATGGTAAGCGGCAAGCCAGCTGTAGCCCGTGTCATCATCGCAAGAAGCTATTAATCATCCCTGGTGTCGGGAGTTCATCCTGACACCATAATATATTTAATATGAGGCAGTTGATACTATACATCCTTTTTCTGGTGTCCATGGTCTTCTCAGGCTATGGAGAGGTATCTGCTGCCCCTATTTCTTTTACTCCCGAGGATTCTTATACCGAAGATGCAAGCCATAAGAAAGATGGTTTGGCGAAGGTTGAGTATGACAAGAGCAAGCCTGAGGCACAGCTTGAAAACGCCTCACAGCTTGCTTACCGCATCTGTAGCAGCCGTCCGCAGCGCTTATTGCCAAGTGGCAACATGCACAACAGTCAGACTGCCAGTAGATTGCTTACAAATAGAATCCGTTATTTATCATCCCTTTTATCAGCTATAGAAGGTGGCATGGAGCCTTTCCGACAGGAAACTGCCCCAATCCACTTTGATGTCGCCTGCAAGTATTATGTCATTTGCCTGCGACGTCTGCTCTGTTAGTGTTTATTCTTTTCTCTTTTTAAAATTTCATATAGGTTTATCGCATCTTTCCTAAGATTTGCGATAAGACTGGTTACACCCCTATTCAAAACAAAAAACAGTTCAATATATATTATTTTTCAAGAATTAAGAATAAGCAAATAACAGTATAAAATTATGGCAAAGATTAATCATTTAGAGATGGGTGCTGATGTTTTGGCACTCCAGGATGTACAGGTAAAGAAAGGTTTCATGGGTTTGACTGTCAAGCTCATCTATCAACCTACTAACAGTGTGATTAAGATAAAAGAGAAAGAATATTCTGTAGAGGATGGAAGAAAGCTTGAGAACATCCTCAGTGCAGCCACTAAGGATGTAGAAACAGCGATCAGCAAATTCCCTGTTTCAGCCATCAGCATGGGTAATATGAAGTTACAGGCTTGCATCTCTGACGACCACCAGTTTGTTGCCACACAGCTCCTTGCCTTCAAGGATTTCAGTTACAAGCCGGTTACAGAGATGAAGACCTATACAGGAAAGACAGCCGAAGCTTTCGCTCAGTTGTTTTAGTTATATCACAGTTTCGGGACAGGGGACAGAACAAATCCTCTGTCCCTTTTTTATTTTATAGATATAGGATGAAATCTCGGTTCATTCCCTCTTCCCAATTACGGTAATGCTTAGGCGACAGACCGGTATGTTTCTTGAAGAAGGTTCCGAAGGCTGAAGCATTGGGAAAACTGAGTTCATTGGCTATCTGCTGTATCGTCTTCGTGGTGTTCTTCATCAGGTAGATACTGCGACGGATCATCGCCTTGAAAAGCAACTGCTGGACCGTCTGACCGCAAACCGACTTGACCAGTACCGACAGATATTTCGGTGTAAGACAGAGTTCGTCTGCATAGAAAGCCACACTGCGCTCACGCATATAGTTCTTCTCTATCAGCAGCACCAGCGACTCAAAGATGGCAATCTTCCGTTCCATCTCCTTGCCGGCAGCCTTGAACGATGCCGAGAAGATGCTGCACAAACGGTACGTAACAGCCATCAGCAACAGTTTCTGCTCATGCACACAATAGGCATCCAGTTCACCACTCTTCTCTTTTTCCAGCTCCAGTTTCCTCAGCATCAGGGCATAAGAAGTAAGCATGTCCTCATAGCCCGTCGTCCTGACATGGCAGGATTTGGGATAAATCGTAGCATAAAGACGCATGGTAACCACGGTATTACCCAACATGTGACGAATCTGTTCAGCACGGTAAAAAAGAAGGGTATATTTGAGGTTCTTGCCCGTTTCCTGCACATGAAACATCACTCCTTTGGAGAGGAAAACGGTCTCACCCACAGATGCAACAAAGGATGTTCCGTCTACACAGAAACGGAACATCCCCTGATGACAGATTACGATTCCGACATAGTCGGAGTAGAAAGGCTGCATCAACAGCTGAGGAAACTCATGAGCCTCATATATGATGATATTATCTGTTATTTTCATGATGAATATGGGTCTGTTATCTTCAGATTTAACTGCGAAGATAACAAAAATATCCATTCATCAGATGAGCAGCCTGTATCTTTTATGATATTTTAGCACTCCACTACCTTCTTCCCAGGGATTTCACATCTACATTCTTCAGCAGATACTCACGCGTCAGTTCCCCGATATTGCGCTTGCGCCAAGGGAGAACGAGCATCAGTCCGGCACACAGCAGACAGCCGTAGAAGGTCCAGCCTGCCATCTCCTTGATGCTCACCAGCGTGGCCTGTACCTGTACCTTTCCCTTCGTACTCATGGCAGCCATGTTCTGTGCCTCGGTTACACTCTTGCCCTGATATTGCATGCCTCTCACCGTCTGGTCGTAAGTCTTCGCCGTCTCGATGTTCGTGCGGTCGTAATCCTGGGCAAAGCGGGTTACATAATACTGCTGTCTGTGCTGAAGCACATTGGTATAGAGCGCAGAGCCGATGCAAGGGGCAATGACCATACGAACGGTAAGCATGATACAAACCCAGGTTGACATGAAGCGGTAAGGCATGCGCTGGTTGGCTATCGTGGAGATGAGCGAATAGAGCAGCATCATTCCCGTAGAACGGATGATGATAGGCCATTTCATACGTTCACACATGCCGTCGTTCTGTACCTCGAAATACATGTACAGCGCATAGGCTCCGATAAAGAGGAAACCCAGACAGTACATCCACTTCAGGTGAACATTCTTGGCTCTGGCGATGACTGCGAATATCAGTCCCACGGTGTAGCCCACCATCACCCAGTTGCCTAGCGTGGCGTTCTGCCAGTTATCTATCTTCATGCTCACATTGGTGAACACGTTGACAAACATGGCACTCGAATTGCAGACCATCAGCAGGAAGAAGAGCAGGATGCCGTAGTTGATGACCCTGAGCTGGAACACCTCCATGATGAAATAAGGTGAACGCCTCGTCTTCTCCAGATAGATGAACAGAGCGGTAAAGATAAGACAGACCACCGAAGAGAAACGGATGGTAGGATCATCAAACCAGTCGAGCGTCTTACCGAAAACCATGACATAAGCAAACGAACAGAGCATGATACTGAACACCGTAACATTGCCAAACTTCGACATCGTTATCGGGAACTTAGGCATCGGATACTTATGATAAGGCATGGTGAAGAACACGATGATGATGCCTGCCAGCATGAATGCCATCATGAAATGATAAACATACTGCCACTCATAGGCATAGGCAAGCCATGCCGTTAGCCAGGTTCCCAACTGTCCGATAATCATGAAGAAGAGATAGATAACCGGCTGCGACACCATCTTCTCCGAATCTACCGCATCCCATGCTTCCTCGGTAGTAGGCTCGCATCCCGGAGTGATATTCCTCGTAGCCTCTATTCCGAAACCATATCTGATGAGCACGAAGAGATGCGCCATCAGCAGCGTCTGACGGACAAAACCCATCAGCAGACTGCACAGTCCGAGTATGAACAGCGAGTCGGTCTGGGCACACACGAAACTGAGGATAAAGAGAATGGAGAAGCCCACGATACACATCATCTTCTCTCTACGGATGCACACCAGTTCATAGAAGAACGGCGAGAAAGCCGCCATTCCTATCGAGGTGCAGAACCCCGCAAAGGCGATGTATTCCGACTGGATGCCGAGCCCGCTCATCATCTCGCCGCTGTTGGCAGAATAGACGCCACTCATCGTAATCATCGGCACGAAGAGGATGATCATGAAGATGATGCCGAGCGGTTTGGGCACCCAATCATAAAACGGATAATTCTTATATTCTTCTTCCATATATTACTTCATTTCCATCTAGCTGTTTTTTACTTTCTCTCAGCCTTGACAACCACCATCATGCCGGCAGCAAGATGCTCATTATCCTCTTTGCTGAGGTTGTTGAAATCGATTCTTACAGGCACACGCTGCTGAATCTTGACAAAGTTGCCAGCAGAATTGTCTGTAGGTACCAGCGAATATTTCGAACCGGTAGCACCAGAAATGGCGGTCACCGTACCCTCAAACTCCTTGTTACTGATGGCATCTACGGTCATACGCACCTTCTGTCCTACATAGAGATTCTCTATCTGGGTTTCCTTATAGTTGGCAATCACCCATTTGTTGTTTGTTGGAATGATGTAGGTAATGGTGGTTCCTGCATTCACCATCTGTCCCTCCTCGATAGAGCGGCGACCCAGTTTGCCGTCACAAGGAGCCACAACCACACAGTAAGAGAGATTCAGCTTTGCCATCTCTACGGCTGCCTCGGCACGCTCGATGGAGGCAGCCACATTCTGCTTGCGGGTAGTTACCTCGTTTACTCCCTTATAGGCAGCAGCCTGCTGCTTCTTTACCCCTTCGAGTTTCTTTCTGGTGGCTGCATATTCTACCTCCAACTGTTCGAGCTGGATAGGAGTAGCCGCCTTTTTTTCTACCAGGTTGCGATAGCGTTCGCAGTCCTTGGCAAGTTTGGCAAGTCGTACATTTATTTCATCGATAGATGCCTGATAGATAGAAGCGGATGTCTCGGTGGTCTGCTCTGTAGCGTTGATGACATTGGCTCCTGCCTTGGCATCCTTGAGGGCTGCTTCAGCCTCCATCAGACGGATACGATACTCCCGGTCGTCGAGCACAAGGAGGGTATCTCCCTTGTGTACTTCCTGATGTTCTCTGAAGCATACCTTGGCGATATAGCCGGATGCACGGAGATTAACCGGTGAGATATATTGTTCTATCTGAGCATCATTGCTCGTTTCATTAGAGTTATAATCGAGGAAGAGGCATACGATTTTCCAGAGTCCGAAAGCCAGGATAGCAACACCTATCAGGCTGGCGATAATCTGTCTTACGCGCTGCTTCTTCAGTTTCTTCCTGGTTTCTTCGTGAGATACCTGTGTAGCCTCTGCTGTTTCTACATTTTTATTTTCGTTCTGTTCCATAGTTTTATTGTAATTTGGAATCAGGGAATATGAAGTAAAGTTTTTTACATCCCGTTTTCCTGTTTATATTTTATTTCTTAATGATTTATTCTTCTCCGTTATTTAGCAACCGAAATCTGGTTGAGCTGTCCAGTCAACTTGAGCAGCGAGAGATTGGCAACTTTATAGCGATAGTAGGCTGTGAGATAATTGTTCATTGCCTCGCTCATACGCATCTCGTCCTGCAGCACCGCTGTCATCGAAGCCACACCCTCCTTATACTGGTCGGCTGTTACGTTGTAAACATCCTGCGCCATGGTATAATTATCAAACTGCTTCTTGTAGTTGCGCTGACTGTTGTTCACCTCGCTCACCGCATTCATATAGTTTGCCTGCAGTCCCTTCAGGGCGTCCTCGTAACCGATGCGTGCATTCTCCTCCTCTATCTTCGCCTTTCTGATTTTAGAACGCTTTTCAAAACCATCGAATACAGGCACTCTCAGTTGAATGCCCAGACCATTGGAACCATACCAGTGGTTTGACTCGCCCGAATGAATCCAGTGATCTATCCTATCGGTAAAGGCAGAATACATCAGGTTTCCGGTCAGCGAGAGCGATGGCAGATAGCCGTCCTTGGCAAGTTTGGTCTGCTTCTGGGTGAGCAATTTCTTCTGTTCCAGCAACTGGAGTTCGTAGAGTCCCGTATCCAGTCCGTCAGCCTTCACCATCTCAATCTTTCCCGGATCTACGGCTGTCACCTTCATCTCCTTCTCGGCAGGATAATCTATCACATACTTGAGCATGGTATACTGCTGTTCGAGCATGGCGATGGCGTTATCGCGCTGCACGGTGAGGTTCTCGATATTGAGATTCACTCGCTTCAGATCTACCTCCAGACTCATCTGGTTATCATAGAAAGCCTGGGTGATGTTTCTGAGTTCTACCAGTCGCTTGATATTGTCATCCGTCAGACGAATCTGCTCAGATGTGTTCTGCGCCATGTAATACATCTTGGCAGTCTGCACGATGAGGTCTTCACGCGCCTTCTCATAAGAGAGTTGGTTGAGTTTATCGGCAATCTTGGTAATGTCGATGGCGGTAAGAATCATCTGGTTATATAGCGGCATCTGCAATTGTACACCCGCCGATGCATTATACTGCAACGTCTTGGTTACATTATAAGGCTTGCCGTAAGCCGAGCCGTCGGTAACCGAAACAGGCGGCGTAAAGTTGTCGTTGAGCTGTGCCACCGCATTGATTTGCGGATAGAGTTTAGCCTGATTTTCGCTGATAGCGTACTTTCCCTTAGCTATTTCGTTTCGGCTGCTCTGGAGCGACAGGTTGTTATCCACTGCCATCTGCAGGCACTGGCTGAGCGTAAGCGTCTCCTGTGCGCCAAGAGTATGGAAAGCTCCGAGCGCGAAACATAAGATGATTATTTTCTTCATATCTTCTTAATGATTTCTATTGATTTACGTTTCATTTATTATCTGGATGCAAAGGTACAGCTTTTCGGTGATAAAAGACTATTCACATCTTATCACAATATGTTCAAAATTTCCGAAAATAACAATAAAAATAGGTCTAGCAACACCGCGCTAAGCGGGATTACTAGACCTATCTTCTTATCTATCAAGAACTTATATTCTTATTTTAGTCTTCATCAGCAAACTCATTCAGAGTATATGCGCTGCTGCCATCAAAGCAATGGGTACATACCTGGCACTTTGGAAGACCGATGGCCTCTACCAGCTGCTCGATGGTGTTGAACTTCAGGGAAGTCAAGCCCAACTGGTTAGCAATCTCATCTACCATTCTCTGATACTCAGGAGAACCGGTGGTAGCGTATTTCTCAAGATTCTTGTTGGCATCGCCCTCAAACTTCTCGATAATGCGGCGGGTAATCAGCTCCATATCACTCTTTGAAGAAGTGAAGTTGATGAACGGACAGCCGTATACCAATGGAGGACATGCAATACGCATGTGGCACTCCTTCAAGCCTGCCTGGTCGAAAAGCACCTTAACATTGTCGCGAAGCTGGGTACCACGCACTATACTGTCATCGCAGAACAACACACGCTTGCCCTTCAGCATCGCCTTGTTAGGAATCAGCTTCATCTTGGCTACCAGTGAACGCATGCTCTGGTTGCTTGGAGTAAAACTGCGAGGCCATGTAGGCGTATACTTGGCAATACAACGCTGGTAAGGCACACCCTTGCCAGCAGCATAACCCATCGCCATACCAGTACCAGAATCAGGAATACCGCTGCAGCAGTCTACCTCCACATCATCGGTCTTGGCGAGATTAAAGCCGTTGGTAAAACGCGCCTCCTCTACATTCTTGCCCTCGTAGGTAGATGTAGGGAATCCGTAGTAAACCCAGAGGAAAGAGCAAACCTGCATCTTCTTGTTGGCAGGTCGGATCTGCTCCATGCCATCAGCTGTAATCTTCACGATTTCGCCTGGTCCTATCTCATATGCTGTTTCATAATCAAGGTTAGGGAACGAGGTGGTTTCGCTGGAAGCCGCATAGGCACCTTCCTTCTTGCCGATGATGATTGGAGTACGTCCCCAACTGTCACGCGCACAGATGATGCCATCCTCGGTAAGGATCATCATGGTGCAGGAACCTTTGATGTGATGGAAAACGTTTTCGATACCTTCTCTGAAGGTTTTACCCTGAATAATGAGCAGAGCCACCAACTCAGTAGGATTGGTACTACCCGAAGACATCTCTGCAAAGTGCATGTTCTTTTCGAGCAGAAGCTGAGTAAGTTCATCCTTGTTTACTATCTTAGCTACGGTGCAAATGGCAAAGCGGCCAAGATGAGAGTTCATGATGAGTGGCTGGGCATCTGTATCGCTAATCACGCCGATGCCCGATGTAGCTCCTTCAAACTTGTTGAGTGTAGGTTCAAACTTCGTTCTGAAGTATGAACTTTCCAGATTGTGGATAGAGCGCACGAAGCCCTTCTCACTACTGTAGGTTGCCAAACCGCCCCGGCATGTGCCGAGATGTGAGTTGTAATCTGTGCCGTAAAAGAGATCAGCGACACAGCTTTTCTTGGAAATAGTTCCGAAAATGCCTCCCATAAGAGTATAATTCTATGTTATAATTTTGTAATATGGGTGCAAAGATAAATAAAAATCAGAAAATATGCAAGTCTTTTTGCTTTTTTTCTATAAAAACATGATAATGAGGGTAACTTGCTACCCTATTTCGAGAAGAATAAACGGCTACTGAAACGAAAAGCGCTCCGGCAATAATTACCGGAGCGCCATGATATGATTTCCTATGAAATTAATCCAACTTCAGGCTCTTCTTGATAGCCTCGATCTTATCCATTGCAGCAGCTGTGCAGCGGTTGTAGCAACCAGCGCACTTGAATGAAGGATCCTTAACCTCTATATAGAACTTGATCTTAGGCTCTGTACCTGATGGACGGACACTTACCTTGGTGTTGTCATCGCAGAACCACTGGAGTACATTGCTTGTAGCAGGCATATCGAGCTTCTCTACGCTGCCGTCAGCATGCTTAACCTCCAAAGACTGATAGTCCTTCCAGGTTACCACCTTGCTGCCACCCAACTCCTGTGGAGGGTTGGCACGAAAGTCTGTCATCATCTGCTTAATCTCGTCAGCACCGGTCTTACCTGGGCGAACTACATTTACTGTGAACTCCTTGCTGAAGCCATACTCTGCATAAATCTGCATCAGGAGGTCGTAGAGAGTCTTGCCCTGATCCTTAGCCCATGCTGCAATCTCGCAAATCAGACAGATAGATGCAGGAGCATCCTTATCGCGTACCTTATCGTATGGCAAGAAACCGAAGCTCTCCTCACCACCACCGATGTACTGCTGCTTGCCCTCAGAGATAGCAATCTCGCGTGCAATCCACTTGAAACCGGTGTAGCAATCGCGCAACTCTACGTTGTTCTTCTTGGCAATCTCAGCGATAACTTCTGTTGTTACGATGGTCTTTACAAGGAAGTCTGTTGGCTTCAACTTGCCCAACTTCTTCTTGTTCTCAATGATGTAGTAGCAGAACATCATGGCTGTCTGGTTACCATTGATGATCATCCACTCGCCCTTGTCGTCGCGGCAAACGATGGCCAGGCGGTCAGCATCTGGGTCAGTAGCAACCACGAGGTCAGCGTTCAACTTGGTACCGAGCTTCATACCGAGAGTCATAGCCTCTGCATTCTCTGGGTTTGGAGAAACGACTGTTGGGAAGTTGCCATCTACAACCATCTGCTCAGGAACTACATTGATGTTCTGGAAACCCCAAGAACGCAGACAGAGAGGAACGATGACACGACCTGTACCATGCATAGCTGAATAAACGATGTTGAGGTCTTTCTGACGGTTGATGACATCCTGGTCAATCATAGCAGAATGAACGGCTGTCATGTAGTCGTAATCCATCTCACCACCGATAATCTTGATCTTATCCCAATTAGCCTCAAACTTCACCTGGTCGATAGTAACCTTGTTTACCTCCTCGATGATACCTGTATCGTGTGGAGCCAGAACCTGAGCACCGTCGCTCCAGTAAGCCTTGTAACCGTTGTATTCCTTAGGGTTGTGAGAAGCAGTTACGTTGACACCAGCCTTGGCACCGAGCTCACGGATAGCGAAAGAAATCTCTGGTGTAGGACGGAGGCTCTCGAAGAGATAAGCCTTGATGCCATTGGCAGAGAAGATGGCAGCTACGGTCTCAGCGAAGAGACGGGAGTTGTTACGGCAGTCGTGACCTACCACTACAGAAAGGTTCTCCTCACCTGGGAAAGCCTTGAGGATGTAGTTAGCAAAGCCCTGTGTAGCCATACCAACGATATACTTGTTCATGCGGTTGGTACCTGCGCCCATGATACCGCGCAAACCACCAGTACCGAACTCCAAGTTCTGATAGAATGCATCAACGAGAGCAGACTTGTCCTCTGCGTCGAGCATTGCCTTTACTTCCTTACGGGTTTCTTCGTCAAAAGCAGGTGTGAGCCACTGCTGTGCTCTTTCTTCACACTGCTTGATCAATTCTGCGTTATTAGCCATAGTTTGATTATATTATGTTATTAATTAATTCTTATCGAGAAGGATGTGCACGAAAACAATGCATAATTTCTCTATTTGCGTACAAAGTTATATAAAAATTTTGATAAACCAAGCAAGAATGAAGTTTTTTTTGTATTTTTGCACATTGAAATGGAATTGAAAATAGAATAAGGCTCATATTTAGCAATATTATATTGGTAAGATAGCAAAAGTTAAATGAACAAAATATAAAAACAATAGAATATGGAAGTATATTACACGGGCGTCATCATCGCCGTAACCACCTTTTTAATAATAGGTATCTTTCACCCTATCGTCATGAAGACGGAATATTATACGGGCACCCGCTATTGGTGGGTTTTCCTCGTTGCAGGCATCATCTGCATCGGAGCTGCCTTCCTGGTTGCCAACGTGCTCTTCTCTGCCATATTGGGCGTAGTAGGTGCTTCATGCCTTTGGAGCATCGGTGAACTCTTCGAACAGAGACAACGCTGTGAGAAAGGCTGGTTCCCGAAGAATCCGAAAAGAATAGGAATAGGATATTACAGGGACGAGAAGAAGTGAAGAACGAAGAAACAACGTTCGACGGACGAAGTGAAAGTCAATTCAAGTGTAAAGTGTATAGGAAGAAAACGCCAACGAAATGAAGACAGAACTCATTCTGGTCGGAAAGACCGTAAACAAGCATTTCATTGCGGGCATCAAGGATTATGCCGAGCGCATCACCCATTATATGCCTTTCAATATAACAACCATTCCTGAACTCAAGAACACCAAGAGTCTCAGCGAACAGCAGCAGAAGGAACGGGAAGGAGAACTGATTCTGAAACTCCTCCAGCCTTCGGATACGGTGGTGCTGATGGATGAACATGGACAGGAATTCCGAAGCATCGAGTTTGCCAAATGGATAGAGCGCAAGCAGGCCACGGCAAGAAGGCTCGTCTTTGTCATCGGCGGTCCTTACGGTTTCTCACCGTCTGTCTACGACCGCGCCAACGAGAAGATTTCCCTCTCCAAGATGACCTTCTCGCATCAGATGGTGCGCCTTATCTTTACCGAGGCGCTCTATCGCGCATGTACTATTATAAAAGGTGAACCTTACCACCACGAATAAAGGTAAAAAAGTTAAAAGGTAAAAAAATGGGGAAAGATAAATATATAGAAATAAAAGGGGCAAGAGCCAACAACCTCAAGAATATCGATGTGAAGATACCTCAGGGCAAGTTTGTTGCCATTACGGGTGTCTCGGGATCGGGAAAATCATCGTTGACTTTTGATACCTTATATGCTGAGGGCCAGCGCCGCTATGTGGAGTCGCTCTCTTCGTACGCACGCCAGTTTCTGGGACGTATGAGCAAACCGGAATGTGATTTCATCAAAGGATTGCCACCTGCCATCGCCATCGAACAGAAAGTGATTTCGCGCAACCCACGATCTACCGTGGGCACCAACACCGAAATCTACGAATACCTGCGACTGCTCTACGCACGCATCGGAAAAACCTATTCGCCTATCAGCGGACAGGAGGTGAAACGCCATACTACCGAAGATGTACTCGCCTGTACCCGACAGTATTCCCAGGGTACCAGGTTTGTCATCCTCGCCCCTATCCACGTCATCGAAGGGCGCAGTCTGGGCAAACAGCTGGAGATGTACAACCAGGAAGGTTACGCGCGTATATATATAAAAGGTGAATTCGTACGCATCGAAGACTTCATGGAGCAGGCGGATAAGGAACTGCTGGAAGTAAGCGGCGATAAACTGAGAAAGAGAATGCAGCAGAAGGATGAAGAAATCTTCCTGGTCATCGACCGTGCTTCGGTAAGCGATGAGAAGGATGACATCAGCCGACTGATGGATTCTGCCGAAACTGCCTTCTATGAGGGCGATGGAGCCTGCCGCCTCGTCTTCCTGCCAAGCAACATCTGCTACGACTTCTCTACCCGGTTCGAAGCTGACGGCATGCAGTTTGAAGAGCCTACCGACAACATGTTTGCCTTCAACTCCCCTCTCGGAGCCTGCCCTACCTGCGAAGGTTTCGGCAGCATAATAGGCATCGATGAGAAACTCGTCATCCCGAACACTTCGATGAGCGTATATGACGGATGTGTGGTTTGCTGGCGAGGCGAAAAGATGGGTATGTGGCTCAAGGAATTCATCCGCAGAGCTGCAGAATACGACTTCCCTATCTTCAAGCCTTACTTCGAACTGACTCAGCAGCAGAAGGACTGGCTGTGGCATGGTCTGCCTGGCGAGAAGAAACGTAAACAGCAGGAAAGGGTGAGCATCGATGAGTTCTTCAGAATGGTAAAGGAGAACCAGTACAAGATACAATACCGCGTGATGCTGAGCCGATTCCGTGGAAAGACGATTTGTCCTGACTGCCATGGTACCCGACTCAAGAAGGAAGCCAACTATGTGAAGATTGGCGGAAAGAGCATCACCGAACTGGTTGAGATGTCGATTGTGAACCTGAGCGAAAGGTTCAAGAAACTGGAACTCTCTGAGCATGAGAAGGAAATCAGCAAGCGTCTGCTCACCGAAATCACCCACCGCCTGCAGTTCCTCCTGGATGTGGGTCTGGGTTATCTTACGCTCAACCGACTCTCCAACACCCTCTCCGGCGGTGAGAGTCAGCGCATCAACCTGACCACCAACCTGGGCTCATCGCTCGTGGGTAGCGTATATATCCTCGACGAACCTAGTATCGGACTCCATAGCCGCGATACCGCCCGACTGATTAAGGTGCTGAAAGAACTGCAGCAACTGGGCAATACGGTGGTTGTGGTAGAACACGACGAAGAGATTATGCGGGCAGCCGACTATCTCATCGATATTGGTCCCGATGCCGGAAGACTGGGCGGAAGAGTGGTCTACGCCGGTCCGTCATCAGAATATTCAACCACCGATAAGGCTGAACAGGAAAAGCTGCTAGCTGAATATCCGGAGAGTTATACCATCAAGTACCTTACCCACAACGAGGAGATAAAGGCGCCAACGAGCCACCGTGCCTGGAACCAGTATATCGAAATCAAGGGAGCCCGGATGAACAATCTGCGCGGCATCGATGTTAAGATACCGCTCAATGTATTCACCTGCGTAACCGGTGTATCAGGCTCAGGCAAGAGTTCGCTCATCAAGGGAATCCTCTATCCTGCCATGCGTCGCCGTCTGGACCTCGTATCAGATGCACCAGGCGAATATGCATCGATGGAAGGCGACTGGAAGAGCATCAGTCATGTAGAGTTTGTTGACCAGAACCCTATCGGAAAGAGTACCCGCAGCAACCCTGCCACTTATCTGAAGGCATACGATGCGATACGTGCCCTCTTTGCCAACCAGCCACTGGCTAAGCAGATGGGATTCACGCCGCAGTACTTCTCTTTCAATACCGAAGGCGGAAGATGCGAGGAATGTAAGGGTGCGGGATATGTTACCATCGAGATGCAGTTTATGGCAGACCTCACGCTGACCTGCGAGGCTTGTAAGGGCAAGCGTTTCAAGCACGATATCCTGGAGGTACGCTATGGCGGAAAAGACGTCAATGATGTGCTGAACATGACGGTAAACGAGGCCATCGAGTTCTTCAGCGATGAAAAGTTGCAGCGCAACGAGGGCGACTTCGACAACTGCCGCATCATCGTAAACCGCCTGAAGCCGCTTCAGGATGTAGGTCTGGGCTATATCAAACTCGGTCAGAATTCAAGTTCGCTTTCGGGTGGTGAGAATCAGCGTGTAAAGCTCGCCTTCTTCATAGGTAAGGAGGAACAGGAGCCTACGCTCTTCATCTTCGACGAGCCTACCACGGGTCTTCACTTCCACGACATCAAGCGCCTGCTCCATGCCTTCAATGCCCTGATAGAAAGGGGCCATTCGCTGGTAGTGATAGAGCACAATCTGGATGTCATCAAGTGTGCCGACTATATCATCGACCTCGGTCCTGAAGGCGGCGATAAGGGCGGTAATCTCGTTGTTGCCGGAACTCCAGAAGAAGTAGCTGCCTGCAAGACAAGCCTTACCGGAAAGTTCTTGCGTTAAATTGAAGTTTCAGGGCGTATTGGGTAATTCCACCCACACAGGGTGAAAATACGATATCAGTGGAATCCGACAACCGCCGGATTCCACTTTTTAATTTAAAAAACCAATTCAAAAGAATTATCTGTTATAAAAGTAACTATCATCGAAGGCAGCTTCGATAAGGCGTTGCTTCACTCGGGCATATTCTGCCGAGTCTTCGATAAAGTACCGAAGAGCAGAAACAATCCTCACATAAACACTGAGCCGATAATCGCCCTTACCATTTTAGATTGCGAAAACATTTTCCTTATGCATCTCAGCATAAAACATCAGATCAGAACCAGAAACATGATGGTTCTTCATCACTTCACTCAGAACAACACCGAAACGGCTGTTGTCTGCATTAAAATTTTTAATTTTCATCTTAAAATAATTTAAAATGTTGAATATATTTATTTACAAGTTCCCACTACGGGAACTCTCTTTTATTTTCTTTTTAGTATCTTTGCACCATGTATTACAGATCCAACAATCTGCATACCTATAAAAGAACGTATAACCGATACATATATTGTATAACAATATAAAATTTTTAGGAGATGATGAACATCAGTACATTCATTAACATGGCCAGCAAGATTCCTTCACCTGGCCAGTTGGAAGGCCTGGTAACCTTCATGAAGGAAGATGAGAAACTCAGGTTTTTCACCGAGTCTTACCGGAAAACGGGTAATAAGTCGTACAAGCACGATGCACCCCTCTTCGCCGTAGCCTGCATCTTCGAAGGCGGAAAAGGCAAGGACAACATCCAGAGCCTCACACATCTGTCACTGGTCGACTTCGACCACATCACAGAAAAACCGGATGACGGCACCCTGCGCTCGCTCAAAGAGAGAATCTGCCACGATGCCCACACCCTGCTCTGCTACGTTACCATGAGCGGCAACGGACTGCGCGTCATCTACCGCTACGAAGGCGATGATTATCCCGCCGCCTTCGCCATGGGAAACGACTACTATGCGCATCTCATCGGCAAGGAAAGCGATCCGCTCTGCAAGAACATCACAAGGCTCAGCGGACTCGCCTACGACCCCGAAGTCTATTTCAATCCTGAAGCCACAGCCTTCAGCGCCGAGGAAATCAGCCATTTCCATTCCGCTACGCTCAAGACCGCCCAGAAGAAAAAGAAACAGGAACGCATCGCCGACTACTATGAGCAGATCGTCAAACCCAAGCTGGAAAACGAAAAAATCAGGTACGAACCCGGCAACCACAACCAGTATGTGATGCGGGTGGGCTACATGATGGCTAAGAAACGGTACGACAGGAAAGAAGCCACCCAGTGGGCTATCAGGCAGTTTCCCGAATACGACGACGTAGAACAGGTGTTCAAATCGTGCTACGACAACACCACTCACCCACAGAAGGCGAAGGCAGAAACCGGAAAGATTCCCTATGCCACCGTAGATGAAATCAAAGACTTCCTCGACGGACATATCAAACTCCGCTTCAACCTCATCACCCTGCGCTACGAGTATCTGAAGGAGAAATGGCGAATCCTCCAGGACCGCAATCTGAATACGCTATGGAGCAACATGTCGCTAACCGCAAGGGTGAGCAAGAGCGACATGATCAATGTCATCGAGAGCGACTATAGCCCGCCCTACAATCCCTTCATCGATTATCTGGAGAATCTCCCACCCTGGCAGAAAGGCGACAAGGACTATATTGCCGAACTCGCTGCCACGGTAAAGATGAAGGGAGACCCCGTGATGCCCTTCTGTGAAGCCCTCAGGAAATGGCTCGTGGCGATGATAGCAGGATGGATAGACGAAGGTGCCGTAAACAATGTCATCCTGGTATTCATCGGCAGACAGGGCGCCTACAAGACCACCTGGTTCAACTATCTTCTGCCGCCGGAACTGAAGCAATACTTCTATACGAAGGCGAATGCCAGGCGCATGACGAAGGATGATATCATCGCCCTTTCGCAGTATGCACTCATCTGTTATGAAGAGCTCGACACGATGAGTCCATCGGAACTGAACCAGCTGAAGGCTGTGGTAACGATGCAGTATACCAACGAAAGGGCGGCATACGGCCATTATGCCGAGCAGCGCAAGCATATCAACACCTTCTGCGGCACGGGCAACAATCCCGAGTTTTTGAGCGACCCTACCGGTAACCGTCGCTGGCTGCCCTACGAGATAGAGAGCATCCTCTCGCCCCGTGAGCATCCGTTCAATTACGAAGGCATCTACGCCCAGGCTTACGCCCTCTACAAGAGTGATTTCCGCTACTGGTTCACCGATGAGGAGATAGAAAAGCAGAACCGGCACAACCGCGCTTTTGAGGCGCCCAGACTAGAACAGGAACTTGTGGATCTCTACTTCCGAAAGCCAACGGAGGCGGAGACAGGGGAGTTCGTGTCCATAGCCAGAGCGATGCAGATCATCAGTTGCAACATCTCCCAGAAGCTGAACAGTTCGAAACTGGGCAAGGCTTTCAATGATCTCGGATTCGAAAAGATGCGCACCAAGCACAGCCGTGGTTACAGGGCAATCGTCCGTACTGCCGAGGAAATCAAGGCTTACCAGGTATCCGTCTGCATCAACCCACCGCAATGCGATGATGATGCCCCGTTCTAGCCGTTCCTCCAAACCTTCGGTTCCATCCGGTTCAGGGTGACACGGTGACACGGTGACACGAGTTTTTCAACATTTCGCCTCGCACGCGGGCAGGCAGGAACTTTC
>OLQP01000440.1_pt1 | contig 36114 bp, 29 predicted proteins | sample 1643181 | NCBI WGS metagenome assembly OLQP01 (sample SAMEA3136710, study PRJEB25190) | human gut metagenome | biome: human gut; feature: human-associated habitat; material: faeces | place: Austria | collected 2013 | reverse complement strand
ACTAAGTATTTTATCATAGAAAAATTAAATTTACAGAAATAATCTCACACACTCTTTCAAGCCGCATGATTGAATAATAAAAGAAATTATGATTTAGGCATATAGCTGTTAATTTCATTTATAAAATCTTCTATCGATACACCTACCCACGGGCGTCCATAAAACATTTCGTTCTTTAACTTGCCGAAAAATCTTTCACAAGCTGCATTGCCCGGTGAACAGCCTTTCTTTGACGTAGAGCGTACTAATCCGGCAGCTTGCATCCTTTCTATCCATCCCGACCATCGATAATGACATTCTCTGTCTGTATGTACAAGAGGATGTTTTGATCTTGTCGGAATGGCAAATTCGGTTATGTCCGTCAGCCATTTTATATTTGGTTGTTCAGCGTGAAACTCCCTGTTTATTATATTGCCTACCTTCGGTGTAATCTCGCCTTTATATGAGTTGTATTTTTTTATACGTTTTGTCGGTACTGTTAAATGTTCCTCTTTCATAATTCGACGTACAATTTTTTCTGAAACAGTAATTCCTATTTTTTGAGTTCGCCATGGATACGCCTGTATCCATAACAATTCCTGTTTTCTTTAAAGATTATTTTTATTTGTATGCGAATTTCGGCATATTTATCAGACTGCTTCATTACAGATTTCTGATAGTAGTAGCTGCTTTTTGCCATGCACAGGCATTTCAACAGCTGATGCAGTGGATACTTATCTTCCGCGGCATCAATAACCACTGCTTTTTCATGATTTTTCAGCAAATTTAAAGTTTCTTTTAATACATCAACTTCCATTTGCAACTGCTTGATTTACTCCTGAAATTCTGAAATATCCTGTTGTTTTGAAGGTTCTGTATTAAACTTTTTATTTGTTTCTTAGATGATATAAACCCTGCGACTCCAAATTTCTGATATTTGCGGTACTATGAATATATGCTGGCACGACTGTAACCGATATCTCTTGCTACATATTCTACACCTTCTCCAAGAGAAAAGCAACGTTTAATTGCATCTAACTTCAAATTCGCATAAGGATTACGAGGGTGATTGGGTGCATTGATATATTTTTGTTTGATTTGATATTCTTTATCAAGCGAACCGCGATAATCAGCAATATCTGCTATTTTATTTCTGTACCAGTCATACAAAGTATGTCTTGATGGGTAACCAACTGCCTGTACTGAACCTAATCGTTCAAATTCCTTTAGTGCTTGCTCTTTCTGTTCTTTGGTATACATTTATCCTTACCCCCTTTTTTTCGGAGTCTAAAAATATGTCGCCCCCTCTCGTAGACGAAAATGTTAGATTCCGTTTTTGAAATCTGACATTTTTATCTACAGCCTAAGGTCTGTTATTACTAACAGACCGCTATCAAAAAGTACATACTGAAATATGAATTGAACCACTGTGTACCGAACGGTACACGCGGTGGCGTGAGAGGGCTAACTCATTAAGAGTTAACCTCTACTCGATTGTGTAATTTTTTTGTGCCCGCTAAATTGGACTTTGTTTTTGGTAGAATTAAATCATAGAAAAAAGCCTAAAATTCTGTTTACTTATTTTGATATGCACCCCAAAAGTTAGACACTTTTGGAGGTGCATATTTTTATGGCAAAGAAAGGGCAAAAATATAGAAAACACTCGCCAGAATTCAAACTATCTGTTATAATGGATATGCGAGAAAACCATTTGGGTATAATGGAAACAGAGAGAAAATACGATGTTAAACATAATGTAATATCGAAATGGGAACGCATATTCTTGGAAGAAGGAGCCGAAGGTCTGATGAAAGAAAGACGAGGTAGAGCCAGTAAAGTAGATGGAATAGCAAAAGGTCGTCCACCCAAACTTGATAAGAAAATTGAAGAAGATTTAATTGCCGAAAATCAGCGATTAAGAATGGAGAATGAATACTTAAAAAAACTCAGTGCCTTAGTTCGGAAAAGAATGTTAAAAGAAGAGAAAAAGCAGCAATAGTCAATGAATTAAGGCAAAAATATCCGTTAAAAGACTTGCTGCAATTATCAGGTTTAGCCCGTAGTACCTTTTATTACTATATACAACATCCAATCAAAGATAAATACAAGAAAGAAAAACAAGAAATACTATATATATTTTTAGCTAATAAAGGCAGATACGGCTACCGCAGAATCTTAATTGTATTAAGACAAAAAGGATATACAATTAACCATAAAACTGTGTTGAAACTGATGAAAGAACTTAATCTCAAAGGAAAACAACGCAAAAACAGTAAATATCGTTCATACAAAGGAGAAATCGGCAAAATAGCCGACAACTTACTTAACAGAGAATTTACAGCTACAAAACCTTTTGAAAAACTAGCAACTGATGTAACTGAATTTAAAGTGTGTAATGATAAAGTATATTTGTCACCTGTAATGGATTTGTATAATCGAGAAATTGTGTCATACTCAATTTCATTAAGTCCAAATTTGCAGCAAATTAGAGAAATGCTTGATGGTTTATTCAAAAAGCTGCCCGCTAATGCGAAACCATTATTCCATTCTGACCAAGGTTGGCAATACTAACATTCGGAATATCAACGTTTACTGTCAGAACACAATATTGTACAAAGTATGTCTAGAAAAGGAAACTGTATGGACAACGGTGCGATGGAAAACTTTTTCGGAAGATTAAAAGTTGAAATGTTTTATGGTGAAAAATTTGAAAGTGTCAAAGCTTTCATAGATGAATTAAAAAGATATATTGATTATTACAACAATGAAAGAATTTCTTTAAAGCTAAAAGGAATGAGTCCGGTACAATACCGAACTCATTCACAAGCAAGTTAATATTTAATTTTGTCTAAATTTTGGGGTTCACTTCAATTTGGATAAGCCTGCAACGGACTATAACGCTTGGCTTAATAAATACGAGCCAACAAAGCTACACGGATTTAAAGCTTTGTATTTTTATTATCTGTATCTGTTCGGAAAGATACGCAAAAAGGAAACACCTCAGAGAATATCTTTTTATATGCGTGAGGAGATAATAAAGTTTGACCGTTATCAAAAGCAGTTTCATTTTCTGATTGATAATGATATTGAAACAATCGAGCAGATAAACGTATTTAAGGAAAGTGCAGAAAGTAAAATTAAGGAACTAACGCTAAATCGAAGTAGGTTGTATAATAAGCCTGATGCAAAACCTGAAATTGAGAAAATCAACAAGGAGCTTCGTGAGTTGAGAAAGGATGTAAGAACTTGCAAGAACATTTTTGAAGATTCCGAGCGTATTCAAGAACATCAAAATTATGTTGTTCAGCTTGAACAACAAGCACAAAATGCTAATAAACAACGATTAAAAGATATGGAGAGGTGAATATGAATTTTATAGAAGGATTATATTACGGAAATATCAACCTGAACGAAAAGCGGTTTGACAGAGACACTCAATATGCAAAGGCTTTAGAGCGATTCTGTAAAAATTAAGATAAGCTTACAGAGTCTTTGGAAGGGGACAACCTGAAGTTATTCAATGAGTTGGTAAATGCAAGTGATGAAGTAATTGCTTGTACCGGAACAGAGAACTTTAAAATGGGATTTATACTTGGAGTTCAGCTTATGGCTGATTGCTTCAAATATGATTCAAAAACGATATTCAAGGATATTTGATGAGGTAATCATGAAAACTATAAAAGCTATTATCATATTATCTGTTTTAACTATTTTCGCAACAACTACATACGCAGCAGAGGTGCCGAGAGAGTCAGCGCCTTGCTATGCTACAAATGGCAGTATTATCATGGCAGAAAACCTTATAGGCGATATTTTGACTGAAGTACAGAATGGTTTAGGCTACGCCGATGCAAGAGCAAAATCGAATGTGATTATATTCAATGCGTGGCTTAACGGACAGACTTGCGGTTACAGTTATAGCGAGCTTGTCGACATAGCTAATAATGCGATATGGCAATACAGAGATATGTATTTAAGACCGGATTTTTATATTAACAATATAGAAAGAGTTCAAACTATAATTGCTCCCGTAATTGAAGATTATAAATCCGGTAAAATTACATATACGGAAGCTGAATTTAATGCTCGTATTGCAATCTATCAATCCGTAAATCCTGTATTTAACCCTGATGTGGAGTTTGCAAAAGATATTTGCTATCGTGATATACCGTCAGTTGACAGTGGTTTGTTTATAATTGCAAGGAAGCTGCTATTAGAAAGTAAATAGCACAAAAGGTGCGGCTATCATGGCTGCACCTTTTGTGCTGTTTACAAGATTATCTAACAATTTCGTGAGGAATGCTTGCATTTTATTCGATTATATGCTATAATACAATAAACCATATTTGTGTTTTTGATTGATTAAAGTGGAGGATGCACTGTGGCTGTTTGTTATAATAATCTTTGGAAGTTGCTTATTGACCGCAACATGAATAAAACCGAGTTGAAAGAGGCAGCGGGAGTGAGCTTTAATGTGATGGCTCGTATGGGCAAAAATGAAACTGTTTCTTTTGAAAGTATAGAGAAAATTTGTATTGCTTTGCATTGCAATATTGGTGATGTAATGGAGTTTACTGAAGATGCACCATCTGTCGAAGAAAAGAAATTCTCAACAATTGAACTTTTTGCAGGAGCTGGTGGTCTTGCTCTCGGTATAGAAGAAGCAGGTTTCCAAACACTGGGGTTAGTTGAATTTGATAAGGATGCGGCTGATACTTTGAAATGTAATCGCCCTAACTGGCGTGTTATATGCGATGATATTGCTAATATTTCTTGCCTTGATTTACAAAAATATTTTGATTTAGAGAGAGGAGAACTTGATCTTCTATCTGGCGGTGCGCCGTGCCAAAGCTTTTCATATGCCGGAAAAAGATTAGGACTTGAGGACGCTCGTGGTACTTTGTTTTATCACTATGCAAAGTTTTTGGAACAGCTTCAGCCTAAAATGTTTCTGTTCGAAAATGTAAGGGGACTCCTTACCCACGATCGGGGTCGCACATACAAAACGATAACGGATATTTTTGAGAGTACCGGATACACAATTCAGAAGAAAGTCCTCAATGCTTGGGACTATGGCGTGGCACAAAAGCGTGAAAGGTTGATTACTATTGGCATCAGAAATGATTTGACTGATCATATTTCATTTGATTTTCCTGCGCCACATAAATACAAGCCTGTTCTTCGTGACATTCTGCTTGATTGCCCGAAAAGCGAGGGAACTCCATATTCAGATTACAAAAAGAAAATCTTTGAGTTAGTTCCTCCGGGTGGCTATTGGAGAGATATACCCGAAGATATTGCAAAAGAGTATATGAAAAGCTGTTGGTATATGGAAGGTGGCAGAACCGGTATTTTGAGAAGGCTTAGTCTTGACGAACCTTCGCTTACGGTATTAACATCGCCGAGTCAAAAGCAAACAGATCGTTGCCATCCTTTGGAGGCAAGACCGTTTACCATAAGAGAGAACGCTCGTTGTCAGAGTTTCCCCGATGATTGGCAATTTTGCGGTAGTGTAGGCTCTCAATACAAGCAGGTTGGTAATGCCGTACCGGTAAATCTTGCATTTGATATCGGCAAAAAAATAAGAGAAGCATTGGAGAATTTATGATGTGGAATTTAAGTTTTATTACAGAACAGGATTTTACAGACCACGTAAAAGCAACTATTGAAAAATACGGAGAAAAGCTTGAATCTTTTGATTTGAAAAGGTTCAATAAAAACATTATTGACCCAATCAAATTGATTTTTGATAAGACGGTTTATCAGTCGTCTTGGGATGAAATTGTGAGTAATGAGATTTTTAGACAAAGAGATAAGTCTAATAACAATGATATCGGATACTTCCATCAGCGTATTTTCCAGTACATAAAGAATTGTCATGTTCCGCCGAATGGAGAGGAAGGCGGTTGGGATGTCATTTATGAAAATGACGACGGTATTCCTATTCCCGATGCAGGAAATGTTCACACCGTTTATGTAGAAATGAAAAACAAACATAATACAATGAACTCGGCTTCAGCAGGTAAGACTTTTATCAAGATGCAAAATCAACTTCTGAACGATGATGATTGTGCCTGCTTCTTGGTAGAAGCAATTGCCCAACGTTCACAAAATATCAAATGGGAAACTACTGTAGATAAAAAGAAAGTTGGGCACAAACTTATACGCAGAGTAAGCCTTGACCAATTCTATGCTTTGGTAACCGGACAAGATGATGCATTCTATCAAATGTGTATGGTTCTTCCCTCTGTTATTGAAAAAGCAGTAAAAGAACTTGAAGGCACTATTGTTCCTCACGATACTGTTATTGATGAATTGAAATCAATGGCAAGCAAGCAAAATATCGAATCCGAGGATTTGGCGATTGCAATGGCTGCATATATGCTGGGATTTGGAACTTACAAGGGATTTACAAAATAAACAAAAGGATTTCATGCTATGGATTTTTCAAAATATTCCGGCATAGAGCTTATTCAGATTTACGGTGAATTGCTGTCCAAAATGCGTGAGGACAAGCTAATTCGTTCTAAAAATGTTACCGGTGATTTAGGTGAGTACATTGTTGTTGATTATTACACCAAAACAAAAGGCTTACCGAAATTGCAATTTGCTCCGCCATCAACAAAAAACATTGATGCCATTAGTGTAAATGGTGAACGTTACTCTATCAAGTGTATCACAACAAACACAACGGGAGCTTTTTACGGCATTGAAAAAAATACCGATATTAGCGATATCAAACCCTTATTTGAGTATGTGGTAATAATCAAACTCAATGAAAAATACCAACCGGAGTTCATACTGGAACTTGACTGGGAAGCGTTTTCAAACATAAACATTGGCATTCAAGAATTGGCGCTTACAACTTATTAGTGACCAATTCCTTGATTGAAAATGGCAAAATGATTTACAGAAAGGGAGATGCACCAAGTAAAGATGTATGACCTGTTATCCAAATTTAATACGTTCTATGATTCTTATGTTGTTTTACCGCAAGCTGAGCAAACCAATTTACATAGTAAAAAGGATCTGAACATTCAACGCCTTAAAGACGGATTACAAGAGTACAACGAGGAAAATAAGACCTCTTATTCCATCGTAGAAACTTGCGTTCAAGGTAGTGTTGCAATGTCAACTGTTGTTCAAAATGAAGACGGTGACTATGATATTGATGTTGCGGTTGTTTTCGATAAATCAGCCCTTGGAGACAAAGGCGCTCAATCTACCAGAAATTTGGTTGCAAATGCGCTCAAACGAAAAACGAAACAGTTTAATGCGGAACCCGAGGTTAAAACAAGCTGTGTTCGAATAAAATATGCTGATGGATATCATATCGACTTTGCAGTTTACCGAAGATACTATGACCTTTGGAATGATTGTTGGGTATACGAACACGCTGGTTCTTATTGGACAAAACGTGATCTTAGAGGTTTGAACGAATGGTTCAAAACGCAAAATGATAACTCCGAGGGAAAATTAAGGAAAGTTGTTCGCTTATCAAAAATGTTCTGTAAATCCAGAAAATCATGGAAGAATATGCCGAGCGGACTCCTTCAAACAGTTTTGTGTGATGAGAAACTACAGGAATCCTATAAACGAATTGATGAATTGTTTTATTATACGATGAAGGAAATCGTCAATCGTCTCGAAACAAACACGTCAGTTTCTGCTCCTGTCGATGACGGACGAGATTTAACCCCAAGAAATCTTGATACACAGAGAATGACTAATTGGAAAAATCGTCTCAAAAGTAAACTTGAAGATCTGGATATTTTATTCAAAGATGATTGTTCCAAGGCTGATGCACTTTTAGCATGGTATGGATTCTTCAATCACGATTATTGGAATGAGCAGATATCTGAAGCTGCAAGCTATTCGCTCAAGCCATTATCTAAAGCTGTTTGTGCTTTTGTTGACAATGAGCAATATATTGAGGAATTGTATCCTGTTAAATTATCATATTATTGCAGAGTGTCGTGCATTGTTACCGGCAATGGCTGGAGACCTAAACCATTAACTGAATTACTATCTATATTGAAGCACTATTTGCCCCACAATTTCGAAATCCGTTGTACCATGGACTATACAAATTGTCCTCCTCCGTATAAAATTTTCTGGAAAGTTAAAAATGTGGGGCCAGAAGCAGCAAGAAGAAACCAGATAAGAGGACAAATCGTAGAGAAAGGAAATTGCATAGTGGAACATAGTAATTTCTTTGGAAATCATTATATCGAATGTTATGTCGTAAAAGAAGGCGTATGTGTTGCCAAGGAAAGAGTAAACATTCCCATCGGCAGAGGGTAATATTATGAAAATCTGTAAAGCAATTGTACTCGTAGTTTTGTCTATGCTTTCCGTTGGTGTAATTCTTCTTTTTGAAATCAACGCTTGGCCTGTTGGCAGTAGTCTTGCCGGCATTGCGCTGGGTTTTTCTCTCCCAGGACTTGTAAACTCAATTCAAGATCTTTTGGATACCACTAATTGGAAGACTTCTCAGCGAAAATTAAAACGTGGTCGTTTCATTGAGGATAGCACAATTATACGCATTTCTTTTGCCTATCTATATAGAATCAAGATAGGGAACAAATATCTATTAGTGAAGAATGAACGTGGCACAGGAAAATATCAGCCTGTGGGAGGCGTATACAAGCTGTTAGGAAAAGAAAAGATGGAACTACGAAACCGATATCAAGTCAAAGATGATAATAAGATACCACTCGATAGATCCTCACGTGATGATTATCGTCTCCGACTGGAGAATAGATATCTTCGAAAGTTTGTTAAACGTTTTGACCGCAAAGCGGAACGAGAACAGATTTATAATTTAAGCAGAGAATTTAGAGAAGAACTAATCGAAAAAGGTATTATAAATTGGAGCCAAATTACTTATCGTTTTTGTGGAAGACACATGACTGAACTTCACTTTGGTGATCATTTTCAGTATTATGAACTTCTTCTTGCTGATGTTGTCGAGTTGGTTCCTACTCCTGAACAGGAGGCTGATTTGGAACTTCTGGTAAAGCAACAATCAGACATATATCGCTTTGCCACCGCTGATGAAATTACTTCCTTGGGAGTCGATACAGCCAGTGGAGATCTTAGAGAAAATATTGCAGATCATACTTTGAAGATCATCCAAGAAAATGAAGGGCAGTTAATGAGAATATCTGGGGTTGGTAAAACATACACCATAAACCTTTAAGCACTGGTGTAAAATAGATATTCGTGGCAACGATATGGCAACAAAAAATCGGATAGCGTATGCTTTACCGATAATTCAAATGATATAGATACTCTCTGATAAATTTCATAAACAAATGTGTTTAAGATTGATTTACAGGGAGCGAGTTGGAGTAGTGGTCTTTGGTTTAGATGTGGCTAAAAGCCCGGTAATGTCAAGGGTTTCGGAACTTTACACTTTTTGAGTTACTGTTTTTGAAGCATTTTTTTCAAAAATGTGTTTTCGTGCAGATGAAATAGTCGCACTTGGCTTGCAACTAAACATAAAAATTGTATAATTTATAAGGCTTTTGCCCGGTTTTGGGCAGAAGCCTTATTTGCATATTTGATAAAATTTCCTATTTAATATATCATCGATCAGATGAAAACAGCGAGGTGAATAGTGTGGGAGAAGAAAAATACCATATATATTTAAGTACAAAGGCAAGAAATGAAATTGTCGCTTGTCTTTTCCTATCTTATGTCATAAATTTATCCTCTCTTGACAACGGCTTTTTCAGAACAAATATTAAAGCAATTCCCACAGTGCAGGCAACTGTTTTGAATAATTCTTGCGTATCCGCTTGTAAAATCAATACATCTCTGCGGACAGACTACAATACATTTCTTACAACTGATACACTTATCTGTTATATAATAGCCGTCAACTGTTTTTATACCGTTTCCAAATGAAAAAGATTCTCTATCAATAGGTTTTTTTGAAAGGTCAAACCATTCTCCGCATCCGTCATAAATTCTAAACACGGTAAGAGCCGTGCTGGACTCTTTTGTGGGATAGATTTCGTACATATAGCTGTTTTTCTCAAACAACCTGTTCAGATAATCGTTACCGACTTCCTCAACCTTTCCTCTGACAGAAATTGCAATGCATGAAAGCGTGTCAGTGCCTTTCATCCCTGTCAAAGAAACATATCTGCCAGTCTTTAATCGAGCATAAAAATTCTTTCCTCTTGCGGTAAGAAAGTACAGCCCGTTTTCGTCATAGTCCATAATGTCGATGGCACACGTTACAGGCAAGGCGTTTTCGTCCACAGTTGCCATAACGGTTGAATGTATTTCTTTTGTAAGATATTTAAGATAATCCATTATTACCTCCGTATAAAGGCAGAAAGTCACGCAAGAAAGGGCTTACGTGACTCTCACATTCATTAGAATTTGCCGTTTTGATTTTGCCAAGTTGATTTATCGGCAATAGTCTCCATTACATCCCAATGTTCTGCAATTTTGCCGTTTTCAATTCTCCACAAATCATAATAAGATGTAGGTGCTCCGCCGAAAGTTCCCTCGCTGACTGCAAGCGCATAATTGCCCTGTGCAAGCACCTGATGAACAGTAGTATAAATCATCTGGATGCCTTGTTTGCCGAGTGATTCAAGTGTTGCACCAAGTCCTGAAAGTCCGTCTGCAATACCTGTGTTGTGCTGAATGTAAGTATCGCCATCAAAGTAATCAGGCGTTTTTTCGGGACGATTGCCTTGCATTACATCATAAAGGAAGTTTTTTATGAGCCTACGGTTTGACTCTGTCTTATCAAGGTCGTTGATTTCCATAGTGCCGTCTGTTTGCGTGTGACCTGACGGGTTCGGCTCTGCCTTGTTTGCAAGGTTGTCCCAGTGTTCTGCAATTTTGCCGTTTTCGTCGAAGCGGAAAATGTCAAAGGCAACCTGCTCGCCCACACCTGCAAAGTTATAAACTGTCTGCAAGAACACCTTGTCGCCGTCCTCGAAAGCACGAATGTTGTTTACAGTTGTTTTTACGGGAGCTGAAGCAAGGTAGGAAACAGAGCCTACAAAAGCATCCCTGCCTGTGTCGTATGCGAGATTGTGCTGAATGTAATTTTCTGAAAGAAGCTCGGAAGCCTTTTCTGTATCGCCTGTGGCAAAAGTGTTAATAAGTGCAATAGCTTTTTCTGTATTTGTCATTGTGATTACCTCTTTCTTGTCGTTTTGGTTATTACCAAAGATTTCCTTAAAAATATTCATTTTGGATTTCTCTTTGTCTGTGCTTTGAGTTACGAAACGGCCGTTCTTCGTAGCTCTTGACACTATTATATCTGTGTCGGTATCACTTGTAAAGTAAGCACAATATTGTGCCGTAGTTACCTGAAAGATACTATTGGGCGGTTACCGAACGGAAACTAATGCGTAAACACAAGGGCTTTCGGAGTTTTAAACGCTGAAAATTTTTTAAGATTTTTTTGATTTATGATGTACTTGACGGCCAATAGGGGGGTATGGTACAATTAAATTGTAAATAACAATTAGATATTATGGCGGAGGTAGTATATGAACGATAAAACAAAATAGCTTCCGGCGTGTCCTGTGGAAACCACCTTGACATTGATTGGCGACAAATGGAAGGTTTTGATATTAAGAAATTTAATGCCCGGAACAAAGCGTTTTGGCGAGTTGAAAAAATCCATCGGCACGGTATCGCAAAAGGTGTTGACTGCACAGCTTCGTGATATGGAAGCGAACGGACTTGTGCACAGAGAGGTATATGCCGAAGTTCCGCCAAGAGTGGAATATTCTTTGACGGAATTGGGTCAAAGTCTCAAACCGATACTTGACGCTATGTGGAACTGGGGCGAGGACTACAAAAACAGCGTAACAGGAAATTAAAATTTTTGCGTGACAACACAATGACAACAGGAACTATGATACACGGTAATTCTTGAATAATCCTTATAACTTGTGCCAAACGGTATATATAAAATCGTTTAAGTCACAGTTGTCAGGAGCGAGTTGGAGTAAGGTATTGTAACTAAACAATCTATTCTCAATATTGAATTAATTTACAAAAAACAGGAGCTAACTGATTTGACTTTCAGTTAGCTCTTTGCATTATATACCGAGAATTGATTTCAATTCAGGCTTATTTCCTATTCGCCACATAAGAACAAGATCAAAGCAAGCTAATTGATCTAGCTCAGAAGGACCATCAAGCATATATCTATGTTTTTCAAAGATGGGAGCATACTCAATAACGATTTTCTTCAAAGATACATTGTTGAGCGTTGTAATTCTGTTGGGTTCGATAATAAAAGATAAGAGCATTTTTGAAACAGATAAACCTGTTGTATCTTTTATATACTTAAATAAATTTTGCTTTTTATTATTTTTCATATAACAATACCTATATTATTTGTAATCGTATTTTCCGTATAATCATATATAAAATTCTTTTTTGCAATTTCAACATTTCTATTCTTATGGACAATTTTATTCCATATGCGAAACATATTGTATGTAGGAAAATAAGACGTATTATCTCTGTTAAGTGTAAGACAAAAACTCATCATTAAGTACATTTATTGTATCATATTGCGTTGAAATAATCAAGCGTAGTGTATAAAGTCATCTTGAATTTGCAATATAAGTTCAACGAGCAAAAATAACTCAAAGGAAAAATTCGGTATAATAGAATTGCAACGATTATTGGTGAAAGGATAAGCTCTATGAATCACTATACACAGGTTGGTACAAAAGAACGAGAAAAGATACTATTTTTCTCTAAAATGTATTTAAAAGATATTGAAAAAAATGTTGTTATATGTTAAAATAAATTGTTAAAAGAAATGGAGGGAGAACATGAAAAAAGTTTTATATATTTTAATCGCAGCGATCTCGGTAATGGCATTTTCGGGGTGCGGGATGAAAAACACGGTACAGATTGGTACGGGTGATGTGAACGGTACATATTATGCTTACGGCACGGAGTTAGCGGAAATATTAAACAACAACAGTGATGTTTATTTTAAAGTACGAAAAACAGCCGGTTCGGCGGCAAATTTACGTTTAATATCTCAAGAATATGTTGACATTGCATTTGTACAAAGTGATGTTATGAAAGACGCATACAACGGAACAGGATATTTTGACAAGGAATACAAAGGTTATTCGGCTATTGCCGGGTTATATACAGAGGCGATACAAGTGGCAGTGCCGAAAGATTCGGATATAAATTCAATAAGCGATTTATACGGAAAAAGTGTATCGCTTGGAGAAAAAGAATCGGGTGTATTACAAAATTCAAAACAAATATTATCGGCATACGGTTTAAATGAAAGTATGGTTGACGCTAAGTATTTATCATACACTGACGCAGCAAAAGCGATGAAAAACGGAAATCTTGACGCATTTTTCTGTACAGCCGGAACACCGACTCGTGCAATAACAGAAATTTCAGACGATATAAAGCTTATCCCTATTGACGGAACTGTTGCGAACAGACTTACAGAGCAATACAACGGATATGTAAAACATACAATAAAAGCAAACACATATGACGGACAAACAGAAGATATTGAGACACTCGGTGTGAAAATGGTACTGATTGCGAGTGACAAGATGTCAGACAACAGAGTAAAGTCAATCACAAAAAACATCTTCGGCAACAGCAACAAGTTTGGTTTTGCCAAAGATGATACATTCGATATGAACTTTGCAACAGAAAATATTACTATACCGTTCCACAAAGGTGCAAGCGAATACTATGCGGAAAACGGAGTAAATGTTGCAACAGAATAAATAAAAAGGGGAAATGCAAAACATGAATCAGATTTCTTTAGATATGTACCAAACGCTTGGTATGGCGGTTGCGGTATTGTTTTTGGGAGCGTTTTTGAAAAAACGGATAAAATTCCTTGAAACATTTTGTATTCCGTCACCTGTTGTCGGAGGATTGATATTTGCGATTGTTTCGTGTATACTGTATGCGACAGGAATTTTGGAAATATCATTTGACGAAACACTTAAAAATGTATGTATGGTAATATTTTTCACGTCGGTAGGATTTCAAGCTAACTTGAAAGTATTAAAAAGCGGCGGACTAAGCCTTGTGGTATTTTTAGTTTGCGTAATAGTGCTTATTATAAGCCAAAACCTTGTTTCGGTAGGATTGGCAAAGTTGGTCGGGGTAAGTCCGCTTATAGGACTTAGCACAGGCTCAATACCTATGGTCGGCGGACACGGTACAGCCGGAGCATTCGGACCTGTACTTGAGGACTTAGGAATCTCGGGTGCGTCAACACTTTGTACAGCGGCGGCAACATTCGGATTGGTAGCCGGCTCACTTATGGGCGGCCCTATTGGCAGACGACTTATATTAAAGCACGACCTTTTAAAAACTGCCGTTATGGAAGATGACGCAACACTTGTTGAGGATGAAAAGAAACACAAGAGAAGTGTAAGTATGTATGCACCTGCAACATATCAAATTGCCATAGCAATGGGACTGGGAACGATTGTTTCGTGGGCACTGAGCAAAACAGGAATGACCTTTCCAATATACATAGGTGCAATGATAGTTGCGGCGGCAATGCGAAACATAAGCGAACACACAAACCTCTTCACCGTAAATATGGGTGAAATAAATGATATAGGTGGCATATGTCTTTCGTTGTTCTTGGGAATAGCAATGATTACATTGAAATTATGGCAACTTGCATCATTGGCACTTCCGCTATTGATACTTCTTGCAGGACAAGTTGCGTTGATGTTTGTATTTACGTATTTCGTTCTATTTAACGTAATGGGCAGAAATTATGACGCGGCAGTGCTTGCGGCAGGTACTTGCGGTTTCGGAATGGGCGCAACACCTAATGCAATGGCAAATATGCAGGCACTTACAGAAAAATATGTGCCGTCAGTAAAGGCATACTTGCTTGTACCGATTATAGGCAGTATGTTTGCAGACTTTTTAAATAGTTTAACAATAACTTTCTTTATAAATTTGTTCTAAGAGTGATATGGAGGGATTTATTATGAAAAAGAAACCATTTATAACAGTTGAAACAGAAAATCTTGCAGTACCGGAAGTTCACATCGACAAAGAAGATGTAGAAGAAACAACCGATACGGACGATATAGAAACCATTACATATGACAACGTGGCAGTGCCGGAAATACATATAAAACGTAAAAATAAATAGTAGATTTTCACATTTTACTTATAAAATGAATAGAAAACCATAAAAAGCATATTATAAATTCATACAGAAAAAACTTTACGGAGGATATAAGTATGAAGAAAGTAATATGCTTTTTTATTTGCGTATGTTTTATGATGCATAGTGTTGCTGTATTTGCCGAAGGCAATACCGATTTAGGACTTAATGCAAAATCAGCAATACTTATGGAAGAATCGACAGGTAATATACTTTACGAAAGCAATCCCGACGAGAGATTACCTATTGCAAGTGTTACAAAAGTTATGACTATGCTCCTTATAATGGAGGCTGTTGACAGTGGAAAGATAAGCCTTGACGATATGGTCACTGTAAGTGAAAATGCAATGAGTTACGGCGGAAGTACAATGTTTTTGGAAACAGGAGAACAACTTACTGTAAATGATATGCTGAAAGGTATTGCGGTTGCAAGTGCGAATGACGGTTGTGTGGCAATGGCAGAACATCTTGCAGGCAGTGAAAGTGCGTTTGTGGATATGATGAATGAAAAGGCGAAGGAACTCGGTATGGAAAATACTCATTTTATGAACACAAACGGACTTGATGAAGATGACCATTATTCAAGTGCAAGAGATGTTGCGATAATGTCAAGGGAATTGATGAAACATGAAACGATTTTCAATTACACGTCAATATGGATGGACACACTTCGCGGCGGAAAGTTTCAGCTTGCGAACACAAATAAATTGATACGTTTTTATGACGGTGCAAACGGACTGAAAACAGGCTCAACATCAAAGGCACTATGTTGTTTGAGTGCGGCGGCAAAAAGAAATGATATGCAGCTTATAGCCGTTGTACTCGGTGCACCGACTTCGGCAGAAAGATTTGCGTCAGCAAAATCACTTCTTGATTACGGATTTGCAAATTATGCGGTAAACACACAAATAACCGCCGGAGATGAAGTGCAGAAAATAGCGGTTGAAAAGGGTGTGGACAAAGAAGTGGACGTTGTTGCAGGTGACAGCTGCTCAACGCTTGTGAAAAAAGGACAAGAGGACAATATTACCAAGGAAATAAAAATAGACGAAACGATTACCGCACCGATAGAGGCAGGACAAAAAGTAGGAACTATGACAATAAGCCGTGACGGTGAAGTTATAGCGGATATTGATTTGAATGCGTCGTCGGCAGTTGAGAAAAAAGGAATAGGACTTATAATAAAAGACTTTTTCGCAACTATTTTCTTCGGAAGCAATAACGATACAGAAGAAAACAGCGAGATTTAAAAAAATATAATAAAATTGTTGACAAAATAATTTATGTATGGTAGTATATATATGGTTAGTAAAAACTAACCATATATATTTAATCTGCCGTTAGTTTATACTAACTAAGAATAAGAGGTGTGTTAAGTGAGTATTGTAATAGTAGGCGGTCACGACAGAATGCACTGCCGATATAAAGAAATATGCAAAAAATTCGGATGCAAATGTAAAGTGTTTACGCAATGTCCTGCGGATTTTAAAAATCAGATAGGCAATCCGGATATAGTTATTGTGTTCACAGGAACGGTAGCACATAAAATGGTAAGAGTTGCATCAGGTCAGGCTGAAAAGTCGGGTGCAATTATAAAGCATTGTAATTCATCAAGTGCTTGTGCATTGAATGATGCACTTACAGAATGTTTCTGCAAAGCAGTATAAATATTTTTAATATTGGGTTAGTCTAAACTAATCATAAAGGAGAAAATTTATGCCGACAGAATATATTTTAGCATATCATTGTGCACCGGCATTTGCGGGTATAAAACCGTCTAATATAGCCTCGTGCAGTAAGCGTGAAAATCCGAATATAACCGTTCAGATAAAAATGCTTAACGAAAAGCTTAATAAAAACGATATTTACATAGATGTTTTGTGCGAATGTGGTGAACGTGTGCTTTTGATGGTGTATCGAAAACAGAAATTGTGCGAATACTTGCAAAGAGATGATATAAAATCATTTTTGTGCGATAACGGTTATCCAAAAGTGTTTTCATTAATGAAATATTTGACAATACTAAAGTCAAGGATATATGCACAAAGATTGATGAACAAGGAATTTCCGCACGAAATCGGAGCATTTCTCGGTTATCCTTTGCATGATATATACGGTTTTATAAATCATAAACACAAAGGCTGTCTTTTGACAGGTGAATGGAAAGTTTATGAGAACACAGAGCAAGCGAAAAAATTATTCTGTCGTTATAATAAATGCCGTAAGGCAGTAATTAAAAGAATTAATGAGGGAAGAACTCTAACAGATTTATTTTGTATAGCATAACTGCAAAGGGCAGTTTGTTAATAATTATTTTTTGAGGAGGTTCATACAAATGAGCAAAACAGCAATTATTTATTGGAGTGGAACAGGTAATACCGAGGCAATGGCAAATGCAATATTTGACGGCGCAAAAGAGGTTAATGCAGATATAAAACTATTTTCAGTTGACCAAATAACAGCTGATGAGGCAAAGGATTATAATAACTTGATTTTGGGTTGCCCTGCAATGGGTGCAGAGGAACTTGAAGAGGGTGAATTTGAACCGTTTTTTGCAGAACTTGAGGTTAATCTTTCGGGTAAAAATGTAGCATTGTTCGGCTCATACGGTTGGGGCAACGGTGAATGGATGCGTGAATGGGAAAAGAGAGTTACTGACGCAGGCGCAAAGCTTGCCAATGAAAGCGTAATCGCAAATGATTCGCCTGATGAGGACGCTGTCACAGCGTGCAACGGTTTAGGTAAAATTGTAGCAACGCTATAATTAAATAGACTTCCCTAAGAGAAAAATCTGAGTAGGTCATATTGGCTTGCTCAGATTTTTTTTGCAAATAAATGCTTGTATTTTTATAGTATTTAGAATATAATATAATAAAAAGTGCAGGTGAAGAAAATGAAATATTACATAGGAATAGATTTAGGCGGTACAAATATTGCCGGCGGATTGGTTGATGAAAACGGCAAAATATTGAAAAAAATATCAGTACCGACAGAAGTTGAGAGAGGGAAAAATGCGATAATAGATAATATCGCCGATTTGTGCGGAAAAATTTGTGATGAAAGCAATATCAAGCTGTCGCAAGTTGAAAAAATAGGAATAGGAGTACCGGGAACGGTCGATTCCGAAAACGGAATGATTATGTTTGCGTGCAATATTAATTTTAATAAAGTAAGTATAAAGCCGATTGAAGAAAAGTGCGGTGTATCGGTTAAAATATTGAATGACGCGGATGCGGCGGCATACGGTGAATATGTTGCGTCGGGAAGTAAGGCGGATAGCTTTATTTGTATAACTCTCGGAACGGGAATAGGCTCCGGGATTATAATAAACGGCAAGATATATAACGGTTTTAACGGTGCAGGCGGTGAAATCGGTCATACTACGTTGATAAAAGACGGTGTACAATGCTCGTGCGGTCGAAAAGGGTGTTGGGAAAAATATGCGTCAGCTACCGCACTTGTTTCACAGACAAAAGCAGCGATAAAAAATAATCCCGAAAGCATAATGTCAAAAGAAACAGTTATAAACGGACAAACGGCTTTTCGTGCGGCTGATAAAGGCGATGAAACCGCATTAAAGGTTGTAGAAAAATATATTGAATACGTTGCAGAGGGATTGGTGAATGTAATTAATATATTCCAACCGAAAAAGGTTGTAATCGGCGGTGGTATCAGCCGAGAGGGTGAGCCGTTTATAAGCAGAGTAAGAGAATTTGTTTATAAGTATGATTATAATAAATACCTTGATAAAACCGAAATAACCGCGGCAGAATTGTTTAACGATGCAGGTATCATCGGTGCGGCATTATATTAATTAAATATAGGGAGAAGAAAATGAAAAAATTATTTACCTTACTAACAACGGCAGCTATGCTATGCAATATGTTTGCGGTTACGTCTTTTGCGGAGGAAAGTGACAAACCGACAAGCAATACAGCAATAACTGCAGTCAAAACAGCACAATGGCGAGCGACTGAAAGCGACAGTACAACGTATGATTTGCGTATTCACGGTTGGTCAGGATGGGAAACGGCGGCATATATGGGTTTTGAATTGCCGGAAAATTTCAATGCGGAAAATGTAGGCAAGGCAGAACTTGTACTCGATACAACTTCTGTCGCAAATTCGGGAACGGCATACTTATATGAGGCTGATTATTCGGCTTTTGAAAACGGTATGCAATACACTGTTGCACCGACATATACCGAAAAAGAAATTATGTCGTTCACATCACCGTCAAATACAGGTGAATTTAAAATTGATGTGACAGACTACATAAAATCAATCAAGGATAAGGGAAATGTTGCGTTTAGAATAGACGTTAAGTCGCAGAACAACAACACAAACTGGAACATCGGTTCATGTACAAACAGCGGCAATGCACCGAAGATTGTAATAGGCGATGATGATAATGTAATAAAGAATGCGTCATTTTCTGACGGTGATGCAAATTGGACTATTACAAACAGTGAAAATATGACAGTATCTGATGGCAGGTTAAACGCAAGCGGTACAGATTACGAGGCACAAATCAGTCAAACGGTCGGAAATATGGAAAACGGAACATATACACTAAATGCGTATTTGACTAACGACACAACGGACGGTATTTGCTATTTGTATGCCAAAACAAACGGTCACACAATGGCGTCAACGTCAATACCGATAAGTAACAATGAGAGCAAGGTTACAGTGCCGGGAATTATCGTAGAGGACGGAAAATGTGATATAGGACTTTATATAAAAGGCTCGCAAACTCTTACTCTTGACAAATTGTCTTTTGCAAAGTCGGAGGAGAGCAGAATACCTTTCTTAAAAGGCGGAGAAATTTCAAAGCTTACATACGTCGAAGACAGGGGCGGCAAATTCTTTGACGAAAATGGTCAAGAGGGTGACGCACTTCAAATTATGGCTGAAAACGGCTTTAATTTTGCAAGAATCAGAGTTTTAAACAATCCGGGAAAAGGTCACGGAAACGAGTATTATTTGCCTGAAGGCTATCAAGATCCCGACGACTGTCTGGCAATGGCAAGACGTGCAAAGGATAAAGGTATGCAGATAGAATTTACATTTGCATATTCTGATACTTGGTCGGACGGTGAAAATCAGCTTATTCCATATGATTGGCGTCCGTATATTGAGGAAAATAATCTGACGGGTGATGAGCTTGCAACATATCTCGAGGGTAAAATATACGAATTTACAAAGGATATGATGCTTAAATTAATCGAACAGGGAACTTGTCCTGAATATGTTTCGATAGGTAACGAAATGCAGTACGGATTGCTTTACAACAACCATAAGAACAATAACGGGTTCTATAACAAAAGTGATTATCTTACCCGTTTTGTAAATGCAGGTGCAAGGGCTGTTCGCGAAACGTCACCGGAAAGTAAAATCGTTCTTCACAGTGACCACGGCGGTGAACTTTTGAGCAGAAGAAAGACCTTTATTAATGCACTTGCAAATATTGATTTTGACGTAATCGGTGTTTCGTATTATCCGTATTACACTAAGTCGATTTCGATTGATGATGTTGTGAATGAGTTCAATACACTTATAAATCGTTATGATAAAGATGTTATAATAATGGAAACGGGTTACAACTGGAATGAAACAAAGCCTGACGGTTGGGACGGTCAACTTCAGGACAGTGGATATTATCAAAATATTTACGGTGAAACTCAATCGGGACAAAGAGCGTTTTTGACGGAATTGTATGCAAAGCTGAAACAGGTGCTTGGCGGCAGATGTATAGGTGATTTGTATTGGGATCCGGTAATGGTATATGACGGCGGAACGGGTAAAATCGGTTGGGCGATAGATGAGGCAACCGATACAACTCAAGGCAATGTTGTGCCGAATTCGACTATATTTGATTTTGACGGAAAAGCAGTTGAAGGACAAAAGGCGATGAAATACAATACAAACGCAAGCGACAAAATTAATATAACAGGTACAGTCAGCAATGATAAAGGCATTGTTAAAAATACAGAAATAACATTTACGGTAAACGGTGAAAAATATAACGTTTCCACTGACAGATTCGGCAAATATATTGTGTCTGTGCCGTACCCAAAAGAGAATAAATTTAATATTTCGGCTAAAGGCTATACGGAAAAATATACGCCGGACGCACCGTATTACGGCGTATTTGTAGAGAATATTAATTTTGAAACATATGCTGACGGAACAGAAGCCGACAGTAAGAACTATATCTCAAAAGTAGACGGTACGATAGAAAATTCAATGTTAAAGTATGATGTTGAATACAGAACAGATATTGCAAATGCAAAGTTTTATGTTGCCGTATATGATGACAGAGGTAATGTGGTTGCGATAAGCGACAAAAACAGAGATAATATAAATATCAAAGACGAAAGCAAGAGTTACACGATAAAGGCAATGTTGTGGAACAGAAATTTAAAACCGTTGTGTAATGTAGAAAGTAAGACTGTTGAAAGATAAAAAGAGCCTGTCAACAAAATATCGACAGGCTTTAGCGACACTTGTATTAATAAGTGTCGCTTTTTTATATAATAGCATAGAATGGTATGATTGCTGTTTTGTGCTATCTTTTTTTATTGTAAATATTGACAATGAAATAAAAACAAGGTATAATTTACTTATCAATCAGTAACTGATTAATATTTTTAGGGGAAAAATTTAATATGAGAACACAAGAATACAAAGAAGAAAAGAAAAAGGAAATTATGGAAAAGTGTTTTGAGTGTTATTGTGACAACGGACTCAGAAACACAGGGATTAAGGAACTTGGTAAGTATTGTGGTATGACGTCGGCTAATTTGTACAGCTATTTCAATAATGTTGATGAACTTATAATTCAGTCAACTGCGTATTGTATGACAAAAGTTGAGGACGATTTTATGGAACTGTCACCGAAAAATCCGCAGGATATAATGCGGTTCATAAGTGAAATTCCAAAATGGTCGGCTCAAAAACACGGAAAAAAATATCGCCTTATGTATCAAGTATACACACATCCCCAATATGTTGAGTATGGGAAAAAATTTTTTAAGGGCGTTAGTATGCGATATACCGAATACGCCAAACAATTATCTCCCAAACTCGGAATACCTGTTGACATACTTACGGGTTTCATATTTATTTTTGTTCGGGCAACAGTGCATTATGCAATGTTTGAAGATGAATATTACTTGAAAGCGGAAATGGAGGCGTTAAAATTATCGGTGCTTTCGGTATTGTCTAAAAAATAAAATTGAAAGGCGGGGAATTTTATGAAAATCAAAAGATGGTTAAGTACAATTATGGCAATGTGCATATTTATGTCTTTGATAACGTGTATGCCTGTATCGGCTGCTGCTCAAGAGTGGACATATTGCCTTAAAGTACAAATAAGTGACGCAAAGGATTCAAAAAGTAAGGACGGAAATATTAAAGGATATTTGTATTTCAATGGGGAAGATGAAGAAGTTTTTACTTTGCAGAATACAAAAACATCTGGCGAAATGTCAGAAACTACACATACATCTTCAAGAGCTCCTTGGACTCTTGATAAAGTGACTATTGAAAACGTTACAACGGACGCATTTAAAATATTATATGTGAGTCTGGGAGTGGCTAAAAAGGGAAGCGACTCATATAGATGGATTATAGATGAGATTTATCCGGACGGAAACGGTACAAAAGACGGTCTTTGGATTGAAAAAAATAAAAAGAGAAGTACCACATACAGTATTAATGTTAATACAAAAAGACGCCTGAAAACTGTCGGAAACTTTGATGATTTCGGAAGTACAATGTATCTTAATCCGACAGGTGAAAAAGACAGCGTTACATATGAATATAACGGATATGTAGGTGACCAATACAATGATATCTTAAACGATAATAAAGAATATTACTGTATGGATATGAGTGACGCACCTACGTTTACATTTGACGTTTCGGGAAAAGGCGAGAATATAACAGTTAATAAAAAAGCACTGATCAGTAATGGTTGCATTACGGAAAAAAGCAGCAATCGTGGTTTTGATATAAACAAATCAAAACTTATGTCGTATATGAATAACAATAATATAAACAAAATCACTATTAAATCAACATTGAAATTCCCGGAAGATACCACATCTAACAAGGAAAGGACAGTTAAAAACATTCCATGGCTTAAATATTACAGCTATGAAGATTATGTCAAAACTTTAACGATTGTCAGAAATGCGTTTTCGATCGGCAGTGTTGAGTTTAGCGACAACTATCAAATACCTAATACAGCTGATACAAATTATAATGCAGATAATCTGTTTTATAATAATGTAAAAAAGAATTCTGAAGGAAAGCAGACAATTACCGTTACTGCGTCAATTAAGACGGGCGGTTATAATAATAATTTATCGTCAGTCAGTCTTAAAGGTGCAAGTATAACATTTGACAAAGCAACTCTAACGCTTGGTAATACAGGTAAAAAGATAGAGTCAACAGCAAAGAAAGTAAGTATAAGTAACGGTAAGTTTAAATTGACGTTCCCATATACAAGTGGTATGGATTCGGCTAACGGCGGATTAAAACTTGAATTAAGTAATGCAAAATTAAAAACTATAAGCAATTCAAAATTTATGTTGTGGGATGAGGCTGATAAAAAGGTGGAATACAGCTATTTGTCATCAAAGCATAAGATTGACGCGGTAGATCCGACAGTGAAATTATCGGTTTTAAACAATGACAAGGTAGGAGATTGGCACAAGACTGTAACATTCAGTTCAACTCCGTCGGAAACATTAAACACAACATCATCAGACGGTAAAGCAACTGATGGAAGTTATTCGATGGAATTGCGTGACAGTAAAGGCAATGCCGTAAAGATTTATGATTATAAAGGCAAGAGTAATGTGTCAACCAAGCAGGAGGTTCCGGCGACAGAATCAAGCACAGAAAACGTAACATTGGCATTAGGTGAAAAGATAGAGGGAATATTTAATCTTAAACTTACAGGTCGGGATAATGCGGGTAACGAACTGTCTACAGTCGTAGAAAATATTCACCTTGACAACAAAGCCCCTGAAATTACAATTACAGAAAAAGGAGGCTTGCAGAATTCGGACGGAAGTAAGGGCAATACCTATGATGTAACAATTACCGATATGTCGGGAACGGGTAAGCTGTATTATTGCTTTACAAAAGACCGTATAAATGCACCTGCTTTTGATAAGAGCAAAGCCGAACAGCAAACGAGCGGTACAATAAGCAGTTTACTTGATAAGTGGGCATTTATAAATCAGAGTGACACCGAAAACGGCAAAACTGCGTCAGCATATATTGAGGTTGAAGAAGGCAGTAACTTTGAAGGTACATTAATTTATTTTGCCGAAGATGATTTCGGTAATAAAACGGGAATGTCCTACAAAGATATAAATATCACAAACGAAACGACTAAATGCAGTATTGATACCACAAGCGATACATCAATTCCGCATTCAAATTATAATATAGTTCTTACAACAAAATCTCAAAATACTGTTTATTACAAATGGCAGGACAGTAAAGGCGAGTTTATTACGACTGATACGAAGTATAACGGCAAAAGTATAGATACATCAGCCGATATTCAAACGTCAAATTTAGACGGAACATATAAATTGATATGTACAGTTATACCTCCGTCTGGTAAGGCTAATAAGGTGGAAGTAGAACGATATTTTGCGTTCGACAATTCAGCGCCTAAAATCAGTGTTAAGCCGTTGAATGTCAGTACATACAGTGAAAATCAAACGATTTCCGTTATAGGAAGTGACTTGTCGGGAATTAAAGACGGATATGCGAAATTGGTGAACCCGGACGGTTCTGCGATAGAAGGTTTAGAGGAATTTATGCTTGATGTGACAGATGACGCTATTTCGCAAAATATCAATATCAGCGATATTCCGAGCGGCACATATGCACTTTCTGTAAGAATGACGGATAAAAACGGTTTAGAGGCTACGGCAAAATCAGATACATTCTATATCAGAAATTCAATGCCAACAACAGACGTAAGTTTGATTACCGATTTGATGTATAGAGATAAGCCTTTAATTTCGTCGGAAGATTATAAATTAAAGATTGATGTAAGCGAAGATTTCAAAAATGCAGACAATACAGAAAATCAGAATTTATATTACAGAGTAAGCAATACGGTTGATACATATGGTGAATGGATAAAGGCAGGAGCGGTTAATAAAACCGATACCGGTTTAACTGCAAGCATTGAATCTGATTCACCGATTATAGCGTTGGCAGACGGTGAAAATACTTTCTATGTACAGACTGCAATTTGTGCGGATAATATCGACACAGCCAAGATTAATATAAACACTGTACAGACAAGTGAATTTACATTCTTCTTTGATGAAACACCGCCACAAACAAGAACGGTTATAAACAACGAACATATCTCCGAAAGTATAAAAGGCAAAGTTTATCTTACAGATAATATTGATTCCGATTTGAAACTTGTAAGCAACAGCAGTGACGTTGAAGTAAGCAATTCGGAAGAAGATAACGTTTTCGATATAACCGTAAACAAAAATGTTGATACAACTCTTACAGCGATTGATTTAGCAGGTAACAAAACGGATATACCGCTTGTTATAAACGGTATTGATACCGATGCACCGACCGCTAATATTGAAGTTAGCGAAGTTATGAGCGGTGACAGAAAAGACAGTAAAGCGGTAGTAAACATTAATGACGCAAAAGAAGACGAAGTGCAGTTTGCGTTTATTCCTGAAAGCGAATACAGCAGTGCAATGTCTGACGGAAAGATAAAAGACAGCTATCTTGAAAGCTATGATAACAGCATAATTAATGTAAGTCAAACAAGTTCGGTTGATGCAAAGTGGGAGAATGAAAAGAACCTGACTTATACTGTTAATATTGCAGGAACAACTGAGAATTATTATGTCGGTGTTCGTATGACGGACAGCGTAGGAAACAGTACAGATGTTATTTTTGATAAAATAATGTCAGTGCAAGACACTGAATTAAAACTTGATTATACGATTGCACCGAAAAAAGCAGGGCAAAAATCTATTGTAAAACTAAACTTCAATATGCCGGTGTATATACTTCCGCAATCAAAAATTGTGTCGGTTGCCGACAGTGATGACGGTAAGACCTTAGATGAAACAAATCTTGAAATAGCAAAGCAAAATGCATTGATATTTGCACAATCGCAATCATTTTCCATAACCGCAAACGGCAATTATAAAGTATATGCGGTTGACGATATAGGCAGAGGGAAAGTCTTTGATTTAGAAATCACGAGCGATAAGGTTGAGTTCGGTAATCTTAGCGGCGTTAAAGCGACTACTTATACAGGGGATAAACCGATTGACGACGGTAAAATGACAGGATGTAATGTAGTTGATGAAGATTGGAATTCTTACAGCACTACCGTTGTGGTTGAACCTATTGATGCAGGTATGCTTTTAAAGCCTATTGAGGACGATTCTGTAAACAACGGATTGAATTTTAACGAATATGACTCTGAACAATATAAATCACAAAGTGGTGAGGGTTATACAAAACTTGTTTATTTTGTAAATACAATGTACGAACCGGGTACAGCCGGTGAAATAGTAACAAGTAACGAAAGAACTGTAGACGTCAATTTATTTGAAGAAGGCAGTGACGAGTCTACTTGGAGCATAGTAACGGCGATAATAGACAACATCGACAATACACCGCCCGATTTTGAATTTCAGTACAGTCCTGAAATTATAAAGGTCAACAATAGTCTATATGACAATGACCGAATATTAAAAACGTATACTCCGGGTAATGTAACATTTACCGCAACTTTGCAAGATAAAGATTCGGGAATAGAAAAAATTGTATTGGGCGAAATATGGGACGAAAAGAATGAAGTGCCTGTGTCTATCAAAGTTCCTTTAAAGGATTCAGAAGGTAACTATATTGATTATACGGAAAATTCATGGACTTGGGACGGAAATGAATACGGACACCCTGTAACTGTTGAATTTTTCGGCGACAGTGATCCTAAAGGTGTAAAGACGATAAAGTATACGTTTACCGACAATGACTCTATGGATGCAATAAGGTGCTATAACGGCGCAGGTGATTGTTCGTTTGTATTCGTGACGGAATTGGAAAGTATTACAACTCTTGACTGTATCTACAAAATGCCGATAGAGCAAGGCGAAGATAAGGACTATACACTTCAATATTATTATGAAGATAATAACGGCGAGTGGCAGGAAATTACTGATACAACGGCGTATTACAGACGGGTTAAAGCCGTAATAACTCCTCAAGACCGAGGTGTGGAAAGAGAGCTTAGAGTTAGAAATAACAACGGTTCTTTTGAAAAAATACTTGATTCATATGAAGAACATTTCACATTCAATTTAAAAGATAAATATGGTTATAAGTCGGAAGTGAATATCGAATACGAAAACTTTGACGAAACAAGCGGAACGATTGAATATGCTCTTTCAAGTACGGCAAAGACAAACAAACCCGTTACCTTGACTATTACCGCAACAGATGACCAAAGCGGTGTCGGTGAAGTTAAGCTTTTAAGTAAGAAAGGTGAAATAAGCGTTACAGATAGCGGCGGCGAGTATACCGCTCCAATATCCGAGAACGGTGCTTACAGTATTGTAATGTATGATAAAGTCGGCAACAAAGCGGTTAAAAACTTTAATGTAAGTAATATTGACAATAACGCACCGACGGTTACAAGTTGCACGCTCAGCACGAATGAAATCACTTCAAAGAGTGTGAGTGCGACATTGCAGTTCTCAAAACCGAATGTTCACATAACATCGGCAGAGCCGATTGGAAGTATAACAAATTCACAATACAGTATTAACTATTCGACATCGGTTATCACATTTACAGAATCGGGTTCGATAAGTGTGTTCTTTAAAGACGATTACGGCAATGAGGGCAGTGATATTGTAACTGTTGATAATATCGACAAAACACCTCCGTCACTTACCGCGATAACCGAAGTAAATCCGGAAAAAACGGAGGTTACGGTTAAATTTGAAAAAGCCGTTGACACTGCCGGTAATGTGATAGATAAAAGACGTGGACTTGCAGATGTGACAGTAAATTACGGCGGTATAGCACAAGTTGCGGATAAAGCGGAATATGTATTCTACGAAAACGGTATTTACACGTTTAAAGTTTATGATGATGAAGGTATATCGTCATACTTGACATTGGAAATAAAAGATATAGATACTGTTGCTCCGAAGATTACGGAAATCAGATGGAGTTATGCGTATGATGTATTGGAAAACGGTGTATGGCAGAAAAAATCAATGCAAAAGACCGTTACTCCGAACGGTGAAGCGGGATATGTTTTTGCTTCCGATATACATCCGATAACAAATCAAGACGTTACTGTGACGGTTGTAACGGATTCCGATACACACCAGTTGGGCAGCAATGATGAATATAAGACTGAAAACGAAAAGGTGTATACTGACAACGGAATGTATATATTCAATATGGAAAAGAACAATCGTTTAACGGATATATACGGAGTTGACGTTGAAGTTATTGATAAAATACCGCCTGTTATTGATTTACTCGGAAAAAATGAACTTATATTCTATGAAAATACCGCAATGGGTGAAACGTACAGTAAAGATTATTTAATAAAACCGAATGTTGCGTTTAAGGCGTATGATGAATTTGCAAAAGGCACTGATTTGAATGACAGAGTTATAATAAAAGATTGGGGTGGATTTAATCCCGATGATATAACTCAAAACGTGTTCGATTCAAGTATTCCGTATACGATAACATACGAAGTATCGGATAATGCGCATAATACGACAGAGGTAAAACGTACTGTAAGACTTGTAGGAATGTATGATACGGTGGCACTTGTAAACGGCAAATTGCCTGATTATGCAGGTCGAATTGAAGTAGAGGGCGATGAAATATCAATCAGTCTAAAGAATTTTTCAGATACGTCAACGGCATATGTACGTTACCAAAAAGGTCTTAAAACAATAGGACAGATGAAGAAAAAAGGAATTATGGTTTCAAAGGACGAGAACGGTGAATTTAAAGTATCAAATCTTGAAAAAGGTTGGTATACATTCTATGTTCAGACGGATAAACGTGATTATTTCAATTTACAGGTTTATCTGTATAATTAGGGGATTTTAAAATGTACCTATAAGGTGCAGAAAGGAATGGTATAAAGCGATGAAAGCATTAAAAAGAATTATTTCATCAATGTTAGCACTGGTTATGTTTGTATCGATTCTTCCTCTCGGCGTATTTGCCGAGGGGGAAAACGATAATATATACAGCATAACTAACGGCTATCTTACATATTCGTTTAATGCCGATACGGGCGGATTTGCAATAGAAACCGAAGAGGGTAATCCCAAAAAAATTCTTGATAACAATATTCCGCTTTTGTATTCTGACGATAAAGAAAGAAGTAACGGAACATCTTTTATTACGGTAAGAATAGGTAATAAGGATTATATATTCGGTCAGGATTACGGCTTTTTCGGAATGAGTTCACATCTTGATACTCCCGTAGTCAGTGAAGAAGGCAGATTAATCACTATACCTTGGACGATAAAGGGAGTTACGGTGACATTAAAAATTGCACTCGGCACTGACGAAAACAATGATATAACAGGTAATGCGGGTATTTCGTTTGAAGTTACGAATAACAGTGGCATTGAAGAAGATATAAGCGTTCGTTTGCTTTTGGATACGGCACTCGGAAATGAAATTGATGCACCGTATTTTGTTGTAGATGAGGCAATTCGACCTACAATGACGGAAACTGAATTTTCGGGTGATGATATACCGTCACAAATAAGATGTGTCGATTCACTTGCAAACCCGACAAAGCTTGCATATATTCTTACAAAAGGCTGGAACGGCGGCAGTGAAGCGAATCGTATCATAGTCGGTCATTGGGCAAATCTTGCAAATACAAGATATACATATACACCGGATAATTATTGCGATTTCACTAATTATTCAAACGATTACAGAGAGCCGGACAGTGCGGCGGCAATTTATTGGGAAAACAGAACAATCGCAAGCGGCGAAAGTTATACAGGTGAAATGCTTTACGGTGTAGGTAACTTCTCGAACGATAAAGACGATGCAACTCAAATAAATATAACAGCAGGCAGAGTTGAACTTTCCGATGATAAAAAGACATATAAAAATAACGGTCAATTTGACGTGACGGTTGAAATTGACAATACAGGTAACGACGCTGTTATGCTAAGCTCGGCAATGCTCAATATAACTGTTGATGACAGTCAATTTGAGATTGTTTCAGGCGACGATACAGTCACATTTGATGAAATAGGCAACGAGATAATAACAAAAAAGTATACGTTTAAAGCAGTTCCGCAGACGGACTTAACGGCAGGCGGAGTATATGTATCACTTACCGCAACGGCTAACCTTGAGGACGGAACACAAAAAACAGTCGAAACGGCTGCAGAGAAAAATGTTATATTGCAGTCCGTAACAGGCAATGTGCCGATAGTGCAGATGAATAAAGTTAATCCCGAAACCGTATGGACCGGCGGCGAAAAAGCCGTTACCGTATCGGGTAATATGTCGGCATTTAAAGCACTTTCGGCAAATCAAGGCTGGGATTTAAGACTTAAACATACAACAAGCGATCATTCTGTTTTGATAGAAAAGAAGAACATAGCTTTTCTTGACGAAGAGTATGAAAATATGAGTTTTACGACTGATGAAGAACTTGAAGTGGGATATTATGAATTAGTGTTTGAATTTACAGACCCGATTTTAATAGAAGAATTCGGCAAATCAATAACTTGTGAACATAAACTTCAAGTGTCGGCAGACGAAAAATACAGACTTAAATCTTACGGAACAATAGCACTCGTTCGTACAACCGATAAATCGAATAATACCGATTATGACTTTTTCACTTTTGCAAATGAGGGTGAATATTTAAAGTTTTATAACGGTGAAGTTGAAAAAACAGGCGAATTAAATAAGACAAAGATTAAATATAATTTCGGTGAGAAAAAAGAGTCAATTCGTGATAATGAAATATTGCTTACCGTTCGTGCAAATGTTCGAGAAATGGAACGCGGTGATGGCAATAATAAAGAGAGATATTGGCAGGCAAGTACGGCAGACGGCGATGTTGTAATCAATAATATGCTGTCATACGAGGGTGATACACCGCTTGAAATTTATGAGAAAAACGGTGCATACACAATAAACGGTGACGGACTTTTAAAGGTTGTAAATTCTATCAACGTTTGGAGAAGTAAATGGAGCTTTACCGTTAATAAAGGCATTGTGTATACTTTGGACAGTGAGAGATTGACGGATTATTTTGCTAATGACAATAAACCCGTAAAACTTTCTCTTGACGGTGCGGCAACTATGATTCAGTCGGTCGGCGGATTTTTGGTAGATTTAAAATACGGTGAAATGAGTTCACAGTGGTATGACAATTCTGACGGTATGGTTACATACGGTATAGGATTCGGCGGAAGCATCAGCCTGCCGATTAAAGCAAAGAAGAATAATAATCAAGAAACCAAAGATTTGACGGCAGATCAAGAGGATATTTCCGATGAAATGCAGAGTTTGTTTGACGAAAGTCTGACGGCAGACCAAGAAGATATTTCGGGTGATATGGAAAGTCTTTTTGATGAAACACCCAAACAAACGTCTACAGGTGACAAAATCAAAAAAGATACCAAACTTTCAGAGGGAAGTTTATCTGCGGAAGTAAATAATGTACTTTTCGGTGAAAAAGGCAAGGTTGAGGAAAAGGCTGTAAAGGTTGAAGGTACAGGTTTTATAGGAATAGACGCGAAAATGTCGCTTGCATTGCCTAAAGACGTTTTAGGTTCACTTGTTTCAAATGCACCGGGTATATATGCAAGCGTTACCATAAACACAATAGACAATGTATACGAATTAAATGCAGGTCTTAATATCAAGATTATTGAATGTGAGGGTATACTTGCATTTAAAGAAGTTAATGTAAAAAACAAAGATGTTATAGTACCGGATAAAATCGAATTTTATATCCGTGACGGACTGAAAATTCCTATTGCACCTCCTGCATTGTTTATGACAGGCTTGGGCGGCGGTATAAATGAACTTGCCGATACCATAGGCGGTGAATTTGACAAACTTCCGCCGATTACTATATTGTTGTTCACAAGACTTGAGGCTATAGGTACTCTTGTGGGGAATTTTAATGCCAGAATAAGCCTTGAGGGACTGTCGCTTAAAGGCGATATGAAATTAAAAGTATCGGATTCTTTACTTGATTTGAAAGCAGGAATAAATGCAAGATGGATAGAGCCTTGGGAACTTAATCTTTACGGTAATGTAAGTATTATAGACGGACTTATAAAAGGCGGTATCACAATAAATATTGCCGATGATTATTTCTACGGCTACATATTTGCAAGCATTTGCATACCGGACAGTATTCCGCTTGTTGGCGGTAAAGAACTTGCAGGTGTTGAGGCTGCTGTATCTGATGAATTTATCGGTGCAAATATCAAGATTATCGGTATCCGTTTCGGTGTAATATATTATTGGGGTAAAAATGTATCATTCGGTAAGAATGTAGATTTAAGTGCACCGCCGCGAGGCGAAAATAACTCAATGAGCCTTATGAGTTCTGACGACGTAACAGGCTACTACGGAACTAATGTACACGAATTGTCTGTTGAGCCGATAGGTATGATGACAGACGGCAGTGAATATAAAGAGGCAAGTGTAAATGTAGAAAATGCTCAAAATCAAGACGCATTATTGCTTGAAATACCTTATACAGGTTCAGGCACACCTGAGGCAGGCGAAATTACACTTATAAATGCCGACGGAGCTGTAATAAACACAATTTTGGACAACGGGAACGGTAACGGAAATATGCTTGTACAGCGCCGTGACGGTGACAATTATATTTATGTAACGGTTACGGAAAAGGATAAAATCATAAACGGTAAGTGGACTGTAAGATACACAACACCTAACATTACAATCAAGTCATTTAATATGAACGGTGTTGACGGTATAGCAGGTATAGATTCGTGCAGTATATCACATTCATCGGAAGATTCTGCCGAACTTACAGCGTCATGGACAATGAGCGGAAGTACCGATAAAAAAGGGACAATAGACGTTTATTTGACGAAAGACAAAGATGTTTTGAAGAAAGTCAAAACAGGTGACAACAAAGGCGATTCGTTAGGAACTAACATACTTCACAAAACAGACGCAGAAATAAAAAACGGCAGTGAAAAAATTACACTTCCGGACACATTTGAAAGCGGAACGTATTACGCAGTAACAACCGTATCTACAACAGACGGAATAAGTCTTGCGATTAGTGATACACCTGTAAAATTCAAGAATAAGAAACTTCCTAAGTCAGTTTCAAATGTGCATATCAATTACGGTGGTAACGGTAATATATTTGTGAATGTAACAGATCCCGAAAAAGCCGATTATACGCATTATATAGCTGAAATTGTTGCGGAGGACGGCAGTGTACTAAGTAATAATGTAGGTCAGTTTGAAAGAGGCTCAAACTTCGTATTCGGCAAGGAGGCATATCTTGAAACAGGCAAAACATATTATGTCAATGTAAGAACTCTACGTGAAGAATACGGAAAATCGGATTCTTCTGATGAATATAAGACTTGGTATTATTACGGTGATGATGTGGTTTCATCTGATAAACTTGTAATGCCTGAAAAGGATATGCCAAAGTTGAAAGAGGTAAAAACAAACTTTGACAGCACAAAAGAATATATAAATGACAATAATATTATTGTTGAATATGTATTTGAAAATGATGTGTTTATGGAATTGTCGGTAAACGGTCAAAAGGCATACAGTGACAATAAATTTAAGAAAGAATGGAAGTTTGTTTTAGATGACCTTGAGGACGGCGATTATGTAATTGATTTCACAGCTTATACGAGCAAAAAAGACAATATAAGCGGTAAAGATGCAATTATAGGCGACAGTGATGCGAGATTGGCATTCTCAATAGATACATCAGCACCTATATTGTCGCTTTCGCAAAAATCAGCTGAAAGCGTTGAAAATGTTTCAGCAAAATTTGGAGCAAATACTGTGATAACCGAAGATGACGGAAGTTACACTATTGAGGGATTAACAGAAAAATCTTCGACTCTTACAATAGACGGAGAAACTGACGGAATTACGGTTAATGAAAACGGAAGTTTCAGTATTACCAAAAAATTATCAGATAATGAAAATTATAAATCACATACGCTAAAAGCTGTAGATAACGCAGGCAACGTAACCGAACTTATGGTATATGCGGTGCGTAAAGGTAGTTTTGCGATTAAAGAAATTGAACTTAAAAATAACGGTGAGGATATTCAAACTGTTGATGGCGAGAAAAAGATTTCAATGAAAAGCGGTCAAAATACAAAGCTTTCGGCTTTTGCGGTCCTTGACGACGGAAAAGAATTTGAATTAAGTGACGATATGATTGATTGGAGTGTGTTGTACGAGAAAAATCGTATCGCACTTGATGAGGGTGATATAACCGCATTGTCAAAGGGCGAAACAGCAGTAAAAGTTAAAATGAATACCGCAAATATTCAAACTGCGGAAGACAAGAATATAAAAGACGGATTTTCTGATTATGCAGTAATTGAGATAACAGGCAATTCAAAAGAAGATTTGATAGAAAAGATTAAAGAGGCACAAGAACTTCTTGACAATACACCTAATGCGTCGGACAGTAAAAAGAATGCTTTGCAGGAGGCTATTAATAAAGCACAGGAGCTTGTTAATGACAGTGCCGCAACAGAGGACGATTATACACAAGGTGTTGCGGCATTAAATAAGGCTATGGAATCCTTTAAAAGCACAGGTAAGCATTCGGGTGGAGGCTCATCTTCGGCAAAATATAAGATAACATTACTACCGTTGGAAAACGGAAAAGTTACATTGTCAAGTACGGAAGTTAAAGCCGGCACAAGCGTAACTGTAACATCAGTTCCGAATGACGGCTATATGGTAAAGGATATTCTTATAAACGGTGTCAGCGTTGGCAGTAATGCGGAAGTGTATACCGTTAAATCGGTATCTGAAAATATGGAAATTCAAGTAATATTCGGCGAGAAAACCGATTTACCGTTTATTGATGTTGAAAAGACAGATTGGTTCTATGATAATGTTAAATATGTTTATGAGCATAAATTTATGGTCGGTATAACGGATATAACATTTGAGCCGAACACAAAACTTTCAAGAGCAATGTTTGTTGCTATTCTACATAGAATAGACGGTGAAAAAGAGGAAGGCGAATGTAAATTTGAAGATGTTCCAAGCGGTGCATATTATGAAAAAGCAGTTGCTTGGGCAAGCACTAACGGCATAGTGGCAGGAATATCGGCAGCAGAATTTGATCCTAACGCAGATATTACAAGAGAACAAATGGCAGCGATTTTGTACAGATACGCAAATTACAAGAAGATAGATACACAAGTGGGAGATAACACAAATATACTTTCATATGATGATTATAACGATATTTCTGAATATGCAATTCCGTCAATGCAATGGGCGGCAGGCAGCGGATTAATGGTCGGAAAAACAGACACAACACTTAATCCGAAAGACAATGCCACAAGAGCAGAGGCGGCAGCGGTATTTATGCGATTTGTAGAAAATTTTAACGATTAAAATAATAGACCCATCAAAAATGATGGGTCTATTTGAATGTTTTCCTGAATTCGGTTGGCGTAAAGCCTGTATATTCTTTAAAATCTTTAGATAGCTTTTGAATTGTGGAAAAGCCTATTGTATCGGCTATAAAGGCGATAGAATGGTCTGTATACAGTAAATCATATTTGGCGAGAGTGTGAGATTATTTCTGTAAAATTAATTTTTCTATGATAAAATACTTAGTT
>OLQP01000423.1_pt1 | contig 37629 bp, 36 predicted proteins | sample 1643181 | NCBI WGS metagenome assembly OLQP01 (sample SAMEA3136710, study PRJEB25190) | human gut metagenome | biome: human gut; feature: human-associated habitat; material: faeces | place: Austria | collected 2013 | reverse complement strand
TCGGAGAAACTTATAATTATCTGGAAGCTGAAAATGGAAATCAGGCAATCCAGATGATAGGAGAAAATATTGGAATTAATCTGATGCTTTTAGATATCAATATGCCACAGATGAATGGTTTTGAAGTCTTGGAAATAATGAAAAGAAGCCAGTGTATTGATGAAACTCCAGTTATTATGATCTCTTCTGAAGAATCTGTTGATGCTATGCGTAAAGCATATGAAATGGGAATTACAGATTATATTACACGACCTTTTGATTCTGTTATTGTAAAGAAAAGAGTTCAGAATACCCTAGAACTTTATGCGAACCAAAAGCGTCTGATCAATGTGGTCGTTGATCAGGTTTATGAAAAAGAAGAAAACAATGATATTATGCTCAGGATTCTGAGCAATGTATTAGGGTCATGCAACAGTGAGAGCAGCGAACATATTTTACATATCCGTACTGCGACGGAAATGATGCTGAGGCAACTGGTAAAAACAACGGATGCATATCATCTGACGGAGACTGATATTGCTATAATTACAACTGCATCTTCGCTTCATGATATTGGTAAAATACGCATTCCGGAAGAAATACTGAATAAACCCGGAAGACTGACCGATGAAGAATTTAAAATTATGAAAACCCATAGTGAGATTGGAGCATCCATGATCCGGGATATGCATTTTTTGCAAAATCATCCACTGGTGCATACCGCATGGGAAATCTGCAGATGGCATCATGAAAGATGGGATGGAAATGGGTATCCGGATGGCCTGAAAGGAGAAGAAATACCAATCTCTGCACAGGTGGTGTCTATTGTGGATGTTTATGATGCTCTTACCAGTGAAAGATGTTATAAGAAAGCATTTGATCATGATACGGCAATCAAGATGATCCTGGACGGGCAATGCGGACAGTTTAATCCGATCCTTCTCAAATGTTTGGAAGAATTGAGCCTTCAGTTTTCAAAAATGCTCAGCAAAGAGATGGATAGTAATAAATATTATTATGAGGCGCAGAGACTTTCGAATGAAATACTCAGTGAAAAATCTTTGCCGAACAAAAACTATTCGCAGAATGTTGTTAAAATTATGCAGGAAAAGATAGATTTTTTCAGATCGCACAGTGGCAAAAATTCTATCGAGTATAATGCAATTTCAGGGCAGCTAATCATAATAAACGAGGAGCAGCAGATATTTTGTCAGAGAGATGATCCTAAATTTGATATATTCAATGTGTTCAAAGTGAGCATGGAAGACATTCAACACATTAGATTTTTGTTAAATCAGACATCTGTACAAAATAATGAAATCACATTGCAGATAAAAGCGAAGGTGAAGAACGACAGTCAGATGTATCATCTGAAACTGCATACGTTGTGGTCGCCTTTAAAGAAAGATGGATATATAGGAATTGTTGGATATTTTGACACTGTAAAATAGAAAAATGCAAAGAAATTTTCTCGAAAAATATTGACCTTCAAGTTACTTGATCGTTTACATTATAAGCAAGAAAAAAAAGTTTCTCGCAATGAAAGCGAGGCAAGTGTAAAGATTAAGTAGAAGAAAGGCGGGCGTAAGAGTATGAAAGAGAAAATGAGAAAAGTAAGATATCCAATGTTGATTGTGTGGGGGATATTTATGGGAGCTGCAGGAACAGCAGGAGTAAAATCATCGTGGCATGTAATACCTGGCTGGTTGATAGGTGTTATTGTCATATTGGGAATCATGGTGATGTTAACCTGGATGATTTCAGGGAAAAATGATAAGTCAATAAAAACAACTGAGAAGGAAACGGAAAAATTAACATCAAAGTACAATTCAGAAATTTCCGTTATTTCAAAAGCAGTAGAAGAGCCTGTGGAGTTGGAATTTTGGGGAAAACGAAATGGTATTGATCAATTTAGAGTAAAAAGTATCGCTGGACGGAATATTGTGAGTGATCATGTTCTGTTGATTAGTTTTGATGGTTCAGAAGCCAGGGATGTGGCATTAGATGCAGTTGTAACAGGGAAAGAACATTCGGAGTATTTTGGAAAGATTGAAATGCTTTATTGTAAGAGACAACAGGGACATTATGGGACGGAGAAACTTAAAACGGAAAAAATTGATAAAGTGATACTGAGTAAGGAACAATGGGAAAACGAAACAGGAAAAATAAAATTATTGGAATTGTGGAATTGTATTCCATTTGAAAAATAGTATGAAATGCGGGAATATAGAAGGAAGTTATGAATAGCTGGCTTCTTACTATGTAAAGAAGTAAAGAAGTAAAGAAGCACTGGTTTTGATTGCCATGCATTTGAAAGAAGCTGCCACTGGCAGCTTCTCTTGCGTTTTTACAGAAAATCCTGACAAGATACCAGAAGATCAATCTTCTTCCACTGTGTCTCTTCATCAATACAGTTGCCCTCTTCAACGGAAGCAAAGCCACATTGCGGAGAAAGTGCGATCTGCTCTCCGACTACGGAGCGGGCTTCGGCATAACGTTTTTTAAGAAAATCATGATCTTCCAGAATCGGGTTCTTGGTAGAGATTAATCCTGCGACAAAGATAGCATCCTTATCTTTCAGGACAGACCATGGAGCAAAGGAACCGGAACGGGCATCGTCGTATTCTACGAAGAATGCGTCATACGGAATTTCAGCGATTACCGGGGCAACGGAATCGTAAAATCCATGGAACAGAGGATTTCCCTTGAAGTTTCCTTTACAGAAATGTGTTGCAATAAAGAAATCTTCCGGTTTGTGTTCCAGAGCTTTTGTTGATACAAGCTGGAACCAGTTCAGAATCTGTCCTTTTGTATATCCAAGAGCAGTTATCTTTTTCTGGAAGTTCTCATCGATGAGATAAGTCCATGATGTATCATCAATCTGAAGATAACGGCAGCCATGGTCGTAGAAATCTAAAATTGCATCCTGATAGGCTTTTGCAATATCATCGATCAGTGCATGGATGTCTGTTCCGTAATAAGGTGTCTCTTTATTACCAAGCTGAAGGAAGTGATCAATCAGAATCATATTCGGACCGGAAATACATTTTTTAGCCGTAATACCGTCATATTTTTGTGCCAGAGAATGAAGATAGTCCCACGCACAAAGCTCAGGATGTGCCTTGTTCTTATCATAGAAGAACTTACCGGTAACGGTTCCAAGCTCAATTTCATTACTGGTTCCATTGATTTCTTTTGTGAAATGAATGGTATCGAATCCATCAAATTCTTTGAGCCAGTCCAAATGCCACCACCTGCGGCGGAATTCTCCGTCTGTTACATATTTCAAACCGTGTGCCACTTCCTTTTCTACCAGTGATGCGATTGCAAGATCTTCGGCTTGTGTTAATTTTTCTTTTGTAATCTTACCGTCTTTATAAGCTTTACGTGCTTCTTTAATTTCTGCAGGTCGTAAAAAAAAACCTACGATGTCATAAGTTAATGTGTCTTTTATCATATGAAAAAGAAGATCAAAATTACTGTTTGTGGATATTTAAAAATTTTTTATTATCTTAAAGAGTGTATAATATAAATATGACATGTGTTACATTAGAATTGAAACCACAGGAGAAAAGGGAAATCGAATATGAACAGCAGAAAAAAAGTCTTATGGAAGATATTCATTTCAACATTATATTTAAGTGCATTTACATTCGGTGGCGGTTACGTGATTGTGAGCCTGATGAAGAAGAAATTTGTAGATGAGCTTCACTGGATCGAAGAAAAGGAAATGCTGGATCTGGTTGCGATTGCACAGTCTTCACCCGGGGCAATCGCGATAAATGGAGCAATTGTTGTAGGATATAAGCTTGCAGGAATTGCTGGTGTACTGGTATCGATTATCGGAACAGTCATTCCGCCATTTGTCATTATAGCGTTACTTTCTGTCTGTTATAATGCGTTTCGCACTAATGAACTGGTAAGTCAGATGTTGGAAGGCATGCAGGCGGGAGTCGGAGCGGTGATCGCGTCAGTAACCTATGAGATGGGCGCGGGCATAGTGAAAGAAAAGGACGGAATCTCGCTGCTGATCATGGCAGGTGCATTTGTGGCATCCTGTGTATTTGAAGTAAATGTTGTGTATATTGTGATCATATGTGGATTGCTGGGTGTCTTACGCACATGTATGAGCAGGAAAGGAGCAGGCAAATGATATATCTGCAGCTTTTCTTAAGCTTTTTACAGGTTGGAATGTTCAGTTTTGGCGGCGGTTATGCGGCGATGCCCCTGATACAGGGACAGGTTGTGACGGGACATCATTGGCTTAGTATGTCGGAATTTACGGATCTTATTACAATCTCCCAGATGACACCGGGACCGATCGCAGTGAATTCGGCAACCTTTGTCGGAATCAAGATTGCGGGGATACCGGGTGCCCTGGCAGCAACATTTGGATGCATTCTGCCCTCTTGTATTATCGTAACTGTCATTGCAAAACTATATTTAAAATATCGCAGTATGGAGGTATTGCAAGGTGTACTGGGATCTTTAAGACCTGCCGTTGTGGCGATGATCGCATCAGCAGGGATCTCAATCCTGATCACGGCATTCTGGGGAAACAGGGATCTGATCGCACTTGCAGGGACGAAGTGGAGTCTGGTAGTGATTTTTGTAGTTTGTATGATATTACTTCGGAAAGTGAAAATGAATCCAATATGGGTGATGGTCCTGGCCGGAGTGATGAAAGTGGGAATATCACTCATTTGAAATTGAATAAAGGGGAAATTACATAGGGAAAAAACAAAAAATGTGGAAAAAGTAGGAGAGGGACAAAAAAATGGGGAAAAAAACAATTGAGAAAAATGCGATCACGGAAGGAGTTATCTGGAAACAACTGTTGATCTTCTTCTTCCCGATCATGCTTGGGACGTTGATCCAGCAGTTATATACAACTGTGGATACGATCATTGTAGGACGCTTCGTGGGAAAAGCGGCACTTGCCAGTGTCGGAGGACCGGCAGCTGTCTTATCAACAATTGTTGTTACATTCTTTAATGGGCTGGCGAACGGGGCAGCAGTTATTATCGCACAATATTATGGTGCAAAGGACAGGAAGAGCCTGCATGTGGGGGTACATACGGCATATCTGTTCTCTGTCGTGATCAGTTTGATCGTATCACTGACCGGTACAGTATTGACACCATGGCTGCTTAAAATCATGAATACACCACAGGATATGATGGCAGATTCTATAACTTATCTCAGAATTTACTTTATGGGAATTCTGTTTACGCTGGTCTACAATATGGGATCGGCAATCATGAGGGCGGTCGGAGATTCCAGAAGACCACTTCTCTATCTGTTGATCTGCTGTGTGATGAATATCATACTGGACATTGTCATGGTGGTAGGAATGAAGATGGGAATTGCGGGGGCAGCACTCGCAACGGTTATTTCACAATGTGTCAGTGCAGTTCTGGTTACCTGGTCGCTGACCAGGGCATATGATGCTATGAAATTAAAGTTCCGGGAACTCCGGATGGATGCCAGAGTGTTGAGAAAAGAATTGAAAATCGGTGTTCCGGGGGCACTTCAGGCATGTGCTTACGGTGTGACAAATGTAGTGATTCAGGCATCCGTCAACAGTTTTGGTACAGATACCGCTGCAGGATGGGCAGCTTACGGAAAGCTTGATATGATCTTCTGGACAGTATCGAGTGCGCTTGGTGCGGCAGTGACCACATTCGCCGGACAGAACTACGGGGCAGGAAAGATGGACAGGGTATATAAAAGTATCCGGGTGAATGTAGTGATCTCTTATATATTTACAGGAGCTATTATTATAGTCCTGTTTGCATTCTGCGAACCGTTATACCATATGTTCACGACAGATCCAAAGGTCATCGGGATAGGAGTATATATGTTACGTTTCCTGATTCCGAGTTATCTGTTGAGTGTGCTGCTTGAAAATCTGTCTGGAGGACTGCGTGGTCTGGGAGATGTCCTCTGGCCGACCATATTTACATTCGGAGGTCTGTTCTTTGTAAGGCTTCCGTGGATCATAATTCTTACGAAGATTCATCATAAGGTGGAGATTCTGCTGATCAGTTATCCGCTGGCATGGGGGGCAACGTTACTTTGTCTGATCCCGTACTATTTCTGGCGGAAGAAAAGAAGAATGAGTACATATGGATCTCATCTTCAAAAATCATAGATTATATGTTAAAATATAGACAGTATGTTTGGAGAAAAGAGTAGCAGGAAAGGACAGAAAGAATGAGGTGTGCGATGACGGATAAGAAGGACTGTATGACAATGGAGCAGGCAGAACAGAAGATGGAGTGCCTAAGAGAAGTGTTCTCAATTGTACGCCTGGTTGCTGGTGAGATGCTGGAGAAGAGAGCGGAGCACAGTGCGGATGCAGATGCAATGGAGATGTGTCAGTGCTATTCATTCTGGAATAAGGCAAAGCCGTGTGAGAATTGCATATCTATGAAATCGCTGAGAGAAAAAAAACAGGCAGCGAAGCTGGAATTTCTGGATTCGGATATTTTTCAGGTGTTTTCAAGATATGTGGAGATTGATGGAAAACCGTACGTAATGGAGATGTTGAAGAAGCTGGATGAAGACACATTGATTGATGCGGTTGGATATGGGAAGATGGTCCAGAAGCTTTCTGTTTATAATGACAAGCTTTACAGAGATGCGCTGACAGGGGCTTATAATCGGAGATACTATGAAGATGAGATTAAGCATGTAAAGGGAAAAGCAGGGGTTGCGATTCTTGATGTAGATGATTTTAAGTTATATAATGATATGCGTGGTCATCACGCAGGAGATATGGCACTGATTACAGTGGTAGAAGTAATACGGCAATATATCAGAAAGACAGATAAACTGATCAGATACGGAGGGGATGAATTTCTGCTTTTATTGCCGGAGATCGACAGTGAGAACTTTGCGCGGAAGCTGAATAAGATTAAGAAAAAAATTGCTGAAACGAGTGTACCAGGATATGAGCGGATTAAGTTATCAGTCAGCATCGGAGGTGTGTCAGCGACAGAAGAGACAGTGGAAGAGGCTGTCCAGAGAGCAGATAAACGGATGTACCTTGCTAAAATGTATAAAAATACTGCAATGGTAGAGGGAATGGATCAGAAAATAGCGGAGGAGGATCATGATGAGCATACGGATATTCTAAAGCCACGGATTCTTATTGTAGATGATTCTAAGATCAACCGAGAACTTCTGACAGAAATTCTGCAGGATAAGTACCAGATCATAGAAGCGGAAAACGGGAACGAATGTGTGGAGAAGCTGGAGAAATATGGAAATGATATAGCATTGATACTTCTGGATATTGTGATGCCGAAGATGGATGGATTTACAGTACTGGAATATATGAATCAGGAACAGTGGATAGACGACATTCCGGTAATTGTAATATCAGGAGAGGATTCGGAAGAATATATTTGGAGAGCTTACGAAGCCGGTGCAGTGGATTATATTAGGCGTCCGTTTGATATGCGGATCGTATATCAACGGGTATTTAACATGATCAAATTATATGCAAAACAGCGCAGACTGGTAAAAATCCTGACAGCGCAGATAGAAGAGAGAGAAAACCTGTCACAGATTTCCGACAAGTCATAATCATTGATGAGACTTGGAGAAAATCTGCGGCAGGTTTTCTTTGTTAATAATTTCCGAGTTTATTCAGATATTTGTCAATCGTATTAAGTCTTTTTTCAATTCCTTTGGCCTTATGGCTGATGATTTCCAGCAAAGACTCTGTTACGAACTGCGGACCGATCATAGAGTTGAAGAATGTATTACTGTCTACCGGGACTGTGAGAAGAATGTCGGCATATTGTGCAAGCAGGGAACTTGGCTTATCGGTGATTACGATTATTGAAGCTCCGGCATCGCGTGCCATCTCGGCGGTCACTTTGTCCTGAGAAGAATATCTTGGAAAACTAAATAATACCAGACAGTCGGTCTGCGAGATATTGCACATATGATCAATCGGGCTCATGGACGTTGTGGTTGTCATGGTTACATGCGGAACCATCTGCTTTAAATACAGGAGAAAGAAATCTGCAAGACAGATATTTCCTCTCGTTGCAGCAATGTATTTGTGCTTACTGGAAACAATAAGATCCGCAGCCTTCTCAAAGGTCTCAATGGAGTTTTGGATAAATATCTCTTCAAGGTTATGAGCAGCATTCTTAAAATGCCGGTTGATGTAATCAGAAGAGTTGTCTAATTTTGCCTGCTTTGCAATCCGCTGGGATGGGATCGTGATACTGCTGGAAATGCTGAGTACTTTGTCCTGATAATCTTTCCGCAGTGCCTTCTGAAAATCCATAAAGCCGTCAAATCCGATCGTACGGCTGAAACGGATTACGGAAGACTCACTCACCCCGAGCTTTAAAGCAATCTCCGTAGATGTCATAAAACAGGCTTCCGAAGCATTATCCAGAACATATTCCGCAATGATCCTCTGCGTCTTGGTAAGATGTGCAGAATGGAGTAATTCCTTCATATCTTTCATAATATAGTTCCTCCGAAAGTGATATAGATAATTAGATTAAAACATGAATCTGGGAAAGTTGCAAGACGGAGAGCAAGAAAAAAACGTGTGGATATGGGGAAAAGAAGATAGAACTTATAGATAATGATGATTTTTTTCTTGTTATTTATATATCACACAAATGAAGCATACTCCAATCTTTTTGAATGAAAATCGTAAAAAAAGAAGAAAACTATGTACATATTGCACAAAAATATGTGTGAAAATAATAACGCATATGGATAAAATGCAAAAATAATTATGTACAAAAAAACAAAGGTATGTTATTATCAAACCAACGAACGACGAAAGAGAGGAAAAGAAATGTTACAAACAATTGAAAACGTGAATGCGGCCGTTAACAATTTCGTCTGGGGGGTTCCGGCAATGGTCTGTATCATCGGTGTAGGGCTTGTACTTTCAGCTCGTACAGGATTTATACAGTTCCGAAAATTTGGGTATGCCATTAAGAATTCTATCGGACGTATCTTCACAAAGTCAGAAGCGAAAGAAGGTAGTATCACTCCATTCCAGGCAGTGTGTACGGCGCTTGCGGCAACGGTAGGAACGGGAAATATTGCCGGAGTTGCCGGTGCGATTGCAATCGGAGGAGCAGGAGCAGTGTTCTGGATGTGGGTGTCCGCATTGCTTGGAATGTGTACGAAGTTCTCAGAAGTTACACTTGCAGTTCATTACAGAGAGAAGAATGCAGAGGGAGATTATGTTGGGGGCCCGATGTATTATATTAAGAACGGTCTTGGCAAGAAATGGTACTGGATGGCTTCGGTCTATGCGATCCTTGGAAGTTTGACAGTACTCGGAACAGGAAATGCAACACAGGTAAATACCATTACGACATCCATCGATTCAGCACTTATAAGCTACAATGTGATTGATGACGCACAGATAAGTATGGTGAATCTGGTGATCGGAATTGTGATTGCAGCACTGGTAGCGGTTGTTTTACTTGGCGGAGTAAAACGTATCGGTACCGTAACAGAGAAGCTGGTTCCATTCATGGCAGTATTCTATATCATCCTTGCAATCGGAGTAGTTGCACTGAATGCAGACAAAGTTCCACATGTATTTGAGATGATCTTTGTAGGAGCATTTAACCCGTCCGCATTTACCGGCGGTGTGGTTGGAAGCATGTTTATGACTATGAGACGTGGTGTTTCCAGAGGTATCTTCTCAAATGAAGCCGGAATCGGTACCGGATCGATCGCACATGCATGTGCAGATACAGATGAGCCTGTAAAACAGGGTATGTTTGGTATCTTTGAAGTATTTGCAGATACAATCGTGATCTGTACACTGACAGCACTGGTTATCCTTTGTGGCGGCGAAGGAATCCAGTACGGCGTGGCAGCAGGTGCGGAGCTTACCATTTCAGGATTCGTAACAACATATGGAAACTGGGTGACGATCTTTACTGCAATTGCAATGTGCTGTTTCGCATTCTCAACGATTCTTGGATGGGGACTTTACGGAGCAAGATGTGTCGAGTTTGTATTTACAACAAAGGTTGTGAAACCATTTATGATCGTGTATGCGCTGGTCGCAATCCTTGGTGCAACAGTGGATCTTGGTATCATCTGGGGAATTGCAGATACCTGTAATGGTCTGATGTCTATCCCTAACTTGATCGCATTATTCCTGTTGTCAGGAACAGTGGCAAAACTGGTAAAAGATTACTTTGCAAAACAAGAGAAAAAGAATTAGAAAGACAAAAAAATAACTTACTAGTGAAAAAAATAACTTTTATTGTAATGCACAACAGTATGTGCTAGTATTAGGTCAGACGGAAGAGAAGAATATTATTCAGCAAAGAATAAAAATGAAAAATAATATTCGCTCAAAAAAACAAACGGATTAAAATTTTAGGAGGTTTTTCAAAATGAAAGTAGGATGTGTAAAAGAGATTAAAAACAACGAGTTCCGTGTAGGTATGACACCTGACAATGTTAAGAGCTATGTGAACGCAGGACACGATGTTTATATCGAAAAAGGTGCCGGAGAAGGATCAGGATTCTTAGATGCCGAATATGTGGCAGCTGGGGCTAAGATGATTGATACAGCAAAAGAAGTATGGGATACTGTAGAGATGATGATCAAAGTAAAAGAGCCGCTTCCGGAAGAATATCCATTATTCCATGAAGGACTGATCCTTTATACATATCTTCACCTTGCAGCAGACAAGCCGCAGACAGATGCTCTTCTCGGAGCAAAGGTAAAAGGTGTTGCTTATGAGACACTGATCGAAAGAAACGGAAGTATTCCTCTGCTTGCTCCAATGAGCCAGATCGCAGGACGTCTGAGTATTCAGGAAGGTGCAAAATATCTTGAGAAGAGATTTGGAGGAGAAGGAGTTCTCTTAGCAGGAGTTCCTGGAACACCAAAGGCTAACATCGTAATCCTTGGAGGCGGATCTGTAGGAACAAACGCTTGTAAGATCGCTGTAGGAATGGGCGCTAATGTAACAATCATGGACATCAATCTTCAGAGACTTGCTTATCTGGATGATATCTTCGGAGCACGTATCCAGACACTTGTTTCTAATGATGCAAATATCGAAAAAGCTGTAAAAGAAGCAGACCTTGTAATCGGATGTGTTCTGATTCCAGGAAAATCAGCTCCTAAGATCTTCAAGAAAAAATATCTCAAAGAGATGAAACCAGGTGCTGTATTTGTAGACGTAGCTGTTGATCAGGGCGGATGTGGTGAGACAACAAAAGTTACATACCACGATGATCCGATCTTCATTGAAGATGGTGTTGTTCACTACTGTGTAGGAAATATGCCTGGAGCAGTTCCAAGAACATCTACAATTGCACTGACAAATGCAACATTATCCTATGGACTGCAGATTGCAGGAAAGGGACTGGAGCAGGCTTGCAAAGATAACGAAGTTATCTACTCTGCAATCAATACATATGATGGAAAATTAACATGTAAGAACGTAGCAGACAGCTTTGAATGTTATGAATACACAGATATCAAATCTGTTTGTTAATCAAATCGTTATTATACATTATAATGAGAAGAAACTAAAACTAAATCGTCATGCGTTCGAAAGAAGCTGATTAATTCCTATGAGTGGAAAAATGCCGGTATCTTGGGGGTGCCGGCATTTTTCTATACTAAAGTATGTAAGAGAAGCTGTCCATGACATGTTCTGTAGATCGCCATGCGTTCGTAAGGAGCTGCCAGTGGCAGGTCCTGTAGATAAGAGCTGTTGAATCAGCAGTAGTGTAATAATATGCAGTAAAGTATTGGAATAGATGAATATTATACATAAGATTGTATTATAAAAAGAACTTGAATATTAATATGAATTATGTTATATTTTTTATCGACAATTTAACACTTTAATCCACTAATATAAATAAAGCTATTTATAGGTAAATTCTATAAATAGCTTTATTTATTGATATTTTCTATTTCCTTAATTGCTAAAAAAATGTTACACTGGTGGACGGTAATCTTAAGGAAAGGGGAAAAGAAAAATGGATTTACTGTGTAGTGTTAACTGGATAGCACTTCTTGTGTTAGCCATAACATTATTGCTGTTCAAAGTTTTGAATCAGTTAGCGATGAAGATCAACTGGACATTCGTTGTTCTGATCAGTATGGTAATGGGAGCCGTGATCGGTCTCGTATTTGCATCTGATAACAACAGTTATCTTGTCTGGGTTGATTTGATTGGTGACATTTACATCAACGTAATTACTGCTCTGGTGGCACCGGTTATCCTGATCTCTATCATGTCAGGTTTTATTTCTTTAAATAGTAAAGAAAAGATGAAGAGTATCGGACTTACTTCTGTACTCTGGCTTCTGGCTTCATCTGCAGCAGCAATTGTTCTGTCATATATTTTTGGAGCCATTACAGGACTCGGAAAAGGGGCAGAGGCTGTATTTGCTGATATCGCATCAGTAAGTGACAGCACAATCAGTTCTTATGAAGAACTTGCAACATCATTTGATAAGGTTATTTTGAAATTCTTCCCAACGAATGTCATTGGAGATCTTGCTAATGATAACGTTGTTGCGATCATCATCATTGCTATTGCCGTGGCTGTGGCATATGTTGGAATCTCAACAGAAGAGGGAGAAGAAAAAGTAGTCGCATTCAAGAATCTTGTAGAAGCACTGAAGAATATTATCTATCGTATTCTGGCATTTGTCATTGACCTGACTCCATTCGCTGTTCTGTGTCTGGTAGCAGGATCTGCAAGTCAGATCTTCGAGGATAAGAAATCCCTCGTACAGCTGGTACTTCTGGTCGTTATGATCTATGTGGTATGTCTGGTACACAGCTATGGATTTAATGCAATCATTATTAAGTGTGTTGCAAAACTCAGCCCGCTTAAATTCTTCAAGAAGATTCTTCCGGCACAGATCACAGCATTTACGACTTCAAGTAGTGTTGGATCAATCCCTGCCTCTATTGAGTGTCAGAGAAAGAGTGTTGGTATCGATGAGGAAATCTCGAACTTTACAACATCCCTTGGTACAACCATCGGTATGCCGGGATGTACATGTGTATGGCCGATTCTTCTGGCTATTTTCTATACCAATGCGATGGGTATTGCGTGGACAGTATCTGACTATGTAATGTTAGCTGTTGTCTGCCTGATTCTTTCACTTGGAAGCGCAGGAGTACCTGGCATCGGAGTGGTATCTGCTATGGCAGTGTTCAAAGCAGTCAACCTTCCAATCGCAGCGATCGTACTTTTAGTACCGATCAACAACATTTCAGATATGATCCGTACATTTGACAATGTAACAGCCGGTAACGTAACAGCTGCGATCGTTGCCAGAAAGATGGGAACTCTGGATGATAAAATCTTTAATGCAGAAGAAAAGAAAGGAGAGAACGCATAATGAAATTGAAAAAGTCTACAATCGTACTGATCGTGTTAGCTGTCATTTTCCTTGGTCTCTCTGTAGTATCAACAAAGTATTCTGTAACAAGAACGATCACAGCAATCGATGAGATTGGTGATATGAAATTAAATGACGACAGTATCGACAGATTCAAAAAGGCGGCGGAATATTATCAGGCTTTGGATCCGAACCAGAATCTGGAAGAGAAGATCACAAACCTGAAGACATATAAGGAAGCAAGACTTAATTATGCAAGACTTATGATCAAACAGGCTTCTCTTGCTGACAAGAAGCAGGATGGTGCAGCAGATGCTGTAAAAGAAGCACGTGAAGCAGTAGATACTTATGTGCCGGCTGATGAGAAATGGAACATCGAGAATTATCAGGATCTTCTGGATCTGGAAGCTACATATAGCAGTGACGGTGGATCAGGATCAAGCGATGATGCAGGTGAAGCACCTCCGATGTGCTAAGAAAATGTAAATGAAAAAGTTTATTTCAACAAAAAAGGAGAAAAAAGATGAAGAAAAAAGTTCTTTCATGCTTACTTGCGCTGTCTATGTCAGCTGCATTACTTGCAGGATGCGGAAGCTCATCTTCTGACAGCAAGAGCTCAGACGACAGCAAGAAAACAGAAGAAAAAGCAGATACAACAAAAGCATTATCTGCAACAGATTACAACTTCGAGCCAGATTATTACTTTAACACATTCAACACAAACTCCTTAAAAGACAAACCGCGTCAGGGAATCAAGACATTCAAGAGTGCTGATGAAGTAGTATATGAAGATATCACATATGATGAATTGATCGATCTGTTCCAGAAAGAAGGAACATACATGATCGCACTTTGCGGATCATGGTGCCACAACACAAGAGCTATGACACCTTCTCTTACAAAGTATGCAAAAGAGAATGGTATCGATACAATCTACACATATGACTTCAACCTGGATGACAACGAGAATGGTAACACATTCATCCGTATGTCTGACGGAAGTGAAAATGCAGGTGTAAACTACAACTACATGTATGGTGAAGTTGTAAAACAGTACCTGACAAATATTGATGACTGGATTGAGTTCCCATCAACAACAGAGAGAGCAATCTCTTACACAAATGCAAAAGGTGAGAAAGAGACAGTTGGAAGAATCCAGCAGCCAATCGCTTTTATCTACAACAAAGACAATACAACAAACTACAGCGACAAAGAAGACAACGCTGATAAATACCCTGTAATGTATGCGTTCGAGCAGATGGTAGAGCGCGACAAAGACGGTGTATACACAAAAGAGTATGACGAAGAAGGTAATGAAGTTACAGATAAGAATGGAGATCCTGTAAAACATTACTGCACAAAGAAATACAATGCAGAGATGAAGAAGATGTTCGACTTCGTCAATGACAACAACATCGAATTCACAGAGTATTCAAAAGAAGACTTCGTTCGTGAAAACTACCCGGCTCTTAAGGATGCTGAGAAGGTTAACATCAAGACTGTAACATATCGTCAGTTTGCATGGCTGTTACAGCAGGATGGAAATGCTATCTACATGGTAGGCGGACCATACGATGAAGCTACACAGAACGAGATCGCTGATGTAAATGCTAAGGCAGTAGAAAATGATGTAAATGTATACTTATGGGATCCATATGTTGACGGAAAGATCAGCGAGGATGACTGGGGATATAAGAACACAGGTGATATCATGAAGAGCGATAGCATCAACTTCATGTACACAACTCTGATCGAGAACTCTCTTACGAATCTTACAACAGAAGAGTTCGAGAACGGTGCTGATGGTGCAAGCCTGACATACAAGAACGATGCCGGTGAAGAGAAGACTGTTCCGGTTATCAAGTCACCATTTGTATTCTCATTCAACAAAGATGCAACAGACGAAGACGGAATCTCAGCTCCTATCACAGCTTACAGCGAAAAAGCTGATACACTGGATGCTGTATTCTCAGCTTACGCTGACGGAATTGCAAAATAATCATATCAGTGATGTATAGACCGGAGAGATCCGGATCAAAAAAGTGATGAATAAAGGGAGGTGTTACTTCGGTAACATCTCTCTTTTTTGAACCGCTGAATTGTGATATTCTATAGATGATAAATTCAGAATATAGATAAAAGGAAAGTATAAGATATGAAAAAAAGAATGAAAAAAATAAGTACACTCTGTCTGGCAGGAATATTGTGTCTTGGACTGTGGGCTTGCAGTTCTTCGGAAGACAGTTCTTCCAGCGGCACATCGGATACAACAAAGAGTGCAGATAGATCAGATGAAGGAAATAGTACAGCAAAAAGTGATAGTAGTTCCGAAGAACAGGAAATCCGCGAAAACGGATTTCCTGTAAATATGCCACAGTTTTCGACAACAGACATGGATGGAAAGAAAGTAACGAATGATATCTTTGCAGATTATGATCTGACGGTTGTGAATTTCTGGGCAACATACTGTAATCCGTGTATCGATGAATTACCGGAACTGGCAGAGTGGAAAAAAGAACTTCCGGATAATGTGAATCTGATCGGGCTTCTGGTTGATGTTGATGAAAAGGACAGCGATCAGTATAAGCTGGCAGAAAAGATTATCAGTCAGACGGGAGCCGATTATCAGCATCTGATCGCGACGGAAGAATTTGATGATATGATCAGTAATCTGGTTGGTGTACCGACGACATTTTTCGTAGACAGTACAGGAAAGATCATCGGGGAACCATTTGCCGGAGCGGATGTCAGTGCATACAAACAGACGGTAGAGGATTATCTGAATGGAAAATAATAACAAAAGAATAAATAAAGGAATAGAAGAAGGAACGAGACGGCGGATTGCCGGAGTACTGTTGGTTGCAGCGGTTATGATGATCATATATGGGATGTACAGAGGAGAAGTATCCGTTGTACTGAATAAAGCAATCAACGTGTGCCTGGAATGTATTGGTCTCGGATAAAGAAACAATAATGGGAAAATTAACATTTGAAGTAAAAAGAAAAATTATACAGGTCGCAGCATTTGGATACTCTAATTTGTATCTTGGCAATTTTCTGGATGGAAGATTATATAAAGGGAAATGGAAAAGTTTCTGCAATCCGGGAATGAATTGTTATTCCTGTCCGGCAGCAACAATGGCATGTCCGATTGGAGCGATGCAGGCGGTGAACGGTTCGATAGATTTTAAGATTAGCTTCTATGTATGGGGGATGATCCTGGTATTTGGTGTGCTCATGGGACGGGCGGTCTGTGGATTTTTATGTCCATTTGGATTGCTGCAGGAACTACTGTATAAGATTCCGTTTCCAAAGAAGAAATTATGGAAAGGATTTACCTGGATCAAATATATTCTGCTGGCAGTATTCGTTCTGCTGCTTCCGGTGGTAAAGACAAATGTTGTCGGAAGTGGCGCACCGGCATTCTGTGAATATATCTGTCCGGTCGGAACGCTGGAAGGAGGAATTCCGCTCCTTTCCACACATCCGGAACTCCGTCATGTGATAGGGACATTATTTTCTGTGAAAATGATGATACTTGTGATCACACTTGTCGGAACTTTGAGTATTTGCAGATTTTTCTGCAAAGTGATGTGCCCGCTGGGGGCAATTTATGGAATACTGAATAAAGTCAGCTTTTTCCGTATGGATGTAGATTTGGAAAAATGTATCCATTGTGGGAAATGTAGCAGTGTCTGTCCGATGGATGTTGATCCGGTAGAGACACCGGATTCGGCAGAATGTATTCGTTGTGGAAAATGCACACAGGTCTGTTCAAAGCATGCATTAAAATTCGGAGTAAAAGTAAAAAGATAGAGAACAGTGGTTGAGAACACTTTTGCACCGGATGACAGAGAGACACCGGCGGTCCGGATCAATGACGGCGTGGATTATGTAGTAATGCCGCAGTGGAAGTTGTTCCTGGTACAGCTTTTGAATATTGCAGGTCTTGGACCGATTTTCGGAGCTATGCAGGGTGCTTTATGGGGACCGGTTGTATTCCTGTGGATTACATTCGGTACGATCTTTGCAGGAGGAGTACATGATTATTTTTCAGGTATGCTTTCTGAAAGAAATGACGGAGCATCGATTTCTGAAGTGTGCGGAATCTATCTTGGAAATGTGATGAAGAATGTCATGCGTGTATTCAGCGTTGTACTTCTGGTCATGGTTGGTACGGTATTTGCAGTAGGACCGGCGGGGCTGATCGTTACATTGCTTGGCAATAAAGGCGTGACGGGAGCCTTGGCTAACCCGGAAGTATGGCTTTGGATCATCCTTGCATATTACTTTGTTGCAACATTTATTTCAATCGATAAGATCATCGGACGTATCTATCCATTGTTCGGTATCTGTCTGATCGTTATGGCAGTCGGTGTTATCTTTGGTATCTTTATGAATCCGAATTATACGATTCCTGAGATCTGGACGCATTTTACCAACATGCATCCGGCGGGAAAGCCGATCTGGAGCTTTATGTTCATTACCGTAGCATGTGGAGCAATTTCCGGATTCCATTCTACACAGTCACCACTGATGGCACGTTGTATGAAATCTGAGAAACAGGGACATTTCGTATTCTATGGTGCCATGGTTGCAGAAGGCGTGATCGCACTGATCTGGGCAGCAGCATTCCTTGGAATCTTTATCCATGCGACAAAGAAACCAATGAAAACATAGTTGTAAGACAGTGTAATTTGAATACATAAAAAGGCAGAATGAATTGACAGAAATGAGATGATGAAAAGATGAAACCACAAAGACTGGGTAATGTATCGATTCCGGATGAAGAATTGATAAAAGACAGAAAAGAATGTAAGAAGATCGGACCTTGCGGAATTGGAAAAAAGGCAGTGTATCTTAGCAGCTTTTATATTGACAGAAGGTATTACATACCGATTGATTCTGTAAAAAGGATCTTCAAAAGAATCGCCATGAGTAAGGGTGGATTTACAGGAAAAGGAGTATTCGGTACATTATCCTATCTTGTGGTCGTATATGAGGACGGAAAAGAAAAACAATGTAATTTCAAATATGAAGAAGATGTGGACAGATTTGTTGCATACATAGAAGAAAAATATCCAGATATTCCGGTACACAGTCTTGAGGCTGAGCGAAAGCTGGCAGAGAAGGAAAAATGGCTGGCAGAAAATCGAAGAAAAAGAAATGTATCGGAAGAAACAAAAAAGATGTCTTGCAAAACTGGAACAGACAGAAGAGTATCTGAAAAAGCAATCGGATATCTATATGGACTTGAGTCAGTCGGCGAAGAAAAAGCGTACTTATGACAGAAGTAACCCGGCATATAAATGGGTAGCCCTTGCAATCATACTGATGGGCGGTGCGGCATTTGTCTATGGTATCTATGCATTGACGACGCATGCGGGATTTGGAATGTATTTCCTTTTGTTTGGCCTGGCCGCAATCTTCTTATTTGCCGGAGCGAATGTATTTCCGACTTCGAAGAATAATAAGAATTATATTGAGAAGCGGCTGACGGAATCGATCAGTCAGATGGAAGAGTATATCAGAGTGTATCCGGATTTTCCGGTACCGGCTCACTATGCACATCCGATTGTGCTAAAGAGAATGCAGGAAATTATGAAAGAAGGGCGTGCGAGAAATATTCCGGAAGCATTGCAGGTTTTGAAAAAAGATCTGAAAGCGTTGAATTCCAGCGTAGTCGTCGAGAAAGAAGAGTATGACGAAGTGGTAGCGATCAAACCGATGTTTCTGGTGATGGATTATAAATAATTTGGCAGATAGAAAATGCGGTCGGCATATATTCTGAGATTATGAGTAAGAATATATTACCGGCCGTATTTTTGACATATCAAAGTATACAAGAGAAGATACCAGCGGGAGGTTCTTTGTAGCGCTATGTGTTTGAAAGAAGCCACCGGTGGCGGGTACTTAGATTTTAAGCTTCAATATATATGCTAAAACCAGGAATAGTATTGCGATACATTTCACACCAATAGACACTCCGACATACCCCGGCAGCAAATATCCTTTTTGCTTTTTCCCTGATATTAAAGAAATGATATCAATTATGAAAAAGACGATCAGAACAATTGCAGCACCGAAGATCAGTAGCATAGCATCACCATTATTATGTGTCAGTGCAGTTACGACTCCAACATTTGTAATTGACATCCAACTGTAGATTATGTATATCATGCATATTAAGTTAAAAATAATATCAAAGACAACTTTTTCGTTTCTTGTTCCGTTCTTCATTTTAATGTCCCCTTTCTTTAAGAGAATTTGGTAATAGCCGGCATTCTTATCAATTTTTTGTTTCTTCTCTTTTGTTGTCTATAATATAAACCATCAAGTAACTTGAAGGTCAATAGTTTTAGAAAAAATAATTTGTAACTGCTTCTGTATTGTGGAAAAATCAGAATATTGGTATAATAAGAACATACATTCGAAGTAGAAAAACTTTGTGAATAAATTTGCGAGTAAAGGAAGGAGGAGAACAGGCATGGCAGGCAAAGGACAGAAAAGCTATATTGCAATCGACTTGAAATCGTTTTACGCATCGGTAGAATGTAAAGAAAGAAAACTGGATCCGATGACAACCAATCTGGTAGTAGCGGACAAAAGCCGTACGGAAAAGACTATCTGTCTGGCAGTGTCTCCTTCCTTGAAATCCTACGGGATACCGGGCCGTGCCAGACTCTTCGAGGTCGTGCAGAAGGTAAAAGAAGTGAATAAAAGACGGATCTGCATAGCACCCGGAAAGAAGTTTGCAGGAACTTCCGTGGATAATGAAGAAATAAAACTACATCCGGAATTGGAACTGGATTATATTACAGCAGTTCCGAGGATGGCATTATATATGAAATACAGTACAGAGATCTACAACATTTATCTGAAATACGTTGCACCGGAGGATATCCATGTCTATTCTATTGACGAGGTATTCATGGATGTGACCGATTACCTGAATACTTACCGGATGACAGCAAGGCAGCTTGCAGGGAAGATCATTCAGGAAATCCAGCAGGAGACGTCGATTGCGGCAACTGCCGGAATCGGAACGAATCTATACCTGTGTAAAGTTGCCATGGATATTGTGGCGAAGCATATTGAGCCGGATCAGAATGGGGTGAGGATCGCAGAACTTACAGAAATTTCTTATAGGAAGCTTTTGTGGGCGCACCAGCCGATCACGGATTTCTGGCGTGTGGGCCAGGGGTATGCGAAGAAGCTTGCGGAAGTCGGATTATTTACCATGGGAGATGTGGCAAGATGTTCTCTTGGTAAGCCGGGGGAATATTATAATGAAGATTTGCTGTACCGGCTATTTGGGGTGAATGCAGAACTTCTGATTGATCATGCATGGGGATGGGAGTCTTGCACGATCACAGATGTGAAGGCGTATAAGCCTGAGAATAACAGTATGGGTGCGGGACAGGTACTGCACTGTCCATATGATTTCGAACAGACAAAGATCGTGGTAAAGGAAATGATTGACCAGCTGGCGCTGGATCTGGTAGATAAATGTCTTGTGACAGATCAGATCGTTCTGACGATCGGATATGACATCAAGAATCTGGAACAAGGAATGAAGAAAAATGTAGGAGAGATCACGACAGACTGGTATGGCAGAAAGCTGCCGAAACATGCACACGGAACCGCTAATCTGAAGCAGCATACTTCTTCATCGAGGCTGATGACACAGGCGGTTGTAAAGCTGTATAATGAAATTGTGAATCCGGATCTTCTGATTCGCCGGATTACGATGGCAGCGAATCATGTGATCAGTGAGAAAGAGGTCCAGGAAGAACAGCAGTATGAACAGATGAATCTTTTTACAGATTTTGGAATTGCAAAGAAGGAAAAGGAAGAGAAGAATGAGAAGCTGGAACGGGAAAAGAAGATGCAGAAGGCGATGCTGGATATCAAGAAAAAATATGGGAAGAATGCAATCTTAAAAGGAATGAATCTGCAGGAGGATGGAACTGCGATGGAACGGAACCGGCAGATCGGGGGGCATAAAGCGTGAGGAATGATAATGTTTTGAAAGAAAATGTTACACAGGTTTCGGGAAAATTACAGAAATCGGTGATCGAAGTGCAGCAAAAGTATGGAGATATTCTGAACCTTCCGCATCATGTATCGGAGACACATCCGCCGATGCCGATAGCAGACCGGGCGGCTCAGTTTGCACCATTTGCGGCACTGACCGGCTATAAAGAAGCAATAGAAGAGACAGAGCGGCTGGCAGAGAAAAAAATCGAGCGGGAATACGAGTAAAGGCAAAAAATGGAAGAAAAATATGGTGAATCTCTTGACCTTCAAGCGGCTTGAAGGAATATAATCATCTTAACAAAGAGGGAGAAGGATGTAGATATCCGGAATGAGGGAAGGTGACAGTATGGAAAAAAGTGAAGAAAGAAACAAAATCATTTCTGAACTTCAGACAGTAATAAAAGAACAGGTTGAATTAAAAGAAATCGAAATACCGGGAACCATTACGTTTCAGGTCATGTCTGTGGATGGTGGGAACGTACCGGTGGGAGCCGGTGAAGTGCTTCTGCTCCGTTACAGTGCGACTCATCTGGAATACAGTCATGAGTTGGAAGACGAGAACCAGAAGTTTCATATGGCAGTTCATATCATTTATTGTAAAGAGCAGAAAGGTTTATTTGGTAAAGTAAAATACAAGACGATAAAACACCGCAAAGAGATCATTACAGAAGCAGACTGGAAAAATGGAAAGAAGGTGTCACTTTATGAAGATTAAAGATGTAGAAAAACAGGTTGGCATTTCCAAGGCGAATATAAGATTCTACGAAGAAGAAGGGCTGATTCATCCGGCACGTAATCAGGAAAATAATTACCGGGAGTATTCGGAATCAGATGTAGAACAGCTTCGGGAAATTAAAAAGCTGCGTCTGATCGGTATTCCGGTACAGGAGATCAAAGATATCTATGAAAATAGATTGACTTTACAGGAAGCATTATCTCACAGATTAGATGAGATCGAAAAAGAAGAACGAACATTAAAAGAGACAAAATTGACCTGTCAGAAGGCATTGAAAAGTAAGCTTGACATTACATCGATCGATCAGCTTGAGATTGAGGAAGAAAAAGAAGAGTGGCAGGTACGTCTGGCAATTCTTTTGAAAGAGGATATTGTACAGAAGAAATTAAGCAGGGATGAGATGAACAATGAGATTGCATGCTTTTTTATTGCAGGAACGATCTTAAGTGTGATATCTATATGGCTGCTTCCGAAGGATTATATCGGAACACATCTTTATGTTGGGCTGATTTCACTTGCAGCTGTGGTAGGTCTGCTGATCATAGGAACATGTTCGGCGAATATGAAAGTGCATCTGACATTGTTGCTTCTGGGGGCAGTTGTACAGCCTGTCGGATTTTTTACAATCGGAACATTGATGGGAAGAGGATATATTGTGTGTCGTGATACAGCGGTATTGAAGCAGTATGTAATCTACCTGTATGGCGGGGCATTTATTCTTGCAATTATATTGTGGATGGGCTCAAAGCTGAACCGCTATATCCTGAACAAACTCTGGATCAGTATGCTTGCAAGCTTGATCATGGCAGGAGTGATAGCACAGATGCTGAATCAGAAGTATGATCATTTGATGGCAACCGGTGAACTTATCGTCGGATTCCTGTGTGCGGTTATTTACCTGGTCGCAGTATCCGGAACATGGACACTGGCGAATGCAGACTGGGGAAAATATAACCGGTATCATGCAGTGTATACGTCGAACAAGATGATCAATGTATTCGCAACGATATTCAATGCAGCCGGATACTATAGTGGAAAGAACTGGAGGAGATAGCGGATATGAATTATATTACATTTAATGAGATGATTGAAGTGAACGGATTGCTGGAGGAGAAAGGGCTGAATTTTAAGGTTCACTTGAGAGATGCCTGTGGAAAACAGTCCTGCTGGATTGAACCGTTAGGAAATTGTGCATGCGAAGGACGGTATGAGGAGATGTATCAGGTTGTGGAGGAGTATTTTAGAAGGAAAGGGCAGAAGATAGAGTTTGATGAGACGAAGTTGAATTTTTTTGCTGTTTAATACAGTATTGTGGCTTACCCCGGTCCATGAGAAAGACTGGCCAATGATACTGAATTCAATAGCGGAATTGTAACCTGTGTATGGCCGAAAAGTTGTGGCGGAAGCCTTGACTTTCCGGCTTTTTTTGTACACTTCCGGTATCACAGCAGTTATGGTTCCGCTGTTGAATCATTACAGCATGCGATACCCACGGAATGACCGCTTCATGTAATAAACAGCAACAAAATTTGTTTGAAAATATATTGAATAATATTTATTTATATGTTAATCTATATAAAAGCATACTTCAAAAGAAATCTAAGGTATATTGAATCATATACTATCTACATTCTAATTGCATTTCAGGAATCTATGTTTTTTATACCAATCAATTGTAAAAAGCAGGAGAGGACTGAACGTGTAAGTAAGATATCCTCCTGCACATAGGAGGAATTAAATATGGCGAGAAGAAAAAGTCAGAAGAGACGTAACAAAAAGTATCAGGTAAGCAACCGTCAGTTAAAGGCAAAACGGCCATACAAAGATACGATTTTTCGAATGTTGTATCATGATAAAGAAAATCTGCTATCATTGTATAATGCAGTGAATGGTCGGAATTATACTAATGTAGAAGATTTGCAGATTGTCACATTAGAAAATGCAATTTATATGGGAATGAAAAATGATCTGGCGTTTATTATGGATATGAATTTATATTTGTATGAGCACCAGTCGACGTATAACCCGAATATTCCGCTTAGAAATTTATTCTATATTGCGGATGAATATCAAAGATTAGTAGTTCGGAAATCTTTATATTCCACGGTAATACAAAAGATACCGACACCAAGATTTATTGTATTTTATAATGGAACGAAAAAGGTAGACGATTATAATGAATTCCGATTATCTTCAGCTTATGAGAATCCGACGGATGATCCGGATCTGGAATTAAAGGTGACTATGTTGAATGTAAATGATGGTCATAACCTAGAACTGATGGAACACTGCAGAACATTAAAGGAATATGCCAAATATGTTGCGAGGGTAAGAAAATATGTGACGCAGAATATTCCTCTGGAAGAGGCAGTTACGCGAGCGGTAGATGAATGCATAGAGGAAGGAATTCTGGCAGAATTTTTGGTGAAGAATAAGGCAGAGGTGATCAAAGTGAGCATCTATGAGTATGATAAAGAATTTGAAGAGAAAAAATTACGGAAAGCGGAGTATGAAGCTGGTGTGGAGGCTGGAGTAGAATCTGGAATTGAGCTTGGAGAACGGAGTCTTTTGAAAAAGCAGATTAAAAAGAAGTTGAAAAAAAGAAAGTCTATAGGACAAATTGCGGATGAATTGGAGGAAGAGGTAACTGCAATTCAACGAATTATAGAAGAAATACAAAAAGAAGAATAAGTATATGATTAGGAAGGCTGTTGCATTGCAAGAGTCTTCTTTTACTATTCAAAGCTTTTTACCTTAAAATTAAAAAAGTAAAGGATTCGTCGATTGACGTATTTAACAAAAAATGTATATGATGTAATTAAACAAAGAAGTCTATTCGGTTTCGAAGAACGGAAAAAGGAAGTGGTTTTCCAAACATTAATACGTTAGAACCATTGGCAGATGCACTCGGGATAGAAGTGGTGGAGCTTATGAGATCGGAAATCAATACAGAAAGAAGAGAAACTGCTGTAGATCGGAAGAACGTAGTAGAGATTATGAAATCAACGGCAGAGATATCGGAGTATCATGCGGCAAAGAAAATGAAATGGTTAATCAGTGGAATTAGCTTTGTAATGGCAGTATTAGGTGTAATGGTTACACAGTCAACAAAAGTGTTTTCTTCGATTGCATTTTATGGCTGTATCATAGGATGTACTACATGTGTGGTTCTTTTACGGCAATATTGGGAAATTCGTGAAAAAAGGGAATTTTATTTTTCACTTATCTGGTGTCTGGGGGCAGCCAGTCTGATATGGATGTTCCAGTTGTTTTCGATAAAAGCAATAAACAGTATCATGGATGTGGGGAGCATTCTTATTGGTAGTGTGATTGATTTTATATTTTTAAAAGATTTTATTGAAAGTGTAATTAAGAAAAAATATCTGCAAATGGCAGTGTGTGGAATATTTCTTCTTTCAACGACAGTAGAATATTTTCGGATTGTATTAAAGTAATAAATGCATTTATTAATTCTCGTGTTGCTTTCTTGAAAAATATAAGTTAAATTTATACTAAAGAAATTTCACAGAGAGAATGAGGAAAAGTCATGGAAAGCAACAAAGAAGAAAAGATAACGTCGGTCAGTGAAGAGAATATCTATAAGCTTAACGGCAGGGTTCCGCTTAGAAAAGCCATCCCGTTTGGATTGCAGCATGTACTGGCGATGTTCGTATCGAATCTGGCTCCGGTACTGATCGTGTGCAGTGCGGCGGTACTTAGAAGTAATGGAGCACATTTAAGTTCTGCGGAGATCACACAGCTATTGCAGTGTGCGATGTTTGTAGCAGGAATCGGGACCTGTTTGCAATTATATCCGATTGGAGTGATCGGATCCGGACTTCCGATTATTATGGGAGTCAGCTTTACGTTCCTTGGAAGTCTGCTGGTAATTGCAACGAATCCGGATCTTGGATATGAAGGTATGGTTGGTGCAGTTATTCTGGGTGGTATTTTTGAAGGTTTTGTCGGATTGAGTGCCAAGTACTGGAGAAAATATCTGACTCCGGTTGTATCGGCTTGTGTAGTTATCGCGATTGGATTGTCACTTCTGCCGGTAGGTATGGATTCCTGGGGCGGTGGAAGCGGAGTGAAAGATTTCGGTTCATGGTATCATCTGGTAGTTGGTGCATTTACATTGATCGTATGTCTGGTATCCAGAGAAGTCTTGAAAGGTGTCTATAAGAATCTGAATGTGCTGGTTGGACTTGTATTTGGGTATGCACTTGCAATTATATTTACGGTAGCAGGAATCGCGCCGATGGTTGACTTTTCCGGTATTCATAAGACGATTCAGGAGGTCGGCGTATTCAGTATTCCGAAGCTTGTGTTCCTGACCAGTCATAAGCCGGTATTCAATTTGGGAGCATTTTTCACGATCGCAATCGTATTCCTGGTATCGGCAGCAGAGACGACAGGTGCAACGACGGCAGTCTGTACGGGAGCACTTGGACGTGATCTTAAGATGAAAGAACTTCGCGGTTCACTGGCAGTTGATGGATTTTCCAGTGCAATTTCGGGATGTTTTGGTTGTCTGCCACTGACATCATTCAGTCAGAATATCGGACTTGTGACAATGACACAGGTGATTAACCGTTTTACAATTTTGATGGGAGCGTTGATTCTGATCCTTGCGTCGTTATTTCCACCGCTTGGAGCATTCTTCAATTCACTTCCACAGGCAGTGCTTGGCGGATGTACGGTTATGATGTTTGGATCGATCATGTATGAAGGAATCAAGATGTTGAAAGAATGCAAATTCGATGACAGAACAATGATCATCGTGTCACTGTCATTTAGTATCGGAGTTGGTCTGACACAGACATCTGGGAACTTCTTTGCAGCATTTCCAAGTGCGGTAGGAGATGTATTTAATGGAAATGCGGTGGCAGGAGTGTTTGTGGTATCGTTACTTTTGAGTCTGTTTTTGCCGAAGAAGACGAAGGTGGGGTAAGCGAGAATATAAAACAACATAGTGAATCATAGAAGAAAAGATTATCTGGAGAAAGGGCAGTATCCGGATAATCTTTTTTTGGGGCCATGCGTTTATAAGTAGTTGCCGAAAGAAGATTCTTTAGAGTTAAAAATATAAGAAAAGTTGGAAAAATCACATAATTACAAAAAAAAACGGTTGGAATATTGCGTGGTAAAAATTATTGACAAACGATAATTCCTTGCTATAATAAAATTATAAATTATCGAAAAACAATAATTTTCAAACAAAGAAAGGAGGAAATATGGGAATTCGTATATGCCTGGATGAAGTCCTGAAAAAGAAGGGAATGACTTCAAAAGAATTATGCAGACAAGTCGGTATTACCGAGGCTAATCTGTCGGTACTCCGAAGCGGAAAAGCCAAAGGTATCCGTTTGCATACGATGAATCGTATCTGCTATTTCCTTCAATGTGATGTAGGTGATATTTTAAAATTTGATGGAAATCTGGATGAAGAGGAGGGTGAATAATATGAAGATGAAAAGTTTTGAAAAATTCCGGAAACCACTGACCAGTCTGATGAGATTTTTGGAAATCTTACATTGGTTCGATGGTATCGTATTACTTTGGGCGGGATCGGCTATACCTATGCACAGCGTGCACATTAACGGGGCTATATTCGGCATCAAACAGGATACCATGATGAATGCCTACGGGATGTTCTTTACACTGATTGATGCAAAGGGAAATATGCGGATGCATCTGGTATCCGTGTGGCTTCTGCTGTTGGGAGCAACATCTATATTACTGGCCCTGATTTTTCGCAACGTTCATAAAATACTGAAGTCACTGGAAGGCACAAAGGAACAACCAGAAATGGGCACACCGTTTACAGCAGAAAATGTAGAAAGAGTAAAGAAAATAGGAATTTACAGTATAGTAATGCCGACGATTCAGAATGTGGTCGTTTATATTTGCGGAGTATTGATTAAAATGAATGGACTGAAAGATATCAATTTTGAAGTGAGAGGATTCATTTTTGGAATTATTGTTTTATGTTTAGCCTATGTATTCTCTTATGGAGTAAATCTGCAGGAAGAAGTAGATGGGTTTATCTAAGATTTCTATTTGGAGAGGAGAGATGGATATGCAGAAAAGTATCAAATCATTGAAAAGAAATGGCATATTGTTATTGGCGTATGATTTATTGGTGTTATGTATTGTATTTGTAAAAAATGGAATGATAAATATGTCAGCGGAAGCGGCCACTTCTCTAATTGTATCTATTGGTTTTGGAATATTCATCAATTTACTCTGGATCGTGGATTCCAAAACTTGGATTACTGATTACGGAAAAAGGAAATGTATCTGGTCCTATTGGTGTGGCGAAATTGTACTTCTGCTGTTAGTAGTTGCTTTGGAAAATATGAATCAACTGGTTGCAACATCTGCCATATTAGGAATGATGGCGGTATATCTTATAATTGGTATATGGTGGGTGAGCCGTAAGCTCTAATGCGTTAACGCTCACCACACACATCCAGAAATTCCTGCACCAGCGGCACCGGTTTCTTTCCCTTCGCCCAGATCAGAAGAATCTTGGTTACAAGATCCGGCTCATCCAATTCTTGTATACAAAGGCCATCACACAAGCTTGCCATGGACTGTGGAAAGATGGCAGTCGCAAGATTTTCCTTTGCCCAGAGCATTGCACCTCTCGGATCGTCGCAGACACAGAAGATGTCCGGATTCATATTCTGGGCATGAAAGGTATTCATGATGAGTTCTTCGTATCTTCGATATAAGATTAAGGGTCTGTGTAGAAGATCAGCGAGTTTTAAGGAAGAGGCAGTATTTTCTGGCGCAGATACCGCGATCATCGGCTCAGAACACAATTCCATATAAGACACCTCGTCAAGACGCAGTGGTGTTCTGGCAACGGAGATATCGATGATCCCGTCCAGAAGATACTGATAAAGCGAATAAGTGATCCCGTCGTGGACTTCAAAGTTCACGTCGGGATTTTTTTTCGAAAACTGGGAAATATAAGGCATGATGGTATCTACCGTTGTCGGAGTCAGGCCGATACGTAAGATACGTTTTTTGCCGGTTTTTGAGACTTCCAGTTCGGTAGACCTTGCGTATTCCAGCAGGTTACCGGAGCGGTCGTAGAGAAGCTTGCCGGCTTCAGTCAGGGTAACACCCTTGCTGGTGCGGTCGAAAAGTTTTACATTTAATTCATTTTCCAGCTGGCGGATCTGATAGCTGAGCGGCGGCTGGGACATGTTTAAGTGTCTTGCAGCTTCGTTGATGCTGCCGGTGGATGCAATCTCGCGGAAATATTCTAACTGTCTGAGTTCCATGTTGGATTACCTTCCTTATATATTTTTTGTATTGCAAAGCTATAAAAACAATATTATTCATATCAATGATAACGGACTATAATAAAACAGTCAAGGGACATTATGAATAAGTAGATAACAGATGATTTATTAGTTATCGGATAGAAAAAGGAATGGAGTGAAAGAAATGAAGCGTCTTGAGAAATTTCTGAGACCATACCGCAGGGAAAGTATCCTGGCACCGCTTTTTAAATTGCTGGAAGTGGTATTCGATCTTATGGTTCCGGTTGTGGTAGCTCAGATCATTGATGTGGGCGTTGCGAAGAATGACCGTGGATATATTGTGGAAATGTTCTTCGTATTACTGCTTATGGCAGCAGTCGGACTGTTGTGCAGCTTTACCGCACAGTTTTTTGCCGCAAAGGCGAGTGTTGGATTTGCGACCAGTGTCAGACAGGCAATGTTCGACCATATCCAGAGACTGTCATTTACAGAACTGGATACGCTCGGAACGGATACGCTGATCACAAGACTGACAGACGATGTGAACCAGGTGCAGAATGGAATTAATATGGGACTGCGTCTGTTGCTGAGAAGCCCGTTTGTTGTGATCGGTGCGATGGTGATGGCATTTACCATCAATGTGCGCTGCGCACTGATCTTTGTCGTGACAGTGCCAATCCTGTTTGTAGTTGTATTTTCCATTATGCTGATCAGTATTCCGCTGTTCAAGAAAGTACAGGCAGGACTGGACCGTGTGACAGGACTTACAAGAGGGAATTTGACAGGTGTCCGTGTCATCCGTGCGTTCTGCAGGGAAGAACAGTCGGTGGAGGAATTCGAAGAAGGAAACCGTGAACTTACGAGACTGAATGAATTCGTAGGAAGAATTTCTGCTCTTCTGAATCCGCTCACGTATGTACTGATTAACGTGGCAACTGTGTTACTGATCGCGCGTGCCGGAGTGCAGGTGAATATCGGGAATCTGCAACAGGGGCAGGTGGTAGCACTGTATAACTATATGGCGCAGATCATCGTAGAGCTGATCAAGCTGGCATCTTTGATCATTACGTTGAATAAATCAATGGCGTGTGCAGACCGTGTGGCTGGTATCCTGGATGTGAAGTCCAGTATGGAATACAAAGCAGTGGCTGGAAATGATAAAGCTGATGATAATATGGCTGTTGAATTCAACCACGTCACTTTCACCTATGAAGGTGCCGGAGCATCCAGCTTATCGAACATCTCCTTCCGGGCGAAGAAAGGACAGACGATTGGAATCATCGGAGGAACCGGAAGTGGTAAGAGTACGCTGGTCAGCCTGATCCCGAGATTCTATGATCCACAGGAAGGTACGGTAAAGGTAAATGGCATCAATGCAAAGGACTATCCGCAGGGAGAACTTTGCCGTGAGATCGGAGTGGTTCAGCAGCGTTCCATCCTGTTCAAAGGAAGTATCCGTGATAATCTAAAGTGGGGCAATGATCAGGCTTCAGATGAAGATTTGTGGAAAGCGATCACAATCGCTCAGGCAAAAGATGTTGTAGAAGCTAAGCCTGGAAAGCTTGATTTTGAAGTGGAACAGAACGGACGCAACCTGTCCGGAGGACAGAAACAGCGTCTTACGATCGCGCGTGCACTGGTCAGCAAGCCGGATATCCTGATACTGGATGACAGTTTAAGTGCACTGGATTTTGCGACAGACGCAGCGCTTCGTAAAGCAATCGGTGAACTGGAAGGCAATGTGACAACATTCCTGGTATCCCAGAGAATTTCCGGCATCCGGCAGGCGGACAAGATCCTGGTTATGGACGACGGTGAACTGGCAGGTCAGGGGACACATGAAGAACTGATGAAAACCTGCGAGACTTATCAGGAAATCTATTATTCACAGTTCCCGGAAGAACGTCCGGTTGTAATGAAGACTTCGGAGAAGACAGAGAAAGGAGCGGCAGAGTAATGAAGAAATTATTAAAGCTCATAGGGAAATATAAGATTTTCCTTGGATTCAGTGTCATCTTTGCTGCGATCTCTGTAGTATTGCAGTTGTATGTGCCAGTCTTATTCGGAGATGCGATCGATGAAGTCGTGGCAGCACATCAGGTGAACTTTGATATGATGTGGTATTATCTGAGACAGATTCTGGTATTCATCGTGATATCGGCACTTGCTACCTGGTTCATGAATCTTTTGAATAATCGTATGACCTATCGTATTGTACAGGATATCCGGTCACAGGCAATCCGGCATATCCAGGTATTGCCGTTATCTTATCTAGATCAGCATAGTACCGGAGATATCGTAAGCCGTGTCATTGCAGATACAGATATCTTATCGGATGGTCTGTTACTTGGATTTACACAGTTATTTTCCGGGATCGTGACGATCGTTGTGACGCTGATCTTCATGTTCTCCAAGAATGTGTGGGTAACGCTTTTAGTGATCGTTCTGACACCATTTAGTTTCGTAGTAGCGAAATTCATTTCTTCCAGATCTTATACGATGTTCCGGAAGCAGAGCGAGACCCGAGGACGCCAGACTGCACTGATCGAAGAAATGATCGGCGGACAGAAGGTAGTCAAAGCATTCGGTTACGAGAAAGAATCATCCAGAAGATTTGATGAGATCAATAAAGAACTGCAGACATACAGCCAGAAAGCGGTATTTTACAGCAGTTTAACGAACCCATCTACACGATTTGTCAACAATATCATTTACGCCGGAGTAGCACTACTCGGAGCTTTTCTGATACCGGGCGGAACGCTGACGGTTGGAGGACTTTCTGTACTGTTATCCTATGCGAACCAGTATATGAAGCCGTTCAATGATATCAGTTCGGTAATTACAGAGATGCAGAATGCGCTGGCATGTGCGGACCGTATCTTTGACCTGTTGGAGCAGAAAGAAGAGACACCGAATGCAGAAGGAGTATTTGCTACAGTCGATGGCAATGTTACAATTGATGATGTGGCATTCAGTTATGATAAAGAAAAAGAACTGATTAAGAATTTCAATCTGGATGTAAAACCAGGTATGCGTATCGCAATCGTTGGTCCGACCGGATGCGGTAAGACGACATTTATTAATCTGCTGATGCGTTTCTATGACGTAGATGAAGGAAAGATCCTGGTGGATGGAAAAGACATCCGGGAAGTATCCAGACATGCGCTCAGAAGCAGCTTTGGCATGGTACTGCAGGATACCTGGATCAAGAGCGGAACCGTGAGAGACAACATCTGTTTTGGAAAGCCGGATGCAACTGATGAAGAGATCATCTGTGCGGCGAAAGAAGCAAGAAGCTGGGAATTCATCCGCAGACTTCCGAAAGGTCTGGACACGGTGCTCCATGAAGACAGCATCAGCCAGGGACAGAAACAGCTTCTGTGTATCACAAGAGTCATGCTTTGTCTGCCGCCAATGCTAATCTTAGACGAGGCGACATCAAGTATTGATACCCGTACCGAACTGCAGGTACAGGAAGCATTTGATAAACTGATGAAGGGCAGAACAAGCTTTATCGTAGCACACAGACTTTCCACGATACGGAATGCTTCGTTAATCTTAGTTATGAAAGACGGTAAGATCATCGAGCAGGGCAATCATGAAGAACTGCTGAAAAAAGGTGGATTTTACCATAAACTGTATCACAGCCAGTTTGAAAGTTAATATATCAATGTAACATAAGTGAGGCCGGAGGTTTTTGAAATCTCCGGCCTCACTTATAATGCACAGTATGAATTTTTGCGGTATAATACAATTACAGTATAATGAAAACAGGGAGAATAAGCATGGATTTTAGAAAAGATTTTGTATGGGGAGCAGCAACAAGTGCATATCAGATAGAAGGTGCCGTGAAAGAAGACGGAAAAGGCGAGCATATATGGGATGTGTATACAAAGGAACCGGGGAAGATATTCGAAGGACATACGGGAGAAGTAGCATGTGATCATTATCACAGATATAAAGAAGACGTTCGGATTATGAAAGAGATTGGACTGAAAGGATATCGTTTTTCGATAGACTGGTCCAGGGTTATGCCGGAAGGAGCTGGCAGGGTGAACGAAGCCGGCATTGCATTCTACAATGATCTGATCGATGAATTATTAAAAAATGATATTGAACCATATATTACCATGTATCACTGGGAACTTCCATATGAATTGTATAAACGCGGTGGATGGATGAATCCAAAGATCGTGGAGTGGTTCGGAGAATATGCAAAGCTTCTGGCGGAACGATTCAGTGACAGAGTCACACATTTCTTTACGTTGAATGAACCACAGTGCTTTGTCGGACTCGGTTTTGTAAATGGCGAACATGCGCCGGGGATAAAAGCACCGATCCGGGATACTTTTGAGATGGCACATAACGTTATGAAAGCACATGGAAGAGCTGTGCAGATGTTAAGAACACATGGGAAGCAGCCACTTGTGATCGGATATGCACCGACAGCTTCTGTATGCTATCCGGCAACGGAAAAAGCAGAAGATATCGAAGCGGCAAAGAAGAGTTTCTTTGCTCTGCCGGATGAGTTCTCAAACTGGCACTGGAATGTGACCTGGTGGTCAGATCCAGTTCTTCTTGGAAAATATCCGGAAGAAGGTCTGGCAAAGTATGAGCCATATCTTCCTAAGATCACAGAAGAAGATATGCGCCTGATCTCACAGCCGATCGATATATATGGACAGAATATATATAATGGATATTGTGTGCGGATGGGAGAAGACGGAAGGTCGGAAACAGTAAGCCGCTATGAAGGATTCCCAAAAACAGCGATTGACTGGCCGGTAACACCAGAGTGTCTGTACTGGGGACCGAAATTCCTTTATGAACGTTATCAGAAGCCAATCTATATTACAGAGAATGGTCTGTCATGCCATGATGTGATCTCACTGGATGGAAAAGTACATGATCCGAACAGAATTGATTTTCTGGCAAGATACCTGCATGAATTAAAAAAGGCAGCAGGAGAGATTGATCTGAGAGGGTACTTCCAGTGGTCGCTGATGGATAACTTTGAATGGGCAAAAGGTTATTCTGAGAGATTCGGACTGGTATATGTAGACTATCCGACACAGAAGAGGATCTTGAAAGATTCCGCTTACTGGTATCAGAAAATAATTACAGAGAATGGAAGTACATTATAACAGGGGGAGTAAATGTCAGATGACGATCAAAGAAATTGCCAAACTGGCGGGGGTATCCAGTGCAGCAGTATCAAGATATCTGAATGGTGGATATGTAAGTGACGAGAAGAAAGAACAGATTAAAAAAGTGATCGAAGAGACGGGATATCAGCCGTCGGCGCAGGCGCGTATGCTCAGGACAAAGAAAGCGTGTCTGATCGGTGTGGTTGTACCGAAGATTAACTCTGAATCAATCAGCCGGATCACAGCTGGAATTGAAAAAGTTCTTTCAGAGCGGAATTACCAGATGCTGCTTGCAGGAACGGATAATACACCGGTGAAGGAAATAGAATATATGCGTCTGTTTGAGAATTATCCGGTAGACGGGATTATTCTTGTGGGTACGATGATCACAGCAGAGCACAGAAGATTTCTGAAAGAATCCAAGGTTCCCGTTGTCGTGATCGGACAACATACAAAGTATGCAAATTGCATTTATCATGATGATTACGGTGCAGGAGAGGCCATGGGACGTGCGGTTGCGGCGAAGAGCAGAAAAGAGATCGCGTATATCGGAGTTTCAAGAGAAGACAAGGCAGCCGGAGCAGCCAGAGAAGATGGATTCCGGGAAGGTCTGAAAAGGTCGGGACGGGAATTAAAAGACGGATATTATAAGGTGGCGGAGTTCACTACAGAGTCCGGATACGAGAAAGTTCTGGAATTGTTGAATGAAAAGAATGACATCGATATCATATCGTGCGCCACAGATACGATTGCGGCCGGAGCAATTGAAGCGATTCATACTTATGTAGGAAGTCAGATACCGAAGAATGTGGAAGATACGGGTTCCAGATTCCGTTATATATTGGAAAATACAGCAATCCAGGTTACGGGATTTGGTGATAATCAGCTTTTAAAGGCAGTAACCGGTGGAATTCCAACTGTACATTTCGGTTTTAAAACCAGTGGTATCAGGGGTGCAGAACTCTTGCTGGATGTGATAGAACGGGGCGAAAATATTCCGATGGAGATCAAACTTGGATTTCGGCTTGCTGAAATTGATGATCCGGAAGAAAATATAGAAGAATAAGAGCTGCCGGAGTAGAAAATCCATTCGGTTATATGTGGGAGTGTCCGGATTACTTTGAGATTGGTACGAAGAAGCTTCTTTCTACATCGGTCCAGGGGCTGGAAGGCGGTATCTGGGATGACTGCAATGTATATCAGTCCGGATATTTTGAGATAGAAGGAGATATTCTTGGAGAATATAAGCTGTCAGAATATCACTTATGGGATTATGGATTTGATTATTATGCACCGCAGAGCTTTGAGACAGAAGACGGACGAAGAATTCACATCAGCTGGATGGGAATGCCGGACTGTGAAGAGTATACAAATCCGACGATTCAGACGGGATGGCAGCACTGCTTTACATTTCCGAGAGAAATCTTCGAGAAAAATGGAAAGATCTGTCAGCGCCCGATTCGCGAACTGGATGAGAAAAAACATCTGTTAAGTGCTGTAAAAGGTATGTTGTCCAGTGACGGTTATCCGGTGTATGAACTGGAGATTTTGAATATTGCAGAAAACCGTTTTAAAGTCATCCTGTCGAATGAACTGATCCTGGATTATGCAGACGGAAGATTCCGGATGCATTTTATAAGTCAGGACAAGACTTCTGTATCTGCAGGACGAAGCATGCGTTATGTGGAAGTGGATGAAGTGAAGGATCTGAAGATTCTGGCTGATAGATCATCGGTAGAAGTATTTGTGAATGATGGAGAGTATGTATTTTCGACAAGATATTATCCGGAGAATCATAAATTACTGGCAGAAGCTGTGGAAGCACAGATTGGATTGTCAGAAATTATGTAACGAAATATGAATTTAAGATACGAATCATTATAGAAAGAAAATCACCATATATCAAAAGGAAAAATTTCAGTAGAGAAATTTTATCGGGATATATGGTGATTTTTCTTAATGTAAGAGATATAAATATTTTTCAAAGTTAACTCCTTCGTTTACAGGGACCTGTTCTTTTACGGAATCAGCTAATGCTTTTTCGAGAAAAGATCCGGCAGTCTGCATCATTTCTGTAAGGGAAGTTCCGCGGGCAAGTCCACCTGTGATACAGGAGGCAAAGAGATCGCCGGTACCGGAATAGCTTCCATCGCAGCAGGGAAATGCCGACAGAAAATGCGAAGAGCCGTCTAACAGGAGATTCCCAATCTTAGGGATTCCATCATCTGTAGTAAAGCGAATTCCTGTGATAAGGATCTTTTTCGCACGTTCTGCTGTTAATGTATGGCTTGCATCTTTGAGGCATGAAATGAGCTGATGCAGGGACAAAGAGGAGTTCTGCAGGGTATTGTAATCCATATCTGTCAGCAGACAGAACTCTGTAATATTTGGAGTGATAACATCTGCACGTGCGGTCAGTTCCTTCATGGCAGACAGGAATTCGGAAGTATACATATCATAGGTCATGCCGTCATCACCCATTACAGGATCAACCAGAAGAAAAGTATCTGGTGTCTGGAACGTATCCAGAAAATGAAAAATCTCTTCAATCTGAGGTACACTGGCAATGTAACCGGTGTAGATCCCAGAAAAGCAAGTGCCGAGTTTCTTCCATTCCTGACGGAAATAATCCATCTTATCGGTAAAATCATAGCAGTAGTAGCTTGGATATTCTGTTTGAGAACTTAAGATGGCTGTCGGGAGTGGACATGTCTGGATGCCCATCGCAGATAATACAGAGATGGCGGCAGTCAGGGAGCATCGTCCAAGACCGGACAGATCATTGATTACAGCAACTTTTTTTGTCATTGTCATAAAGAAATCCTCGTTTCCTAATATATTTACAAACATGTATTGATTATATCATAGTTGGGTTTTTTTGCCTTAACAAAAGAAGAAAGAAATCTTCCGGGTAAAAAATAATAAAAAAGTTTGAAAAAGTTGTTGACAGATGGAATACATTGCGCTATACTTAATTTCGTTGCTGAGGTACAAAAACTTCGGAAACAATAAAATGAATATGTGCGCGTAGCTCAGCTGGATAGAGCGTCTG
>OLQP01000421.1_pt1 | contig 37753 bp, 30 predicted proteins | sample 1643181 | NCBI WGS metagenome assembly OLQP01 (sample SAMEA3136710, study PRJEB25190) | human gut metagenome | biome: human gut; feature: human-associated habitat; material: faeces | place: Austria | collected 2013 | reverse complement strand
GGAGCGCTGTAGCAGTGGAGCGTGGAACGGTGTAGCAAAAGCGCTGCAATAGTCAGGGATCAAGGCCAGGATCGAGAAGTACCTGTGAGGAGACTTACACGGACTTCTTGACAAGCCCGGTTTTTTTGAGTTAAAGCGACGTCAAAAATGCTCGATCCTTCGAACATATGACCATTGTGGCCTTCTCTCCCTCGTATCTCCCTTCGGAGAACGCAATGCCGGCAGCCGAAAGCGCCCCTTTGATCAACTTTACCATGTTTTGCTCGCCCTTGCGATTGTAATCGTCGACCATGATGGTGAACGATGGAGCTAGGGCATTGGGTAGGATCCTGAGCGCGTCTATTCGGGCGAGTTCTTTCATGTCGTAGCCGAAGGGGCCGTCGATCGAGATAAGATCGAACTTCTCCTCCTTGAAGCGATCTTCAAACCCTTTATATGCACGAACTTCATGTTGGCATTCGGGCATTTCCTTCATTTCGAGTTCTAAATGTACAACTTTCGATCGATCTGACAGCTTGTTTTCGGAGAGGTAAAAATCGATCCATGATTGGTCGTGCTCGACTACGACATGATTCACGCTGTCAAACTCGGTCGCATATTGACCGATCATGTTCGTAGACTGCCCTAAGCCGATTTCTAGAATACTTGTCGGGTGTGCTTCGTTCAGCGAGCGGTAAAGCGCGTACAGGTAGGGGTATCCTACCGCCCAGCGACCGGGGCTCAGGGATACGTCTTTGAACCAGGTACTTCCCGATAAGGTTCGGTCGAGCGTTTCAGCCCAGAGAATTTCTTTCGAAATTTTATGCGCTTGAGTGATCTGATAGAGGGTCGCGTCTTGCTTGGCATGAACGGATGAGTTCAAATTGGCAATATCTTCAGCGATTTTGTCGAAACGGGTAATCACTTGATCGAGTTTTGCAGCGACGAGAGCCGATGTCGCCTCTTGTGTGACCATCGAAGTGACTCTCTCATCAAAAGTGGCATCAAGGTGATCAAGTTTTGTCGCAATTTCGGCACTTTTTGCCTCAAGGAGACAGATCTTTTCCGCAGTGGCGACGTTGCTCGCTTCGAGTCGTTTCCGCGCCTTCTCAAACGTACTTGCTCTTAGCGGAATGACCTTGCGCAGTGCGTTTCGAACGCTCATACTTTGTAATCCTCTCAGGATTGCTGCATTGGCATCATGGTTTCTGCCAAGTCTTCAGGGCGTATGCTGTTGCATATCATCTTCTTGCGAGGAGTCGTTTCCCAGCTTCTTTCAAAAAAAACAACTGGTATACTTAATTATCACTTGAATATTCGAGGGATGTTGAGGATATCGGTATGAGGATAGCTGTTGCTGGCACGGGGTACGTTGGCCTCTCCATTGCGTGCTTGCTTGCGCGAAGGCACGAGGTTTGTGCGGTTGATATCGTTCGGGAGAAAGTCGATTTGGTGAACGTGGGTAAATCGCCTATTGCCGACAAAGAGATAGAGGAGTTTCTCGCTTCGGGCAAGTTGAACCTTTCCGCTACGTGCCAGCCCGAGGATTGTTACCGTCAAGCCGATTATGTGGTGATATCTACCCCGACGAACTACGACGATACGAAGAATTACTTCGATACTAGCTCTATAGAGGGTGTGCTTGATCTGCTTGATTCGTTGGAAACGAAGGCGTGCGTTGTCATCAAGTCCACTGTGCCCGTTGGCTACACCGAGCATGTTTCGCGCCAGTATCCGAAGCTTAAGATACTGTTTTCTCCTGAATTCTTGCGAGAGGGGCACGCGTTGTACGACAATCTGCATCCATCCCGCATTGTGGTAGGCATGCCCTTTCATAATGCAGATCTCGTGCCATGTGCAGAAGGGTTCGCAGAATTGCTTGAAGAGGGGGCAGCAGAGAACAAAGCCGCGATAGAGAAACTCATTGTTGGTTCGACCGAGGCCGAGGCTATCAAGCTGTTCGCCAATACGTACCTGGCTCTTCGCGTCTCCTACTTTAACGAACTCGACACGTATGCCGAGGTTCGTGGGCTGAATGCGGAGGAGATCATTAAGGGTGTCGGGCTTGACCCGCGTATCGGCGCTCACTATAACAACCCTTCATTCGGTTACGGCGGCTATTGCCTTCCAAAGGACTCGAAGCAGCTCCTTGCAAACTACGATAATGTGCCTCAGAACTTGATCCGAGCCATCGTTGAATCGAATTCCACCCGTAAAAACTTCATCGCCTCCCAAGTCCGAGCCTTATCGCCGCATACCGTGGGCGTGTATCGGCTTGCCATGAAAAAGGGGTCGGACAACTTCCGCCAAAGCTCGATACTTGGCGTGATGGAGCGGCTCGATGATGCGGGAGTCGAAATGGTGGTGTACGAACCGACTCTTGACGTGGATGAGTTCTTCGGTGCGAAAGTCGTCAACGACCTGAGCGAGTTCAAGATGCAAAGCGACGTGATCGTCTGTAATCGATTCGATGCCGAACTTCAGGATGTGGTTGACAAGGTGTACACGCGCGATTTATGGCGCAGCGACGAATAAGGGGTCTCCCTTGGTCGTTTTCGATAGGGAGATCCATTGGGCAAGTTTTGTGTTGAAGACGCGTCCCATCGGGGGATCTTCGTATGTTCGACGCGCACGCCGGCCTCGTCGCACAGGTTGCGCATGCGTGGGATGCTAATTCAAATTCTATACTCGACAGTTTTCACTTTTGTAACCGAGCAGAGATGGTCGAGGTGCACTTTTCATGATCGGAGGGCGCGGTCGATCTCTGGGTTTTCCCTTCGTCATCGTATTTCTTTGGGGAGACTCGGCAGATCTTTGTTTCTGTTCCTCTCGGAGTGGTATTATGAAAAATCGTTTGTCAATGCGCGGCGGGAAGGCTTAGAGTTTAGTGGATCCGAACTATTCGAGAAGCTCTCCTCGGTACTCGGCATCTTCGAGGCGGTTTTCGCATGGCGCCGCGCCCTCGAATCTGGTTGCTGGGCATCGCGGGCGGCAGGTTTCCGTTCCCCGGGGTGCATCGGCTCGCCCACAGGTCATGCCCCAGCAGCAAGGGCGCCCGCCCGTCGGCGCAGGGGCGCGCACGCCTGCTGCGCGTCCGACGGCGCAGCAGCTGTACCCCGAATACCTCAGGAAGCGCAAGCGTTCCAACCTTCTCAAACGCGCGGGCGCGTGCGTGCTCGCGGTGCTGCTGGCGGCCGTCTGCGCGACGGGAGGCTACGCGCTGTGGTATTCCTCGGCGCTTGACGGCGCGCTTTCCCTGGGTACCGAGACCGACGCTTCTGTCGAGGCCGTGCTGACGCCGGCTGAGCCGGGCAAGCCTTTCTACATGCTGTTGCTGGGGTCGGACTCGCGCGAAGGGTCGGGCACGTCCAGCCGCGCGGATGAGTCGGGGGACAGCCAGCGTTCGGACGTGATGATCCTCGCCCGTGTGGATGCCTCCAATCGCGAGGTCACCCTGGTCAGCATCCCGCGCGACACCCGCTACACGTTGGAAGACGGCAGCGTGGTGAAAATCAACGAAGCCTACAACCTGGGCGGGGCCGCCGCCTCTATCAAGGCGGTGTCCACGGTGACGGGCACGCCGATCAATCATTACGCCGAGGTGCATTTCTCCGAGTTCCAAGAACTGGTGGACAAAGTGGGCGGCATCACCGTGGACGTGCCGGTGGAGATATCCTACAAAGACGCGTTGACTGGCGAGGCGGTGTCCCTGCAGCCAGGCGTCCAGACGCTGAACGGACAGCAAGCGCAGATATTCGCCCGTGCGCGCCACGAATACGGCGACAACCAGGAGGCGAAGCGCCAAAGCAACATCCGCCAGATACTCACGGCCATCGTGGAGAAAGTGCTGCAGAAGCCCGCCATGGAGCTGCCGGGTGCCATCCTCGACCTCGCCCAAAGTGTCGGAACCGACATGAACACGCCCGATATCGTATCGCTGGCTCTTTCGTTTTCGGGGGACCCGGGCGGGATGACCTTGTACAGTTGCACCGGCCCCAGCAATGGGGACTTCGACGAGGCGCAGAACGGCCTCTGGCTGTGCTACGAGAACCCCGAAGGCTGGGCGACCCTCATGGCGGCAGTCGATGCGGGCGAGGATCCCGGCGAGCTGGACGTCGAATCGACCGCGATCATCCCTGCATCTTCGGACGCGTCGGTCTGATAGGCATCAAGGAAGGGCGAGAGGCCATGCCGGCTGTATCCGTGATCATACCCATGTACAACGTGCGTCCCTATATCGAGGACTGCCTGCTGTCGTTGAAGCGGCAGACGTTCGGCGATTTCGAGGCGCTGTGCGTCGACGACGGTTCGACCGACGGCACGCTGGAAGCCGCTCGGAAGGCGGGCGACGACGACGCTCGCTTCTCATTTCTTTCTCAGGCGAACGCGGGGCAGTCTGCCGCGCGCAACGCGGGCATCGCCCGCGCGACGGGGAAGTACATCGTCTTCCTGGATTCCGACGATTACTACGAGGACCGCGCGCTGCAGACGCTGTTCGAGCGGGCCGAGCGCGACGAGCTGGACGACTTGTTCTTCTCGGCGCGGACAGTGTACGAAGATGCCGAGGCGCGGGCGCGCTACCGCGACGATTACGACGATCGCGAGGGCATCGACGGCGTCATGACGGGCCGCCAGCTCATGGCGCGCTTCGCCGAACTCGATTCGTTCTGCGTGTCGCCCGCGCTGCAGTTCGTTCGCAGGGGTTTCTTGGAAGAATCAGGAATCCGGTTCTACGAGGGCATCGTGCACGAGGACAACCTGTTCACCTGCCTGATGCTGGCGGCCGCGCCCCGCGCGGCCTTTCTGAACGAGCCTTTGTACGTAAGGCGAGTGCGCGCCGGATCCACTATGACCGAGGCTCGCGAGATGCGCCACGTTTACGGCCACTTCAAGGCTGCCTACGAGCTTGAGGCATGGCTGCGCGCGCATGCGGGGGAGTGTTCGGAAGAGTTCGTCCGAGCCCTGGTTCGTCATGTGGCGTTCTGCTACGACCGGGCGGCGTTCGACGCGCTTTCGTTCGACGAAGCGCGTCTGGACGCGTGCGCGGCGGGCCTTGTGCCCGAGGAAGGGGCATCCTTCCGGCTGCACGTAATGGAGCATGCGCGCGAAACCGAGGGAATTCGCAAAGAGTACCTGGAATCGACGACCTACCGAGTCGGTCGTGCTATCATGGCTCTGCCTTGTCGGCTCAAAGAGCGTTTCGGCCGCTAGGCGCACTACCTAAGCGAAAGGAATGGTTCTGGTGAAGTTGAAGAAAATCGTTCGCTGCGGCGCGATGGCGGCTCTGCTTGCGCTGTCGATGGTCGTCGTGGCCGGATGTCAGCAGCAGCACGCTGTGGAGGATCCCGACACGAAGCTGATGCAGGATGCCGTGGACAGCGGCAAGGAGCCCGTCAACAGCATCGACACCCCCTTCTATGTGCTCATCGTCGGAAACGACGCGCGTACGGGTACCACGGAGGCATCCAGCGAGATGTACGCGGACGGCAAGGGACGCTCCGACACCATGATGCTGGTTCGCATCGATCCGAAGACGTACCAGGTCTCCCTCGTTACCATTCCCCGCGATACGGAAACGACGATCGACGGGGGAGTGGCGAAGATCAACGAGGCGTATCATGTCGGCGGTATCGATATGGCGATCGATCAGGTTGAAAGCCTGACCGGCGTTCACGTCCAGTATTATCTCGACATGGGCTTCGTCGACTTCGAGAACTTCGTCAACGCGCTTGGAGGAGTCACGGCGAACGTGCCCATAGACATGCATTTGAAGGACATCGTGAACGGCGGCACCATTGAGCTAAACGCCGGAACACAGGAGCTCGACGGCCCCGAGGCCCTTGTTCTCGCCCGTGTGCGCAAGCTGTACGCTGCCGACATCGAGGCGTGCCGCCAGATCCAGGACCGCCAGCTGGTCGAGGCGGGCATCAAACAGGTTGCGGCCGACCCGGCGAACGCTGCTACGCACCTTGACGCGCTTCTTGGCAATGCCGAAACGAATTGGCCGAAGGACGAGCTGGCGGCTATGGTGGCGGACTTCGCCGCGAACGCCGACAGGATCGCTTTCCAGTCGGGTACCGGTCCTTACGTTGGCGACTTTATGGAGGAGCATGACGGCCTCTGGATGGTTCCTCGCGACGAGGGAACGTGGAGGAAGGTTATCGAAGTGGTCGAATCCGGCGGCGATCCGACGACGGTCGTAGCCTTGCCCGAAGTAGAAGCGGCGTAAGCCACTTAGTATGCAAGAAGACCCCGAATGCTCGGGGTCTTCTTTTATTTCCCGCCTTCGCGGCTGCTTTTCCTCGTCACGTATTTCTTGAAGGTGCGCAGAGTGAACCAAGGACCTACGTTGCGTAGGTTGTACAGCCCCTGCTTGACGAGCCCCCAGGCGTAGGGCGCGCTGCGGATGTACGGTTCGGGCATGCCGCGCAGTTCGGCAAACATGCGCTTGCATCCTGGAGGTATCTCGGCGTCAGACAGAACAAGATCGGTATCCATTCGCTCGAACATGCGCGTGGCTGCCGCCCGCACCTCGTCGTTCGTCAGGTCGACTTCTTCCAGGACGCCACCTAGGTAGGTGAAGCCGCGGCTGTTGTGGGCGCGCAGCACGGCTTCGTCGCGGATGCCTATGCGTTCGAGCGCATCCATCATGTCGTTCCATCGGTCAAAAGGCAATAGCGTGTTGTTCAGCGCGAAGGACTTCGATTTCTCGGGCGTTTCCTCGCGGTAGCAGTAGTACGGTTCGTCGAGATAGACGATGCGCTCGGCTTGGCAGAGCGTCTCTATCAGAAACGGGTTGTCGGCCCATCCCGCTCCCGGATACTCGCGGAAGCGGATACCGTGCTTTTCAAGGAATCCTTTGCGGTAGATGGCCGACCATATGGACGGATGGTGCGTGAGCAGATGCGCCGCGTCGCGGATGATGAACGGCTGGCAAGGCGGCTTGATGCGACGGCGGTAGCTGCAGTTCAGCTTGCGTTGCTCGGGGGTGTCGGGCATCCAGATGCGCCAGTACGGGGTTTTCACGATGTCTGCGGGATCGTTGAAGGTTGCTTCGAAAGCGAGCATGTCGGCATACATGCCAGGTTCAATCCAGTCGTCGGGCTCGACGATGGAGATCCATGCGCCTCGCGCCTCTTCCAGTCCGCGATTGCAGGTGGCTCCGTAGCCTTGGTTCTGCTTGTCGATGACGCGGATGCGCTCGTCGCGAGCGGCGTATGCCTGCATGATGGCGAGAGAGCCGTCCGTGCTGCCGTCGTTCAGGCAGATGACCTCCAGCTCGCGGTGCGTTTGCGCGAGAATGCTGTCGAGGCATTGCGCAAGGTACGGCTCCGCGTTGAAGACCGGGACGATTATAGAGACGAGCTGATTATCTACGTTGCGCATGAAGGGCCTTTCTTTTCCTATTCATCCACGAAATCAGCGCACGCGCCGGAATCGTCGAATATGTAGCGGGTGCCGTCGATTACCGCGGTGCCGGTCGCCATGGCTCCAGAGGAGGGGTCAAGATAGTACCATGACCCTCCGTTCTCGAGCCAGCCCGTTGCCATCATGCCTGATTCGGGATCCATCCAGTACCAAGCTCCTCCCGTGAGCAACCAGCCGGTTTGCATGGCTCCCGATCCGCTCAGGTAATACCAAGCGGTTCCTTGTTTCAGCCAGCGGCTCGACTGCATGGCGCCGGAGCCTTCGAAGTAGTACCACTTGCCGTCGGCCGCCTTCGCCCAGCCCGTGGCCATGGCGCCGGAGTCGGTGAGCCAGTACCACGTGCCCCCCTGCTTGATCCAGGAGTTTTGGGTGGCGGCTGCGCTGTTCGCGAACCAGTACCATGATCCGCCCAGCTTCTTCCACCCCTGATAGGCCTGTTTGAGCCCTTGGTAGTACAAGACGAGTCGGGGGTCGTGATTGAACGCGTGGTACGTGGCGGCGTCCTTCATGACGTTCAGATGCAGGCCATCTCTCGCGAACGTGGCCACGACGGCCCCGTATCCGTTCGCCGACGCTTCCGGCGCGGTGAAGTAGCGGACGCCGAGCCGGTCAAGGGTCTTGGTCGCGTATTCGGGAAGATTGCTGCTGTTGCCCGTCTGCACGGCGTACGTGGGGGAGAGTGCTGTCAGGTAGGACGGCGTGTTCGATCCGCTCAGGCCGTGATGAGCCAGCTTGAGCAGATCGACGTGGCCTATCATGCCCGAAAGCCGATCCTCGTCTCCATCGTAGTTGTTAATGTCTCCTGCGAGGAAGGCGGTGGAGCCGCCCGCCTTCACCTTGACGCCCCAGGAGAAGTAGTTCGCGTCGGGCACGGGGTTGAACTTGTAGTCGTCTCCGTAGTTGACGATCTCGATGTTCATGTCTCCTAGGGTGAAGAAGGGGCTTCCCGTGGTCGAGGGGTCGGGGGCGTGCTCGTGGATCAGGTTGGGATCGACCGACCGGGTGACCGCGATGCCCTCTTCTGGCAGTAATTCGGAGTTGTACGGATCGTCCTGGTCGGTGGGGTCCACGCCGAAGCGCTCCATCACGCCTTCGGCGTCCAGCACGTCGGCTTGCGGAGCGTCGCCGACAGCAGTCAAGTCGCTTTGAGCTTCGACGGGGTTCGGCGCGGGTTCCACGGGCGCGTTCGGATCCAGGTTCTGGATCAGGATGGCGCCCGTCTCTTTCGCCGCAGCGATAGCTCTGTCGTACACGTACTGGTTGTCCCAGAGGCGAGCTTCGTCCGATATGAATGAATCCTGATATTCAGCCAGGTACACGCGCTGGGGGCGGAACTCGCGGATGATCTCGTCGGCGGAGCCTATGTGGTCGCTGTGGGGATGCGTGCCGAGGTAGAACTCGAGGTTGCCCGAATTCACCCCGAGGTTTTTCAGGTATGCGACGACGGCATCCTCGACGCCGCTCCCTTTTACGATTCCGGGGCGGAGCGGGTAGCGTGGATCCGATCCGTCAGGGTAATCGCTGTCCTCGCCTGAATCCACGATGCCGAAGCGGCCGTTGCTCTCCAGGACGATGGCGTCCGTGCCGGCGAAGGGGAGGATATGGATGTGCGTGTCGGCGCTCGCCGCTTCGGTCTGGCTCTGATCAGCGTACGCAGTCGGTGGGCTTGCAAGCGCCGGAGCCGCGCAGGCGACTGCGAGAACGATTGCGAGCATGGTTCGGAAGGCGCAGGGGCGCGGCAAGCGCATGGGATTCACGGAAGCCTCCTTGACGATGGCGCGCTGGGCGTGCGGGTTCGTTGCTTTCGACGGGTCGCTTGGATATTCTCCTCATTATACGATTTGGTCCTGGTTCTTCGGTAATCAACGCTAAAATAGGGCTTTGCAATTGAGGAACTCGACGGGATTGGGCGGATGCGGCCGATTACCGGGCACATTTTGATGACGTGAAGAAATCCGAGGTAGGACTTGCCATGGAGCGCCTGACGATAGACGACATGAAGGAAATCCAGCTTGAGCTGATGGACGAGCTGGACAGGGTTTGTCGTGAGCAGGGCATAACGTATTTTTTGGCGTACGGCAGCCTTTTAGGTGCGGTTCGCCACGGCGGGTTCATTCCGTGGGACGACGACATGGACGTCGTGATGCTGCGCGCCGACTACGAGCGTCTGATTGCAGGGTTCGACGAATGGAAGTCGAGCGATCGCTTCTCCTTGGCGTGGTATCGGGACGGAAAGTCCATCTACTCCTTCGTCAAGCTGGTCGACACCACCACGCGCGTGCTGGAGAATTTCGTCGACAAGAAAACGTCCACGGGCGTGTGGGTCGATATATTTCCGCTCGAAGATTTGAAGCCCGGCGACCGACGTCCTTATCGAAAGAATGCCCTCTTATCGCTGGTGCGCGGCTTCATCGTCGCCGATCCGTCGGTGGGGTCGAGCGCCTTCGTGAAGCTCGTCAAGCGCATCGTGTGTCCGTTCGCGCGCAGGCTCGATGCGTTGAAGTACGCTCGCGCCATCGACGAGAACGCTCGCGATGCCAACCGGGGGGAAAGGTCGGACGTGGTGGCCGACATCGTCGGCACGGAGAACAAAATCGTCGAGTTTCCCAGAAGCCTGTTCGACCCCGTCGAGATGCCCTTCGAAGATCGGGTGTTCCTGGCTCCGGCGGGCTATGAACGATTCCTGGAGCTACAGTACGGAGATTGGCGGGCGATTCCGGGCGACGATGATCGGGAGATCCATACGTTCGAGGCGTATCGTCTATGAAGCCGACATCTTCCAAGATGCGAGACGTGCCGCCCCTGTCCACCAAGCAGAACATGCTGTGGAACTCTGCGGGGTCGATGACGTACTTGGCCTGCCAATGGCTGGTCACGGTTCTCGTTGTGAGGTTGTCCGCGGGCTACGACGATGCCGGCCTGCTCTCTTTGGCCATGTCGGTTGTTGGCATCTTCGGCACGTTTGCGAACTACAAGATGGGGACGTATCAGATTTCTGATATCAGGCGCGAGAACGACCTCGCCGAATACCTGGGCTTCCGTTGTTTGACGCTGGGCTTGGCTTTCGTTGCGTGCATGGTGTACGCCTATCTAACATGCGCCCCGTACGCGCTGGCCACCATCGCGCTTTTCTTCGTGTTCAAGGCCGTAGGCTTGCTGATTGACATCCTGCACGGTGCCGACCAGCAGCATCGCCGTATGGACTATATAGGAAAGTCGTTCATCGCCCAAGGCTTGAGCACGCTCGCCGCGTTCGTAGCGGTTTTTTGGTTCACGCGGAACCTGAACCTCGCTATCGTGGGGATGACCGCTTCGGCGCTCGGAGTCCTTGTGCTGTTCGACATACCGAAAGCTGGCCAGTTCGAGCGCGTCTGCTTGCGGCTATCTCGCAGCAAGGCGCTCTTCTTTCTCAAGGTGTCGTTTCCCGCCGTGCTGGCCTCTTTGGCCGCTAGCGCGATTTTCGCCATCCCGAAGCAGTATCTGGCCATGACCTCGGGGGATGCGGCTCTCGGCATCTACGCGTCGGTGGCCGCGCCTGCGCTCGTCATCCAGATGGGAGCGATGTATTTGTACGGCCCTCTCCTCGACGTCTTCCCGCGCCACTTCTTCGACGGGGATCTTTCGGGTTTCCTCAAGCTGCTGGGGAAAACGATCGGCGGTATCGTCTTGGTGGGGATCGCCTGTTCCATTGTCTTGGAGCTCGTCGGATCGTGGGCTTTGCAGCTTTTGTTCGGTTCCAGCATCGAGCCGTACGTCTATCTTCTGCAGCCCATCATCCTATCCACGATACTGACGGCTTTTCTCTGGTTTTTCGGGGATTTGTTGATCACGTTGCGCAACTTCAAAGCCAATTTCATCGGCAACATCGTCGCGCTTGTCTCGGTGCTGGCGGTCACGTTCCCGTTCGTGAACCTGTGGGATATGAACGGGGTGAGCTTTGCCGGAGCCGTTGCCTGCCTGGCGGGCGTGCTGACCCTTCTGGGATTCCTCATAGCCACGGTGCGGCGCGGGCCTGCTCGCGCGCACGGGGGCAATGGAGAAAGGACGGACGGATGATACGTGTTCTGCATGTCATTGGCGCTATGGATCGAGGGGGCGCCGAGACGATGATAATGAACCTGTACCGCGCCATCGATCGAACGAAGGTGCAGTTCGATTTCCTGGTTCACGAACAGCGCGTGTGCGACTACGACGAAGAGATCAAGGATTTGGGAGGCGAGGTGTTTCGCGGGCTGCCTCGCTTCAAGGTGGTGAACTATTCTACGTATCGCGACGAGTGCCGCGACTTCTTCTCTCGTCATTCCGAGCATCCCGTCGTGCATGGGCATATCGGAAGCTGTGCCCCGGTGTACCTCAGGGAGGCGAAGCGGCAGGGCCGGGTGACGATCGCGCATAGCCATTCCCAGAAGTTCCCTCTTTCCGTTACGGAGCTGGGATTCAGGGCGTTGGCGTATCCCGTCCGACGCGTGGCCGACAACTTCATCGCCTGCTCCATGGAGGCGGGGGTTGATCGGTTCGGAAAGGCCGTCGTCGAGGGCGAGCGGTTCCATCTGTTGAAAAACGCCATCGACGTCGATTCGTACGCCGGCGACCCTTCCGCTTGCGAGCGTGCCAAACGATCTCTTGGATTCGCCGGCGTTCCGTTGATTGGACATGTGGGCAGATTCGATCCGGTGAAGAACCACCTGTTCCTCGTCGAGACGTTCTCCGAAGTGAAAAGGCGCATTCCCGATGCCAAGCTGCTGCTGGTGGGTCGAGGTCCTTTCGAGGGCGGTGTTCGCCAAGCGGTCGAGGATGCCGGCCTTGAAGGCGATGTGGTGTTCTTCGGAGTCACCGATCGCGTGCCCGACGTGCTGAAGGCCCTCGATGCGTTCGTGTTCCCCTCGTTTTCGGAGGGCCTGCCTATGTCCGTGATGGAGGCTCAGGCCGCCGGCGTGCCGTGCGTGTTGTCCACGGGGGTTCCCGAGTTGGCGGTTGCGGTTCCTTTTGCGGTCGAGCGGCTGCCTTTGGAGGCCGGAGCGGGGGCGTGGGCTGATGCGGTTGAGCGCGCTCTGTCGAAGCGCTTCGACCGGGCGGAAGCTGCCGCGGCCGTGCGCCTGTCGGGTTTCGATATCCGCGACACGGCCGCATGGCTCGAATCGTACTATCTGGATCTGGCTGAAACCCAATAAAAAGCAAGGGAAGGTGCGAAAGCGGTGCAATACGAACAGGACGTGCTGAGGAAGCTGCAGCTTGCGGAATTGAGCATCCTCCGCGACATCGATTCGGTATGCCGATCGGAGGGCATACCGTACTTCCTGGAGTGCGGCACGCTTTTGGGCGCCGTTCGGCACGGAGGGTTCATTCCGTGGGACGACGATATCGATGTAGGGATGCTTCGACCTGATTACGAACGCTTCTTGAAGGTGGCTCCGAAAGCGCTTGGAGAAAGGTATGCGGTGTGCGAGCCTCGGGCGAATTCCCGTTGTGCTGGCATGTTCGCGAAAGTTTGGAAGCGTGGCACGAAGTTCTTCACGGCGGAAACCATGGAGGCGGGAATCGATCAGGGCATCTTCGTGGACGTGTTCCCCTACGACATCCTCCATGCCGACGAGAGCGTTGCTACTCGGCAGATTCGGCGATGTCGAGCATGGCAAAGCGCGTCTTACCTGCTGCACGCTCGGCATGTGACCGTGCCCCATTGCGGCATCCTTGGTGCGCTCGAAAGAGGTGCTTGCTCGGTTGCCCACGTGGGTGCAAAGGCGTTTTTGAACCACGAGCGTGTCGTGAGGTCGTTCGAGGCTTGGGCGCTTCGAGGTTCGGAGCGTCCCGGCAGTGATTACATGAGCATGGCGTACGTTACTGATTCGGCGTTTCCTGCGGACGAGCTTTCGCCTGGTCGTGAGATGCTGTTCGAAGGGTTCTCGTTTCCCGTTCCCGCTCGAGCGGAGTCTTATCTTGAGAGGGTATACGGCTCGAGTTGGAGGGAATTGCCCCCGATTGAGGCTCGTCGCAACCATGCTCCAATTGAGCTCGACTTCGGAAGCGATTAGGCGCTGCGGATCGGAAGCTCCCGATAAGCTTATGTTCAAAAAGTACACCTACTTTACAGTATTGAACAAATCTACTATGCTTCGTTTTGCTATTCGATAAAGTCGACGAGGAAGCGGAGCGTATGGTCGCGGCAATTTCACGAAGAAGGTTCTGCTGGATTGCCGCGGGCGCGCTAGCCGTCTTGGCGCTGCCCGGCTGCAGCTCGGCGAACGACGGCACCGTCGTCATCTACTCGTGTGCCGAAGGCGTGCGCAACGAGTCGCTGATCACGGCGATGCATGCGCGTTTCCCAGAGTACGACATCCGCCTGCACTACATTCCCACGGGCAACTGCGCCGCGAAGCTGAGGATGGAGGGTTCGCAATCGGAGGCCGACATCGTGCTTGACCTCGAAGGCGGTTACATCAAGCAGGTGTCGGAGTGGCTCGACCAGCTTCCCGCGCAGGATGCGAAGCGCTACTGCGCCGACCTGGTGGATCCCGACCATCGCTACTTCCCCTTCGCGCGTGAGAGCGCATGCATCGCCGTGAATGAGACGACGCTTTCCGCGCACGGCCTCGAGGCCCCGCAAAGCTACGAGGATCTGACCGATCCTCAGTACAAAGGGCTGGTTACGATGCCGAATCCAAAATCGTCGGGCACGGGCTATAACTTCGTCAAAAGTCTGGTGAACGCTTGGGGCGAGGACGAGGCGTTCGACTACTTCGACCGTCTGGCCGACAACGTGTACCAGTTCACCTCATCGGGATCGGGCCCGGTGAACGCGCTCGTTCAGGGCGAGGCCGCCATCGGCCTGGGCATGACGTTTCAGGCCGTGTCCGAGATCAACCAGGGCGTGCCGCTGAAGGTGCTGTTCTTCGAGGAGGGCGCGCCGTGGGCCGTATACGGCATGGGCATCGTCGAAGGCAAAGGCTCGCGCGCCGCCGTGCGCGAGGTGTTCGACTGGCTTTCCACCGAGGGCGTCAAGATCGACAACGAGACCTACGTGCCCGATCAGGTGCTCGCGGACTTCAAGGCCGAGATCCCGAACTACCCGACCGATATCGATTACGCCGACATGACGGGCATCACCGACCCCGACGAGAAGAAGAGGCTGCTGGGAAGATGGAAGTACTGATGACGAACGAATCGAAGGCGCCGGCCGCCGGCGGCGCGCCGAAGAAGCTGTCCGCGCGCGGCCTCGTGAAGCGCTTCGACGGTAAGGAAGTGCTGCACGCGCTGGACTTCGACGTGTTGGACGGCGAGTTCCTCTCCATCCTTGGCCCGTCGGGGTGCGGTAAGACCACCACGCTGCGCATCCTCATCGGCCTCTTGATGCCCGACGAGGGTACGCTCACGCTCGGCGGGCGCGACATCACCACGGCGCCTCCTGACGACCGCGGCATGGGCATCGTCTTCCAGAACTACGCGCTGTTCGAGAACATGACCGTGCGTGGAAACGTGGAGTATGCGCTGAAGTTCAAGCCCGAGCTGAAGGCGCGTCGTCGTGAGATCGCGCAGGGCGTGCTGGAGCAGCTGGGGCTTGCAGAGCACCTCGACAAGAGCGTGCGCCAGCTTTCGGGCGGCCAGCAGCAGCGCGTGTCCATCGCACGCACGCTGGCGCTGAACCCCGAGGTCATCCTGTTCGACGAGCCCATGAGCGCGCTCGACGTGGAGACGCGCCTGTCGCTGCGCCTCGAGCTCAAGCGCATCCAGCGCGAGTTCGGCACCACGATGGTGTACATCACCCACGACCAGGAGGAGGCGTTCGCGCTGTCCGACCGCGTGATGGTGATGGGCGAGGGCAGCATCCACCAGCTGGCCGCGCCCGACGAGATCATCGCCAACCCGGCCGACGACTACGTCGCCGACTTCGTGGTGAAGAACCTGCGGATCAAGATGGATTCGCTCGCCCGCTTCATGGATCGGTAGGCGGCCGTGAGACGGGCAGGGAAACTCAACCTCACGCGCATCGTGCTGGCGGCCTTCTTCCTGGTCGCGGCGGTGCTGCCGCTCATTGGCATGTTCTCGCGGCTTGCGAGCCCCGAGGCGCGCGCCGTGTTCGGCACCGAGCAGTTCGCCACGGCGTGCCTCAACTCCATCGGCGTCGCGTTGACCTCGACGGCCATCTCGCTCGCGTTCGCGCTGGCGATGTCGTGGGTGCTCTGCCGTACTAACGTGCGGGCGAAGGGCGTCATCGCCGTGGTCATGACGCTGCCCATGCTCATCCCGTCGCTCGCGCTCGGCATGGGCCTGGTGTTCCTGCTGGGCTCGAACGGCGTCATCACGAACGCGCTGGGGCTGGACTTCTCGCTGTACGGGTTCTGGGGCATCGTGATGGGTTCGGTGCTGTACTCGTTCCCGTCGGCCTTCCTGCTGCTGTACGATGTGCTGAAGTACGAGGACGCCTCGCCGTACGAGGCTGCCGACGTGCTGGGCGTGCCGAAGCGCAGCCAGTTCTTGCGCATCACGATGCCGTATCTGCGCAAGCCGCTCATCTCGGCGGTGTTCGCCACGTTCACGCTTGTGGTGACCGACTACGGCGTGCCCCTCATGGTGGGCGGCAAAACCACCACGCTTCCGGTGCTCATGTACCAGGAGGTCATCGGCCTGCTGAACTACGACACGGGCGTGGCTATCGGCTTCGTGCTGTTGATCCCGGCCATCGTGGCTTTTCTCATCGATGTGCTCAACGCGGACAAGGGGAAAAGCTCGTTCGTGTCGAAGCGCTTCTCCATCGCCCGAAGCGCCGTGCGCGACGTGCTGGGTTACGCGCTGGCCGCCATCGTGTCGGTCGCTATTATCTTGCCTCTGGGTTCGTTCGTGCTCGTGTCGTTCGTAAAGAAGTACCCCGTCGACATGGCCGTGACGTTCGACAACGTCGGCCGGGCGCTCAACATGAACGCGGGCGATTACTGGTTCAACTCCATCGTCATCGCCTGTCTCGTGGCGCTCGTCGGCACGACGTTGGCGTACTTCGCAGCGTATATAACCGCGCGCATGGGGGGCCGCTTCGCGAAGCTGCTGCATCTCGTGTGCATCACGACGCTGGCCATCCCGGGCCTCGTGCTGGGCCTGTCCTACGTGCTGTTCTTCAAGGGCTCCGTCCTGTACGGCACGTTGGCCATCCTCGTCCTGGTGAACCTCGTGCACTTCTTCGCCTCGCCGTACCTGATGGCGTACAACTCGCTGGGCAAGGCGAACGAGAACCTGGAGGCGGTCGGATCGACTATGGGCATCGGGCGCGCGAGCATCCTCAAAGACGTGCTGATCCCCCAGACGATGGATACGATCATCGAGATGGCGGGCTACTTCTTCGTGAACTGCATGGTCACCATCTCGGCGGTGGCGTTCCTCGCTACGACGCTCGACATGCCGCTTGCGCTGCTCATCACCGATCTGGACGCGCAGCGTCTGACGGAGTGCGCCGCGTTCGTGTCGCTGATCATCCTCCTTACGAACATTGCCTCGAAGCTCGTGCTCGCAGGCATCAAAAAAGCTATTCATCGCGCGGAAGCGCCCGAGGCCTTCGCGGCCTGACGCGTCCGTCGCTCGAACGAGAGGGATACTGCTGCCATGGAACGTTCTCTTGGTGTGAAGGATTTCAAGATACTGACCGCGCTCGAGGAGCGCGTCGACGAGGCGCTCACGCAGCGCGAGATCGCCACGGCGGCCGATTTGTCGGTTGGCACGGTGAACCGCGCGATGGCCGATCTGCACGAGCGAGGCTTCGTGCGCGAGGGCATGCTGTCGGCGGCCGGCTTGGAGGCGCTCGAGCCCTACCGTGTGAAGCGTGCGGTGCTGATCGCCGCCGGGTTCGGCTCCCGTCTGGTGCCCATCACGCTGAACACCCCGAAGCCGCTCATCCGAGTGCAGGGGCGGCGCATCATCGACTCGCTGCTCGACGCCGTGTACGCGGCGGGCATCGAGGAGGTGTACGTGGTGCGCGGCTATCTGGCCGAGCAGTTCGACCAGCTGTTGTACAAATATCCTGGCCTCAAGTTCATCGAGAACCCCTTCTACAACGAGGCGAACAATATCTCGTCGGCCGTGGCGGCGAAGGATCTGCTGCAGAACGCTTACGTGTTCGAGTCCGACCTGCTGCTGTACAACCCGAAGCTGATCACGAAGTACCAGTACTCGTCGAACTATCTCGGCGTGCCCGTGCAGGTGACTGACGACTGGTGCTTCCAAACGCGCCGCGGTGTGATCACGGGACTGTCGGTAGGCGGGACGGACTGCCATCATATGTTCGGCATCTCCTATTGGACCGAAGAGGACGGCAGGAAGCTGGCCGACGACGTGCCGGCGACGTTCGCCATGCCCGGCGGCAAGGAGCGCTATTGGGACGAGGTAGCGCTGCGATACTTCGCCCGCAACTACGAGGTGGTCGTGCGTGAGTGCACGTTCGACGACGTGATCGAGATCGACACGTACCGCGAGTTGCAAGAGCTTGACAAAGCGTACGTGTGACACGGAAGGTCCGATACCGTTCGCTCACGCGTTCAGCTGCTTCGGTGCGTCCGACATACGCCATCTGTCGAGAGGTCTTCGGGAGGGGCTCGTTTACTGATATACTCATCAGCGGTAATATTTGCGACAACGCATCGTAGTAGCAACTGACAGTTCGAAGTACGGAGGTGCTCCATGCACCAGGTTTCATCCCGATTGTCCAAGCTGGCCTTGTCGGTTATGCTGGCTTTCGCGCTCGTTCCCACGGCTTCCGTGGCCGCGATGGCCGATCCCCAGATCTCCGATCCGGCATCCGACCCGGTCATCCAGTCGCCTTCCATCGATCAGGGTGTGTCGGAAGAGGCTCCCGCTTCTACCGAATCGTGGCAAGGGGAGGGCTCGGAGCCCGCTGAGGCGGACGAAACCGCCCAACCCGATAGCGAGGCCGAAGCCTCGGCGGCGGCTCTCGGTCCCGACCGGCAACCGGTGGGCTTCGTGTACTTCGACGAAAGCTCCCCCAGCGCGGGCGGTTCCCAGCTCGTCGTGGTTGCGCTGGACGACGAGTCGATCGAGCTGACGTCCGCAGAACTGACGCTGACGGCTCCTTCGGGCGCGTCGGTCAAAGCGACCGCTTCCGAGTACGCGGGCAATGCGGCGCTCTTCTCCGTAGACGTTCCGGAGGCCGGGGAGTACCGTCTCGAACGGATGGAGGGCGCGTCTGCCGCCGACAGCCGCACGCTGCTGGTGGATCTGTCCTCCTGTGAGGGCGAGCCCTACGCGTTCATGGTGGCCGAGCCGCAAGCCGAAGCGTTTTCCCTGTCCGATGAGTCGACCGGCGGCGTGTCCGTGTACGCACTGACCGACGACGGCCAGCTTGAGGAGGCATCGTCCTTCGAGGAGGCTGCGCAGCTGTCCGCCGAAGCGGCTTCTGCCGTCGCAGGTCGTTCGGCCGCCTCGGGCGCGCGCAGCCCCTCCGGCAAGTTCGTGGTTGCCTTGGATCCCGGCCACGGAGGTAGCGAGCCCGGGGCTTCGGCCAACGGTTTGGTTGAGAGGGAGCTCACATGGAAGATCGCGTTGTACTGCAAGGAGGCGCTGGAGTCCTATGCGAACGTCGAAGTGGTGCTGACGCGTGGAAGCGACGAGAAGGTGAGCCTTGTTGAGCGCGTGAACCGCGCGGTTGACGCAGGAGCCAACGTGTTCGTCAGCTTGCATCTTAACTCCGGACCTGCTTCGGGCAACGGTGCCGAAGTGTGGTATCCGAACGACAGCTCGTATCGTCACGAGCTTCACGAGGAGGGCGCACAGCTCTCCAGCAAGATCCTGGAGAAGCTGACTGCACTCGGCTTGACCGACCGCGGCATAAAAGTGCGCGATTCGGAGCGCGTGGATGGCGAAGGCCCGTTCTACTATCCCGATGGCAGCATCCAGGACTACTACACGGTCATCGAGGCAAGTCGCGAAGCCGGCATCGTGGGCATCATCGTCGAGCACGCATTCCTGTCTAATAAGAGTGACAGCGACAAGCTGAAAAGCGAAGCGTTCCTGAAGGAGCTGGGCTACGCTGATGCCGAGGGCATAGCCGAGACGTACAAGCTCTCTTCTGGGTGGGAAATCGACAACGGCCGCTGGAAGCTGAAGCTGGCCGACGGTACGTATGCTACGAGCAGCTGGCAGCAGGTCAAGGGTAAGAAGTACTGGTTCGGGGCGGATTCGTACGCCGTCACCGGATGGCAGACCATTGATGAAAAGCGCTACTATTTCGACAGCTCGTGTGCCTTGCGGACAGACGGGTGGTTGAAAGACGACGGATCCTGGTATTGGCTTTCGTCTTCCGGCGTCATGCAGACGGGGTGGTTGAAGCTGGGTGGAACGTGGTACTGGCTCGATCCGCAGACTGGCAAGATGGCAACGGGCTGGACGACGGCTTCGGACGGACATCGCTACTACTTCGACGGATCGGGGGCCATGCAGACGGGTTGGGCGAAGGTAGGCGGAACCTGGTACTACCTCTCCGGCTCCGGGGCGATGCAGACGGGCTGGCTGAGCAAGGGCGGCTCCTGGTACTGGCTGGACCCAGACTCCGGCGCGATGGCCACCGGCTGGGCGAAGGCGACCGACGGCAAGTGGTACTACTTCGAAGGTTCCGGGGCCATGCGCTCCGGCGGCTGGATGAAGCTGGGCGGAACCTGGTACTACCTGTCCGGCTCCGGCGCCATGCACACCGGCTGGCTTGATCTGGGCGGCAAACGCTACTATTTGAGCGAGTCGGGAGCGATGGTCACGGGAAAGGCCACTATAGAAGGCGAGACCTACCGCTTCGATTCGTCGGGTGCGCTGCTGCCGTCCGACTCCATCATGGGCCCTTCGCTTGCGACGGTGGAGCAGATGGTGACGCTCTTCAACGCGCAGGGCGTTCCTTATCCTGTTGATAAGTACGCGTCGCGAGGGGCTGCCACCATCAAGGACTTTTGCCGGGTGCTGCTGGATCAGGCTCGATCCGAGGATGTCCGTGCCGAGGTTCTGTTCGCTCAGGCCATGGTGGAGACCGGATGGCTGCAGTTCGGCGGAGACGTGGACAAGAACGGCAAAGTGCAGTGCAATTTCGGAGGACTGGGCGCAACGGGCAACGGAGTCCCCGGCGACGAGTACCCCGACGTAAAGACGGGGCTTCTGGCACAGGCTCAGCATTTGAAGGGCTATGCCACCACTGCGGATCTTAGCCAACCTTGCGTCGATAAGCGGTTCCATCATCTCGCCGGCAAGCGCGGCTCGGCACCCACGGTCGACAAGCTTTCCGGTACTTGGGCGACTAGCAAAATATACGGTGCGACGATCATGAACGTCGTGGACAAGCTTTTGGGCTTCTGATTCAGAGCCGGTCAAACGGATATCGCAGTATCAAGGCGCGCTCTCCGAGAACGGGGAGCGCGTTTTCTATGTGTTCATATTTTGTAGTAGAAAATTGTAAATGAACATACCGTTCAGATTCTTTAAAATGCAATAAAAAATGAACTTCGACGCACGATCGAGATCGTCTGAATCTGCCATGAAAGGATGCTCCGTTTTGATCACGAAGAACGAATTCGCGGTGCTCGCTGCGCTCGAACGCGAACCGGGGACGAGCCAGCGGGCGATCGCCGCTCGTAAGGCCATGTCGTTGGGTTCGGTGAACGCGGCCTACAAAGCGCTGGTCGACAAAGGGCTTGTCGTCGACGGCGCACTGTCCGACGCCGGGTTCGAGGCGCTCGCTCCTTTTAAGGTGGACAACGCTATCATCTTGGCAGCTGGCCTGTCGTCGCGGTTCGCCCCTATTTCCTACGAGAAGCCCAAAGGTCTGCTGCATGTTCGTGGAGAGATTCTGATCGAGCGTCAGATCCGCCAGCTTCAGGAGTCCGGCATCGACGACATCACTGTGGTGGCAGGGTACAAGAAGGAGTACTTCTTCTACCTTGAAGAAAAGCACGGCGTGTCCATCGTCGTGAACGAGGAATACGCCACGCGGAACAACCATTCCTCTCTCATGGCGGTGCGCGAGCGTCTGGGCAACACGTTCATATGCTCTTCCGACAACTACTTCGTCGAGAACCCCTTCGAGCCGTACGTGTGGAAGGCCTATTACGCTGCCCAATACCAAGAGGGCCCTACGAACGAATGGTGCATGCGTTTGGGTTCGGGCAACCGCATCGTTTCGGTCGATATCGGCGGCAGCGACTCTCTTATCATGCTCGGCCATGTCTACTTCGATAAAAACTTTTCCCGTGCCTTTTCCCGAATACTCGAGGAGGAGTACGATCTGCCGACGACGGCCGATAAGCTGTGGGAAGAGCTGTACGTCGACCATATCGCGGAGTTGGACATGGTTGCGCGCGAGTACCCCGTCGGAACGGTATTCGAGTTCGACACACTCGACGAGCTGCGCGAATTCGATCCGCGTTTCCTGGAAAACGTCGATTCCGAGGCGTTCGACAATATCGTTGCAGCGCTCGGGTGCGACAAAGACGATATTCGCGACGTGTATCCGCTGAAGCAGGGCCTCACCAATCTATCGTGCCATATCCGTGTGGGCGACTCCGAATACGTGTATCGCCATCCCGGCATCGGGACGGAGGGCATCATCGATCGCCGAGCCGAGGTGGTGGCTCAAGGCGTGGCGCGCGATCTGGGGCTTGATCGTACGTTCATCACCGAGGATCCCGAAAAAGGCTGGAAGCTGTCGCGCTTTATCCCCGATTGCCGCCAGCTCGATCCGCATGACCCTGAGCAGGTCAAGCGTGCAATGGAAATGGCTCGTCGCCTGCACGAATCCGGTGCGAAGGTGGAGCGCTCGTTCGATTTCTTCACCGAGGGCAAGCGTTACGAGCGTCTGCTGGAGCGCAAGTCCGGCCGCATTGAAGTGCCGGGTTATGCTGAGATGGCTGCACGGGCCGAGGAACTCAAGCGCTTCGTGGATGCAGACGATGCGCGCATCTGCCTGACCCATAACGACTTCTTCATGCTGAACTTCCTTATCGACGACCAGGACGACATGTCGCTCATCGATTGGGAGTATTCCGGCATGTCCGACTACGCAAGCGATTTCGGCACGTTCGCGGTGTGCTGCCAGCTGAGCGAAGAGGAGGCGTCGCGTGCCCTTGCGTATTATTTCAGGCGCGAGCCGTCTGCGGCGGAGCGCCGTCACAACTTCGCCTTCGTGGCGCTTGCGGGATGGTGCTGGTACGCGTGGTCGCTGCTCAAAGAGGCAGAAGGGGACATGGTTGGCGAGTGGCTGTACGTCTATTACCGTTATGCGAAGGATTATCTGGACAAGGTGCTGGACTGGTACCGTCAGGGAAGCGACTAAGGGGAGCGCCATGAAGGGTTTTGGAAGAATGAAGTTCGGTCTGACGAGCGGCTTGCTCTGGGGTCTTGACACGGTCGTCCTCGGAATCGGATTGTCGATGAGCCCTTTCATCGGCACTGCCGAGGCGATTGCGTTTGCAGCTATCGCGAGCGCCGCTTTGCATGACATCTTCTGCGCGATCTGGCTGTTGATCTACATGGGCGTGCGGGGTCGTCTGGGCGACACGTTAGCGGCGCTTAAAACGCGCAGCGGCAAGGCGGTCATTCTGGGGGCGCTTTTGGGCGGGCCTATCGGCATGACCGGCTACGTGATAGCCATCAACAATATCGGTGCCGGCTATACTGCCATCATCTCGTCGTTCTATCCTGCAGTTGGCGCCTTCCTCGCCTTCGTGTTCCTGAAGGAACGCATGGCGCCTAAGCAGTTCATCGCATTGCTGGCGGCCCTTGCCGGTATCATCGTCATGGGCTATGTGTCTTCCGGCGAATCGGAGCTGGGCAATCCGATCCTCGGTTTGTTCGGTGCGCTGTTGTGCGTTTTGGGATGGGGATCCGAAGCCGTCATCTGCGCTTGGGGTATGCGCGACGATGCCGTCGACAACGAGACGGCGCTTCAGATCCGCGAGACCACGTCGGCGCTCGTGTACGCGATCGCCGTATTGCCGCTATTCGGTGCCTGGGGTTTCACGGCCGCAGTTGTTCCCAGTCTCGCGACGGGCGTGGTAGGGCTGGCTGCTTTGGCTGGAACCGTGTCGTACCTGTTCTACTACAAGAGCATCTCGTCGCCTATCGGGGCGGCGAAGTCCATGGCTCTCAATATCAGCTATTCGGCCTGGGCCGTCCTGTTCGCGCTCGTGTTGCAGGGAACGATGCCGACGCCGATATCGATCGTCTGCTGCGTGGTCATCTTGGCGGGCACTGTATTGGCCGCAAGCGACTGGAACGAGCTGTTCGGCCGTGAGAAGGCGAAAGCGTAGGCGCCTCTGCCTCGATGCCTGCTAGCGCATCGAGGTCGAAAGTCCCCACTCTTCCAGGTTCTTCAGCGCTTCCAGCACGGCAACGTGGCTCTCGCGCAGGTCGGGCATGAGGGTGCGTGCGCTGTCGATATCGTTGGCGCGCAGTGCATCGGTGACTCGCGCGGCCAGGTCGTAAAGGCGCACGAACGACAAGTTGCCGGCGACGCCTTTGAGCGAATGGGGCTTCGCGCTCGGCTGCGGCTGCGTCGCCGCTGGCCATCGCGGCTTCGAGCGCATCGACATGCGGGTCGTCCAGGTACTTCACGGCGATGCGGGCGAACAGGGACTCGTTGCCGCAGAATCGCTCCATCGCTTCGGCGTAATCGATGCCGTACCGTGCAAGCATTGCCGTCTGATCGTTCGTCATGGTCTCACTCTCCTGCGTGCTTTTTGTCGAACGCCCCCATTGCGTGGCGCACGACCATGATAGAGGGTGAGGGGCGTGCGCGTCGGGTCGGCAGGGGTCACGTTAGCCGAACGTTACTTCTCTGACCCGTCCTCTACGAAGACGCCCTCTTGGTTGAATACGGCCGAGAACGTCTTGAAGAACACCTTAACGTCGAGCGGGAAGGACACGTTGCGCACGTAGTGCACGTCGAGCGCCAGACGGTCGTGCCAGGGCAGCGAGTTGCGTCCGTACACGGCGGCGTACCCGGTGATGCCGGGCTTCACGGTGAGTTTGAGGCCTTCCTCTCCCTCATAAAGCTCCGTTTCGCGGCGCAAGTCGGGGCGGGGCCCCACGACGCTCATGTCGCCTTTCAGTACGTTGAGGAACTGCGGCATCTCGTCGAGCGACGTCTTGCGCATGAAGGCACCAACCCGCGTCATGCGCGGGTCGTCGGCGCCGTTGTAGGTGGAGCCGTCCTCCATGATGAGGTCGGGCGCGTTCACCCGCATCGAGCGCAGCTTGTACATCTTGAAATCGCGCCCGTCTTTTCCGACCCGCGGCGCGTTGTAGAAGACGGGGCCCTTGTCCTCGAAGTGGATGAACGGTGCCAGCACCGCGATGATCAGCAGCACGAAGGGCAGCGCCACCAGCCCTACGACGATGTCGCACACGCGTTTTCCGAAACTCACGTACATCAGCGGACGCCTTCCGCCTCGAGTCCGTCCAGGGCGCGCTTGAACGATCCCGCCACGTAGTCCACGTCCTCGTCGGAGAGCAACGTGTGCAGCGGCAGCGTCACCTCGTTCTCGAACTGCGCAAGCGCGTTCGGGAAGTCGGCGATGGCGAAGCCGAGGTCGCGGTACGCGGTGAGAAGGGGCAGCGGCTTGTAGTGCACGTTCGTCGCCACGCCGTCGTCGGCCATCCGCTCGATGAGCGCGTTGCGGAACGCCGACGATTTGCCCGTGAGGCGCACGAGCATGAGATGCCCGCTCGACTCGAAGTCTTCGCCGTAATGCCTCAGCAGCTCGACATCGCATTCGCCCAGGTTGCGCTCGTAGCGCTCGACGATGGCGCGCCGACGGGCGAGCGAGGCGGGGTAGCGGCGCAGCTGCGCGAGGCCGAGGGCCGCCTGGATGTCGGTCATGTTGCACTTCCACCCGGGGAAGGCGATGTCGTACTCCCAGGCGCCCGCGCGGTTCTTCGCCAGCGCGTCCTTCGTCTGGCCGTGCAGCGACTGCAACATGAACCGGCGGTACAGCTCGTCGGAATCGAACGCGCCCGCGCGCCATGCAAGCGCGCCTCCTTCGGCCGTCGTCAGGTTCTTCACGGCGTGAAACGAGAAGGCGGTGAAGTCGGCCACCGACCCGGAGGGACGTCCCTGACATGTCGCGCCGAACGAGTGGGCGGCGTCGGCTAAGACGATGACGCGATCGAACGCGCTCTGCAGCTCCGTCGCGGGCTTCCAGCGGTCGCTCGCCGAATCGAGTGCGGCGAACAGACGGTCGTAGTCGACCATGCGTCCTGCAATGTCCACGGGGATGACGGCGCGCGTGCGCTCGGTGACGAGATCGGGCAGGGCGTCGTAATCCATCTCGTAGGAGCCGGGCGCCACGTCGCAGAGCACCGGAGTCGCACCCACATGGCAGATGACCGAGCAAGAGGCCGTGTACGTGTAGGCGCTCGTGATCACCTCGTCGCCCGGGCCGATGCCGAAAGCGCGCAGGGCGCATTCGAGCGCTGCGGTGGCCGACGCGAACGTGGCCGAGCGCTCGGCCTGTGCGAAGAGGGCGATCTCGCGCTCGAACTCCTTCGTCTTCGGGCCGGTGGTTATCCAGCCGCTTCTCAGCGCGTCGGCCACCTCGTCGAGCTCCGCCTGCGTGATGTCGGGCGGTGAGAACGAAATGCGTTTCTGCTCAGTCACGATTGCTCCTTGGTACCCTGTAAACGGCGTGCGACCTGCGTGATCGCACGCAATCGGCGTATGCAAGCTCCCTATTTTGACGCGCTCCGCCCGCTTTGGCGAGTCGTTCGACAGAAATCACAGCAACGTGCGCAGCAAATCCACGATCTCGCGGTACGCGCGGGGTTGGTCGAACTCCTTTTCGGCGACGGCACGCGCCTTCGAGCCCATGATCTTGCGCAGCGACGCGTGACCTGCGAGCTTCGCGATGGCGTCGGCCAGCGCCTGCGCGTCTTCCGCTTCGACGTTCACTCCGAAGCCGTCGGCGGTCACCTTCGCGCGGAACTCGGGGCTCGAGCCTGTGTTGATCATGGGATTCCCGCTGGCCAGGTAGTCGCCGATTTTCGTGACGATGCTCTGCGCCGCCGATTTGACGAGCGAGTTCACCGTGATGTCCGATGCGCGCAAGTACGCCGCCATCAGCTCGTAGGCCGTGTAGCCCAGAAAATCCACGGGGGCGTTCAGCTGCACGGCCAGCGCTTCGAGCTTCTCGCGATCGGGACCATCGCCCAGCACCTTCACGCGCACGGGGGGTAGCGCAGGCGGCAGTTCGTCGTCCTTCGATGCGGCGCGCACGAGGCGCCCGCGCTCGAGCAGCGCGGCGGCTTCGACGAGGGTCGCCACGTCATAGCTGGCGCCGAGCGTTCCGGCGTAGACGACCCACAGCTCGCCTTCCGGTTTGCGTACTGCGGGCGCGTTGATGCGGGCGCCCTCGTCGAACGCCGCCAAGTCGTTGCCCACGTACACGGTTGCCTTCGGGTAGGGCCTCGCGCGATCCTTCGCCGGACGCGCTGCGTATTCGTCAGAGGTTCCGACGGCAGCTGACAGCAGCTGATAGACGCGCTTAGCATCGCGCGAGAAGGGGTAGAAGGCCACGTCGCTGACCACGGGCACGTCCACCACCATGCGCATGGCCTCGGGCCATAGGTCGTTGATGTCGGCGACGAAGGGGATGCCCTGCTTGTCGGCCTCTTCGGCGCATACGCGCGCGACGTCGTTCGGAGGAATCTCCGCGTAGACGAGGTCGTAGGTACCCGCCGTGCGCTCGAAATGCTCGCGCAAATTCTTCGCCGCCACGCGATGACTGCGAATGCGCGTGAGATCGAGGTTCTTCGTGTAGCCGGGCTCGTCGATGAACACTACGTTGTAGGGAAGGTTTCGGTAGCATGCTTTCGACGTGTCGCGATGCGCCTTGTCCCAATGCTGGAACGATGACGTGATGAGGTCGACTTCGAAGCCCTCGCGCGCGAGCAGCTCCGACAGGAAGCGAAAGCGCGTGTAGCCGCGCGTCTCGTCGCCCAGCTTCACTCCCATCGTGACGACGGCGAGGCGCTTGGGCTTGCGGGTTTGGTATCGATTGATTTCCATAGCAAGCCAGTATACCAACTTATAGAGCCTTCATGCCCGACGGCCCGCGCGAAAACAGGCGCGAGCCGTCGGGACCGCGACAGCTTCCTTCCGTTGCTACTCTTCCTCGTCCTTCTTCGCCACGAGGACGGGGATCTCGGCGGAGCGCAGGACGCCGTAGCTGACGCTGCCCAGCATGCCGCGCAGCACGCCGAGGCCGCGCGAGCCCATGACGATGAGGTCGCAGCCGTGCTCCTTCGCGAAGTCGTTGATGCCGTCGACGGGCGACGGCGCGTTGACGGCGGCGATGTCCACGTCGTTGGGCATGCCGTCGAGCAGCCCTCCGATGGCATGCTTCATGTCGTCCTTCTCGCGGTCGAGCGCCGCCTCGACGAGCTTCTTGTACAGGTCGGGCTGGATGACCAGCGGCGGCGCGCTCTCGTACGGGTTCGCGTCGAGACCTAGCGCAGGCGGGATGTCGGAGACGAACACGACCCCGATGACGTGCAGCTTGATGGCGGGATCCTCCTCCGCCAGGCCCTTGGCCAGGGTCAATGCATGCAATGCGTGGTCGGATTTGTCGAACGGCACGAGGATGTTGGTGAACTTCATGGTATACCTCCTGATCGTCGCTGATCGGATGGATAAAGTATAGCACGCGGCGCGCAGCGCGGCGAAGCGGCAAGGTTCTGGCGACGGACCGTCACCATCGTCCCTCTCGCGAAACGCAACCGAAACACCGGCGAGTATAATGGTGGTTCGAGAGAGAAAGGATCGTCCGATGACCGTGACCCCCGAGCAAGACTTCGTCCTGAAAACCATCAAGAGCCGCGACGTCCATTTCGTGCGCTTCTGGTTCACCGACGTGCTGGGGCGCATGAAGTCGTTCGCGGTCATCCCGAGCGAGCTGGAGGACGCCTTCGCCGACGGCATGGGCTTCGACGGCAGCTGCATCGAGGGCTTCTGCCGCACGCAGGAGTCCGACATGCTGGCGTTCCCCGATGCCTCCACGTTCCAGGTGCTGCCCTGGCGGCCGGAGTCCAACGCGGTGGCGCGCATGTTCTGCGGCCTGCGCACGCCCGACGGCACGCCGTTCGAGGGCGACCCGCGTCAGGTGCTGGCCCGCACGGTGGAGAAGGCGCAGGAGATGGGGTATGCGTTCAACGTCGGCCCCGAGCTGGAGTTCTACTACTTCAAGGACGCCGAGGGCACCGAGGTGCTCGACCGCGGCGGCTACTTCGATCTGACCAGCCTCGACTACGCTTCCGACCTGCGGCGCGACACCGTGCTCACGCTGGAGAAGATGGGCATCCCCGTGGAATACTCACATCATGAGAACGGCCCGTCGCAGCACGAGATTGACCTGCGCTTCACCGACGCGCTGTCCATGGCCGACGCGGTGATGACGTACAAGCTGGTCGTCAAGGAGATCGCCATGAAGCACGGCGTGTACGCGTCGTTCATGCCCAAACCCATGGCGGGCGAGCCGGGCAGCGGCATGCACGTGCACCAGAGCCTTTACGACCTCGACGGCAACAACGCCTTCTACGATCCGGACGATCCCCAGGGCTACCGTCTGTCGAAAGTGGCCAAACGCTACCTGGCGGGCCTGCTCAAGTACGCGCCCGAGTTCTGCGCCATCACGAACCAGCACGTGAACTCGTACAAGCGCCTCATCGCCGGCGGCGAGGCGCCTATCTACCTGTCGTGGGCTCGCTCGAACCGCTCCACGCTCGTGCGCGTGCCGGGCTACCGACCTGCGAGCGAGGGCGCGTGCCGCCTCGAGCTGCGCAGCCCCGACCCCAGCGCGAACCCCTACCTTGCCTTCGCCGTCATGCTGGCGGCGGGCCTCGCGGGCATCGAAGAGGAGCTGGAGCTGCAGGAGCCCAACGAGGACCAGGATCTGTTCATGCTGTCGCGCCAGGATCTGCGCCAACAGGGCATCGCCACGCTTCCCGAGAGCCTGGGCGAGGCGGTGGAGCTGTTCGCGGAATCCGAGCTGATGCGCGCCACGCTGGGCGACCACATCCATTCGTACCTTGTGGCCGCGAAGCGCGCCGAGTGGAACGACTACCAGGGGTACGTGTCGCAGTGGGAGCGCGACCGCTATCTCGCGGTGCTGTGACGTGCGAAAGGAGGGGGCATGCAGCGCAAGCAGGTGATATTCGTCGCCGACAGCCTCGACAACGCGCATAAGTTCCAGCAGGTGCTGTCGAGCCTGGACGTGGACGTGGCAGCGGGATCCTCCGCCCAGTTCAAGAAGCTGCTCGGGCGCCATCCCGCATGCGATCTCGTCGTATACGAGGCGCGTGGCGGCGCCTCGGAGGACGTGGCCGGCATCGAGGCGCTGCTGCTCGAGGACGGAACGGCATCGCTCCTGGTCATCGTGGGGGAGGGCCAGCTCGCGCGCTTTCGTCTGCCTGTGCAGGTGAAGAGCGACTTCGTGATGCGAAACGCCTCGCCCGAGGAGTGCGCGGCGCGCATCCGCCAGCTGCTGTGGCCCGGCAACGAGGCCGCTGTGTCCGACTGCCTCGTCGTGGAGAACATGACGGTGAACCTGGCAACCTACCAGGTCACCGTGGCCGGCGAGCCGCTCGACCTCACCTACCTCGAGTACGCGCTGCTGGCCTTCCTCGTCACGCACCCCTCGCGCACGTACTCGCGAGACGCGCTGCTGCGCCGCGTGTGGGGCTTCGACTACTACGGCGGCTCGCGAACGGTGGACGTCCACGTCCGCCGCATCCGCGCGAAGCTGGGCCCCGAACTGGCCCAGCACCTGGAAACCGTCCGCGGCGTCGGCTACCTCTGGAGCGCATAGGTCGAGCAGTCCGCCACCCGCCCAAACCTCCCAACAAGAACCTCCTCCACCAAGGTAGCATGAGAGCGTTGCCGCCTCGCAGGTCGTCCCCGCCAGGCGCAGCCGCCGCGCGTACGATGCTTTCGAGGAGATGCCGGCAGCTCAGGGGCTTCGCGCGGTGCCCACCAAGCGAGTTTCCCCTTCGGGGACTTGCTCCGCTCCGCTTCGCGGCGCCGCACCCATCGAGCCAAACAGCCCAGTGGGCTGTTTGCGCGAGCAGGACTGTCGAGCGACTGGGCATTGTGCGAAGCCCCGGAGCGGACAACGTCACATGCGCTATACTAATCCCCCGAAAACACCACCCGACGGAGGACAGCCCATGCCGAAGAAGATCGCCGTCATCGACGGCAACTCGCTTATGCACCGCGCCTACCATGCCGTGCCCCAAACCATGAACGCCCCCGACGGGCGCCCCACCAACGCCGTGTTCGGCTTCATCGCCATGCTCCTCAAGTTCATCGACATCGCAAGCCCCGACGCGCTCATCTGCGCGTTCGATGCGGGCCGCCCCGCGTTTCGCATGGAAGCGCTCGAGCAGTACAAGTCCCAGCGCCCTCCCATGGACGACGACCTCAAGGTGCAGTTCCCCATCATCGAGGAGCTGTTGGAGGCCATGAACGTGCCCGTGGTGCGCATCAAGGGCTGGGAGGGCGACGACGTGCTGGGCACCATCGCCGCGCGCGACGAGGAGCTGGGCTACGAGACGCTGCTGGTGACGGGCGACAAGGACGCCTACCAGCTGGCCACCGACATGACGCGCATCGTCACCACGAAGAAGGGCATCACCGACGTGGCCATCTACGGCCCGGCCGAGGTGCTCGAGCGTTACGGCGTGCGCCCCGACCAGTTCATCGACTTCCTCGGCCTCAAGGGCGACTCGTCCGACAACATCCCCGGCGTGCCCGGCATCGGCGACAAGACCGCGGCGAAGCTGCTGCAGACCTACGGCAGCCTGGAGGGCATCTACGAGCATGTGGACGACCTCAAGGGCAAGCAGAAAGAGAAGATCGTCGACAACAAGGACATGGCATTCTTGAGCCGCGACGTGGCCACCATCGTGCGCGACCTCGACTTCCCGCTCGACCTCGAAGCATGCTCGTTCCCCTCGTTCGATTCGGAAAAGGTGACCGAAGCATTCAAGGGCGTGCAGTTCAACGCGCACCTCGGCCGCGTGCTCAAGCTCGTGGGCAAGGAGCTGGAGAAGAAAGCGGCTCCGCTTGCGGTGGAGCCGGTGGTCTCGGGGTCAGAGGCGCACGCGCTCGTGGACGCGGCCGTCGCGCGCGGCGAGACGGTGGGCGTGGCGTTCATCGAGCCCGAGCAGGTGTCGCTGTTCAACGCGGGGCTCCATTGCGCGGTGAACACGAGCGAGGGCACGGCGCTGTTCGAGGACGACGAGGGCCGCGAGGCGTTCGCGCGCATCGTGCGCGCCGGCTCGTTCGCCGCCCTCGATGTCAAGCGCGAGGTGCATCGCGTCTATCCCGCCGACACGGCCGAGATCGCGCTTGTGGAGGATGCCGAGCTCATGGGCATGCGCGCGTTCGACCTGGGACTGGCGGGCTACGTGCTGAACTCGTCGGTGTCCGAGTACTCCTACGACGCGCTGCTCGACGCCTACTGCGGCGGCGTGCTGCCCGAGGCCAAGGACGAGGCCGGCAGTGCGGCCGCGCAAGCCGCGGCGGCCCGCATGCTGGTGAAGCCGCTCACCGACGCGCTCGGGCGCGACGAGAGCAAGCGCGCCTACTTCGACATCGATCTGCCGCTCGTGGCGGTGCTCGCCATCGTCGAGCGAACGGGCGCCGCGGTGGATTGCGACCGCCTGGCCGAGCTGGGGGCGACGACGCAGGCCGAGCTCGACGAGCTGCGCGCCCGCATCGTGGAGATGGCGGGGGAGGAGTTCAACCTCGACAGCCCCAAGCAGCTCGGGCACATCCTGTTCGAGGTGCTGGGCCTGCGCACGCTCAAGAAGAACCAGCGCGGCTACTCCACCGACGCCGCCGTGCTCAAAGAGCTGTCGAACGACCACGAGATGCCGGCGCTCGTCCTGCGCTACCGCGAGCTGGCGAAGATCAAATCCACCTACATCGACGCCCTGCCGCGCATGCGCGCCGACGACGGGCGCGTGCACACGTGCTTCAACGAGACGGTGACCACGACGGGCCGTCTGTCGTCGTCGGAGCCGAACCTGCAGAACATCCCCGTGCGCACCGAGTTCGGCCGTCAGATCCGCGAGTGCTTCGTGCCGCTGGAGAAGGGCCACAAGTTCCTGTCGGCCGACTATTCGCAGATCGAGCTGCGCCTGCTCGCGCACCTGTCGAACGACGAGCACCTCGTGGCCGCATTCTGCTCCGGCGCCGATTTCCACGCCGCCACGGCCAGCCGCGTGTTCGGCCTGCCCGTGGAGGACGTTAGCCCTGAGCTGCGCAGCCGCGCGAAGGCCGTGAACTTCGGCATCGTGTACGGCCAGCAGGCGTTCGGCCTGTCACAGAGCCTGGGCATCCCGTTCGGCGAGGCCAAGGAGATGATCGAGCGCTACTTCGAGGCCTACCCCGGCGTGCGCGCCTACCTCGACCGCACCATCGCCGAAGCGAAGGAGAAGGGCTATGCCGAGACGATGTTCGGCCGCAAGCGCCATATCCCCGAGCTCAAGGCCGCGAACGCCACGCAGCGCGGCTTCGGCGAGCGCACGGCCATGAACCACCCCATGCAGGGCAGCGCGGCCGACATCATCAAGCTGGCCATGACCGAGGTGCAGCGCCGCATCATGGAGCGCGGCTTCGAAGCGAAGCTGCTGTTGCAGGTGCACGACGAGCTGGACTTCAGCGTGCCGGAAGGCGAGATCGAGGAGCTGTCGGCCATCGTGAAAGACGTGATGGAGCACATCGTGGATCTGCGCGTGCCTCTCGACGTCGACGTCTCCTATGCCGATAACTGGGCGGAAGCGCACTGAGGTTACGTCGACTCGGCGGCCGACGCTCAGAAGCCGCATCATTGCTCGCTGATTTTGCTGGACTTGTGATGTGTAAAAAAATCACACCACGCCGCCGCGTGTGGCTAGAGTATCTGCTATCATATAAACGTTGTGCTCTGTGGAGGCACAGCGTAGGAAGAGTGCGATGATACGCGTGGATCGTGCATAAGATCACATTGACTTGCTACGGTCACGCTGGTAAGCTATCGCCTTGCGTTTATTCATATCAAGGAGACACTCATGTACGCAATTGTAAAAACGGGCGGCAAGCAGTACAAGGTCGCACCCGGCGACAAGCTGAACATCGAGAAGCTTGACGCCGCCGTGGGCGACAAGGTCGAGCTGGAAGCCATCTGCGTCGTCGACGGCGCCAAGGTGGAAGCCGACCCCGCGAAAGCGGCCGCAACGAAGGTCACCGCCATCATCCTCGAGCAGTTCAAGGGTGAGAAGCAGCTGGTCTTCAAGTTCAAGAAGCGCAAGAACTACAAGAAGCTGCGCGGCCATCGCCAGCAGCTCACGCGCGTCCAGATCGAGTCCGTCGGCTCGGCCAAGGCTGAGAAGCCGGCCGTCAAGAAGGCTGCGAAGAAGGACGATGCCGAGAAGAAGCCGGCTCCTGCTAAGGCCGCCGACAAGCCCGCGTCCGAAGACGCCGAGTAAGCATAAGGAGGGAATACCATGGCACACAAGAAAGGTCTCGGTTCCAGCCGTAACGGCCGCGATTCCCGCGCACAGCGTCTCGGCGTGAAGATGTTCGCCGGCCAGGCTGTGAAGACGGGCAACGTCATCGTCCGCCAGCGCGGCACGCACATCCATCCGGGCGAGAACGTCGGTCGCGGCAAGGACGACACCCTGTTCGCCCTGTGCGACGGCAAGCTGGAGTTCACGAAGGGCGCCAAGCACAAGGTGCACGTGCGTCGCGAGGCGTAAGGTTCCGCCTGCCCACGACTGCGTGACGTTATCTGTTTTCGCATGCCCCCTGCTCGTCAGGGGGCATTTTTCATATACAATCCGAGTTGTCGTGTTCAAGCGAGCAACCCGTTGCGCCCCTCGAGGCGCGGATCGAAATAGAGGTACCACCCGTGTTCATCGATAAAGTACGCATCCATGTCAAAGGCGGCAACGGCGGTGCCGGCTGCATGTCATTTCGCCGCGAGGCTCATGTGCCGAAGGGCGGTCCGGACGGCGGCGATGGCGGTCACGGCGGCAACGTTGTGGTCGAGGCCGATGCCAGCCTGTCCTCGCTCATCGAATACCGCTTCAAACACCATTTCAAAGCCGAGCGCGGCACGCACGGCAAGGGCTCGCGCATGCACGGAGCCACCGGCGAGGACCTTGTGCTCAAGGTGCCGATGGGCACGGTCGTCCACGAGTATTTCGAAGAATCGAAGGAAGTGGGCGAGCTCATCGCCGACCTCACGCACGACGGCGAACGCGTCACCGTGGCCGAGGGCGGCATGGGCGGCCGCGGCAACATCCACTTCGTGACGCCGACCCGACGCGCGCCCGCGTTCGCCGAGCTGGGCGAGCCGTCGCAGGAGCGCTGGATCGAGCTGGAGATGAAGCTCATGGCCGACGCGGCCCTCGTGGGCATGCCGTCGGCGGGCAAGTCGTCGCTCATCGCTAAGATGAGCGCGGCGCGGCCGAAGATCGCCGACTACCCGTTCACCACGCTCGTGCCGAACCTCGGCGTGGCGCGTTCGGGGGACTACAGCTTCGTCGTGGCCGACATCCCCGGCCTCATCGAGGGCGCGCACGAAGGGCGCGGTCTGGGACACGAGTTCCTGCGCCACATCGAGCGCACGGCGCTCATCGTGCACGTGGTGGACCTGACGGGCGACTACGAGGGACGCGATCCGCTGGAGGATTACGATATCATCAACCGCGAGCTGGCGCTGTACGCCGACGAGCTGGCGGCGCGCCCGCGCATCGTGGTGGCGAACAAGATCGACGTGCCCGGCGCGGAGGAGGTCGCCGACCGGCTGGCCGAGCGCGTGCGCGAGGACTCGATCGCGGCAGCGGGCGGCGACGAGTTCGCCCCGAGCCCCGTCGATCCGAAGCTCTACCGCATCAGCGCGCTCACGGGCGAGGGCGTCGACGGCCTCAAGGCCGCCATCGCGACCAAGGTGCACGAGCTGCGCGAGGAGCTGCGCGCGCTTTCGGAGGCCGACGTGCAGTACGAGCACGTGTGGGAGCACAAGCGCGAGGAACGCGACAAGCAGTTCAAGGTCGTGCCGCTCGGCGGCGGGGTGTTCCGCGTCGAGGGCCCGCAGGTGGAGCGCATGGTGGTGCAGACCGACTGGGAGAACGAAGAAGCCATCGCGTTTTTGCAGCACCGCCTCAAGCGCCTCGGCGTGGAGAAGGCGCTTGAGAAGGCGGGCGCCGTGGACGGCGACGAGATCCGCATTGTCGGCCGAGCGTTCGAATTCGAGTCGGTTCGCACGGCGGAGGATCTGTTCAAGGAGCTCGACCTGTGATGAAGCCGGCTGGATGCGCGCATGCCGCCGATCATGGCAAGCGCCTCGTGATAAAAATCGGGTCGTCCACGCTCACCACGTCGGAGAGCAAGATCGACTACGCCTACCTCGCGGAGGTGACCGACCAGGTCGCGCGCGTGCGCGCCGCCGGTTGGCGCCCCATCGTCGTCACCTCGGCCGCTATCGCCTGCGGCCTCGAGCGCTTAAGCATCGAGAAGCGCCCGCACGACATGCCCAGCCTGCAGGCGGCCGCCTCGGTGGGGCAGAGCGCGCTTTCCACGGCGTACGCCGAGGCGTTCGCGCGCCACGGCATCGTGACGTCCACGGTGCTGCTGACGCGCCGCGACACGGCCGACCGCCGGGCGTACCTGCACGCGCGCGACACGTTCGACCGCCTGCTGGAGCTGGGGGTGGTGCCCATCGTGAACGAGAACGACACCATCTCGGTCGAGCAGATCCGCTTCGGCGACAACGATACGCTGGCAGCGCTCGTGGCATGCCTCGTGGAAGCCGACCTCATGGTCATCCTCTCGGACATCGAGGGGCTCTACGATGCCAACCCGCATCACCATCCCGACGCGAACCTCATCGGCCGCGTTGAGGCCATTGGCCCCGAGATCATGGCCGTGGCGGGCGAAGCCGGCACCACGGTGGGCTCGGGCGGCATGATCACGAAGATCAAGGCCGCGCGCGTGCTCATGGTGGCCGGCATCCCGCTCGTGGTGTGCGACGGTCATCGTGCGGAGGCCATCGTGGACGCGGCGGCGGGCGAGGACGTGGGCACACTGTTCGTGGCTGCGAAGAAGCCGCACGAGATCACGCCCAAGAAGCTGTGGATCGCGCTCGGCGATGCCGCGCGCGGCGCGCTCGCTGTGGACGACGGCGCGAAGGCGGCGCTCATCGAGCGCGGCAGCTCGCTTCTGTCGGTGGGCGTGCGCTCGGTGGAAGGGCGCTTCGAGGCGAACGACATCGTCGACATCAAGGATGCGACGGGGCATCTGTTCGCGCGCGGCAAGGTGGCGTTCGCTAGCGACGAGGCGGCGTTGGCCATCGGGCGCACCCGCGCGGAGCTGCAGGCGAACCGCCTGCTGGCAAGCTTGGCCGACAAGCCGCTCGTCCATCGCGACGAGTTGGTCGTCTTCGAATAGGGGGGAACCATGGAACGGGAAACGGTGCGGGACCAGGTGCGGCGCATCGCCGAGGAGGCGCGCGCGGCGAGCGGGGCGCTCGCGCAGACGAGCGCAGACGAGCGCAACGGCGCGCTGGCCTCCATGGCGGCGGCGTTGCGCTCGCATGCGGCCGCCATCGTCGAGGCGAACGGCTGCGACATGGACGCGGCGCGCAAGGCCGGCACGAAAGAAGGCCTCCTCGACCGCCTCATGCTCGACGAGGACCGCGTCGAAGCCATGGCGGCCGCGCTCGAGGACCTCGTCGCTCTTCCCGACCCGTTGGGGGCGGTGCAGCAAAAGCGCACGTTGGAAAGCGGCATCGAGCTTCAGCGCGTGAGCGTGCCTCTGGGGGTGGTGGCCGTCGTGTACGAGGCGCGCCCGAACGTGACGGCCGATGCGGCCGGCATCTGCCTGAAGTCGGGCAACGCGGCGGTGCTGCGCGGCGGCAGCATGGCGGCGGCCTCGAACGAGGTGATCGCACGCGTGCTGCACGAGGCGGCGGTGGAGGCGGGCATGCCCCGCGGCTGCATCGGCGCCGTCACATTGGCCGACCGCGCGGCGGCCGACGAGCTCATGCAGCTGCACGGCGTGGTGGACGTGCTCATACCGCGCGGCGGAGCGGGCCTCATCCGCCACTGCGTGGAGACGTCGAAGGTGCCGGTCATCGAGACGGGCACGGGCAACTGCCACGTGTACGTGCACGAGAGCGCCGACTACGATAAGGCGCGCGCCATCATCGTGAACGCGAAATGCCGCCGCCTCGGCGTGTGCAACGCCGCCGAGACGCTGCTCGTGGACGAGGCCGCCGCCGAGGGCTTCCTGCCCGCGGCGCTCGCCGAGCTGGCCGCGCGCGGCGTGACGCTG
>OLQP01000392.1_pt1 | contig 39614 bp, 25 predicted proteins | sample 1643181 | NCBI WGS metagenome assembly OLQP01 (sample SAMEA3136710, study PRJEB25190) | human gut metagenome | biome: human gut; feature: human-associated habitat; material: faeces | place: Austria | collected 2013 | reverse complement strand
GGACGCCGCCCTCTCAAGGCGGAGATCACCAGTTCGAATCTGGTACGGGCTACCACGCATCTTATACCCGGTCTTTCCACGGAAGGCTGGGTTTTTTATTATCAAACAACTGTCTGTCATTCCCGTTTGAACAAGAGCTTTGCGTTCTGCTTATGGCCCTTACGGGTACAATAACCAAGATATTTTGACTGTTTGAAGGAGTCTCATGACGGAGTCCTCTCAGCATACGCCCAAGCCCCAGGTCGAGGTTGAGGCCTCGGGCGGCGATGACAATAAGAGCGCACGCCGCGGCGCAATCTTTATCGGCGTTGTGCTGGTGGGTTATATCGTCTATCTGGTTGTTACCGGGCAGATGGGGCAGTTCTGGGCTGCTATGTCGAGCGTCCAGGCGCCCTGGCTCGTTGTCGCGTGTCTTTGCATGTTCATGTATCTGTTCTTTGGCATTGTGGCCTATGCGATCGCCGTCTGGCTCGACCCCAATTCACCCGTCGGCATCCGCGACCTGATCTCGGTCGAGGCGAGCGGCATCTTCTTTGGCAACCTGACGCCTATGATGATGGGCTCGACTCCTGCTCAGATCTACCGCCTGACCAAAGCGGGCCAAAATGTCGGCGAGGCCGGCGCCACGCAGTTCACGCGTTTTATCGTGTATCAGTTTGGCCTTGTTGCCTGGGGCGCTATCCTCCTGCTTGCTCGCATGCCTTTTTTCGCCGAGCGCTATGGCGACATGACGCTGCTGTGTGTCTTTAGCTTTGGCGGGCACTGCTGCATCTTGCTGGGTATCTTTGCCGTCGCACTCATGCCTAAGACCGTCACGCGCGTCGCCCATTGCATCATCAATTGGCTCGAGCGCATTGGTGTCTCGGCCACTAAGATCGAGGGATGGCGCACGTTTGTTGATGGTGAGATCTACTCTTTTTCCGAGAAATTCAAACTCTCTGCCGGCCATTTTTCGTCCATGCTGCTCACTGTGTTTATCACCATGCTGCAGCTCGCGTTTTTCTATCTGGTGCCGTATTTCTTGATGCTTGCCTTTGGCCACCACGAGGTCGATTTTTTCTCGGTCATGGCCGCAAGCGCCTTTGTCCAGCTGCTGAGCTCTGCGGTCCCCTTGCCCGGTGGAACTGGTGGCGCCGAGGGCGGCTTTGCATTGTTCTTGGGTCATTTCTTTGGGTCGGCTTCGACCGCCGGCTATCTGCTTTGGCGCCTCATTACGTTTATTGCGCCGACCATTTTGGCTGCGCCACTGCTGGGCCTTAAGAGCGCCCACAACGAGAGCATCCATGCGCGCTGGGATCGCGTGATGCGCAAGTTCGGCCGCACGCCTCAGACGCCCTCTGCGCCCACGAAGCCGCACCCCACAAATGCTGTTACCGTTGATCCCAAGAGGCACGCTCAGAAGGCCTCTGGGACCGCTAAGCCGGCTCATAAAGCCTATGTGCGCCAGACAGGCGACGGTATCCGCGTATCTCCGTCGGCACTCAATAAGAAGAAGTACCCTAAGTCGCAGTAGGGCAGTCGTGCGTTCTTCATGATGCGGGGCATATTTGTGCTGTATGGGGGATAATCCTCTTACGTAGATTATCTCTCATCTGTTGATGAATGCCCGTATATCGAAGGGACACGCCCATGGCCACCAGCAAACCGCGTATTGATCGCCGCATCGTTCGCAGCCGCAATGCCATCCTTTCCGCTTTCGAGCGTCTGCTCATGGAAAAGCCGTTGGCAGACATTACGGTGAGCGCCATCGCGCGCGAGGCCAATGTCGACCGTAAAACCTTCTACGTGCACTTTGGTACGGTTGATGGCTTGCTCGACGCCATTGCCGTCGATGTGGTGGAGATGATTGTCGACTCGGTCGAGAAAACGCTTTCCTCCATGGACGGCGACACCAACGAGCGCACCCTGGGCGCGGCGGCGACCTTCTTTAAAACCGTTAACGAGGTACTGTGCAACAACCTGGTGCTCAATCGCCAGCTGATCGAGAACATTCCGCTCGATGATTTTATGGCTCGTCTTCGTGCGCCGCTCGAACACGAGATTGCCGAGCGCGATCTTCTGCCCCAAGGTCTCAAGGACGAGATGTTCGACTACTATCTGGCGTTTTTACTGTCGGGTATTATCGGTATTTATCGTACCTGGGCGCTGTCTGACGGCTCGGTTCCTATCGAGCGCGTCTCGGAAGTTGCCAACGACCTGACTCTCAACGGCCTATCAAGTCTTGAGTCTCGCTTGGATTAGACCTTCTGTCGGCAACTGCTTCCATCAGCCCCTTAATGAGTTGCGGTGAAATAGTGTCTGTTTTTGCTGGTTGAAGGCATAATCAGCCCCCATTTCACCACAACATAGGGGATATATGTCATAGATGGCGCGGGCGCCCCAAATTACCTTGGGGCGCCCGCGCCTTTGTATTCTATCGATGATGGGGCACTAGCAGTTTGACTTAAGCTTGCGGCCCTGCTTTTCAAACTTGTGCATATCGCTATCGGCCATGCCCTGTGTCATATCGTCATGGCGCTTGGTGTAGAGCGGATCTTTGGGGTCGTTCCAAATGAGCTCTGCCACGGATGACCAGGCTTTGGCGGCGGCACGGGTCTTCTCGCTCAGTTGTTCGGGAGACTCCTTCTCTACCAGGTCGGTGCTCATAGCGCCTGCCTCGGCGACCATTTTGGGCAGTACATCGGGGTTCTCGAGCATGGGGCAAGGTTTGAGGTAGTTGTCGTTAAAAGGCTGGCCTTCGTAATACTTCATAAAGAGGGGAGAGCGAAGTGCGTCGAGTAGGCATACGTCGTGAATATTGGCATTGGAGTAGTGAATGAAAACGCACGGCTCGACGTCTCCCGCCGCGTTGATATGTAGGTAGCGTCGTCCGCCGGCGATGCAGCCACCCACGAACTCACCGTCATTTTGGAAGTCGAGGGTAAAGAGCGGCTTTTTCTCGCGCATCTCACGAATAAAACGGTACATGTGTTCGCGCTGCTCAGGCGTGGGCATAAGCTCGCTGGTGGCACTGCGGCCGACCGGCATAAAGTAGAAATACCAGCAGAAGAGCGCCCCCTCGCGTATCATCCAGTCCATATTTTCCTCGGTGGCGACAGTATCGACGTTGGCGCTGGTCCAGCAGGTCGAGATACCAAACGGCAGATTTCGCTCACGCAGGAGCTTCATGGCATGTTCGATCTTTTCGTACGTGCCCTTGCCGCGGCGGGCATCGGTGGTGTGCTCGTTGCCCTCGGCGCTGATGGCAGGGACAAAGTTTGCAACGCGGATCATATCGTCACAGAACGCCTCGTCGATAAGCGTGGAGTTGGTGAAGCAGAGGAACACGCAGTCCTGATGCTTTTCGCAAATCCTGATCAGGTCGTGCTTGCGGACGAGTGGCTCGCCACCGGTATAGATGTAGATGTGCGTGCCGAGTTCTTTGCCCTGTGTGACGATGGAGTCGATGTCATCGAAGGATAGATTTTGCTTATAGCCATACTCGGCGGCCCAGCAGCCCGTGCAATGCAGATTGCAAGCGCTTGTAGGGTCGAGCAGGATGGCCCACGGAATATTGCACTGGTATTTCTCGCGGTTCTTTTCTTGCTGTGGCCAGGCGAGTAGGTTACCGTCGACAATGAGCGCTTTGAGCAACTTTGTGCGCATTTTGGGATTGAGGCTAAAGATGCGCATAATCAAGTCATACCAATTGCCGCGGCTCTTGATGACGTTGGTGAACGCCTCGCGTTGCACGGGAAATACGCGGTCGGGGACCAGCTTGTTCACGAGGTCCATGATTTTGTCGATGTTTTCTTGCGGGTTGTCGTCGAGATAATCGATGAGTTTGTTGAGCGCTGCACGCTCCGCTGACTGTGTAAGCGACATGGGCATATCCTTTCACGTGTGCTTCGTGTGTGATAATACCCATATGTGGAATTAAAAGCGCGTAAAGAATACCTATTGTGTCTATTCAACGAATCAATTTGATTTGGGGTGAAGCGTTATACCAGACACTCTCTAAGTTGCGGTGAAATAAGGCCAGATATAGCCTATTAACAGCATAAACAGTCCCTATTTCACCGCAACTTGTTGGTGGTGGCTTACTGATAGCGTAGACACTCGACAGGGTCGAGCTTTGCGGCGCGGCGGGCGGGGTAGAAGCCAAAGATCACGCCGATGCCAACCGATACAGCAAACGCGAGCAGCACGGTCGTAATGGAGAAGCTCGGTGTGATTTGCCCGCTGGCACCGAGCTCGCTGAGAACCCCTGATCCTGCTGCAAACATCGCGAGGCCCCAGGCCAGTAGATAGCCAATCAGGACACCCAGCAGGCCACCGGTGACGCACAGCGCCGAGGACTCGGCCAAAAACTGCGCGGTGATATCGCGACGACTGGCGCCCAGGGCACGGCGAATACCGATCTCGCGGATGCGCTCAGTCACGTTGGTGAGCATCATATTCATAATGCCGATACCGCCGACAAGCAGCGAGATACTGGCGACAGCGCCCATGATGAGCGAGAATGCGCCCATAAAGGAGTTGAGTGCATCGATGGCGCTTTTCATTGAGGTCGCCGATACGCTGTCGGACTCATCATCCTCCGAGATGCCCTCCATCGCGCGCACCTTGGACTCGATGGTTTTGCAGAGCTCATCCATATCCGTGCCCTCGGCGGCAAGTGCCGTCACGCTGGGGAATGAAGGATTCTCGTCGCCAAACAGCCCGGAGATGGTTTCGCGTGGCATATACAGCGTGAGCGAGCCCATGGAGTCGCCGCCGCCATCAATCACGCCTACAATCTGCACCTCACCGTTGGACACCTTGATGGTTTTCCCCAGCGCATCCTGTTCGTTGCCGAAAAGCTGATCGGCGCCGCCGCGGCTGATGAGCGCCACGCGCGAGCCTGATTGAGACTCGGCCTGGGAATAGGTACGCCCCGCAACGAGCTTGCTGGCCCCCACAACATCGAGCATTTCGCTGTCGACGCCCTGCGCCATGACGGTATAGCTTTTATCGCCAGACTTGTACTCGGTATACGCGCTGTCGACAATGCCGATCTGCTCTATCTGCGGCACCAGTTTTTGAAGCTTCTGAACGTCAGAATCGGTGAGTTCTTGGGACGAATAGATCTGAACCATACGAGCTGCGTTGAGGCCCAGGCTGTTGACCAAGCTGTTTTGGATGCCGCCGATGAGCGAAGTCATGGCAATAACCGAGGCGATGCCGATGACAATGCCCAGGATGGTGAGCAGGCTGCGCCCCTTGTTGGCCTCGAGCGAGTGAAGGGCTTCCTGGATGAGATCGCGGGCGCTCATGCCACCACTCCTTTCGGCGGGTTGGCGGAGGCGGAAATCATGGGCAGGCTATCTACGGCGCTGCGCAGGGTCTTCGGTGCATGTGGAATATACGCGCCTTCGTGAATGCGACCGTCGCGGATGGTCACGGCACGGTCGGCCTCGGCGGCGATGCCGGGGTCGTGTGTTATGAGCACGATGGTTTTGCCGCGCTCCTGAAGTCTATGGAAGGTCTCCATTACAAGCGCTCCGGTGGCGGAGTCCAGGTTTCCCGTTGGCTCATCGGCCAGGATGATGGGCGGGTCATTAACGAGGGCGCGTGCGATTGCGACGCGCTGCATCTGGCCGCCCGAGAGCTCGGATATGCGGTGGTCCCAGTGGTCGACCGGTAGCGTGACGGCCTGCAGCGCGTGAACGGCGCGCATTTCGCGCTGGCTACGGGGCACATTGGTGTAGGCCAGCGGCAGCATGACGTTTTCGATAACCGACAGGCGCGGCAGCAGGTTGAAGCTCTGAAAGACAAAGCCAATGCTCAGGGCGCGAACTTCGGTGAGCTCGTCATCATCGAGCTCGGCCACGTTGAGCCCTTGCAGGTAGTAGTCACCTGCCGTTGGCTTATCCAGGCAGCCTAGGATGTTCATGAGCGTTGATTTGCCCGAGCCCGATGGGCCAGTGATGGCGACGAATTCGCCGGGATTTACCGCCAGGCTCACGTTGTGCAGGATGTGGGCGCACCCCGCCTCGCTCTCAAAGATGCGGTGCACCTTGCGGATGTCGATAACGGGACGCATTACATGCCCTCATCGTCAGACATACTGCCCGAATCCGCGTTGTGGCCGCCGTCAGCTGTTGCGTCAGCTCCGGTGTCCATGACGAGGGTGTCGCCATCGCGCAGCTTGGTAACCGGCACGTTGGGGTTGATCTCGTTGCCCTGGTCGTCGCGCTTGACCTGAGTCTTGCCGACTACGGCTTCGTTGTCGTTTTGCGTCACGACGGTCACCTTCACGCGACGGGTTTGCTTGCCCTCGTCATCAGTCGCTACGTTGACGTAATAGTGTTCGCCGTCTTCGGTCATGAGCGCCATCATCGGCACCATCACCACGTCGTCGAGCTGCTCGGTCACCACCGATACCTCGGCCGTCATGCCCGGCTTCAGGCGCGCGTCGGGCGCCTCGATGAGAATATCGACGTTAAAGGTTACGCTGCCGCTGCCACTGTTGGCGGCGTCGGAGTTTGCCACCGACGCGATAGCCGTGACGGTGCCCTGGCTCACGATATCGGGAAACGCGGGATACGTGACGTTGGCGCTCTGCCCAACGGCGATCTTGGCGATGTCCTTTTCGCCCACCTGCACGGTCACTTTCATCTTGGATAGGTCGGCGATCTGCATGCACTGCTTGCCGCCGCTCGTATCGCTTTCGCCCATGATCATGCCGCCTGTTACCGTGGCGCCCACCTTGGCGTTGAGCTCCACGATGCTGCCCGAGCTCGGGGCTGTGACCGTACGGCTGGCGGCCTTGGTGTTCGTCTGATCGAGGTTTGCCTGGGCCGATGCGAGGCTGCGCTGCGCGGCCGATACGGCGTTCGTGTCCGCTGATGCGGCGGAGATGCCAGCCGCTGCTGAAGCTCCGCCGACGTCCGGCGTCGGAGTGGCCTGCGCGGTGGCTGCGGCTTTCTGCGCGTTGGCGAGGTCCTCCTGAGCGGCTGTAACTGCACGCTGCGCCTCGGCAACGTTGCGATCGAGCTCGTCGTTTTTAATGGTCATAAGCACGTCGCCCTCGTTGACGGATTGGCCTGCCTGCACGTTGATCGAAGCGACCGTGCCGTCGACAGAGGGGGAGACCACTGAGGACGAAATGGGTTTGAGCTGGCCTTTCGTCTCGACCGTTCTGCTAAACGTGCCCTCGGTCACCATGTCGGTTACAGGCCCGCTAGCGCCCTGTGGCTGCGCATTGATAACCAGGGTTGCGACAATGGCAATGAGCGCGATGGCACCCACGACGCCGGCGGCAATACCGCGTCGAATCAGCTTTTTGCGTCGACGTTCGGCACGTTTTGCCTTGAGCTTGGCATATGCCTCTTCATCGGAAATCTCGGCCGTATCGTTCGCGCGTCCGCTCTGCTTGTCGGCATGTACGTTTTTAATCAGAGGAATCGTTTCGGTGGCACCTTCGGGCGTGTGCTCGGTATCATCCGGGCCCGGGGTGATGGTGGGGACATTCGGCATAGCGTCTCCTTTATAGAAAGAACCTCGATAATTATATGCGCCCACCGGTTGGGGCGGGCGCATAGGACGGTTTCTTTCGGAACTGTTAGATTGGTCGCACCAGCTCCACGTTGTAGGAATGCGCGCGTTGCACTACGAGTGGACAACCACGCACAGGCCGACTTTGATGCAATCGTGCAGTGCCTTGGCATCGGCCAGGCGCAGGTTGATGCAGCCGTGGCTACCGCACCACTTATAGGACTCGGCATTATCGAAGCTCTTGTCGTTTTGCCAGGTGGCATCGTGGAAGCCGATCATATTGCCCTCGAACGGCATCCAGTAGCTCACCGGGCTCTCGTATTTGGGCTTGCCCGTCTCGGGGTCCTTGGCTCCGATCAGGGTGCTGCCGCCGTCGTTGCTGTTGATCTGCCACACGCCCTCGGGGGTGGCGTCTTCGCCCGGCTTGCCCGAGATAAAGTTGGCCTCCCAGACGATATTACCGTTCTCGTCATAGTAGCGCGCGTGCTGCTCGGACAGGTCGACGTCGATATACGCCTTCCAGTCGGGCTCTCCCTTTGCGGTAAAGGTGTCGGCCTTCTGGGAGTACTTGATCTCGATCTCGCCGGTCTGCTTGATGTTAATGGCGTCCTCGACCTGCTTGGCGAGCGAACTGCTGTCGATGGACCAACCAAAGTCGCCGCCTTCGACGGCGCACTGCTTGCCATCGGCGCGCGTCCACCAGCGAGTGGAGCCCACGGTATTAAAGCCGTTTGCGAGCTCGGCTGCCCAGCTACTGATCTGCGACGTATCGAGCGTAGGGTTGGCCGGATCGGCAAAGCTGATCCACTGCAACACGGAAGCGCCGTCAACCTTGCCGGCATCCTCGCCGTTGAGCTTGAGGGTCACGTTGACGCCCAGGAAGTTGTTGGCGGCATCGCATGCGGCCTGAATCTGATCATCGGTCAGCGTTCCATTGAGCGGTTCATAGGCATCGTTGCCGAGCTTGGAAAGATCGACGGTCTCGGCCAGCGAGGCAAGCTCGAGCTCGGCATACTTAATGACATGCTCGCGGTTGAGTTTTTCGTTGGAGCGGGCCTTCTCGACGGTAAACTTGCCGGCCTGCTCGTCATAGGAGCTATTGGCCTCGAACGTGCCCGAACGCCCCTCGTTAAACTCGTCGATGGTGGCGCCCAGATCCTTCTCAAACTGTTTTTGGTCAAAGGTGTCGGAAAGCATGGACAGGTCGACGTTTTGATCAAGATCGACTTCGTTGGAGGTAACGGTTGTTTTGGTTTTGCCGCTTAAGGATTCCACAAGGCGGGCCGGCCATACAAAGGCCTCGTTGTGGCTGATGATCTCTTTTGCGGCAGCTTCGCCATCGACGATGGGCTCATCGGACTCGGGCTGATAGGTCCAGCTAAAGTCATCGCCTGTCACGGTGAGCTTATAGTGCTTCCATGCCGAGTTGACCTTGGTGGCGGCAGATGAAGCGTTGGAAAAAGAGACGTCGACGCCGGCGATGGTGGTATTGGGGTAGGCTACCTGCGAAAACGCTACGACGCCTACGATATAGACAATGACGATTAGACCCAGGACGACAAAGAGCGTTGTCTTTTTGCCCGACTTATTGTTCTTGGCGGGTTTGCGTGCGGGGCCGCGATCGCCTCGAGCGTGCGTGGGGGGCTGCTTGGGCGCATTGCCGTTTGCCTGGCGCTGCTGACGTTGTTGACGCTGCTGTCGCTGTTGATTCGGGCGTTGGGAAGCGTTTGCCGCACCACGCTGCTGACCGTGGCTCGGCGCGATAGGACGCGGTGATTGAACGCCGCCGGTGTGCCTGCTCGGCTGCTGCGGATCGGGAATCAGTTGAGTTCGATCGTTTTGCGACATCGTATGCATATCCTTCGAATTTCGCCTTATGGCTCATCGTGTTTTTACTGGGCTTGCATTATAGCGATTGCCCTGCTGTTTGTGGTACGGAAACGGTGGCATTCGAAATAGCTGGGACAAATGTCCCACTATCGAGTCGTTCTCGGTCACTACCCGCACACACCGCATTTGGCACATGCCGAAAGCGCTGCCGGTGCCTGCGCGATGCCGCCCTTTGCCGTCTCGCGCAGCGTGGCCGGCAACGCGTGGCCCACCGAGAGCATGACATGTGCCATCTGGTCAAACGGCACCAGGCTCTTAATGCCGGCGAGGGCGAGTTGTGCCGAGCTAAAGGCCGCTGCCACGCCAATGGCGTTGCGGTTTTGGCAGGGCACCTCCACGAGGCCACCGACGGGGTCACAAACGAGGCCCAGCAGGTTACTCAGCGCGATGGAACTGGCGTCGAGCGCCTGCTCGGGCGTACCGCCGAGCATCTGCACCAACGCGGCGGCTGCCATGGCAGCGGCGCTTCCCACCTCGGCCTGGCAGCCGCCCTCGGCGCCGGCAACACAGGCGCTTGTGGTGAGGTTGAGGCCGATGGCGGCTGCGCAGTAGAGCGCGTCCATGACCTGCTCGTCATCGAGCTGCAGGTGATCGGCAAGCGCCAGCACGCAGCCGGGCACGACACCCGCGGAGCCTGCCGTGGGGGCGGCGACGATCACGCCCATGGCAGCGGAGCGCTCGAGCACGGCCATGGCGCGGGCAACGGCGCCGGTCTGGACGGCGCCCATCAGGCTTGCACTCAAATCGTTGCAGCGGGTTGCTTCGACGAGCTTGGCCTCGCCGCCGATAAGCCCGCCGAGCGAGCGCTGCGGATTGGCGATGGGGGCCGTGGTCTCCTCGCGCATGACGTCGAGCACGCGGCGCATGGCGGCGACGGCGTGGGCCTCGCCGGTCAGATGTGCCTCGCGAACGGCCATGACGGCACCGATGCTGAGTCCCAGTTCCTCGCACGCATCGAGCAGCTGCTCGCCGTCGTCGAAGATCTCCTTGGCCGAGACGCCGGGAGAGAGCGACGAGGCAGAACCGGGGAGCTCGATAAAGGTCGCGTAATCGACATTGTCGAGCTTGCGCAGCATGGGGACGACGGTGTCGTCGGGCGCGCCGTCGGTCTCAAAGACGGAGTAGGCCTGGCCGCCCACTTCGGTGCGGTAGGTGCGGCAGAAAGCGATGTTTACGTGGGCGTAGGCGAGCAGGTTGGTGAGCGCGGCGAGTACACCGGGGACGTCCTTGTGCGCCACGAAGAGCGTGGAGTACATGCCCGAGATGTCGACGCCGACGCCGTTAATGCGGCTGATGCGCATCTTGCCACCGCCCAAGCTCTCGCCGCGGACCTGTGCCGTGGCGCCCGCGTCGTCGACCATGTCGATGTCGACGGTATTGGGGTGGATGGAGGCGTCGTCGCCCTTGATGTCAAAGTGATATTCTAGGCCCTGCTCGCGCGCGAGGTCGAAGGCCTGCTTGATGTTCTCGTCATCGGTGTCGAGGCCCAGGATGCCCGCGACGAGCGCACGGTCGGTGCCGTGGCCGCGGTAGGTGTGGGCGAAGGAGTTCCACAGGCCAAAGGTGACTTTGGTGATGCGGCCTTCCAGCAGGCTGGCGGCAACTTGGGCGCAGCGCAGGGCGCCGGCGGTGTGCGATGAGCTGGGGCCGACCATGACGGGGCCCAAGATCTCGAATGCCGAGGTCGTAGCTAGTGTTTGCGGCTTGCCTGCCATGGTTGCTCCTGTTCTATCCCGTCGTCCCGAGGGCTTTGGTATTTGGTCGCCTGCTCGGACAGTCCTGCTCGCACGGAGGCCACATTAAGTGGCCTCCGGCTCGTGCGGAACTCGCGATCGACCAAATACCAAAGCCCTCGGAACTAAGGATACATGGTAGAGGCGCGTGTGCTGCAAAATTCATTAGCTGGTGACGCAGCGTAGGCTCATATCGAAGCATCTTCACCACCGTTTAAATAAAAAAGAAGTACCGGTTGGGGGCGGCACTTCTTTTGATGCGTCGATATTTGGCTGCAGCTTTTGCCGCTGGCTTACAGGCCGCAGGCTGCTTTGAGTTCTTCAACTCGGTCGGTTTTCTCCCAGGTGAAGTCGGCGTCTTCGCGGCCGAAGTGACCGTAGGCTGCCGTCTTTTCGTAGATGGGGCGACGCAGGTCGAGGTCGCGGATGATTGCGCCCGGGCGCAGGTCGAAGGTCTTCTCTACGGCCTCGACGATCTTGTCCTCGGCAACATGCGCGGTACCGAAGGTGTCGACCATGATTGAGAGGGGCTTGGAAACGCCGATGGCGTAGGCAAGCTCGACTTCGCAGCGGTCGGCCAGACCGGCGGCGACCACGTTCTTGGCGACCCAGCGCGCGGCATACGCGGCGGAGCGGTCAACCTTGGTGCAGTCCTTGCCGCTAAAGGCACCGCCACCGTGACGGCCGTAGCCGCCGTAGGTGTCGACGATGATCTTGCGCCCGGTGAGGCCCGTGTCGCCCATGGGGCCGCCCACGACAAAGCGACCGGTGGGGTTCACGTAGATGTCCGCGTTGTCCCACGGCATGTTCTCGGCAGCCATGACCGGGGTAATGACGTGTTCGATGAGGTCGTCCTTGATCTTGCCCATGTCCTCGATCTCGGCGGCGTGCTGCGTGGAGATGACGATGGCCGTGACCTCGACGGGCTTGCCTTCCTCGTAGCGCACGGTGACCTGGGTCTTGCCGTCGGGACGCAGATAGGCGAGGGCACCGTCGTGACGCACGGCGGCCAGGCGCTCGGCCAGGCGGCTTGCAAGGTAGTGCGGCATGGGCATTAAGGTCTTGGTCTCGTTGGAGGCGTAGCCAAACATCATGCCCTGGTCGCCGGCACCGATTAGGTCGATCGGGTCGGTGGTAGCGCCGGTCTGGATCTCGAAGGACTCGTCAACGCCCTGGGCGATATCGGGCGACTGCTCGTGGATGAGGCTCATAACGCCGCAGGTGTCGCAGTCAAAACCGAACTTGGCACGGTTGTAGCCGATGCGGCGGATAACGCCGCGGGCGATTTCCTGTACGTCGACGTAGGCCTGAGTGCGGATCTCGCCGGCGACGATGACGGTGCCGGTGGTCACGAGGGTCTCGCAAGCGCAGCGGACGTTCTCCACGTTGGCAGGCACACCGTTGGGGGCGATGTAGCCCTGCTCCTGGAGCTCTATTTCTTTGGCGAGGATTGCGTCGAGGACGGCGTCGCTGATCTGGTCAGCGATCTTATCGGGATGACCTTCAGTCACCGACTCCGACGTAAAAACAAAGGATCCGTGTTGGGGCGGGATGGAACGAAGTTCTTCTGACATGATTGTCCTTTCAAAAACGTGTCCCGGCGACCGTTACCATTCCGCCGGGCTCTCTATGCAAGGGCACATCATAGCGCGTAAATCAAACATTCACACCCTTTCCGCACCTACTCATTGGGGACAGGCTTAAATGACCAGTCAATAGGAACGCTCTTACGGCACTTGGGGACGTTTCTTGTGTGCCGGCACTTGGGGACGGTCCTTTTCTGCCGGCACTTTAGGAACGTCCCCAAGTGTCGGCAGTTTGGGACACTCCTGTTCAGTTAGCTTCGAAGAACGTTCCCAATGACTGGTCATTTAAGTCTGTCCCCAATTAAGTCTGTCCCCAATGACTGGGTCGGTGCCCTTTGTGCGGAGGTTGCTTTGATGCTTTATACTGATGCGGTTAGACATCCATCCTGCAATCGAGGAGATTTCCATGGCATCAGACGTTCGCGTCCGCTTTGCACCCTCACCGACGGGCAAGCTGCACATCGGCGGCGCCCGCACCGCTATCTATAACTGGGCTTTCGCCCGTGCTAACGGCGGCACGTTCATCCTGCGCATCGACGACACCGACCCCACCCGCTCCACCGACGAGAACACGCAGATCATCCTGCGCGCCATGCGTTGGCTGGGCCTGGACTGGGACGAGGGTCCCGAGGTGGGCGGCGACTTTGGTCCCTACGCCCAGACCGAGCGCCTGGACCTGTACAAACAGGCCGCCCAGAAGCTTTGGGACGAGGGCAAGGCATATCCCTGTTTCTGCACCAAGGAGCAGCTCGACGCCGATCGCAAGGCCGCGCAGGAGCGCAAGGACCCCTTCCAGGGCTATCAGCGCCGTTGCCGCGATCTTGATCCCGAGGAGGCCCGCCGTCGCATCGAGGCCGGCGAGTCCTACGTCCTGCGTATCAAGGTTCCCGAGGACCGCGGCGACGTCGTCATCCACGACGCCGTCCACGGCGAGGTGACCTTCGACGCCAAGGAGCTCGACGACTTTGTCATCTTCCGCTCCGATGGCACGCCCACGTACAACTTCGCGACTGTCGTCGACGACGCCATGATGAAGATCACCCATGTCATCCGCGGTGACGACCACCTGTCCAACACCCCGCGTCAGGTCATGGTCTACGAGGCCCTCGGCGCGCCCGTGCCCACGTTCGCCCACATCTCCATGATCCTGGGCGCCGACGGCAAGAAGCTCTCCAAGCGCCACGGCGCCACCTCGGTGGAGGAGTACCGCGACGCCGGTTACCTGCCCGACGCCTTCGTCAACTACCTGGCGCTGCTCGGCTGGTCGCTCGACGGCGAGACCACGATCATCCCGCGCGATGTCCTGGCCAACAAGTTCTCGCTCGACCGCATTTCCAAGAACCCGGCGACCTTCGACCCCAAGAAGCTCGACTGGGTCAATGCCGAGTACATCAACGGCATGTCCGATGCTCAGTTTGCCGACGAGATTATGGTCCCCGAGCTGCACGAGGCGGGTCTCATCGAGGGTAATGTCGAGTACGGCGAGGATTGGATCGACGCGCTCGCTGCCATCGTTAAGCCGCGCACCAAGATGCCGGCCGACGCCGTGACCGTCGCCGCTCCCATCTTTGCTACGGCTGAGACGCTCGAGTATGACGAGAAGTCTGTCAACAAGGGCCTAGCCAAGGAAGGCATGGGTGCCATTCTGGATGCCGCTAAGGCCGCGCTTGAGGGCGTGGACGAGTGGACGGCTGCCAACATCGATGCCGCGCTTGAGCCGCTGCCCGAGCAGATGGACCTTAAGAAGCGCGTGGTGTTCCAGGCCGTGCGCGTCGCCGTCTGCGGCAACATGGTGAGCCCTCCGCTGGGTGAGACCATGGCGCTCGTCGGCCGCGACGACTGCCTCGCGCGCATCGATCGCGCCCGCACGATGGCGCTGTAATCGCTGCGCAAACGTATGTATCCGAGCCCCGTTCACTCAGAGCGGGGCTCTTGTTTCTGTAGACGTATGGGATAGGAGGTGCTGGGGCTATGGCCGAGCAACTCTCGCTGTTTGGTTCGCCGGAACCGGAGGAGGCTCTGGTGAATTCCGTGCCTGCCGCTGCCTCGGCTCAGCCCAAGCCTGCACCCGAGCTCATTGCCGCCTACGCGAGCGTGGTCCTCGACATCCCGACGCGTGCGCTGTCCGAGCCATTCGCCTACGGTATCCCCCGGTCCCTTGCCAACGAGGCGCAGATCGGATCCACAGTCCTGGTCCACTTTGGCAACCGTGCGGCCGCGGGCTATATCGTCGACATTGCGCCTGAGCTGGGTGACCTACAGGGCAACAACGCCCTCGACCCTTCGCGCATTAAGCCCGTCGAAGCCATCCTCAGCAAACCGCTCTTTACCGCCGAGGCTGCCCGTATCGCGTGCTGGATGAGCCGCGAGTATGTCGCGACACTTTCCGAGTGCCTGCGCCTGTTCTTGCCACCGGGTGGAAGCCCGCGTGTGGTCAAGGGCGACGATGGCGTGTGGACGGTTGAACGTCCCTCCGTCAAGCCTATCAAAAACCGCTGGGTCATGCTTACGCCCGAGGGTTTCGACTATACGCCGCCTAAGACTGCTGTCCGCCAGCGTCAGCTCATCGAGGCGCTCCAGTGCGGGCCGGTCACGACGCGCGACCTCAACCTGCTCTATAACAGCATGTCGTCGACCATCAAGGCGCTCGAAAAGCGTGGTGTTGTGGTGGTGGAGGAGCGCCGTGCTTGGCGTGGCTGCAGCGAGCAGACCACGCTGTCCTCGGCAAGTGGCAAGGCGCCGGTCTCCCTTACCAACGGCCAGCAACAGGCGCTCGCGCAGATTGAGCGCGCTCGTCTGGACGCTCATGGCGACGTGGTGCTGGTCGACGGCGTCACCGGCTCCGGCAAAACTGAGGTCTACCTCTCCGCTATTGAGCGCGTGCTGGTGGCCGGCCGTTCGGCCTGCGTGCTGGTGCCCGAGATCTCGCTGACGGCCCAGACCGTCGGCCGCTTCCGCTCGCGCTTTGGCGAGAGGGTCGCCGTGTTCCATTCGCGCCTTTCGGCCGGCGAGCGCCTGGACCAGTGGGATATGGTCGCCAGCGGTGCAGCCCGCGTGGTCGTCGGCGCCCGCTCAGCGCTCTTTTGCCCGCTCAGCGACTTGGGCCTTATCATCATCGACGAGGAGCACGAGACCAGCTACAAGCAGGGCTCCAGCCCGCGCTACCATGCGCGCGAGGTGGCGGCCGAGATGGCGCGGCGTTACCGTTGTCCGCTCGTGTTGGGCTCCGCCACGCCCTCGGCCGAGGCCCTCGACCGCTGCCGCCGTGGCACGTATAACGGTGCCACCTGGACGCGCGTCGAGATGCCCGAGCGCCCGGGACACGCCGTGCTGCCGACAGTCCGCATTGCCGACCTGCGCCGTGAGTTCTCGCACGGCAGCCGCTCCATGTTCTCAAAACCGCTGATGGAGGGCTTGGAGCGTGTGGTCGAACGCCGCGAGAAGGCCGTGCTGCTGCATAACCGCCGTGGCTTTGCGCCGTTCTTGATGTGCCGCGAGTGCGGATGCGTCCCCACCTGCAACCACTGCTCCACCGCGCTTACATATCACGAGCGCACGCACGCGCTGCAATGTCACACCTGCGGTTCGTCTTGGCGCGTGCAGCCGTATCCCGCGCCCACGAGCCGTTGCCCCAAATGTGGCAGTCGCTACCTGGCAAAAATGGGTCTGGGCACTCAGCAGATCGAGGACGCACTGCATCAGATGCTTCCCGAGGACGTCGCCATTATTCGCATGGATGCCGATTCCACGCGCGGCAAGGATGCGCACAAAAAGCTGCTCGAGCAGTTCGATGCGGCGGATTGTGCCGTGTTGCTGGGCACCCAAATGATCGCAAAGGGTCTCGATTTTCCCGAGGTCACACTGGTAGGCGTGGTCAATGCCGACTTTGCCCTCAAGCTGCCCGATTTTAGAGCAGGGGAGCGCGCCTACGATCTGCTGGAGCAGGTCGCGGGCCGTGCCGGTCGCGGCGATCGTCCCGGCGAGGTCATCATCCAGACCTACCTGCCCGAAGACCCGGTCATTCGCGCCGTCGCTGAGCACGACCGTTCCATCTTTACCGACTACGACCTGGACCAGCGCCGCGACGCGCTGTACCCGCCGTTTGTTCGCCTGGTCAACATCTTGGTGTGGTCGGCGAACCGAGACGACGCGCAGGACTACGTCGGGCGTATCGCAAAGCTTCTTAAGCGCCGCTGGCATGCCGCCGCGCCCGACTTTTTGCGGGCGGGGAGTTCCGTGCCGCAGGTGCTGGGCCCGGCTTCGTGTGTAATCGAGAGAGCCAAGGACCGTTACCGCTTCCATCTGCTTGTGAAGTCGCCCGTGGGGTACCATGTCTCTGATGATATCGACGCCTGCCTCAAAGAGGTGGGTTCTGTGCGTGGCGTGAGCGTGAGCGTTGACGTCGACGCTTATGATTTGATGTAGCAACCCGAAAGGATGGCCATGGAAGCCAACGGAATCGTACTGTCGCCCGACCCTCGTCTGCGCCAGGAGTGCGCCGTCATCGAGGAGATCACCCCGGCAATCGAAGCGCTTGCCGAGAAGATGAAGAAGATGATGTTCGAGAACGGCGGCTGCGGCCTGGCTGCTCCGCAGATCGGCGAGCTCATCCAGCTCGTCACCATCGACTGCGACTACAGCGACAAGAACGATTACGACCCGTACGTGCTCATCAACCCTGTCATTGTTGAGCAGAGCGACCATCTGGTTCCGTTTAGTGAGGGCTGCCTGTCTATCCCCGGCATTAGCTGCGAGATCGAGCGTCCCGATCATGTCGTCGTCGAGGCGTACGACCTGGATGCCAACTTGATTCGCTACGAGGCCTCGGGCGACCTGTTCTGCGTGTGCCTGCAGCACGAGATCGATCACCTGCATGGCAACACCATGTTCGAGCGACTGAAGCCCATGCAGAGGCTCAAGGCCGTTAAGGAGTACCAGGACGCCCTGGCCCGCGGCGCTCGACCGGGCGAGACGGAGTAGGTTTGTCCATCCCAGGGACTACGTTGTCGCGCTCCGTTTCGCCCGGGTGCCGTTGGGCCAGGGAGGGGCGTCTTCGCTGATAATTGCTTTGTTGGAAGAGCTGCTTTTATTGCGGCTCTTTCTTTGGTTTTGGGTATATTTGTTTTTGTTGAATTGTTCTTGCGGATGGGCCGGGTACTTGGCTTTCCGCTGTTCTTTGTAGCCGTCTCGGCTTTGGTTGAGGGGAGACGTCCTTTATGCGTATTGTGTTTATGGGTACGCCTGATTTTGCTGTGCCTTCGCTGACTTCGCTTGTTGAGGCTGGCAATGATATTGCGTTCGTAATTACTCGTCCTGATGCTGTTCGTGGGCGTGGTAAGAAGCTTGAGCCGTCTCCTGTTAAGGCTAAGGCACTGGAGCTGGGGTTGCCGGTTGTTGAGGCTAATTGTATGACGCCTGAGGCTGTTGAGGCGCTCCAAGCTGCGCAAGCCGATATTTTCTGTGTTGCTGCTTATGGTTGCATTTTGCCTGATGAGGTGCTGCATATGGCGCCGCTTGGTATTGTGAATGTTCATGCGTCCTTGCTGCCTCGTTGGCGTGGGGCTGCTCCCATTCAGCGTGCGATTCTCGCTGGTGATGAGGTTGCTGGCGTTTCTATCATGCGCATCGGTCACGGCGTGGATACTGGTGCTTATTGTGCCCAGGCGTCTACGTCGGTTGCCGGTAAGCATGCCGAGGCGCTCACGATGGAGCTTGGTGAGCTTGGCGGCAAACTGCTGGCTGATACGCTTCCCTCGCTTGCCGATGGCTCGGCTGTTTGGACTGAGCAGGATGAGTCGCTCGTTACCCATGCTGCCAAGATTTCTAAGCAGGAGATGCGCCTGGATCCGCAGATGGCTGCGCTCGATTGCGAGCGTCATGTGCTCGCTTCGTCCGATACCGCTCCCGCCCGTTGCGCGATTGCCGGCAAGACCGTGCGCGTGCTCGATGCTGCGCCGGCTGATGAGTCGCTTGGCGAGGGCGCCGTTGCCGTTAAGAACAAGCGTGTTTTCCTTGGCCTTTCCGATGGTGCGGTTGAATTGCTTGAGGTTAAGCCCGATGGTAAGCGGGCCATGGCTGCTTCTGCCTGGGCTGCCGGCTTGCAGGGTGCCGAACTTACGTGGGGTGTTTTGTCATGAGCAAGTTGTCTCCCGCGCGCAAGCTTGCGCTCGACGTGCTGATGGAGGCCGATCGCCGTGGCATGTATGCGCGCGACGTGCTGTCCTCTCGCGCATCGGCCAAGGCTATTGACCAGCGCGATTCCGCTTTTGCCGCCCGCTTGGCGCTTGGTGTGGCCGCCACGCAGGGTATTTTGGACGAGCTGCTCGACCAGTTTCTCGATAAGCCTAATAAGGTTGCGCCGCGTGTTCGCATGGCGCTTCGTATCTCGGCCTTCGAGATGCTTTATCTGCATACCCCTGGCCGCGTTGCGGTGAGTCAGGGCGTTGAGCTGGTGCGCAGCGGAGCTAAGTCTGCCGCCGGTTTGGCCAATGCTGTACTGCATAAGGTTGCGGACAATGTTGAGGACTTTGCTACAGCATCCGATGTGGATGAGTCTGAGCGACGCTTGGTCCGTCTGTCGCGCCTGATGGGACTGCCGCGTTGGCTGTGCGCTCGCATTATGGCATCGTTCGACACGCCTGAGGGTGCGCTTAACTTTGCCGGCAATCTGGCCCCCGCACCGCTGGCCCTGCATGAGAACGCCTTTGCGACCAAGTCCGATCCGTTTCTCTCGCAGCTTGTGGTACCCGTGTTCCCAGGTTGTCATGCCCCGGTTGATGCCCAGGTTACCGTTGCTTCGGGTGTGTTTGAGCGTGCCGCCGCGGTGGCATCTGATCTCAACGCCCAGCTCATCGCCACGGCAGCCACGCGCCCCGGAAGCTGCCTTGAGATTGGCGCCGGTCGCGGAACCAAGACCTATGTGATGATGTGCCAGGCCAAGCGCGCGGGCTATGAGCGTCAGCATACGGCGCTCGATCTACATGATCGCAAGTGCGATCTGAATCTCGCTCGCCTGCATAAGGCCGGTATTCAGGGCGTTCGTACGGTTTCGGGTGATGCCTGCGAGCTTGATGAGGTACTCACATCGTTTGATGCCATGCTTGGCGAGTCGGTTAAATTCGACACGGTCTTTATCGATGCGCCTTGCTCGGGCACCGGCACCATGCGTCGTCATCCCGAGATTCCGTGGCGACTGACCGAAAAGGATGTGACGGTTGAGCTGCCCAAACTGCAGCTGACGATGCTCAAGGAAGCCGCCGCGCGCGTGGCTGTCGGCGGCGAGCTCATCTATGCGACATGCTCGGTCTTCGATGAGGAGAACACGCAGGTCGTGGACGCGTTTCTCGCTGCTCCAGAGGGCGCCGGCTTTAGCGTGGCACCGCTTTCCGAGGCGCAGATTCTGCAACTCCCCGAGTTCGATCAGGCCGAGAAGCTCGTTTCCGTACGCCAGAACGATCGTGGCCTCTTCCAAAGCGTCCCCGTAAACGCCGATTCCTACGACGGCCACTTCTGCGCCCGTCTGGTCCACAAGTAACTACTAATTTGCGGTGAAATAGGGATTGAATAGCGGCTTCTGCCCGCCAAACAGTCCTTATTTCACCGCAACTCATAGTGATGCCTGGGTAGCCAAAGAAACAGCCCCGCGATCGGTGTCGGTCGCGGGGCTGATTGGTTTCTAGTGGCTATGCGGGCAGTTGGCGCAGCAGCCGCTGGTGGCGCTAGTGGTGGAACCGCCGCTTCGCTGGTCAGTGTTGTAGAAACCGCTGCCCTCAAATTTAATGCCGCTGGCCGAGAACGTTTTGGCTGCCGGGGCACCGCAGCTGGGGCACACGACCTCGGGAGTCTCGGACATGGGATGCTCAACCTCAAACACGTTGCCGCAGCTCGAGCACTTGTAATCGTAGCGCGCCATAATACTTCCTTTTCAGCACAAAGCGGGCAGATTACTCTGCCCGCAAAAATTCAAACGTCTGTAACTGTACCCTATATCGGGGGTTTTATCACGCTTCGCCCCAGAATCTATGGTTGTTGCGCAGGAGCTGTGCGGTTTTGTCCTCGGCGGCGGCAACGTCAGCCTCGTCAGCCTGCCAGGTCCAGTTGCCCGTGGCCACGCCCGGAACGTTCATGCGCGCGTCGTCGCCCAGTCCCAGGACATCCTGCAGCGGCATCATCACCAGGGGAGCGTCGCTCGCCAGCGCGTCGCTCATCAGCTTGGCCGCCAGCTCAACACCGCTCGGTTCATCGCCGCCCGCAAAGGAACGTGTGCACCAACCGGCCAGCGTCGACGTATCGTGCGTCGAGGTGTACAGGATCTTGCCGGGCGTGGGATGCACACCGCAACGAACGTCGTAGTCGCTAAACTCCAGCACGTCCATGCCGGGGAAACCACAGGTCGAAGCCATAGCGCGAACACCGGGCGTCAAATAGCCCAGGTCCTCGGCGATAAAGTTGAGCGGACCCAGCTCGTCGTAGGCGGTCTGGAACAGGTCCTTGCCCGGGCCCGCCAGCCAGCGACCGTCGGCGCAAGCCTTACCCGCGGGAATGCTGAAATAGCTGTGGAATCCCAGGAAGTGATCCAGGCGCACGCGGTCGTAGAGCGAAAACGCGCGGCGCAGGCGATCCATCCACCAGCTATAGCTGTTCTGCTTCATGTGGTCCCAGCGGAACGTCGGGTTGCCCCACACCTGGCCCTCGGGCGCAAAGTTGTCGGGCGGCGCGCCAGAAATCTCGATTGCCTTGCCGGTATCGGACAGCCAGAAGTTCTCGGGTTCGCTCCACGCGTCTGCCGAATCGTCCGACACGTACATAGGAATATCGCCGATAACCTCGATGCCCTTCTTGTGCGCATAGTTCATGAGCTCGCACCAAGCCAGGTCAAAACGGTACTGCATGTACGCCTGAAGCTCGGCCTCGTTGTGGAAGCGCTTGTCGTCGATCAGATGCTCGTTGTAGCGCGCGACATCTGCCGGCCAATCATGGCGCGACTCGCCCTCAAAGTACTTCTTAACGGCCATGTAGACGCAGTATTTCTCAAGCCAATCGGCATTGCGATGTTTAAACGCGGTGTACAGCGGATCGGCATCCTCGCCTCCGCGGGCCTTCCAGGTCTCAAAGTCGGCGCCCAGCTCCTCGTGGCTCTCAGGTAGCAGGTCGATATTGCCTGCAAAGGCCGAAGGACCAGCGTAAGGGGAGCGGAAGAAGTCCGTGGGGTTGACGGGGAGAACCTGCCAGTAGCGCATGCCCATGGCGGCCAGATGGTCGATAAAACGACGCGTGGGCGCACCGATCGTACCGGGCTTGCCGTCATCGGTCGGCACCGATGTGATATGGCACACAACACCTGCGCCGTGATCGAGCGGCTCCTGCAGGCGCTGCTCGGCGTGGTGATAGATGATCGACGACCCCAGCGGGTACAGGTCGAGCGTGACCGTGCCGTTGTGGATCTCGCACTCGTGACCGCTAATCACATCGCTCGCGCATTCGCCGAGCGCCGGAATCGTCACGCGGTGTGAATTGCGCAGGCTGCGGTTGATGATAACCGTCGCGGCCTCGCCGTCTTTGCCAGTGCGGGTGTAGGCGAGTACCTCGTCGTTGAGCGCGAAGGCCTTGATCTCGCCATCGACCATAAAGGGCAGCGCGCGGCGTACAGCAGACGCGTTCTTAACGATGGCCAGCGTATCGAAGTCGTGGAGCTGGTCCTTGGTCGGCATGGTGCGGCGATTGCCCGGATCGGTGAGACCCTCCAAGCCGTACTCGTCACCGTAATAGATTGAGGGAACGCCCGGGAACGTCATCTGCATGAGCGTCGCGAGCCAAAAACGGCTCTTAGCCAGGCCCATCGCGTTCTCGTCCAGACGCCATTTGCTGCGTTCGCACTCGGGCAGCTGCGACTCGTTGGGGCCGCCGCCGAGCACCGAGATAATGCGCGGACGGTCGTGACTCGAAAGCAGATTAAGCGCGCAAGATAGGGCCTCACGCGGATAGTTCTCGCGTAGAGTCTCGATATCCTCGGCAGCTTGGTAGGCGTTTTTGTAGCCCATCAAAAAGCCGATGACCATGTCGCGGAAGGGGTAATCCATGGCCGAGTCGAGCTCGGAGCCTTGCAGATAGCGACGCAGATGGCCGTAGCTGATCTTGTTGGAGGCGTCTTCCCATACCTCGCCGAGCAGCAGCGCGTCGGGCTTCTCGGCGAGCACGGCCTTTTTGATCTCGGCCAGGAAGTCGTCGGAAAGCTCGTCGGCCACATCCAGACGCCAGCCGTGAGCGCCGGCGCGCAGCCATTTTCGAATGACGCCGTCCTTGCCCAGGAGCCGCTCGCGTACCAGTTCGGAGCTCTCATTGATGGCGGGCATATTGCCCACGCCCCACCAACAGTCGTACGAGCCGTCCTCGTGGAAATAAAACGCATCGCGCCACGGAGAGTCCTCGCTCTGCCACGCGCCGACACCGGGATAGTTGCCGTAGCGGTTAAAGTAGATCGAATCGTTGCCCGTGTGGTTGAACACACCGTCCAGAATGATGGAAATGCCCAGCTTCTCGGCCGCCTCGCACAGCTCAGTAAAGTCCTGCTCGGTGCCCAGAATCGGATCGATCTTGGTGTAATCGGCGGTGTCGTAGCGGTGGTTGCTCGCGGCTTCAAAAATGGGGTTGAGGTAGATGGCTGTAAAGCCCAGCTCGGCGATGCGAGGCAGGTCTTCCTGGATACCCTTGAGCGATCCGCCGTAAAAGTCCCAGGTCTTGATGGAGCCGTCCTCGGCGCGCTCGTACACAGGCGGCTCGTTCCAGTCCTCGACCATGCGGCGTTGGATTCCGTTGCGTGGCTTTTCGACCTCGGCCAGCGTGCGCTCGCGCCAGTGCTCGTCGCGAGCATAGCGATCGGGGAAGATCTGGTAGACCATACCGCGCTCGTACCACTCGGGTCGAACTTCGCGGTGCTTGTAGACGGTGACCTGGAACGACGGCACCTCGGCGTAGTCGTAGGTTACGCCCTCGCCGCCGGTGCGGCCCTGCGGTGCGCCCAGGCGAACCTCGGGCTGGCCCTCGATATTGCAGATAAAGCTGTACCAGATAAGACAGGGCTCGGTGCACTCAAGCTCTACGGTAAATATACCGTCGCCCTCGTGCGTCATGGGATACCGAGACTCACCGATTTCATCGACCCAGGTGCGCAGCGTAAGCGTTGCCTGGTTGGGGTCGGCATCCTCCAGAATCACGGAGAGCGAAAGGGTAGTTCCTGTGGTCACAGCGCCAAACGGAATGCGAAACTGCGGCAGACGGCTGTTGTGTATCAATCTCATAGTACGGTCCAGTTCAATAGAATCATGGCATGCTGGCCATGGGCTTTACGCACTGGATATAAGTATATCTGTTGTACACTGGCTGTATAAACAACATCCGTTTACCATCGGCGAACGGTTGTCCTAGAAAATCGTTTTACCACCCAAATTATCGCGATATTCAAAAACGCCTATACCGATACTATTTGTAGCCAAACAAAAGTACCCCGGTTTACTACGACGAATTGAATGATCTCAACCACAGTCATTTTAGAGATATTTAAACCGCAGGTAGAAGCGTCGCCAATTTCATAGAATACTCTCCGTGGTCGGCCGGAGCCATTTTGTCGTAGTAAACCGGCCCAATTAATAGAGAAGTTCAACGCAAAAGAGGGCGCCTGGTTGGGGCGCCCTCTTTTGCGTTGATGATTAAGTTTTAATCGATCGGATTAGTGGCGCTTGCGGGTGGCCGTGGCCTTGCGGACTGACGTCTTCTTAGTCGGAGCCTTTTCCTCGGCCGGAGCGGCGGGGGAGACCGGAGTCTCCTTGGTGGGTTCTGGCTTGGTCTTTACCTCGGCCTTGGGCTCCTCTTTGGCAGCAGCTGGCTTAGTCTCTGCCTTGGGAGTCGTGGTCTTTGTCGTGGCCTTCTTGGCCGTCGTCGTGCGCTTGCGCGTGGTGGTCTTGGCGGTGGGCTTGGCCTCGACGGTTACCTCGGCCTTGGACTCGGCGGGCGTCTCCTCGACTTTGGCGGCCGACTTTGCGGCTGCCTTGGTCGTGGCTGCCTTCGTGGTCGTCGACTTCGTAGCCGTGGTCTTCTTGACTGCCGTTGCCTTCTTGGTGGTCACGGTCGATTTCTTGGCAGTGGACTTGGCCGGTGCGTTGACGGCGGGCTTGGCCTCGACGGCGGCCTCGGCCTTTATCTCGGGAACAGCCTCGGCCTCGGTGGCCTTCTTGGCAGCTGCGGTGGTGCGCTTGCGTGTGGTCGTTGTCTTGGCAGCGGTTGTTTTGGTCGCGGCAGCCTTGGTCGTCGTAACCTTCTTAGCGGTCGTCTTGCGGGTCGTGGTCTTCTTAACTGCGGGCTTTGCAGCGGGCTTGACCTCTGCCTTTGCCTCAGGAGCAGCCTCGACCTTCACCTCAGGCTCGGCCTTTGCGGGCTCAACCTCAACCGGCTTCTCCTCGGCCTTGGGTTCCTCAGCGGCCACCGGCTCAGAAACAGCCTCTGACTCGTCGACAACCGCTGCCGGCCTTTCAATCTCCGGATGCATAAAGAAGTACAGGTCCAGATACTTGTCGGCCGAGCGCGTCCAGCTAAAGTCCTGGCTCATGGCCTGCGTGACCAGCTGGTTCCAAGCGTCGCGGTTATCCCAGAACAGGCGCGCCGCACGGAATACCGCGTCGCCCATCTCGTCGCCGTTAAAGTTGCTAAACGAGAATCCCGTGCCCTCGCCGGTATACTCGTTATACGGGATCACGGTGTCCTTCAGGCCACCGGTCTCGCGCACGATGGGCAGGGTGCCATAGCGCATGGCAATGATCTGCGACAGGCCGCAGGGCTCAAACTTCGAAGGCATCAGGAACATATCGGCGGCGGAATACATGCGCTGCGACAGCGCAGGATCGAACTCGATGCGTGCGGCCATGGTGCCGGGGTACTTGTCCTGGAAGTAACGCAGGCCGTCCTCGTAGTCGCGGTCGCCGGTGCCCAGCACCGCCACCTGCACGCCGCCGGCCAGGATGCGGTCGAGCGCGTACATGACCAGATCCAAGCCCTTCTGGCGCGTCAGACGCGTGACCATGACCATAAGCGGACGGTCGTCGCGAACCTCGAGCCCCAGCTCTTCCTGCAGCTTGGCCTTGCACACGGCCTTACCAGAACGGTCCTCCACGGTGTAGTTGGCGGCAATGCGCTTGTCGGTCGCCGGGTCAAAGCCCGCGACGTCGATGCCATTCAAAATGCCCTGCAGCGCGTACGAACGTTCACGCAGAACGCCGTCCAGGCCCTCGCCAAATTCGGGCGTCTGGATCTCGTTAGCATAGGTGGGGCTCACCGTGGTGATGGCGTCGGCATAGCGCAGGGCGCCCAGCATGTAGTTGATGCTGCAGGCGTCGCAACGCAGCTGCGAGGCGGCCGCGGGAATATGCGCCACACCCAGGATGTCCTCCATCACGGTGTCGCTAAACTGGCCCTGGAACGCCACGTTGTGGATCGAGAACACGGTCTTGACGCGGTCGTACAGCGGCAGGCCCTGGTAGAACTCGCGCAAAAACACGGGCGCCAGCGCCGTCTGCCAGTCGTTGCAGTGCAGGATGTCGCACTCAAAGCCGGCCGGCAGGTGTTGCAGGCTCTCGGTGATGGCCTTGGAGAAGAACGCAAAACGCTCGCCGTCGTCAAAGAAGCCGTACGGATAGTCGCGCGCAAAGTAGCGCTCGTTGTCGATGAACATATAGGTGACGCCGTCGTGCTCGAGCTTCTCGAGACCGCAGTACTCATTGCGCCAGCCCAGGCTCACGTAAAAGTCGGAGAAGTGCTCCATCTGCGCCTTGTACTCGTCCTTGATGGTGGCGTACTTGGGCACCATCACGATGACTTCGGCGCCGGCGTGCACAAGCGCCGCAGGCAGCGAGCCCGCCACGTCGCCCAGGCCACCGGTCTTCACAAACGGCGCGCACTCGGCCGAGGCAAACACGATCTGCATCTTTTTGTTGGAATCAGCCATATTGTCTCCCATGTTGTTATTCGAGAATAGCCGCCTGGCGCGAACCGGGCGGCTATTCTACATGTTACGAGCGATGTTGCGGTGCCAACGTTAACGTACGATCGTGGTATCGGAAGTTAACGGAGCCTTGCCCAGCACCAGAATATTCTCGGGCGTGCCGCGAAGCTCGGTGTTGGTGGGGACCACGTTGTTCTTATCCAGAATGGCGTTCTCGACGCGGGCGCCGCTCTTGATGATGCAGCTCTGGTTGATGATCGAGTTGGTCACCGAGGCGCCTTCCTCAACCACAACGCCGCGCGACAGGATCGAGTTGCGCACGGTGCCCTTGATGATGCAGCCGGCCGAGATGATCGAGTTGCACGCGTGGCTGCCGGTCGCATAGCGCGAAGGCGGCACGTCGTGAGCCTTGGTCAGGATCGGGCGCTCGGGATCGAAGAGCTGGTCGGCCACGGTCTGGTCGAGCAGGTCCATGCTGCGGCGATACAGCGACTTCTCGCTAAACACGCCCACGACTTCGCCCTTGTACTCGTAGCTGCACACGTCGATGTTGCCAAAGTCGCCCTGGAGTGCCTCGAGCAGGTCCAGATAGTCGGCGGCCTGGTAGTGGTCGATGATCTCGAGCAGCGTCTCGCGGTTAACGATGCAGCAGTCCATAGACGCGTTGTCGCCATACACGACTCCGGCGCTCACGCCCGTCAGGCGGCCGTTCTCGTTAATCTCGAGCTTGGTCTCGTCATCGACGTTGCGCGTGGCCTTGCAGTACACCACGGTCATCTGGGCACCGGAGTTCTCGTGCGCGTCGATGATGGTGTTGAGGTCCATGTTAAAGATGATGTTGGTGCCCATCATCACAACATAGGGCTTGTCCGAGCGCTGGAACAGCGTCTTGTTGGAGATGATGTCGCGCAGCAGGAAGCGCATGCCGCCCTTGGTGGTGCCATACGCGTTGCCGGGCACCATGAACAGGCCGCCCTTCTTGCGGTCCAGGCCCCAGTCCTTGCCCGAGCCCACGTGGTCGATCAGCGAGCGGTAGTTGCCCGGCATGACGACGCCGACGGTCTTGATGCCGGCATTCATCATGTTGGACAGCGGAAAGTCGATCAGGCGATAGCGGCCCAAAAACGGAACGGACGCGATGGGGCGATCCTTGAGCAGCACGCTGCCGTAGGTCGAAGAGTAGTTAGCGGTGATATAACCGATGGCCTTGCGATTGATCATCGGATCATTCCCCCTTCCCGATAACGACGTCATTTCCAACGACGGCCGTATCCTTGGTGGTATCGACAGAGCCGAGCTTCACGCCCTCTTCGACCGTGGAGTTCTCGCCCAAAATAGCGCGGCAGATGTGCGCGCCGCTCTTAACGTGCGCACCCGGCAGCAGCACGGAGTCCTCAACCACGGCGCGCTCCTCGATGATGACATCGGTCGAAAGGATCGAGTGGCGAGCGGTGCCGTAGATCTTGCAGCCGTTGGAGACCAGGCAGTCGTCCAGGCGACCGTCCGGGCCAATGTAGTGCGGCGGGCGCGTGGTGATGTTGGACATGATGGGGAAATTCTTGTCAAACAGATCAAACTCGGGGTTGTTGCCCAGCAGGTCCATCGAGGTCTCATGGAAGCTGGCGATGGTGCCGACGTCCTTCCAGAAGCCGTGGAACTCGTAGCTGTACAGGCGCTTGTTCTCACCGAGCAGCTTGGGGATGATGTCCTTGCCAAAGTCGTGGCTCGAGCGCTGGTCCAGAGCGTCCTCCTCGAGCGCCTCGATCAGCACGTCGGCCGAGAAGATGTAGATGCCCATGGACGCGAGGTTCGAATCTGGCTTATCGGGCTTCTCGGTGAACTTGGTGATGCGGCCGTCCTCGGGGTCGGTGGTCAGGATGCCAAAGCGGCTGGCCTCCTCCCACGGCACGGGCATAACGCTCACCGTGAGGTCGGCGTTGTTCTCAATGTGCGTCTTGAGCATCTTGCGGTAGTCCATGCGATACAGGTGATCGCCCGAAAGAATCAGGACGTACTTGGGGTCGTTGGCCTTGATGTAGTCGAGGTTCTGCGTAATGGCGTCGGCCGTGCCCGCATACCAGGCGCCGCCGGTCTGCGTCTCGTACGGCGGCAGGATCGACACGCCGCCGTCGCGGCTGTCCAGATCCCACGCCTCGCCGGAACCAACATAGGCATGCAGCAGGTAGGGGCGATACTGCGTCAGAACGCCCACCGTGTCGATGCCCGAGTTGGAGCAGTTGGAGAGCGAAAAGTCGATAATGCGGAACTTGCCACCAAAGCTAACCGCCGGCTTAGCGATCTTTTGGGTGAGTGCCCCCAATCGGCTGCCCTGTCCTCCTGCGAGGAGCATCGCGATGCATTCTTTCTTACTCATCGATTTCTCCTTCTGTCATCGATGTTTCTAACCCATTAGCGGTGGGCGCGACCAGGTGCCGCGCCCACCGAATAATGCCGTGCGGCAAAGAAGGGAACTCGCGGCCTTTACGCGTGCCAGATCTCGTCGCGGTACTCGCGAATGGTGCGGTCGCTCGAGAACCAGCCGCTCGATGCGGTGTTGAGCAGCGCCTTGCGGTTCCAGGTCTCCTGGTCGCCGTAGCTGTTCGTGAGCTTCTCCCAGGCGTCGACGTAGCTGCGGAAATCGGCCATGACCAAGTCGGGGTCGTTGTTGTTCATGAGCTCGTTGTAGATGCTCTCGAAGTTGCCCGAAAGACCCGCAAAGGTGTTGTCCTTGAGCTCATCCATCACGCGGCCCAGGCGCTCGCGGTCGCCGTTGAGGGTATCCCACGCAAAGTAGCTGTTGGATGCCCAGAGCTGCTCGACCTCGGGAGCGGTCAGGCCAAAGATGGCCTCGTTCTCGCGGCCGGCCAGGTCGGCGATCTCGATGTTGGCGCCGTCGAGGGTACCCAGCGTAATGGCGCCGTTCATCATGAGCTTCATGTTGGACGTGCCCGAGGCCTCCTTGCCGGCCGTGGAGATCTGCTCCGAGATCTCGGCGGCGGGGTAGATGAGCTGGGCGTTGCTCACGCGGAAGTTGGGTATAAAGCAGACCTTCATGACCTCGTTGACGCGCGGGTCGTTGTTGATGACGTCGGCCACGGAGTTAATGAGGCGGATGGTCTCCTTGGCGAAGGTGTAGCTCGAGGCAGCCTTGCCGCTAAAAATGAAGGTCGTCGGCGTCACGTGGAAGTTGGGGTCGGCGATGCGACGGTTGTAGATGTCCATCACCTTCATGATGTTCATGAGCTGTCGCTTGTAGGCGTGGAAGCGCTTCACCTGGACATCGAAGACGGTGTTGGGGTCGATAACCAGACCGGTCTCGGCCTTAACGTAGGCGGCCAGACGCTCCTTGTTGGCGCGCTTGGAGGCGCCCACGGCCTTCAGGAACTCGGTGTCGTCCTTAAACTCCTTGAGCTTCTCCAGCTCAAAGGCGTCCTTCAGCCAGCCATCGCCAATGGCCTCGGTCACGAGCTTGGCGTAGGTGGGGTTGGCCTCGGCAAAGAAGCGACGGTGCGAGATGCCGTTGGTCTTGTTGTTGAACTTCTCGGGCGTCAGGGCATAGAAGTCCTTGAGCACGATGTTCTTGATGATGTCGGAGTGAATCTTGGCTACGCCGTTGACGCTGTGGCTGCAGATCACGGACAGGTTGGCCATGCGAATCTCGCCGTCCCACAGAATGGCGGTCTGGCGCAGACGCTTCTGCCAGCCCTCCTGCGTGGTGTCGAACGACTCGTGCCAACGACGGCTGATCTCGTCAATGATCTGGTACACGCGGGGAAGGAGCTTGGAGAACGTGCCGATGGGCCACTTCTCCAGGGCCTCGGGCAGGATGGTGTGGTTGGTGTAGCTCACGACCTGCGTCACGATGTTCCAGGCGTCGTCCCACTCGAGCTTCTTCTCATCGATGAGGATGCGCATGAGCTCGGGGCCGCACATGGCGGGGTGGGTATCGTTGGTGTGGATAGCCACAAACTGCGGCAGCAGCTCCCAGTTAGCGCCGTGCTCCTTCTCAAAGGTTTCGAGCAGGCTGTAGATGCCGGCCGAGACAAACAGGTACTCCTGCTTCAGGCGCAGCAGACGGCCGTGCTCGCCGGCGTCATTGGGGTAGAGGATGGCGCTGATGGCCTCGGCCTCGGCGCGCTCGGCGTCTGCCAGGGCGTAGTCGCCGCGGTTGAAGGCCTCCAGATCGAAGTGCTCCTCGACCGGCTCGGCGGCCCAAACGCGCAGCTTGTTGACGGTCTCGCCGGCATAGCCCACGACGGGGATGTCATAAGGGACGGCCAGGATGTCCTGCGTGTCCACCGTGCGGTAGAACGTGCGGCCGTTCTCCTCAAAGCCCTCAACATGGCCACCAAACTTGATGGTCACGGCCTTATCCTGACGACGGACCTCCCAGGGATAGCCGTGGGTGAGCCACTCGTCGGTGGCCTCGACCTGGCTGCCGTTGACGATCTCCTGCTTAAACAGGCCGTAGCGGTAGCGCATGCCGTTGCCGTAGCCGGCAATGCCCTCGGCTGCCATGGAATCCAGGAAGCACGCGGCCAGACGGCCCAGGCCACCGTTGCCCAGTGCCGGATCGGGCTCCTGGTTCTCGATGACGAACAGATCAAAGCCCATGTCGTCGAGCGCCTCGGCGACCATGTCGCGCACGCCAAAGTTGAGCAGGTAGTTGTCGAGCAGGCGGCCGATCAAAAACTCGATCGAGAAGTAGTACACGCGCTTTTTGCCCTCGGCGGTGGCGCGGGCGTCACTCTTGGTGGCGACGGTGCGCGCCTTCTCGGCCACGAGCTTGGCCAGGGCGTTAAAGCGGTCGAGGTCGCTGGCGGCCTCGATGCTCTTGCCGCTGATGCTCATGACGGCATTGCGATAGAGCTCGGTAAACTCCTGCTTGTTGTCGAAGATCTTATTCATACGTTCCTTTCCCCCGGGAGTTGTTCCCCAGAACGGTTATGACATGTATCCTACGCCCACGCGGGGCAGGTAATTACAGCTGTAACGGCTTTGTTACGCATCCTTGGCAGACGGCTTAACAGAAGCAGACTTGGCCTTGGGAGCAGCCTTTTTAGCAGCTGCCGTCTTGGTCGTGGTGGACTTGGCCGGAGCCTTGGCGGCAGACTTGGCGGCCTTCGCCTTAGCCGGAGCCTTCTTAGTAGCAGCCGCGGTCTTGGGCTTCACCGAGGACGCACGCTTGCGCGTCACCCTCTTGGGCTCCTCGACCACCGGCGGCTTATAGCTGCTGGGACCGCGGCGCTTAAGAACCACGCCTGCCAGGCCGGGCACCTTGATCTCGATGGAGTCCATCTGCCCGTTCCAGGGATAGGGCTCACTCGAGCAGGTGTAGGGCTCCTCACCTGCATAGCCGCTGCCACCGAACTCGGGACGGTCGGAATCAAAGATGACCTCCCAGTCACCCTCGCGCGGCACGCCCACGCGGAAGCTCTCGTAGCTCGCCGGGTCAAAGTTGATCAAGATCACCAGGTCGTCATCGATGTCCTCGCCCTGGCGCACAAAGCTCACGATGGACTGTTTAGAGTTGTCCGCGTCAATCCAGGTAAAGCCGTCGTCGGTGTAGCCACGCTCGTATAGGGCGGACTCGGCGGTGTACAGGTGGTTGAGCGCCTTGATAAACGCCTGATGATGACGGTGGGTCTCGTACTCCTCAGTCAGGAACCACTGGATGGACTCGTAGTAGCGCCACTCAATAAACTGGCCGATCTCGTTGCCCATAAAGTTGAGCTTGGCGCCGGGGTGCGTCATCTGGTAGAAAGCCAGCGTGCGCAGGCCGGCAAACTGGCGCCACCAGTCGCCCGGCATGCGGCCGATCAGCGAGCACTTGCCGTGCACGACCTCGTCGTGGCTCAGCGGGCAGATAAAGTTCTCGGTAAAGGCGTACATGATGGAGAACGTGAGCAGCCCGTGGTTGCCGGGGCGCCACGGAAAATCGGTCTGCATGTAGTGCAGGGTGTCGTTCATCCAGCCCATGTCCCACTTGTAGTGGAAGCCCAGGCCGCCGTCCTGCGGCGGATAGGTCACGAGCGGCCACGCGGTGGACTCCTCGGCCATCATCATCACGTCAGGGAAGTGTGCCTCCACGGCGCAGTTGACCTGACGGATAAACGCGCTGGCGTCCAGATCCTCCTCGGTACCGTACTTGTTGAACTTCTTTTGGCCGGGATCGTCGATGCCAAAGTTGAGGTACAGCATGCTGGACACGCCGTCCATACGAATGCCGTCAACGTGGAAGTTCTCGAGCCAGTACAGCACGTTGGAGACCAAGAAGGAGCGGACCTCGCCACGGGCGAAGTCGAACTTATGCGTGCCCCAGTTGGGGTGAATCTCGTGCTCAAACAGCATATGGCCGTTAAAGGTGGCAAGGCCGTGGGAGTCGGCGCAAAAACCGCCGGGCACCCAGTCCATGATCACGCCGATGCCAGCCTCGTGGCACGCATCGATAAAGTGCATGAGTTGCTGCGGGTCGCCATAGCGCGACGTGGCGGCATAGTAGCCGGTCGTCTGGTAGCCCCAGGAGCCATCGAAGGGATGCTCCATAAGCGGCATGACCTCGATATGCGTGTAGCCCATGTCGCGCACGTAGTCCACGAGCTCCACCGACAGGTCGTCGTAGGTGTAGAACTCGCCGCGCTGCGCGGGGAAGGGGTCCATGGGACCAGGGTAGTTGCCGTACTCGTCCGGCTCGCCCTGAGGCGCATCGCCGTGGCGCTTCCACGAGCCAATATGCACCTCGTAGATGTTGAGCGGCTGTGACATGTGGTTATGGCCGGCACGGCGCTTGAGCCACGCGGCATCGTTCCACTTGTAGCCATCGAGGGTCCACAGCACGCTGGCGGTACCCGGCGGGCACTCGGCCTTAAAGGCATACGGATCGGCTTTGTAGAGCTTTTCGCCCTCGTTGGTCTCGATGAGGTACTTATAGAGCTGGCCCTGCTCGGCGCCAGGAATAAAGCCTTCCCAAATAGCGCTCGTATGCATGGGCACCAGCGGGTTGGCTTCCTCGTTCCAGTCGTTAAATTCGCCAATGACATGCACGCTCTTTACGTCGGGCGCCCAAACGCAAAAGCGCCAGCCACGCGTACGGTTCTGCGTGTCGGGGTGAGCGCCCATCTTTTCCCAGCTGCGCTCCCACGTGCCGATGCCAAATAGGTAGACATCGTCCTTGGTGAGCTCCGGTGCGTGCGGGGCGGCTTTGCGGGTAGCGGGCTTTTTGGTTGCTGGCTTTAGCTTTGTATCGCTCACGTTTGATCCCATCATGACGCGGCAGCGTGTTGCCTTGGTGACTAGATGCGAAAGGTCCAAGGCTGCACGAATCGAAGGGACGGCGATAGTTCTATGATTCGTTCCACCTCGCGTGCTCGGTGGAACTTTCGGCAGAAACTACTATAACGCCTGTACGTTAGTTTTATGGACGAAAGCTGATTTGCGGAGGCGTTTAATCGGTAAGCGACATGTTTATACCACTGGCAGAATTGCCGTGGTAAAACTCTTGACAGTTTTACCAATTAGGGTTTCAAAACTGATAGGCTTACGTTTGGTAAAACGTTTTTAGCAGGTTGTTTACCATTTGACATCGAAAGGCTCGTTTATGGACCACATCGCTGCCCCAAGTGTTGCTTTTATTTTCGATTGCGACGGAACACTGGTTAATAGCTCCCCCGTCTGGGGCCATGCGCAGACCGAGTTATTGCGCCGTCATGGCATTGATGTAACGGTCGACGATTTTGTCCAGTTTGAGCATTTGTCGCTCGAGGACGAGTGCAAGGCCTATCACGATACGTGGGGTATTGGCGCGAATGGTGAGGAGCTCTATCGCGAGCTGGGCGAGATTTTGATTGATGGGTACTCCAAGGTGCCGCCGCGCGAGGGTCTGCTTGCTTTTTTGGAGCAGGCGAAGGTGGCGGGCGTTGCCATGTGCGTTGCCACGTCCACGCCAGCCGAGCTGGTTAAGTCTGCGCTTGCGGGTGCCGGGCTCGATGCCTACATGGAGTTTGTGACCACCACGGGCGAGGCAGGTCGCTCTAAGCAGTTCCCCGATGTTTACGAGCTGGCGCTGCGCCGCCTGGAGGAGCGCCATGGGCACAAGTTTGAGCGCGCTTGGGTGTTTGAGGACGCGGTCTTTGGCCTAAAGAGCTCTGGGACCGCCGGCTTTAAGCGCGTGGGCATCTATGACCCACACGGCCGCATGAAGCGCGACGACGTGCGCGCCAACTGCGACATCTTTATCGACAGCTACGAGGAGCTGGATTTGGTTCACGTTCTTGCGTATGAGGGATAGGCGAGACCTGTGGCTTGCAAGGTATTAGTGGTCTGCGGCTCGCCCGTGGTGGCGAGCGCGGATCTGTTGCGTAGGTTAGCGGGGGAGTGCGACCACGTTGTCGCCGTGGACCGCGGGTTCGACGCGCTGCAGGGCGCGGGACTGGGCTGCGACGTATATGTGGGGGATGCCGACACGGTGAGTGATGCGGGTCGCGCGTTGGTCGATGCCGCCACCGACTTTGAAGTTGAGCGCCACGACCCCTACAAGGACTATACCGATCTTGCGCTTGCACTCGATTCCGTTCGCCGTCGCTGGCCGGGTGCCGAATTGGTTGCGACTTGCGCTACAGGCGGCCGTCCGGACATGGCGCTTTCCGTACTGGGCCTGCTCGCGGGCTACAATGACGCCCCAGTCTGGATTGCCGAGGACAAGGTGGTCGCCCGCATCCTCCACGCAGGCGAATCGTGGACCATCGAAGGCCACGAGGGCAGCACCTTCTCCATCATCGCCATAGCTCCTAACACCGAGGTAAGCGAACACGGCCTAGAATGGGAACTAGACCACAGCCCCCTGGGCCTGTTGGCCGACACGGGCATCAGCAACGTCGTCAGGTCAACAGCCACAATCCAAGTCCACACCGGCACCGCCATCGCTTACCTATATCAATAGGCATTTAGAATCTGACCCAAAAAAAGTCCTTGCACGCCGCGCCAACTTCCCCTATAGTATCTCCTCGTCACGGGGGCGTAGCTCACCTGGGAGAGCGCTTGACTGGCAGTCAAGAGGTCAGGGGTTCGATTCCCCTCGTCTCCACCATCGTGAATGTAAAGGCCTTCGGAATTCCGAAGGCCTTTTTTCATGCCAAAATGCCTCGCGCCACAAACCCAATCCACACCAACAAAAAGTTGCACAATTAATTTCCCATGTCTGTACATAGTTTGTTATCCAAACGCAATTACCAGTGCAGCTCGCTTCTCCATTTGGGCTTCAGGAACGCTCCCAATTATTGCCAGCATCCCAATAACCTGCGTCAACGTGAACAACATCCCAAAACAACCCCCTTGAACACGTTAAATGAACGAAATGTTGTCCGCCATTAGCCAAATCAGTTTCGCTACCAGCTTGTGCTAGGATACCTAAAGTTACATGAGTTCAACTGTGCTCGCGGCTCCAGTAAGCCATAAAGCGCAGGGTCGATCAGCATCCGGCCGTAACGGCGGTGCCAGAAACACCACGAGCTCCAATAAAGAAGTCATGCGACGTTGTTTATTTGTATTGAGTTTATTCTCAAATGCAAATAAATATTAGATTGCATGCAAATACGTAGCAGTTCTTCAGCTGTTTGCGTGCGGTCCAGTTTTTAAATTACTTGACCGGTTCGCACGCAGTCAGCTGAGGTTGCAGGCATTCTTGCGATACGTGCTTGTGATCTCAGCGCTGCTTTTATACATACCGTTCACGGTGGGACAGAGCCACGTGCTTGTCTAACTGGGCTCAGGGTTTGAATATGGAGCGCCTTCGCGCACAAGCGCCCTGGCGAAGCCATACCCAAACCCCGTGAGCCACACGTAAGACAGCAAGGGGAGGTGGTGCTCGTGTGGTATGTGATTCAGGTCATTAACGGTCGCGAAGACGTAATGCGCGAGCGCATCGAGCGCGTGGTGCCGGCGAGTGCCATGCAAGAGCTCTTTTATCCCCAATATCAAACCGAGATTAAGATACACGGCGAATGGGTCAATACGACCAAGCCACTCTTTCCCGGTTACCTTATCTGCGACACGGCAGATCCCCGCACCGTGCAACAGCATCTGCTGCGCATGGACGACTTTGCCCGGGTGTTATCTCAGGATGGTCAGTTTGTGCCGCTGGCAAAAGAAGAGGTCCAGCTTATTGGCGGATTTACGCATAAGGGAGACCGCGTAGTGCCCATGAGCGAGGCCTTAAAAGACGGCGACCAGGTCGTAGTGACGGCAGGTCCGCTGCTGGGCCACGAAGGCCTTGTCAAAACCATTAATAGACGCAAGAGCACTGCTTATTTGGAGCTCAACCTGTGCGGCCGACGCGTAACTACGCGCGTTGGCCTTGCCGTGCTTTCGGCCAAGCAGCGTGTCATGCGTAACCTAAAAAAGGCGATCGCCTAGCTGCTGGCGATTTCCGCAAAGGACAGGGAGGATCCCCGACCCGGGGACGAAATCTTGGAAGAGAACGTGTCAGATAAAACAGAATATGTAATGGACTTGCCCAAAGTCACAAGATTTCCTAGGGCAACAGAGTTTCCGCCTCCTGTTGAGAACCCAGCTCCTACTATGGGTTTCGTTGCAACTGGCACTTATAAGGCGCCTGCGCCGGACTCGTCGTGCGCCGCCCCCAAGAAAGGTGGGCCGGGCTACCTCGCTATTAAACGTGCATTTGATATTGTTTTCTCGGCGGGTGTTTGCGCAGTTCTTTTAATCCCCGTTGCGACTGCATGCGTTGCAATTGAGATCGACACCCCCGGCAAGCCGTTCTTCCGCCAGGAGCGTATCGGCAAGAATGGAAAACCGATATACATATTTAAGTTGCGTACCATGGTGTCGGATGCTCATGAGCATCCCGAGAAGTATATGACTTCCGAACAGCTGGCTCAGTGGAAACGCGAGCAGAAGGTCGACGATGACCCACGCATTACGCGCGTTGGTCGCTTCCTGCGACGCACCTCACTCGATGAGTTGCCGCAGTTTATCAACGTGCTCTTGGGTGACCTCTCTGTCATTGGCCCCAGACCGGTGACGCTCGAAGAGACGTACGAGTATGGAGATGCCCGTGATGAAGTGCTCTCCTGCAAACCGGGGATCACCGGCTGGTGGGCGGCCACTGACCGCAATGACTCAACGTGGGCTAGTGGCCAGAGGCAGGCTCGCGAGCTATTTTATGTGCGCCATCAATCGGTTGGCCTAGACGCCCGCGTGTTTATTAAGACCTTCAAGGCAATGAGGAAGGGCAAGTGATGGCTCCCTCCTTGAGCGTAGTCATACCAACCTTAAATGCGGCGGGCGAGATCGATGAGCTGTTGACCCTCATCGAAACTCAGACTCTCAGACCCTTCGATATCTTGGTGGTTGACTCATCCTCCGAAGATGGCACCGTTGACGAGGTCGCCAAGCATCCTCGGGTTAACTTCGTTCGCATAGAACGTAAGGAATTCAATCACGGTTCGACCCGCGACATAGCTTTGAGGCGCACTGCGGGTGATTTCGTTTGTTTTCTCACACAGGATGCTGTGCCCGCTTCCAGTCGCTACCTGGAAACGCTTGTCGAACCGTTACTTGTCGATAACTCTATCGCGCTTGTAAGCGGAAGGCAGCTCCCCAAGGCCAATGCCCGTCGTTTTGAACAGCTGGTTCGTGATTTCAACTATCCCGATACTCCGTCTGTTCGGTCAAAAGGCGATCTCAAGAAATTTGGGATTAAGACGTTCTTTGCATCTGACACCTGTTCTGCTTATCGACGGACCGCATATCTCGAATGCGGCGGATTCGATCATGTCAACACCAACGAGGACATGCTCATGGCCGCCAAGTTTATCGCCTCGGGTATGAAGGTCGCTTACGAGCCGCGTGCCGAGGTCTATCACTCGCACAACTTGACGCCATCCCAACAGTTTGCCCGCAACCGCGCCGTCGGTTTCTTTCTCGAAACGCATGCGGACGATCTCATGCATGCAAGTGAGATCGGTGAAGGGGGCCGGCTCGTCAAAGCGGTCTCCTCCCAGCTCCTTCGGGAGGGCAATCTGGTCGAGTTCATCGCCTTCGGCGTCGACTGCTGCGCGCGCCTTCTTGGTAACCGCTCCGGCCGCAGGGCCGCTAGAAAAGAAAGGCCATAGCCAGTGAAAGGCATCATCCTCGCCGGCGGGTCCGGCACCCGACTGTACCCGCTCACGCTCGTGACCTCCAAGCAGCTGCTTCCGGTCTACGACAAGCCCATGATCTACTACCCGCTGTCCACCCTCATGCTGGCGGGCATCCGGGACGTCCTGGTCATCTCCACGCCGACGGACCTGCCCAACTTCGAGCGCCTGCTCGGGGACGGCTCGCGCTACGGCGTGAACCTGTCCTACGCCGAGCAGCCGAGCCCGGACGGCCTGGCCCAGGCCTTCACCATCGGCGAGAGGTTCATCGCCGGCGAGCCGTGCGCGCTGGTGCTCGGCGACAACATCTTCTACGGCAACGGCCTGTCGCGCCACCTGACGCGCGCCGTCCAGAACGCCGAGTCCGGTAGGGCCACGGTGTTCGGCTACCACGTCGACGACCCCGAGCGCTTCGGCGTCGTGGAGTTCGACGGGGAGGGGAGGGCCGTCTCCATCGAGGAGAAGCCCGAGCGCCCCAAGAGCTCCTACGCCGTCACCGGCCTGTACTTCTACCCGGGCGACGTGGCATCCCGCGCCGCTGACGTCGAGCCCTCGACCCGCGGCGAGCTCGAGATCACGACCCTCAACCAGATGTACCTGGAGGACGGCCTGCTCTCCGTGGTGACGCTCGGTCGCGGCTACGCCTGGCTGGATACCGGTACCATGGAGTCCCTGCACGAGGCCGCTGAGTTCGTCCGCGCCGTGGAGCACTCCCAGGACCTGCCCGTGTCCGTCCCCGAGG
>OLQP01000390.1_pt1 | contig 39752 bp, 32 predicted proteins | sample 1643181 | NCBI WGS metagenome assembly OLQP01 (sample SAMEA3136710, study PRJEB25190) | human gut metagenome | biome: human gut; feature: human-associated habitat; material: faeces | place: Austria | collected 2013 | reverse complement strand
CAAGATTCCCCTTCATGATTTTGATCATGTCTGAAATATAAAACTGTGGTCTGCAATCTACAAGCAGATGAATATGATCCGGCATAACCTCCATAGCCAGGATTTGAAATTTATATTCCTGTGCAAGACTTTCCAGCATTTCTTTGCATTCCACATCAATTCCGTCTTTTAAAACCTTTTTTCTGTACTTTGTACACCAGACCAGATGATACTGCAGAGAGTACACATATCCTCTACCATAGGAAAGACCATTTTTATTAATTGTAAACATATCTTTCTTCATAAAAATAGTATACCATATGCATAGGAATATATCAAACATTTGTTCCTCTTTTTGGTAAAAATTTTGCGCGTCTAACTCATCACTGAAGTAACGAGAATGCGACGCGCAGTTTTCAAAAACGCTCCCCTAGTATCTATAACGCAAGGGGAGCGTCTATTTTCAATTAGTTCGCTTGTTCTGATAATCGAGTTTTGCTTAAGCTCTCTCCCAGCGGCCTCCCGGGGCTGAAGATATAACACAATAAGCAATATTCAAACTTGAGGTTCCAGCTTTAATATACGAACGACAGGACCGTCCACACTCTAAAGTCGAATATGTAATCATCTGCGTATTATTTGGAGTATAGTGATATGGGGTTCCTCCAGCAGGATTTGAAATTGTTTTTGTAATATCATCATACTGGAATCCCACCTCTGGTGAATATTTGGATGTCTGCATTAAACTACTTGCTTTCATAGAGGTTCCGTAGTTCAGTGTTGTTTCAAACCAATTAATTCGTACCTTTAATGCCTGACGGTCATTTGTCACGGATACTTTCATGGTTGCATAAATGCTGTACTGGCTAAGCTGCCCCGTATTGCTTACAATATCAGTGATTGCTACTCTTTGCTGATGCTCGTCTACAATCAACAAACCCGTTGAAATAATATCCTGCTCGCTGCCATTTTCATCCACTACCTGTGTGATTGACAAATAATCATCCGGCTTTGCATCAATGGCGCGGGTCTTCATCTGTTTTTCCTGATATTGTTCAATTGCAACCTTAATTACGTCACTTTCATTCGTGATGTGATTGTTTAAAACCTCTTCATACACTCTGTTTTTTAATTCTGCATTTGTTTCTGCTTTTACTGTTGTAGCAAATACACTAGTCATCACCAAAGCTAACATACAGAAGCCGATTGCTGTTAACGCATTTTTCAATCTTTCTTGCATAAATAACTCCCTCTCTTTCGATTTGCAAAATTAATCACTGCTATTAATTCTCTTCTGCATTGGACTTTTCTCCTTCCTTCATTTTGCCTGTTAGCCTAGGCTCATTTAAAGCCTGGATTCAGTTTTTCACATTTCTTTATAGTCTTATATTACACTTAAAAGCCCAAAAAGTTTATGATGTTAAATGAAAATAAAAAAACCATCTAACATCATAAACTTTTTATTTTTTTTCATATATTTTATAGATATATTATTTTACTTAACGAAAGCGAGATCTTCTATGAAAAAAACATTCAAAAAATTATTACTTATCTTCCTAATATTTTCTCATATAACTATTACTATTCCTGCACCCAAATTTCCACCATTTTCAACAACTTCAGCTCCACTCCCTCCAAATGATAATGATCATTAATTTAACAAATTTCTTTCCTCTACATAATTTTTCATTACCTTGTAATCTGCATCCATTTTATACAGCTTGAGCAGATTCAAGTTTTGTTTAAAATATTTTTTACATACTTCTTTTCCTTCTTCTTCCATAATGCACGCCTGAATCATCAAGCAATATCCTAAAGATGCACCCTTGCCTGCATACAGCATCTGCTGAACAGCTTTTTGACATGTGCACATAGCCTCCTTAAAATATTTTAATTCATCCAGTGCTCTTGCATAATTCGCTATATTCATATTCCAATCTAACATATGAAATACTGGCTTTATACAGCTATCACTATATCTGTCGTCTATAAAGTGATAGATTTCCAACGCCATTTGATAATCTTTTTTCCCCCAATAAATAAGTGCTATTTCTGTCAAAACACTGATTTCCTGGCGATTCAATACATATTCTGTTCTATATACATCTTCAAATTTCAATGTTATCTCTAACAATGCTTTTAGTTGCTGTACAAGTTCTTCTGAATTGCCTAGATGTTTATGATATTTTAATTGTATTTTTCCAACTTCTACATACTGTTTGTTTTCTGGCTCACTACGATCTATCTTACTTTCAATCTCAAAAAGTATTTTTTCCGCTTTCTCATATTCTTTACGATGCATATATTTTGAAAATTCTATTTTTAATTCTAATATTTCATATTCTTCTACCTGAATTCCTGTCTCAATTCTTTTTCCATTTCTATCCATTTTTTCCATAATTTGCCAAAGCTTTTCACTTCGCGGCTGCTGATTTCCGTTTTCTATCCGCGCCAGTGTCTCCTGTGTGCAAATATCCTCACTTAACGATTCTTGTGTGAGTTTGGATGCTCTTCTCGTTCTTCGAATTAATTCGGCATCCACCTCAAAATTCCGAATTACATGTTCAAACAAACGATAATTCTCAAACGACACATTATAATCATGTTCTACCTCTAATATGCATTTTTGTTCCTGACGTAATATTTCAATAAAATCCGCATTTGACTGTTCTTTCTCTAAAATTCGTATATGCTGACTTAAAATTTCCGGCATATAAAGTAGCTTTCCTTCGTCTCTTAACGCTTCCAGCGCTTCTTCTGTTCTCATTTTTATATATGTAGTATTTTCACCCTCTTCTATCACTTTACTTATTAAAAGTGCTGCGTACGGAATTATTTTTACTCGTTCTGTCTTTTCAAAATTTTTTCGGAAAATTTCTTCTACTAACGCTTTAATTTCATCTTTGGCTCGTTTTTGTTCTGTTTCTTGACAGACTTCCCACCTAAAAAGAAGTAATTTATATTCCTCAGCACTTAAAACTCCCGTCTTTCTTTGGTTTTCTGCCTCCGGCATTGTTTGTAGAATTGCCGTTTCCAGATGCTCACAAACCAGTTCTACCGATTCTCCGCGCAGCCACGCAATCTGCGCACGTTCCTGTTCTATGAATTGTCGATGCAATGGTTCTTTTGCCCGTTTGTTCTTTTCATATTCATCCAGATATTGTTCTGCTTCTTCCCATTTTCTTTGACATATTTTTTGTTGAACTTCCTGTCGTAATTCATAAATTTTATAAACATCCATCGGCAATATATAAGTAAGTCGCTCTACTGATTTTCCTAATCGCCCCATAATTCGATCAATCAGGAAAAAATCTATTTCCTGCTGATCCGCTTCAATTCTTGCATATTTCGACAAAGAAGAAATTCCCATGCATAATTGTTTTTGGCGTATTCCTTCTTTTTCTCGTAGTTTCCACAGTAGCTGTCCAATTCCTTGCATTTGTTTCATTTTTTCTCAATAAGTCCTCTTTTATATGTTATATTTTTTGACTTTTATTATATCTCGTTCTTCTACATATTTACTAATCAATTCTTTGCTAACTTGAACTAAATCTAGCGTACGTACTCCTTCTCTCTTAACGTCCACAACAACTGCCCGATTTTTTTGTCTATTTCATAATTTTCTCGTAATACTTTTGGTTATATTTTGATTTATTTTGACAAAACTACAAATATTATCATTCCTTCTATTATAAATTCTCATTTCTTGCAACAACAAGAGAAATTATATACATATTTGTGTGCTTTTCTTTGTACAAAACAACGTATTTCATTTTTTTTCAATAAAAGTGTAATTTTTCATTCTTTTAAACGTATAAGATTATCTTAGGCGTAAAAAAGGCCCCAGCGTAAACCGAAGCCTTCCTTTGCTCTGCAACTATGCCCTCTTTTTTTCCGAATCATCACACCAATTTCATAATTTCCCTTTTCCCATTTATTTTTTCATCTCTTCTATGTTTTTTGTCCTCACTTTCACTGAGACTTTTCTATGTTCTAGCAAAACCTTTGCTTTTAATACCCTTCTCGGCTCTCAGATTCCTCATACACTTCCACCGTACCGGAATGATTTCCCATCATAGGACGGTAAATGTACTGCCGCACGTTGATGTCTACCTTCGCTGCCTTATCATCTGCGGAAATGTAAATTCCAGCCTCTGTGTTGTCATCGTCTACCGTGTAGGTATCTCCTGTTCCAAAATAGGAAAGATCGCCGTCCTCTTTCTGCTTCTGTGTTTCTTCTGGCAATTTATCTCTTGTTGTTGTGTTCACGTACCTTTTAGTAAGTTCATATTACGCCTAAATTATCTGAAAATCTATGATTTTATTTAAAATTCTTCTTACATTTTTCTTTATATAAAAGACTTCTTTCCATACGCCAAGGCAGGTTGGATTTTCATGCATCTTCTCTCTTACTTTTTCTTCTAACTACCACTCCCAATACTATGATCGCTGCTAAAACTCCCCCCTCCGTCATCAACATACGATACATCATTTTATGCTGATATTTCCCCGGCTGTGCCGCTACATCAAGAACCGAGCTAGTTCCTCCGAGGGAATTTTCCAGCTCTATGTAAGTGGAATCTGCAACAGCGGCTACAACCGACGGATAGCTGTATGCCGGAAATGCCGTCCGCTTCACAAACATATCATTCGTATTATTTTCCGCCCGTGAACTGTCGGTAAGACAGCCTGCCGCATCTTCGCGTCCCGGGATCAGATATTCTACACTTTTTTCATTCATTGCAATCCAGATCGGAAAACGGATGGGATCTGCTCCACCGACCAGATGAAACTGATAATCTTCCCACGCAACGTCTGGATTTGCAGCAAGCGAAGTCTTTAACTGCTCGATATAGGTAGGTGTATTGTCATTTTCATACCCTCGAGTGCCGCTGATGTGCCACGCATCGCTCGGCTGTCCATCCTCTCCATCAGCTCTCACTGCGCACGCCTCATACAAATGACCATAAGCTTTGATCGGAACAATCCAGATATAATCACTCTCTTCCAGTGCCGTTTCGACTTCCGAAACAGAAAGCAGCTCGGAAGTAAAAAGCGGCGTGTCAATATACTCTTTCAGCGCATTGTCGAAATCAATATCATCGACCGTCACCCCTTCTGAAAACGGGTCGTAAACAGGCCCGCCATTTGTAGAAGACACAATTTCATCTGCAAGCGCCACAATTTTTTCATAATCTCCGGAATCCGGCAATGTTTCGAATGTTGATGCAGAAACACTCATTGCTGATACTGCAACAGCACCAACCAGTCCCCAAAATATTCCCAATTTTCTTTTCATGCAACGCCCTCCTTTCCCTTTTCATCTCTTCCCTTTTTTCTTTATTATATCTGATCCCGCTTTTCCCAGACAATGCAGCACTTTTCCTATATTTTCCTTTTCTTTTTTGTTACTATTTTAATTGCAACTTGTTATCTTCTTCAAATGATTACCAGTTCCAACACGCAAAAACAGAGGCTCACCTCCTCATTGGAAATGGCCTCTGCTTTTTTTCATTTTTCTTCTTACATCGGAACTTTTTCCACCAGATCTTCTACCTTGCATACTAATACCCGTGCAATCTTTAATAGCGTTTCCGTCTGCGCCTTATTAATATCTTTTCTCCGCTGTTCGTACTGCTGAATAGTCCGAACTGAAACGCCTGATTGCTGTGCCAGTTCACTCTGACTTAAATTTGCAAAAGTACGCAGTTCTTTCAGATTTGTCTCAGGTTTTGCTTCACGATATAATTCATTCATTTTGTCTACAAACTGGCGTATATCCATTTCATGGTATGGTGTGTAAAGCATTCGTACTTCAGTTACAGGGATGGCCTGATTTATTTCCGCAAAGGATAAACTAGTACTCCACTGATAATAGGCCAGTGCCCAGCCGATCCAGTATTCAGGGCTTCGATTGTAGGAATATGAAGGTGTTTGTTTCGGATGTGGTTTTCCATTTTCCCTTAATACTTCATATGCAATCTCAACTCCCGATCTTCCAGCCACTATAGAGCAGTCACCTCTTTCAAACCGCGATGCTGTATTACTCATGCAAAACCACTGCCATGCCGTTTCCAATGGATATTTTAAATTATTCACCATATAATCCAGCATGCAGGCAAGATTTTTTTGAGCAACAGAAAGATATAATTTATCGTAAGCATAGATCATCTGGTTTCATCTCCTCATCCAAACTTTTTTCAAAACAAAGCAAAAAGAACTTTTGACATTTCCACAAAAGCGTGATACTATGATATTGAAAAAGAGTGCTACCGATAGACGGTTAGTCCGATATAGTTTGCAAAAATAACCGCAACGTTTGTCAGACTGTATGGCGGTTATTTTTGTGTCTTATTGTTATCCTTGCCAAGCGTATATCCGATACTAAAGCAGGTTAAGCCGAAGCTCATTACTGCAAGAAAGTCCATAATACTCATTGGCTTAGCCCTCCTTTCAAAAGATTCTCTTTCGAGTTTCTATGTAATCAGAGGGTCACAGTCCCCCTGTCGAAGGACTAACCGCCTACCGTTTTGATAGCACCCATATTCTTATTATATCCGCTTATTAATCCGCTTTCAATAATAAATTTATTCTTTTTAGTTATATTATAGTATTTCTTTTTAGTTACACTTTACATTCAACACTTATTCAAAAACTTTCTTTTTTCTCCACCATACGACCCCCACAACAATTCCGCCCGCCAGCACAAAAATCATCTGCCTTCCTGAAAGCTCCCATCCAAATAACTCAACCCTTACTTTCTTCGGCTGATACGAATACCCCATCAAAATTCTGTTATCATCCCCAGTCCCCACTGTAGCATGGCAATATGTGGTTCCCATAAATTTCATTGCAGAATTTGATGTTCCCAACTGGCTTCCGGAATAGCTGGCGCCGTTTAGCTGTTGATTGTTTGCAACAAGATTCCCACTGACTTCCCAGTCGCTCATTGTTCTGTCCTTATACCATAAGGTTCCGCCAAATTCATACGGTCTTATCGCCTCTCCCAACAAAAACGAAAAGCTGTCGTTTCCACAGGGTTTTTTGTTCTCTGTAAATTCATAGGTCGGATAAATATAAATCGTCGAACCAATTTGAAAGGCTGATGCATAGAACGCAATCCCTTCGAAATCTTCCTCTCTTCCATTCATCGCCTGTTTTCCTACATCGATTTTCATATACTCAAATTTTCCATCCCCATTTTTTAAATCATCGACGATAAACTGCTTCTCATGCTCATCCAGCTTTTGTATCTCATTCTCTGGCATCCCTGTTTCCTGCAAATAAGCATCGTAATCAGAAGGAACCTTTTTCTCTGCCTTCACATAAGATACCTCCGCATACAATGACAGTCCGCAGCAAAGTAAAACCAGAAATAACGTCCGCATTTTTCTCATACAACGCTCCTCCTTTCTGTTGTCATATTCGATAAACCCGTTCAAATATTCTCTCTTTATCATTATATTATCATAAGATTCAGAATCTTTATATGACGTTTTCCTTAACTTTTTCAAACGCAAAAAATCCCTCCCCACACATCACGCATGGAAAGGGATTTCTCTATTTACTCTATTTTTCTTTTAATCCATCAGCAGATCTCCGCACCCGCCGGCATTGCTTTTTCCGGGGTCATGAGGCATACGTTGCCTTCGGCGTCTTCTGCGCAGAGCAGCATTCCTTCGGACATCATGCCTGCCAGTTTGGCTGGTTTGAGGTTGGTGAGGACCATAACCTTCATTCCGATGGTGTCTTCCGGTTTGTAATATGCTTTGATTCCGGAGACGATCTGTCTTGTCTGGCTTCCGACTTTAACCTGGAAGCAGAGGAGTTTTTTCGATTTCTTCACTGGCTCGCAGGAGATGATTTCACCTACCTGGAACTGCATTTTTCCGAAATCTTCGAAGGTAATTTCCTCCTTCGGCTCAAGGTCGATCACTGCCTCCTCTTCTTTTTCTTCTTCTCCGGATGCGGCAGCCATGGCAGCTTTCTGTTTTGCCTGGATCACTTCTACTTTTTCCATAACCTCTTTGACATCGAGTCTCTGGAACAGGATCTGCGGCTGATCGGTTACTTTATTGCCCGATACGTACAGTCCGAACTGATCGAGCTCTTCGTAGCTGCGTTTCTCTGCGTTCAGCTGAGCCAGGATCTTCTCAGTAGTCTCCGGCATGAAGGACTCGAGCAGGCATGCGCCGATGGTGATGCTCTCTACCAGGTTGTACAGAACTTCTTCCAGACGATCTTTCTTTGCCTCGTCTTTTGCCAATGCCCACGGCATCGTCTCGTCAATGTATTTGTTGCAGCGTTTGAACAGACCAAAGATTTCGGTCATCGCATCTGCCACACGCAGCTCTTCCATCTTTGCAGCAACTTTTGCTTTTGTTGCGGTAACGACTGCTTTCAGATCATCATCCACCTCTTCTGCTGCGCCGGTCTTTGTCACAACGCCGCCGAAGTATTTGTTGCTCATGGAGATGGTACGGTTTACCAGGTTTCCAAGAGTATTGGCCAGGTCGGAATTCATACGCTCAACCAGCAGCTCCCAGGTAATGACACCGTCGTTCTCAAACGGCATCTCGTGCAGAACGAAGTAGCGGACAGCGTCTACGCCGAACAGGTCTACCAGATCGTCTGCGTAGATCACGTTTCCTTTGGATTTACTCATCTTGCCGTCGCCCTGCAGCAGCCACGGATGACCAAATACCTGTTTCGGAAGCGGCAGATCGAGTGCCATCAGGAAGATCGGCCAGTAAATGGTATGGAAACGGATGATGTCTTTTCCGATCAGATGCAGGTCTGCCGGCCACAGCTTGTTGAACTGCTCGGAGCTGTTTCCGTCACAGTCATAACCGATTCCGGTGATGTAGTTGGTCAGTGCGTCCAGCCATACGTAGGTAACGTGCTTCGGATCGAAGGATACCGGGATTCCCCAGGTGAAGGAGGTTCTGGATACACAGAGATCCTGCAGTCCCGGAAGAAGGAAGTTGTTCATCATCTCGTTCTTTCTGGAAACCGGCTGGATGAACTCCGGATGGGTGTTGATATAATCGATCAGTCTCGGTGCATATTTGCTCATTTTGAAGAAATATGCCTCTTCTTTTGCCGGTGTAACCGGGCGTCCGCAGTCCGGACATTTTCCGTCTACGAGCTGGGACTCGGTGAAGAAGGATTCACACGGTGTACAGTAAAGACCTTCGTAATATCCTTTGTAGATATCTCCCTGATCGTACAGTTTTTTGAAGATTTTCTGTACCTGCGCCTCATGATCCGCATCGGTGGTACGGATGAATTTGTCGTAGGAAGTATTCATCAGATCCCAGATTCTCTTAATCTCGGTGGATACGTTGTCTACGAATTCTTTTGGCGTAATGCCTGCCTCTTCTGCTTTCAGCTCGATCTTCTGGCCGTGCTCATCGGTTCCGGTCTGGAAGAATACGTCGTAGCCCTGCTGACGTTTGAAGCGGGCGATGCTGTCTGCGAGTACAATCTCGTAGGTGTTTCCGATGTGCGGCTTGCCGGATGTGTAGGCAATCGCCGTGGTGATGTAATATTTTGGTCTGATTTTTTCCATTGCTTTCATTTCTCCTTTTTGATAAATCAAAAAACCTGCCTTATTCCGCTCTTGTCATCGGAAGAAGACAGGTTTGTTTACCCGTGATACCACTTCTTTTCGTCCCTGCCTCACGGCAGAAACCTCTGCAGGTACATGATTTTTTATACCTTCCCGCTGTAACAGGCGGAACCTGTCGCAGCCTTGCCAGTTTCAGGCCGTACCGGAAATTTTTCCCGGCACGCTCCCTGGTTCGGTGCGCCTCTCGGAAGCCATGTTCGATCTGCCGCTCCTCCTCCCCTCTCAGCCTGCAAAACCGGAATGGTTTTCGGGGATGTTCTCTGTAAATTTGCGAATGCAGATGTACTCTCTTCGTCATTGTGTTTTTATTTTATGCACTGATTTTGTGCGCTAATTTTATGCTAACACATTTACCTGAATTTGTAAACCGCAAAAAAGCCCGCCGGGTGGGAATTTTTCTGCAAATTGTGTCATTCACAGTTTCTCCCTCCGACAGACTTTTCTTACCTGTTTCTCATAAAAGCTTTGCTCTGTAGCGATTATCTGCGTTTTGCTTTGATCACGGACAGTGCCGCTTCATCTGCCACAACTGTCAGGTCCGTGTGGAGCTGCAGAATAGAAGCCGGAACCTGCGGAGTAACCGGTCCGTACAGAACCTGATCAAGAATCTCTGCTTTTCCTTCGCCGCTGACAATCAGCAGGACCTTTCTTGCCTGCATAATATTTTTGATTCCCATGGTATATGCCTGAGTCGGAACATCCTCTACTTTTTCAAAGAAACGTTTGTTGGCCTGAATAGTGCTTTCCGTCAGATCGACACAGTGTGTTTCTTTCTCGAATGCTTCGCCCGGCTCGTTGAATCCGATATGGCCGTTGTTTCCAAGTCCGAGAAGCTGCAGGTCAATGCCACCGACACTGCGAATGATTTCATTGTAAGCTTCACATGCTTTTTCGCTGTCCGGTTCCAGTCCGTTCGGAACGTAGGTATGCGCTTTGTCGATGTTGACATGGTTGAACAGATTGGTGTTCATGAAATAACGGTAGCTCTGATCATTCTCCGGGGAGAGTCCTTTGTACTCGTCCAGATTTACGCTGGTTACACCTGCGAAGTCGAGATCGCCTTTGTTGTACCACTCGACGAGCTGTTTGTAGGCGCCGATCGGCGTAGAACCTGTTGCAAGACCAAGTACTGCGTGTGGTTTCATAATCACCTGTGCGGAGATGATGTTTGCTGCTTTTCTGCTCATATCATGATAATCTTTTGCTTCAATTAATAACATTTGTTTTTCCTCCCAATTAACAATTCTGTGCTCTCGAAGTCTGGCTGCTGCCAGATTGCGCCGCGCGAAAGTGCTTCCGCAATCTGTAAGCCCCACTTTGCGATACATTTTGCCCTCTTTCGGTTGTCGCAGCCTGCGCGTCAATTACATAATAACCTGTTTCAGGTTCAGTTCGTCGTCCACCAGAAGTACGTGCGCTTTTTTGCCCGGTGCGATCGATCCGACTTCGTCGTAAATACCAATGCTCTGTGCCGGATTTCTCGTTGCTGCGAAAACAGCATCTGCCAGCGGAATATCAAACGAAACTGCTTTTTTCATGCAATCGTACAGGTTCGTTGCAGATCCTGCGATGGTCACTCCGTCGGTCAGGGTTGCTTTTCCGTCTTTCATCCAGACCTCCTGTCCTCCGAGAGAATACGTTCCGTTCGGCATTCCCGTTGCCATCATGGAATCGCTGATGAGAACCATGCGCTCACTTCCCATCATGGAGAAGGTTGCACGGACAACAGCCCCGTGAATGTGGTAGCCGTCACAGATCAGCTCCATGCGGCACTTGGGATCGTCAAATGCGGCACCGATGACACCCGGATTGCGGTGTGCGAACGGTGGCATGGCGTTGTACAGATGCGTGACATGGTGTGCGCCTGCTTTCATCGCTGCCAGCGCCGTGTCATACTCTGCTGTCGTATGGCCGATGGAAACCATAACTTCACCGGAAACCTCCTGAATGAACTCGAGAGATCCCGGCATGTTCGGAGCCAGTGTTACAAGACGGATTTTTCCGCCGCTTGCCGCGTTGCATGCACGGAAGAACTCTGCATCCGGAGCTACGATATTTTCCTCTGCCTGCGCGCCTTTTTTAACAGGATCAATAAACGGTCCTTCCATGTTGACACCGGCGATAACTTCTGCTTCCGGTTCATCTTTGATCGCTTCAATTGTTCCAAAGATCTTCAGCAGGTCGTCTTTTGGCAGTGTCATGGAGGTAGGACAGTACGAGGTAATACCGTGCGCTTTCTCGTAGCGCAGGATTTCTTTTAATCCCTCCACGTCTCCATCTGAAAAATCATGTCCGGCAGCACCGTGGCTGTGTACATCAACCAGTCCCGGCAGAACCATCATGCCTTTCGCATCGATCACTTCCTGATCGGTGACTTCTTCTTTTGTGGAAACGAAACGTTTTCCTTCTATATAAAGATCTTTCTCCGTAAACGTTCCGTCTTCCTGAAATACACGTCCGTTTTTGATAATCATCCTCTTGCCTTCTTTCTTTCCAACACTCTCGATGTTGCTTTGATTATAATTTATATTGATTTTATTTTCAAGTATTTTTATATTTTAGAAATTACTTTCACGCGTATAGCCGTTACTGTTCCAAACTACCCTTTATGTGTTCCGCAACCCGTAAAGTTCTTTCCGTTTTTCCACCTGCTTTTCTATACAATTCACGCACAATTGAAAGTTGATTCACCATCCCGCCTGTGATACAATACAGGAAGAAATCTTTGAAATTTTTTTCCGTTAGCTAAAGATACCAGGAGGACCTACGTTCCATGGAACACTTTGAAAAATCGATTATTCCTGTTATTGAATCTGTCTATCCCTCGTTCACTCCCCTGGAACGGACGGTAGCAGATTTTTTTATTCATAATACCGACGAATCGGATCTGTCCGCGCGCCACGTTTCGGAGCTGCTCTATGTTTCGGAGGCTTCTCTCTCCCGCTTCGCAAAGAAATGTGGCTATACAGGCTACCGCGAATTTGTCTACCGCTACCAGGAAGGCCTGAACGCTACACTGCCTGGTACGGACGATCACATCAAACAGGTGCTGAATACATATCAGGAGCTGCTGAACAAGAGCTATTCTCTCGCCGACCGCGCACAGATTGACCGCATCTGTCACATCCTCGCATCAAAACGCCGGGTGTATGTCTATGGTCTTGGAAGCTCTGGACTTTCCGCCCAGGAAATGAAGCTGCGTTTTATGCTTGCAGGCGTGGATATTGAAGCAATTACTGACATTCACATCATGAAAATGAATGCCGTTCTGCTCAATGAGAGCTGCGCTGCAATCGGCATTACCGTCAGCGGACAGACACCGGAAGTGCTGCGTGCGCTCGGAGCCGCGAAGGAAAAGGGAGCCTCTACCATTCTCTTTACTTCCCGCAGCTCCAGCGATTACGATGCCTTCTGCGATGAAGTCCTGCTGCTTGCGGTCAAAGAGCATCTGAAAAACGGCGGCGCAATCTCTCCGCAGTTCCCGATTCTCGTTATGATCGACGTTCTGTACTCGCATTTTCTCACGACCGACAGCGAGCGCAAGGAGGCTTTATATGAATACGCCGTCACCAAACTCCATGAAACGTGATCCCGGCCGCGGCAGCGCGTATCTTTCTTTTCTAAAGAAACGCTGCCGCGATTTCTTTTTCTTCTGTCTCCTCCTCGGGTTTTACGTCGCTTTTCTCACCTTCACAGGCATCGGCTGTCCGATCCGTTTTTTCACAGGCATTTCCTGCCCGGGCTGCGGAATGAGCCGCGCGGTACTGTTGATGCTCTCCGGTCATTTTCGGGCGGCGTTTCGGATGCATCCGCTCGTCTATGCCGTACTGCCCGCAGGGATATGGCTCTTCTTCGGACCGGAACAAACGGCGTGGCTTTGCCGCTTCAAAAAAGGGATGATTACCGTACTTGTCGTGCTGCTCCTTTCCGTTTATGCCTGGCGCATTTCTCATCACGATCCTCTCCTTTTTCTTGACCCTTCTCGCGGCCGCGTGCTACAATATCTTGTAGCTGATATTCAGAGCCATGCGAAATTGCAGAGGAATGTGTAAATCACGCTTGCATGAAGGAACACTTTTTCATGCAATTGCATATGGCAAAAGCCACATCCAAATACGATGCATCGAAATCAGGATGGGGCTCTGAATTCTCTGACTCGTACATCGTTATTTCGAAAACGATATATGAGTTATCATCTTTTAATAAAGGGGGTATTTACAAATGAACGTAAAGGACAACCGCAGTTTCTGGGTCTATCTTCTGCTTTCAATTGTCACCTGCGGACTCTACTCGATCTACTTCTGGTATGTTTATGTGGAAGACCTGAACACCATCTTTTACGGTGACGGCGAAGACAGCCCGAACTACATTATTGTGCTGCTTCTGTCCTGGGTTACCTGTGGAATTTACGGCGTTTACTGGCGTTACAAACAGGCGAACCGCATGTACCGCGAATCCTACGACCGCTACGGTGTGATGATTGAGGAAAACGGTTCCGCCATTCTTCTGTGGACGCTGCTCGGCTACCTGACCGGCGGCATCGGCCAGCTCGTTGCCGACTATTTCATGATCCAGAACCTGAATAAGACGGCACTCGTTTATAATTCACGTGCATATTAAGCAGGGGAGGCGTTTTTTATGGCAACATCTATGGTGAAGGGAAATCCGATGAAGCTGATGCTTCAGTTTGCCTTTCCGCTTCTCATTGGAAATCTGCTGCAGCAGACGTATAACATCATTGATGCGGCGATCGTCGGCCAGACGCTTGGCCCGGAGGCGCTCGCCAGCGTCGGTGCAAGCAGCAGTGTACAGTTTCTTGTGCTCGGCTTCTGTATGGGAAGCTGCACGGGATTCAGTGTTCCGGTTGCAAAGTATTTCGGTGCCGGAAAGCTTGATAAAATGCGCGATTATATTTTTAATGGTGCTGCACTTGCTGTCCTGATTGCGGCCATTCTGACCACACTCTGCAGTTTACTCTGTGCACCGATTCTGCACCTGCTGTCGGTTCCGTCCGATATCTTCGCGGATGCCTACGCATATCAGCTTGTGATTTTCCTCGGGATTCCGTTTTCGATTCTGTACAATTATCTTTCCAGCATCCTGCGTGCCGTCGGGGACAGCCGCACGCCGTTTCTATTTCTGGCATTTTCGGCAATCCTGAATATTTTCCTCGATCTGTTCTGTATTATCATTCTGCATCTGGGATGCGCAGGCGCGGCGATTGCAACGATTTCCGCCCAGGCGATCAGCGGACTCTTATGTCTGTTTTTTATTTCCCGTAAGGTAAAGCTCCTGCTTCCGACAAAAGAAAACCGCACTCTGCGAAAGGATGCCGCGCAGGAACTCCTCGCAATGGGCATTCCGACGGGACTGCAGTTTTCGATCACGGCGATCGGCAGTATGGTAATGCAGTCAGCGAATAATGGACTTGGCAGTGTTTATGTTTCGGCGTTCACAGCTGCTATGAAAATCAAACAGTTTATGATGTGCCCGTTTGATGCGATCAGTACCGCGGCTTCCGTTTTCTGCAGTCAGAATCTCGGAGCAGGCCAGGCAAAGCGAATCCATCAGGGACTCCGCCAGGGTGTGCTTGTCGGTGTCGGCTATGGTGCGTTTGCGGGTGTCATCATGATTCTGTTCGGACTGCCGCTGACAAAGCTCTTTATTGTCAGCTCTGCTTTTGAAGCAATCAACGCTTCTGCAAAATATCTGCGCTGCCTCGGATTTTTCTACTGGATGCTTGGTATTTTGAATGTCTGCCGTATGGTAACGCAGGGACTTGGTTACTCGGGAAGAGCCGTTTTCTCCGGCGTAATGGAGATGCTGGCACGAACAATTATCTGCCTGGGATTTGTCGGTGCGTTTGGCTTCACCGCAATCTGCTTTGCGGACCAGGCTGCATGGCTCGCCGCCTGCTGCTATATCGCACCGACATGTCTGTACTGCGTGAAGAAATCCACGAAAATGATTGCGGATCGCGGTGCGAAATAATAACGTTATTTCCTGTCTTACAACGGCTTCCAGACACTTCTCAGATTATCGCGGCAATCACCAAAAACTTGTTCCATCACAGATTTTGGTTCATTGCCCGCAAAATCAAGAAAAAGATACTGTTCTGCATGGAATCATCTTCCCCGCAAAACAGTATCTTTTTTCTTGTTTTTTCAGCGTTACCGCTCGATTCCATCTCTTGCCGCAAGACCCTTGTCAAACGGATGCTTGATTTTTTTCAGCTCCGAAACATAGTCCGCCCGCTCAATCAGCGCCTCCGACGGTCCCTGCCCGGTCAGAATCACTTCCAGCTTCTCCGGCTTGTGATCCAGAAAATCCAGAAGGAGCTGCTCATCAAACAGTTTGCTTCCAATCGTATAAACCAGCTCGTCCAGAAACAGTACATCGTATTCTTCCTGAACTGCTTTTTCTGTCACTTTCTGAAACTGCTCTTCATAATACCGTTTCTGCTCTGCCTTCTCCTCCGGTGTCATCAGAAATGAAAACTTTATCTTGTCCTGCCCCGGCACAAACGTCACATTCGGCGACAGTAAGAGCACCTTCCGCTCGCTCGTGCTGTTATCTTTCATAAACTGATAAATCAAAACACGGTATCCATACCCTGCCGCACGCGTACAGAGTCCCATACCACAAGTCGTCTTTCCTTTTCCATCCCCACAGTAGATGTGGACACAGCCTGTCTGTTTTTCCATGGTGAAAACCTCGCTTTTTCTTTCTATGTTCATTTGTAAACAACAGGTAATTCGAAACAAGTTCGCAATCCCAAGTAAAAATTGTAAACAACGGAAAAAGGAGGGCAGATTTTATTCCGCCCCCCAAAAAGGTTTCCTGATTATTTACCAAAATATCTAGCCAGCAGACCAGCGAATGCTTTTCCGTGTCTAGCTTCGTCTCTTGCCATCTCATGCACGGTGTCATGGATTGCATCAAGATTCAGGGCTTTGGCACGTTTTGCAAGATCTGTTTTGCCAGCGGTTGCTCCGTTCTCTGCCTCTACACGCATCTGCAGATTTTTCTTGGTGCTGTCGGTTACAACTTCGCCGAGAAGCTCTGCGAATTTTGCTGCGTGCTCTGCCTCTTCGTAAGCTGCTTTTTCATAGTACAGACCTACTTCCGGATATCCCTCGCGGAATGCTACTCTGGACATTGCCAGGTACATACCAACCTCGGAGCACTCACCCTCGAAATTGGCTCTCAGGTCTTTTTTGATATCTTCCGGAACGTCGGATGCTACGCCAACTACGTGCTCTGCTGCCCAGGTCAGATCCTCGCCCTGCTCGATAAATTTCTCTTTCGGTGCTTTACAGATCGGACAGACTTCCGGTGCTTCTGCTCCTTCATAAACATATCCACATACGCTGCATACAAATTTTTTCATAGTCTTTCTTTCCTTTCTTTTTGTTGTGTATTTAATTTTATCATTTCCAATTTTGTGGTTTATAACAGTTTTTTATTTTTGATATTAGTAACTGTTACTGATATTACTTTAGCATAAGCTTCCCTTTTTGTCAATACCTATTTTTAATTTTTTCTTTCTTCCTGGGGATGCTATACGTTCCCCGGGTGATTTTTGCAGTTCTCGCAGATGCCGTAAAAATTCACAGAGTAATCTTCGATCGTACCTCTGAAATTTTCCGCTGCTACGTTCTTGATTTCGCTGATGTCACGCATTGTAAGGTCTGTCACGCAGTGACATTTTCTGCAAATGAAATGGTGATGCGTGGAAGTATCTCCATCGAACCGGTCCGGGCCATCTCCTGTTGTAAGACGCTTGATCTCTCCTAATTCAGAAAGAAGAGACAGGTTCCGGTATACTGTGCCAAGACTGATATTGGGAAATTCTTTCCGTACATCGGTATAGAGCATATCTGCGGTCGGGTGATCCTTTCGCCCCTGAAGGCAGACTTTGATGCTTTCTCTTTGTCTGCTATACTTGAGTGTTGACATAGTTTTTTTCCTTTCGTATCTTTCGATAACAGTAATTGTTATTATATTTATACTATAAGGCTGCTTCTCGCAAAAGTCAAGAAAAAGATCACTACCCTGTCTACACAGATTTCCGTCTGTCCCAAGATCAAAAATTCCTCAAAAACGAGGAGTGCCCAGGAACCTCTCGGCGCCTGGGCTATTATTATGAAAAAATCTTAATTGTGTAGTGATTGCATACACGCTGTTCCTTTGGAACTGAGATAACTATACCAATTAATTATGAACAGATTATGAACGTGCAGTGAATCTTCTGTGAATCTGTACATTTTTTAGAATTATTTTATACTTTCTTTGTGTATTTATCACATATTTTATTTCTAATTCTGTCCCTTACTCTCTACTCTGTCTAGAAATCGTTTTTCTCCGTTAATTTTTCTATTCGTATTGCCCATCCCCGATTTTCCCTGTCATTTCTCTCTCATTTATGTTAAGATTGATGTACAGCCAATGCGGCAGAATGGAGGATTTTTTATGAGTACCGGAAATCAGGAATATATACGAGACATGAACCGCGCCCTGGTTCTCGAGGCAATCGCCAACCATCCGCCGCTTTCCCGCGCAGATCTGGCGAAAATGCTGCATCTGACAAAAGCAACCGTATCCACCATCGTCCAGGAACTGCTCGACCGCCAGCTCGTCATAGAACTCGGCAGCGCCGAAAAAACTTCCATGGGTCGAAAACCGATTCTGCTTACTTTTAATAATCGCTGCGGTTCCATCATCGCCGTCGATCTCGGCGTAAAAAAGATCACCATTCTCACCGGAGATCTGAAGGGAAAATCATGTACTGTAAAAGAATACCCGATTGATCCATCCCTCTCCCTGGAGGAATACCTGATTTCCCTCCTCCACAAAACCAAATCCGACCTCCCCAAGACCCCGTGCGGCCTCGTCGGAATCTCCATCGGAATCTACGGCGTCGTCTGCGACGACCTCGTTTTATTCACACCCTACTACGATCTGAAACACTCCAACCTGAAAAACTACCTCGAAGAAGAATTTCAGGTCCCTGTCATCGTAGAAAATGAAGCCAACCTCTCCGTCATCGGCGAAGCCGCCTGCGCAGAGCACTTTAAAAATATGATCTTCCTGAACATCCACGAAGGCGTCGGCATGGGAATCCTCATTGACGGCGAACTCTACACCGGCCAGAACGGCTACGCCGGCGAATTCGGCCACACCATCCTCTTCCCCGATGGCCGGCCCTGCCCCTGCGGCAACCACGGCTGCCTCGAACAGTACATCTCCGAAGCCTCCGTCCTGAACGATTTTGCCGCCGCCGAAGGCTTAGAAAACGTCTCCGTCGAACGCTTCATCCAGTATTACCAGGAAGGCAACCCCAACGCCCGCAAAGTAATGCAGGATTTCACCCACTACATCAGAATCAGCCTGAACACGGTTCTCCACACCTTCAACCCGGACGTCATCGTCATCAACAGCTCCTTCACCAACTACATCCCAGGTCTGATCGACGAAATCACCTCCGGAATCCAGAACCGCCTCCGCTGGTACCTCCACGTCCTCCCGGCTCACCTGCAGGATGTCTCCGTCCTCATGGGCGGAATCAGCCTCTGCTCCCGGAACTTCCTCGGAATTTCCACCTTTAAGCTGCTGGACCTGTAACTCAGAAATAAGTCCCTGTTCAGAGCCCCATCTCGATTCCGCTGCGCTGCATCTTGATGTGGCTTCTCGCCATATGAAATTTCAGAAAAAAGTGCTCATTCATGCAAGCATGATTCGCAATTTGTTCTGAAATTTCGCATGGCTCTGAATAGTCACAATTTGTTCATGATTTTTTTACAACATGAACACGCTTTCAACATAATTTACCCGTATACTAAAAGCATAAATAATGAATGCCAACATTATTTACACAATTTTCTTTTTCATATTGCCGATTAGAAAATCGGCTCTCCTTCCTTTAAAAATAAAAATGAAAGAAAGCACTGTTTCGCCAACGGTGCTTTTTTTCATGCCCTTTTCCCCCGCTTTTCCACCGCTGCCATGCGTATCACGCAAGGGCAGACGGGCGGCGGCGAGGCGTCCCCTCTATTTACACAATTCATCCGTCAACCGCGCAAACTCCTGTAAATTCAATGCCTCCCCACGAATCGTAAGCGGCCAGCCGCAGGCTGTGATTGCAGCCTCAATCTCCTCTTTCGAAAAATGCAGCAGCTCCGAATTTTTCAGTCCGTTCGCCAGCGTCTTCCGTCTCTGATTAAACGACGCCCGAATAATGGAGAACATCAACTTCTCATCCTTCGTCTCCACCGGCATCACCTCATGACGCGTCAGCCGGATCACCGCACTTCCAACCTTCGGCCGCGGCATAAAACAGTTCGGCGGCACATTCGCCACAATATACGGCTCCGCATAATACTGCACCGCCAGCGACAGCGCCCCGTAATCCTTCGATCCCGGCCCCGTCTGCATCCGGTCCGCAACCTCCTTCTGAACCATAACCGTAATCGAATCCACCGGCACATGATTCTCAAATAATCCCATAATAATCGGCGTCGTAATATAATACGGAAGATTCGCCACAACCTTGATCGGCCGTCCGTTGTTCTTCTCCTTCGCCAGCGCCGCCAGATCCACCTTCAAAACATCATTATTGATAACCTCAACATTATCATAATCCGACAGCGTATCCTCCAGAATCGGGATCAGATTCTTGTCAATTTCCACCGCACACACACTCCGCGCAGCATACGCAAGATACTGCGTCAGCGTACCGATACCAGGTCCGATTTCCACAACAAAATCGTCCGGTCCGATACCTGCAGCGGCTACAATCTTATCCAGCACATGTGGATCGATCAGAAAATTCTGACCATACTTTTTCTGAAATACAAAGCCGTACTTCTGCAGTACGGCTATTGTATTCTGCGGCTCCCCGAGCCACGGTTTTACTTTCTCCATAAATTCTCCATGTATTTAGAACTCAAAGTCTTTCTCGTAAAGAATCACGCGGTCGTCCGCATCGGTATGCTTTCTGGACATGCGTCTTCCGAATTTACGGGTTCCCTTTTCTGCATGGGCGATGGCACGATCCACCATATCTTTGACCTGTGAAATCGTCATCGGCTCGCCCTCCTTCTGATTGTTGCCAATCTGTGTATACAGAGCAAGCACACCCATCTCGTCCATCTTGTATCCATTCTCACGCGCATACGTGCGGGCAAACGTAACCAGCTCGTCGTTCGTGAAAACAGGAATCGAAATGACCGTCTCAAACTTCTTCGCAAAATCAGGGTAATTCCGCAGAAGACCTCTCATGCTGACCTTCTCATCCTCGATGATCAGAACCAGACTGTCGGTACGGAAATCCATTGCCTGCGACAGCTTCTCGATCGTCTCCGGGTACATCAGACCGGCACGCTCGATCAGGAGGAAACCTCCCGCCAGCTTTGAAACAATCTGCGCACAATCCTTTTTGTTCAGAACAGATGCATCCAGACGGGCCATCTTCGTTGCCGGAAGTTTTAAGTCAGCACAGATTGCACGGACGAGATCCTCCGACAGCTTCGTTTTTCCAGTACCGTATCCGCCCATAATGGCAATGTTTCCATGACGGGAAGTACGGTCGCCTGCGTAATGATAAACACCATGCATTGCATCCAGAATCTGGATATCCATGCCTGGAACTTTCGCAAAGTAAGTAAACAGCGCTTTCTGCTCATCACTCAGCTTATCCGGCTGGGTGTCGTTCAGGATGCGGAGTCTTGCCTCTTCCGGCGTCTCCTCGCGGAGCACCTCTTCAATCGATTTCGCAACAGTTCCTTCCGGAATGTTGTCGCGGATCAGCTGAACGGTGGCATCCGTTGTTTTTTCGATGCTCATGTTGATCGTCGCATCGGATACGCGCTCACGCTTTGGCTCGGTCGGAACTTCGATTTCGATTTCCTCCGGGGTAATCTCGATCGGCTGGGTTCCTGCCGGCTCAAACGGATCGGCTGGCTCAGTCTCGGCCGGGGTTTCCGGCTCTGTTTCGCTTTCCGGCTCATCAGCAGGTTCTGCTTCCGCAGTTTCCGGCTCGTCCGGCAGTTCGATTTCCGATGCTTTTTCAGCTTCCTGCACTTCTGCGTTCAGCGCTGCCTGAAGCTCACTAAAATCGATGGTCGGCCGTGTCTCCTCTGCCGGTTTCAGATCCGGGATGACAACCGTTGCATCCATGGACGGCATCTCCGCCGGTTCTACGGTTTCCTCAATTTCGGCTTCCGCCTGAGCCTTCTCGGCTGCTTCTGTTTCAGCTTCCACTGCTGGTTCTGTAACTTCTGCTTCTTCGATTTCAGCCTCGGCTGCCGGTTCTATAATCTCTTCGATCTCAGCTTCATCCATCGGCTCTGCAGCTTCTTCGGTTTCAGCCTCATCCGCCGGTTCTGTGATCTCTTCGGTTTCCGCTTCATCTGCCGGTTCTGCTGCTTCTTCCGGCTCAGCTTCCGCCTGCGGCTCCTCTGCCGCTTCCCGTGCCTCTGCCTCGGACTCCGGATCCATCGGCTGCTCTGCAGTTTCGGCTTCTGCTGCCTGCTCAGCCGGCTCTTCTGCTTCTTCCTCCGCAACTTCCTCCGACAGGTTTGCTGCGGTCTCCTGGAACAGTGCTTCGAGGTCCGGCTCTTCGTATTTCTTCTCCGGCTTCGGTGCTTTCGGCATTACCGGCTCGGCTTTTTCCTTCGGTTTTGGCTGCGGTCTTGTCTTGATCGTCGTGTTGGCATCCGGGGATACCTCTACGTTTACATCAAGCTGCTCCGGCTCCAGATCTTTTACTTCGTACTGTACCGGCTCTTCGCTTGTCTCTTCCTCGACTGCCGTCTCTTCCTGTTTCTTTCCGCGGAAGGAGAAGACATCGCGGATGCTCTTTGCAAGCTCTGTGTGAAGATCGATCGTATTTCCAAGGTACGTCGGCGTGCTGTCTGCATACGCCTGCTCTTCCGGAATCTCCTCGATCGGCTCCTCTGTCTGCTGCAGTGCTTCGTACTCCTGCACCTGCTCTGCATCTGCCTCGGCCTGCTGTGTTTTCTCATATGCTTCGTACGGCGAACCGGCTTCTTTTTCTTCTTCACCGGCCACATACTGGCTCATCACACCGCCGTTTACCGGTTTTACTTCCGGCGTCTCTGCCGGCTCTTTCGTCGCAGCCATTTCACCGGCTCCGCTCTCTCCGGCTAACCGCACTTCAAGTGCTTCCGGATCCTCGGACGGCTCTTCATTCTTTTTGTAGTCAAAACGATGCTCGTATTTGATCTGCTGGGACGGTGACAGCGGCTCGTACTTCATTTTCAGATCCATTGCCTTTGTCACATATTTGCCCTCGCTGAACCACAGGATCAGCTCATCACAGGCATCGATGCATTTCTGCGTCTCTCCGGCTTTGCTGTAAAGGTTTGCCAGTTCATATGCCCATCTCTCGGTAAATTCCCGCTCTTTGTATTCCTCCAGAAGGGAAATCTGCTCCTCAAGCGGCGCTTTCTGTCCTCTTAAAATCTTGTATTTCAGCAGATACCGGGAATTATCGTGACGTGCGACTGCTTCAAACTCGTTGTAAAAGTCAATCGCCTCATCAAAGTCTTTCATTTTTACGGAGACCTCTACCAGGCGGTACAGAATGCCCTTTCCGATGGAGGAATGGTCATACGCCATCAGCAGAATCTTCTTCGCCTCCGGATATCGTTTGTTCGCCTCATAGACATCCGCTACCATGCCGAGCGTGCGCAGACTCTTGACACGCCGCCAGTCAACGGCTTCTACAACTGCAAGTGCCCCCTCATAGTCCTCTTTTTTTACCAGACTGTTCAGCTCTTTCAGCCGGCTTTGATATTCAGCTTTATCCAATCTTTTCACCTCAATACATTTCAGATTGTTTTAGTTCATAGACACGAACAGTGTACCACACTCCCCGTAGAATGTCAAAAGAATGCCTGTTTTGCAGGCATTTTTCGGGATGCAAATCCTTCCAGCGGTCATCAAAAAAAGAACACCCGCCCCTCCGGTTTTTCCCGGAAAAGCAGGTGTCCCCTAACTACTTATATTTGATTCCGATTACTTTCTGACAGTAATCTTATCCAGATGCCAGATATCATCTACATACTGCTGGATGGTACGGTCGGATGTGAATTTGCCGCTGTGTGCGGTATTCAGGATCGCGCTTCTTGCCCATGCAGAAGTATTTCTGTATTTATCCTCAACACGCTCCTGTGCTGCCGCATAGGACTTGAAGTCTGCCAGGGTAAAGTACATATCCGGGCGCGGAGCATTCTTCGGTGTGAGCAGAGAGTCATACAGATCACGGAACATCATGGTGTCGCCGTTTGAGTATCTTCCGCTGATCAGATCCATCACTACGTTGTGGATGTCCTGATCGTGGATGAAGTAGCTCATCGGATCGTAGGTGTAGTTGTTCTCATATTCGATAACCTGATCTGCGGAAAGTCCGAAGATGAAGGCGTTCTCTTTTCCAACTTCCTCAACGATCTCTACGTTTGCACCGTCCATGGTTCCAAGAGTCAGGGCACCGTTCAGCATGAACTTCATGTTACCGGTACCGGAAGCCTCTTTACTTGCGGTGGAAATCTGCTCGGAAACATCGGCAGCGGCAAAGATCAGCTCTGCGTTGCTGACACGATAATCCTCGATAAATACAACTTTGATCTTTCCTTTGATGGTCGGATCGTTATTTACGACATCCCCAACGGAATTGATCAGTTTGATGATTGCTTTTGCACGCTCATAGCCTGCGGAAGCTTTCGCTCCAAAGATGAAGGTTCTTGGGTAGAACGGCATATCCGGGTTCTTTTTCAGACGGTCATACAGGTACATAATATGAAGAATGTTCATAAACTGGCGTTTGTACTCATGCAGACGCTTTACCTGAACGTCAAAAATAGAGTTCGGATCTACATCAATGCCGTTATGCTCTTTGATGTATTTTGCCAGGCGAACTTTATTTTTGTGTTTAATCTCCATAAATTCCTTCTGTGCCTGTGTATCATCTGCAAGCTCAGCGATCTTTTTGATCTTCGGAAGATCGGTAATCCAGCCATTTCCGGCATACTCAGTTACCCAGTCAGCCAGGAGCGGATTTCCGTGAAGCAGGAAACGACGCTGTGTGATACCATTCGTCTTATTGTTGAACTTCTCCGGAGTCATCTCGTAGAAGTCTTTTAAGGTCTGTTTTTTCAGAATCTCGGTATGAAGCTGTGCAACACCGTTGACAGAATAGCCGCCTACAATAGCCAGACGGGCCATATGAACCTGTCCGTCGTAGATCACTGCCATCTGGCGGACTTTCTCTTCATCACCCGGGTACTGCTCTCTTACCTGGATCAGGAAGCGGCGGTTGATCTCCTCTACGATCTGATAGATACGCGGAAGAAGTCTGGAGAACAGGTCAACCGGCCATTTTTCAAGTGCCTCTGCCATAATCGTATGGTTCGTGTATGCACAGGCCTTTGTCGTAATCTCCCATGCCTCATCCCAGCCAAGGCCTTCCACATCCATAAGAATTCGCATCAGCTCCGGAACGGCTACGGTCGGGTGAGTATCGTTCAGCTGGAAGGTAACCTTCTCATACAGCTTTGTGATATCATCGTGATGTTTTTTATATTTTGCAACTGCTCTCTGTACGCTTGCAGAAATAAAGAAATACTGCTGTTTCAGACGCAGCTCTTTTCCTTCGTAATGGTTGTCGTTCGGATACAGAACCTCTACGATGGTTTTTGCAAGGTTTTCCTGCTCAACCGCTTTGTGGTAATCACCTTTGTCGAAGGAATCCAGGGAGAAGTCCTGAATAGCCTCTGCATCCCAGATGGTCAGCGTGTTTACAACATCGTTGTCGTATCCTACGATTGGCATATCGTAAGGAATTGCGTTTACAGACTGGTAATCTTTCTGTACGAAGTTTACGCGTCCGGTAGCCTCATCATACTCCTGTGCTACGTATCCGCCAAATTTTACTTCTTTTGCGTATTCCGGGCGTTTCAGCTCGAATGGATAGCCGTGTTTCAGCCAGTTGTCCGGTACTTCTACCTGATAACCGTCGCGGATCTGCTGTTTGAACATACCGTATTTATAACGGATACCGCAGCCGTATGCCGGATATCCCAGTGTAGCCAGGGAATCCAGGAAGCATGCTGCCAGACGGCCAAGACCGCCGTTTCCAAGCGCAGGATCTCTCTCCTGGTCCTCCAGAAGGTTCAGGTTCAGTCCCATCTCATCAAGAGCTTCCTGTACCTGTTTGTATGCAGTCAGGTTAATCAGGTTATTTCCCAGCGCACGTCCCATCAGGAACTCCATGGACATATAGTACAGAATCTTCGGATCCTGCTCATCCATTGCTTTCTGGGTTTTCAGCCAGTTGTCAATAATAACGTCTTTTACTGCGTAGCAGACTGCCTGGTAAATTTCCTGCTGGGAAGCCTCTTCCAGATTTTTTCTGTACAGCATTTTTACGTTTTCTTTGACACTGTTCTTAAAAGTTTCTTTGTTGAACTCGGCGTTTAACATCTGCGTCCTCCTCAATAGCAGTCTGCGAGCGGAGAGCTTGTCTGCATCCCCGCTCGCAGGCTGATTTTTATATTAACGATCGTCGTGGAAACGCATCCAGAAGTATTCTTAGATACGCTCTACTGCCATGGTAACCTTTTCGGAGTTGATATTCCACTCCTTCTCATAGCCCTTTGTCTCTCCAGTCACGATTTCTTCTGCCAGAACTTCAGATTTAATTTCATCACCATGGTTTTTCATGATGCTTACAATCTTGTCGTTGTCTTTTGCATATACTCTGATCTTGTCCATAACCTCAAAGCCGGCCTCTTTACGCATGGTCTGGATTTTACTTACCAGCTCACGAACAAAACCTTCCTCGATCAGTTCCGGAGTCAGATTGGTATCCAGAACAACGGTGATTGTATGGTCGGATTCGGATACATAGCCTTCCATCTGTGCCATGTCAATTAACAAATCCTCCTCTAATAATACAATTTCCTGTCCATCGATGTCAAGTTTAAGTTCGCCGGTGCTCTTGAGCTCTGCCATAGCCTTGTTTCCATCCAGCTCAGACAGGGTTGTTTTGATCTTGTTCAGGAGTTTTCCGTATTTTGGTCCTACGGTACGCATCTGCGGTTTGAAGCTGTAGCTGATGAAATCTGCGATGTCATCTTTAAATACAACTTCTTTGACATTCAGCTCGTCCTCGATGATCTCTTTGTAGAATTCGGAAAGCTGGAACTCGCTCTTCACGTACATGGTTCCGATCGGCTGACGGTTTTTGATATTGGCAGTATTTCTTGCGGCACGTCCCATAACGACGATCTCCAGCAGGTCTGCCATATCCTCTTCCATCTTCGGATCGATCCAGTTCTCATGTACCTCCGGGAAGTCGCACAGATGGATACTTTCCGGTGCACTTGCATCGATGCTCTTTACGAGGTTCTGATAAATATCCTCTGTCATGAACGGAATCATCGGAGCTGCTGCTTTTGCAACGGTCACCAGTGCGGTGTACAGAGTCATGTAAGCATTGATCTTATCCTGCTCCATGCCTTTTGCCCAGAAACGCTCACGGGAGCGGCGTACATACCAGTTACTCATATCATCCACGAAGGACTGCAGTGCTTTTGCTGCCTCCGGGATACGGTAATTTGCCAGGTTGTCGTCTACTGCTTTTACAGTGGATTCCAGACGGGACAGCAGCCATTTATCCATAACAGCCAGTTTGTCATATTCCAGACTGTATTTTGTTGCATCGAAGTTGTCGATGTTTGCATACAGGACAAAGAACGCGTAGGTGTTCCACAGGGTTCCCATGAACTTTCTCTGTCCTTCCACGACCGTCTTGCCTGCGAAACGGCTCGGCAGCCACGGAGCACTGCTGGTGTAGAAGTACCAGCGGATCGCATCGGCACCGTAGGTCTGCAGTGCGTCAAACGGATCTACCGCATTTCCTTTGGATTTACTCATCTTCTGTCCGTTCTCATCCTGTACCAGACCAAGAACGATAACGTTCTCGTACGGTGCTTTGTTGAACAGCAGAGTGGAAATTGCAAGCAGGGAGTAGAACCATCCACGTGTCTGGTCTACAGCCTCGGAAATAAACTGTGCCGGGAACTGTTTTTCGAAGGTTTCTTTGTTCTCGAATGGATAGTGATGCTGTGCAAACGGCATGGATCCGGAATCGAACCAGCAGTCGATAACCTCCGGTACACGGTGCATCTCTTTACCGCATTTCGGGCACTTGATGGTCACTGCGTCGATGTACGGGCGGTGAAGCTCGATGTCATCCGGGCAGTTGTCTGCTTTTTCTTTCAGCTCTTCGATACTGCCGATGCAGTCCTGATGGCCGCATTCACACTGCCATACCGGAAGCGGAGTTCCCCAGTAACGGTTTCTGGAAAGTCCCCAGTCCTGAACATTTTCCAGCCAGTCGCCAAAGCGTCCTTTTCCGATGCTTTCCGGAATCCAGTTAATGGTGTTGTTGTTGCGGATCAGATCCTCTTTTACTGCAGTCATGCGGATGAACCAGGTTTCACGTGCATAGTAGATCAGCGGAGTATCGCATCTCCAGCAGTGCGGGTAGCTGTGCTCGAACAGCGGCGCATCAAACAGAAGGTCTTTATCCTCGAGTGCCTGCAGAACGGCCATATCTGCTTTCTTGCAGAAAGTACCTGCCCACGGAGTTTCCTCGGTCATCTCACCTTTTTCGTTTACTAACTGTACGAAAGGAAGATCGTATCTGTGACCGACCTTGGAGTCGTCCTCACCAAATGCAGGGGCGATATGAACAACACCGGTACCATCGGTCAGTGTTACGTAGGTATCGCAGACTACATAGTATGCTTTTTTGTTTCCGATTCTCTTCTCAGCGTACGGGAACAGCGGCTCGTACTCTTTGAACTCAAGATCTTTGCCCTGATAATGCTCCAGGATTTCAGCGCCCTCACCGAGAACGGTGTCTACCAGAGCAGCTGCCATATAATAGGTATATCCTTTGCTTGTTACTTTTACATAATCCTCATCCGGGTTGACGCAGAGCGCAACGTTGGACGGAAGGGTCCACGGTGTGGTGGTCCATGCCAGGATGTAAGCGTCCTCGCCTTTTACTTTAAAGCGGACAACGGCAGAACGTTCTTTGACATCTTTGTATCCCTGCGCTACTTCGTGAGAAGAAAGCGGGGTACCGCAGCGCGGGCAGTAAGGAACGATTTTGTGTCCTTCGTACAGAAGACCTTTCTTCCAGATCTCTTTTAATGCCCACCACTCGGACTCGATGTAATCGTTATGATACGTAACGTATGGGTTTTTCATATCAGCCCAGAAGCCAACGGTATGGGAGAAGTCTTCCCACATTCCCTCGTATTTCCATACGCTCTCTTTACACTGCTCGATGAATGGCTCTACGCCGTATTTTTCGATCTGATCTTTTCCGTCCAGACCGAGTTTTTTCTCAACTTCCAGCTCTACCGGCAGTCCGTGGGTATCCCAGCCTGCTTTTCTCGGCACCTGATAACCCTTCATGGTACGGTATCTCGGGATCATATCCTTGATAACACGGGTCTCTACGTGGCCGATGTGCGGTTTTCCGTTTGCGGTCGGCGGTCCGTCATAGAACACGTAGGACGGATTTCCTTCACGCACTTTCATACTTTTTTCGAAGATCTGATTGTCTTCCCAGAACTTCTCAACCTGTTTTTCTCTCTCGACAAAGTTCATGTCGGTTGAAACTTTCTTGTACATGCTTGTACCTCCTGAAACTTAAGTTTCTCGTTTGATTTGCTCGCGTAAAATAAGAAAAAGCTCCCGCCCTGTAATAGGACGAAAGCTGTACTTATCGTAACCACCTGTTACATACTATCATATGCATTTCCTGTAACGGGGAACAACCGGCAACTTCTTACCACTGCTCTCCGGTTTTCTATATTTTATGCGCCGGGTACGCAGATTCAGAACTGCAACTTGGAAGTGATGTTCACCTGCCGCTACTTGTACCGGACTCCCACCATCCCCGGCTCGCTTTCCACAGACCGTTCACGCGCAGACTACTGTCTTCGTCATCGTTTTTCATGCCTTATTATAACTAGGGGCTGTAAGCGTTGTCAAGAGTGGAAAGCATATTTTATCGGTTCTTTTCCGCGATTTTACGGGATTTTCGGGGGTGTGCGTTGCTATTTGGATGGGGGAATGGTAAAATCGGGGTATAATCAAAAAACGGAAAGGAAGTGAAATCATGGGAAGATTTGTGAATCCGGACAACAGTGCATTTCAGGTTGCTCTCAATTCTGAAATCTATGTGGACAAAACAGGACTTTTATCGTATACCAACAAAGTTCTGGACACCATACAGGGCTATATCTGCAACAGCCGCCCGCGGCGGTTTGGAAAATCATTTGCTGCAAATATGCTGGCGGCCTATTACAGCAAAGGCTGTGATTCCAGAAAGATGTTTTCTGGCCTTGCGATCAGCCAGACGGCAGACTTTGAGAAGCATCTGAACCAGTACGATGTGATTCATCTGGACATCCAGTGGTTTCTTTCGAATGTCAGCGATCCGGAACAGATTGTGGCCTACATTACAGAATGTACACTGGCCGAGCTGCGTACCATCTATGCAGATCAGCTTCCGCCGGAAGTTTCCACCGTTCCCGACGCTCTGTCCCGGATCAAAGAGGCGACCGGACAGAAATTTGTGATTATTATTGATGAATGGGATGTCCTGATTCGTGATGAGGCCTCCAACCAGAAAATTCAGGATGATTACATTAATTTTCTTCGTGGAATGTTCAAAGGGACGGAACCGACGAAATATATCCAGCTTGCGTTTCTCACGGGTATTCTTCCGATCAAAAAATTGAAAACGCAGTCTGCCTTAAATAATTTTCATCAGTATTCCATGCTGAATCCAGGCCCGCTGGCTTCCTATATTGGATTCACAGAAGATGAAGTTTCCGCTCTCTGTCAGAAATACGGACAAAATTTTGAGGAAGTCAGACGATGGTACGACGGCTATCTGCTTGGAAATTACCATGTATACAATCCAAACGCGGTGACAAGTCTGCTTCTGGATGGGACATTCCAAAGCTATTGGTCGGAGACGAGCACATACGACTCGATGGTTCCTTTTATCAATATGGATTTTGACGGATTGAAAACAGCAATTCTGGAGATGCTTTCCGGCGCCGCAGTTCCTGTCATGGTTACCTCTTTTAAAAATGACATGGTCAGCTTTGTAAATAAAGATGATGTTCTGACGCTGCTGATTCATTTGGGCTATCTTGCCTACAATCAGCAGACACAGATGGCATATATTCCCAACGAAGAAATCCGCAGGGAGTTTCTGACTGCGGTGACTTCCAATCATTGGAATGAACTTTTCGCTTTCCAGCAGGAATCTGCGGATCTTTTAGATGCTACGCTCGATATGGATGAAAATGCTGTCGCTGCCGGAATTGAAAAGGTCCATGAGGAATATACTTCCGTGATTCAGTATCATAATGAAAATTCGCTCAGTTGTGTCCTCACGATTGCTTATTTAAGTACGATGCAATATTACTTCAAACCCATTCGTGAACTTCCGACCGGGCGCGGTTTTTCCGATTTTGTCTTTCTGCCAAAGCCGGAATACCGATACGATTTTCCGGCGCTTGTAGTAGAACTGAAATGGAACAAGAATGCGAAAACGGCACTGGATCAGATTAAAAGACAGCATTACCCGGCTTCCATTGCATCTTATACAGGGGATATTCTGCTGGTTGGTGTTAATTATGATAAGAAGACGAAGGTGCATGAGTGTCGGATTGAAAAATATTTGAAATCAGGAGAAAAATGATGAAAGTTGTGATTGCAATTGATTCTTTTAAAGGAAGCCTTTCCTCTCTGCAGGCTGGAACAGCGGCCGCCACCGGGATTTATCGTGTCGATCCGAAGGTGGAGACGGTTGTGCGCCCGCTTGCCGATGGCGGTGAAGGTACCGTTCAGGCACTGACCGAAGGTCTTGGCGGACGGCTTGTCTCCGTTTCGGTGACCGGTCCTGCCGGAAAGCAGGTTATCTGCCCGTATGGCATCATCGACCGGACGCAGACCGCCATTATCGAGATGTCGGGGGCTGCCGGTATTACGCAGGTACACGGCGATGAGAAAAATCCGCTGTACACCACAACGTACGGTGTCGGTGAGGTTATCTGCGATGCCATCCGCAATGGCTGCCACCGCTTTATCATTGGAATCGGCGGAAGTGCCACAAATGACGGCGGTATTGGTATGCTACAGGCACTCGGTTTCGGACTGCTCGATGCAGAAGGAAAACAGGTTCCTTTTGGTGCTGTCGGACTGGAATCTCTTACCGCGATTACGGCAGATCACGTTCTGCCGGAACTTTCGGAATGCACCTTCCGTATTGCCTGCGATGTAACGAATCCGCTCTGCGGTTCCAACGGCTGCAGCGCCGTTTTCGGACCGCAGAAGGGCGCGGATGCTGTCATGATCAAACGTATGGACACATCGCTTGCCTCCTACGCCGCACTCTGCCGGAAAACATTCCCGAACGTTGACGCGGAATTTCCCGGAACGGGTGCTGCGGGCGGACTTGGATTTGCTTTTCAGACGTTTCTTTCTGCTTCGCTGGAACCCGGCATTCAGATCGTACTGGATGAAACCCGACTTCGTGATGATGTGAGAGACGCTGATCTTGTCATCACCGGTGAGGGACAGCTCGATGGGCAAACCGTGATGGGAAAAGCGCCGATCGGAGTTGCAAAACTGTCAAAAGAATACGGCAAACCTGTCCTTGCATTCTCAGGCTGTGTTACAAAAGATGCATCCACATGCAACGCCGCCGGAATTGATGCCTTTTTCCCTATTATGCGGAGCGTCGTTTCACTCGAAGAAGCTATGGACATAGAAAATGCGGCAGAAAATATGACAGATACCGTGGAACAGGCTTTTCGGCTATTTTTGCTTCAGTAAAGCGGATATTCGCAATCCGCTTCGCTACTTGCTTGAGTCGGTTAAAATACAAGACCGTTTTCTCCTGCTTTAATTTTTGCAGGAAGGACAGAAAGCACGCCGCGCTCTCATCGTCTTAATTCCAGCAGATATTCTGTCGTTCCTGCTTCCAGCTGTTTCGTTCCTGCCCACCGAAATCCGTGGCGGTTGTAAAGCGCAATGGCACGCGTATTTTTCTCCAATGCCCATAGATGGTCTGCGTCAAACTTTTCAATTACAAAGGTAATCAGCGCGTGGCCGACCCCGTTGTTCTGCAGACATGGATCTACGTATAGTTTACAGATTTCGGTTCCATTGATTTCTGTAAAACCTCTTATAATTCCATCATCGTAGACATAGATGCGGTTTAAGATTTCTTCTTTCTTAAAGTACTGGTCGATCATCGGAACTACCTGCATTTCACCGAAGGAATAGGCCTCCTCGTGAAAAATCGGGAAATAATTGATTCGGTTGTTGAACACGAAAATTTCCGCAATTCTGGACAGGTCTTTCGGTTCTGCTTTTCTGATTTTCATATTTTCTCTCATTTCAGTTTCCAATCAACACTTTCTTCCCCCGAAACGCAAATCCATAATGCCTGATCCGCTCCTTTGTGATTCCTCTGGCAAGCAATTCTGTGTCATACTGTTTTTCCTGAATCTGACGAAGTGCATGCTCCACCGTCTCTTCCAGCGACTTTTCTTTTGATGTGTTCTGAACCTTAAATTCCATCACGATCGCATCCAGGTTTTCTTTCAATGGCTCCATTACTACGTCATACCGTCCAAATCCACTTTCTCTGTTGGATGTGATTCTGTATTTTCCGGCCAGATCGACAATCAGCCCAAGGACAAATCCATGGTAAAATCTTTCTGGTTCGAGTTCCTCTGACGGTTTTCCGCCCGTGTCAAAACTGCTGAAGGTCTGAAGTGCTACCTGATTCATAAACTGGTTCATATAATCCAGATCTCCGGCAAGCAGAGCATCTTTAAAATTGCCATATGCAGAATCTTCTTCTGTAAACCAGTCCTCTATCATTTGTTCAAACATCAGCATTGTCTCATGATTTGTCACTTTCAAATCATACTGGCGCTTTCCTGTTCGGTTATCCATTTCGTACCGATCCACTTTCAGATATCCGCTCGCAAGCATAAGACTCCAGATGGCTCCCCGCTTTCTGCCAAGCTGTTCAAAAATAACCTGCTCATCCAATTCTGTGCAGATCACTCTGCCGTTTAATAAATCTTCCATTTCCGTCTTGATCTTTGCAGGACTTCGACGGATCAGATTGGAGATCAGCATATTTCCGCTGGTGTCTGCCCAGTACGTTCCATATTCTCCCGTGTCCAGATATTTTGTAATGGACCACGGATTGTAAATATCCTTCCGTTTTCCAAAGGAAAATCCATCATACCAATAGCGGACGGTTCCTTTTTCATCGGACAGCCCATTTTCCTCCAGCGCATGAAAGACTTCTTCTTCTGTAAAGCCAAACGAGCCGCTGTACTTTTCCGATGTTGTTGTTACAACTTCAAGATTATTCAGATCGGAAAAGATAGATTCTTTACTGACTCTTGTTATTCCTGTCAGCAGTCCCCGTTCCATATAGGGATTCGTTTTGAATGTGGAATTGAACAGGCTTCTGATAAACGCAGTAAGATTCTCCCAATACCCATGAATATACGATTCCTGCAAAGGAGTATCATACTCATCCAGAAGAATAATCACCTTTTTTCCGTAATAGCGGCTCAGATAATCGGACAGATAATTGACAGCTACTGCTGCCGCATCATCCGACATATTTTCTTCAACGGAATCAAAATAGGCGCGGTCTTTTTCATTTAATACTTTGCTGGATTTGACAAATTCAAAAGTACTATATAATTTTACCAGCTTACGAATTACCGCTCTTCTTGCAGTCTCATATGTGGTTGCCTTGATATCTGCAAAGCTGAGGGAAATCACCGGATACGTTCCCTGCAGCTTACGAAATCTTTCCTCTTTCCAGATGACAAGGTCTTCAAAATATTTGCTGCATTCGGAATGATTTACGGAAAAGAAATATTCGACCATACTCATATTCAGGGTCTTGCCGAATCTTCTTGGGCGTGTGATCAGAGTAACACTGTCCTGATTGTCCCACCATTCCCTGATAAAATCCGTCTTATCGATATAAAAACAGTTATTCTTTCTGATGGATATAAAATCCTGATTTCCAATGGAAATTACTGATTTCATGGGTCTGCTCCTTCCTAAATCCTTTACCACCGACAGGCTTGCAAAAATTTATTTCTGTTTCTATTTTATCATATTTCTCTGGCAGAACAAAGATCATTCCCTGTCCGAAGCAATTATTTTCCATTGGATATTATGTTTTGACAGATGTCACGAACTATGCTTTCTCTGTCCTGATCCGCCGTTATTCTGGTTTCATACAGAACGGATGTATAATCTTTTTCGTTCCACCATCTCTGCATATCTTCTGCACTGAAATCATTGCAGTTCGGCTTTGTTTTGTGGCGCTTCACGGTCTCCTCGAAGGGGAGGTCGAAGTAATATGCGTATATATTTTTTCCATATAAAGCTACTGCCAGCTCAAATAATGCACGATACCATTCCGCATTCAGTATTCCTTCCAGAATAACAATCTCGCTGTGTTTTCTTCCATATCGCAGAAGTTCTTCCAGAAGAGGCAGCGCCTTTGTATTTTCTCCGTCTTTGACTTTGAGCATATCTCTTCGGATAACATCCTGCGAGATCAGCATTGTATTATTTCCGAACACTTGCTGTAATTCCTTTGCAATAGTTGTTTTTCCACTGCCGGAATTTCCTCTTAAAATGATTAATTTATTCGTCCGTAAGCAATCGCCCATTGTCATTCCATTCTCCATACATAATTCCCGCTTTCGTATTATCTAAAAGTTTCTGCAAACGGCTCTGAAATATTTCTTTTTCCTCAAACATTGTAATTTTATACACTTTTCGCTATCTGCAGCGCCAGAAACAGCTTGTCCAGATCGTGGTTAGCGGCAGATAATCCATCCGTTTCATAGTTTCCTTCGATCAGCACATCTCCCGCAACAAGAAAATCATACAGTTCAAATCCATAAAAATCACAGATCGCCTGAACACCTGCAAGCTCCATTTCCACGACAATGCATCCTTCTTCTTTTCGTTTGTTTACAAGATTTACCGTCTCCCGAAGCATACTGTCTGTCGTCCATACTCTTCCCTGCACATAAGGCAGATTTCTCTCTTTGAAAAATTCCGCCAGTTTGTCCGTGTTTTTTATTTTTATGTAGTCCTGCGGTTCTGCAAAATAATAGGACAGTCCTTCTCCCCGGTATGCCTCCGTTGGGAGAATAAACTTTCCTTCGGTTGCTCCTTTATCCAAACTGCCGCAGGAACCGAACATGATAAAGACGGATGCTCCTGTTAAATGATTGACTTCGGCAATCGTTCCTGCTGCCAGAGCCGAACCAATTGGCGTCAGATAGAAACCAATCGTTTCTCCCTCATATGGCAGAGTCCAAACCGGTATATTTCCATTGCATGCTCTTACTTCTGCAATCTGTCGGCATGGAAATTTTTCAAGCATGTATTCATATATTACTTTTGAAAAAACAACCATACATTTTTTTACCAGATGCTGCTTCTCCCCATAAAAATTCTCCAGCTTTATGATAGGCTCACTGGTGATATCATAAGAATCAATAATCATTCTGTTTCCTCCATAAATTTTATTTGTCTTTACCAAAAAGTCCCATATCCACCACCCTTACTGCGCAGACATGAGACTTCCGTTTTTATTTTTGCATTACTTCAATAACACATTCATGTTTCTTCGTTTTTTTATTATAATTGATACCGGCAAGCAACAGATTTCCCTGATAGTCTTTCAATGCATTTCCATACTGTTTTTCTTTAATTTGTTCGATTGCTCCAACTGCACTTTTGTCCCATTTCAATTCGATCATGATCGCCGGCTTATCCAGATGGCACGGTCTTGGGATCATGCATACATCGGCAAATCCGCTACGCCATGCCAGTTCATTGTGCTGATTGCGTTGACATATTCCTTTGAAACTTCTTTATTGGGAATGCTCACAGTTTCATCAATGCTGTTGTAGGTCAGATAGCCAAGATGCACCAGTAAGGTCAGTACATCATCTTTCGTTGCAAACGTGGTCATATCGTTACTGAATGTTCCGATATGAATCGGAACTGCTTCACCGGCAAGCATTCGAACCACAGAATCTTTCAGGCCATCCATATCCATTTGAATATAAATTTTTAAGGCCTCATACGTTTCCGTCTGATTCCAATAGGTTCCGAATTTGTGGCGCAGCATGGCTTCTACCACAGATTTCGGGCTATACATGGAATAAATTTCATCTCCAGTCTGCCGATGCGCAATCAACTGATAACCATCGTACCACGTTTTTGCCTCTTCAAAGCTCATCTCATATTTTTCACAAAGAGCAGCTACTTCCTGCTCCGTAAAGCCAAAATATTCCGCCAGCTCACCGGGATCTGTCATGGAATACTCGGTAAACATATTTAGTGCAGAATGAGAACCATTTTTGTTTGTGAACTTTTCTTTTTTCAGACTTCTCAGCAATACCTTTCGATTATATACATGCGTATTCCACAGTATTTCCATGCTTCTGAATTATTTTCATTAAATCATCAGCCTGCATCCAAACGGTTGCTGTATTATCATTTGGATGAACACCAATTTTATTTCCGACAAATTCCACGTCCATGAAGACTTGAACTCTGTGTTCAGCATCGTTTAGAATACCAAGCGGCGTAACGGCACCGGGTATCAGTTTCATAATATCAAATAATTCCTCCGCAGATGCAAAAGAAAGTGCACGCAGACCACGTTGCCTGCGAAACGCTTTCAAATCTACTCGCTTGTTCCCTTTCATCGTTATCAAATAATAATTACGTTTTTTATCGTCGCGAACAAATAAATTTTTAGCGCCCCACTCTGGATACGGCAAATCAACAGCATCTGCTTCTTCCATATTGAAAACCGCCTTATGTTCCGTAATTTCATACGCTATATTTTGCCTTTTTAAATAATGATATATCTCTATCTTATCCATACTCTTTTATCTCTGTAAACTGAAATTGAAATATGTGTGATTGCTCTTAATCTGTGGTAATCGGCAATCCATTCATTGCCATTTGCGCCAAATCCGCAAACCTCAAATCGTATATTAGCATATTGATCTTTCGTTTTTATTTTTACGAACATACTCCTTTATTTTTCATACTTTTCAATCCGGCATTCATGTTCTTTTGTTTTTTCATTGTAGTTAATTCCCACCAGCAAAAGCTCCCCTGCATAGCATGCAACAGACTCCGGATATTTTCTGTCTCTGATCTGATCTAATGCTGCTCTGACGCTTTTGTCCCATTTCAGTTCCACAACAAGCGCCGGGTAATAATTCTGAAACTCCGGCTTTGGAATAAACACAAAGTCTGCAAATCCACGACCCGCGGGAAATTCGCGGATTGGTTTGAAATAGTATTGCATGGAACTCAAATAGGCAATGGACAGAACACTGCTGAGTGAGTTTTCATTGTTATACTGAATCACAGAAGTATATTCCCTGTGAATTTTTTCAATTTCTTTTGCTACTGCGTTTCCATTCATCTGAATTGTATCTTTCAGAAGCTGCTCTGATTCTTTTTGAAATACAATCAACTCATTCCATTTTTTCCTTTTCGTTGCCAGAATCAATTCCTGACGGATTTCCTCATTCGGAATAAAAGCAGTTCTAAATGTCCGGTCATAGGCCAGATATCCAAGGTGAATCAGATACGTCAGCACATCGTCTTTATTGGCGAAGCTAACGGTATCGTTCTGAAAAGAGGTAACATCAATCGGAACATGATCTCCTGAAAGCATTTCGATTACGGCACTTTTCAGGCCATCAAAATCCATATTGATCAGCGGAACAATCGCCTCATAGGATGCAGTTCCGGACCAGTAGCTCTGGAATTCGCCTTCGAGCATCAGGTTCACAACGGCATTTGGATTGTATACATGATATTTCCCAATCTGATAACCGTCGTACCATCGTTTGACTTCTTCAAACTTCTGACCATATACTTCACATAGTTTTTGAACTTCTGTTTCTGTAAAACCTACATATGGTGCAATCGGCCCGGCATGCAGCATCGAATAATCTTTGAAATTGTTCAGCGCCGACTGTGTCTTTTCTTTTTTTACAGGCAAAATACCTGTCAGATATGCCAGTTGAATATATTTTGTCGGCTCCGTCCCTTTGAACATCGCCCGCAGAAAATTGATATATTCTTCCTGTGTTTTGAGATCCGCCGCCTCGTCACGAATCAGAACATCCCATTCGTCTATAATCACAATAAATTTTGTCCCGGATGCCGCGTTGATCCGCGACAGCGCCTCCGGCAGTGACCGGATTTCTTCTGGAAGTATATGGGGATAATATTCTTTTAACTCCGAAATTGTTTTTTCTGAGATATAAGAAACAATCCGCTCCGGTCCGCCTGCCGGTTCCATACACCATTGGATATCCCAGTGGAGCACATCATACTGATTCAGATGTTTTTCAAAATCCTTTGCCCTGCTGATTTCCAGCCCGGAAAACATTTCTTTCGAACTGCAGCCCTTGCTGTAATACGCGGTGAGCATGTTTGCCGTAATTGATTTTCCAAACCGCCGCGGGCGGCTGTTGCAGATATATCCCTGCAGAGTGTTCATGACTTTATTCGTATAAGTCAGCAGTCCTGTTTTATCAACATAAATCTCAGAATTTAATGCAACCGCAAATGCTTCATTTCCCGGATTCAGATAACTTCCCATGCAAATCCCTCCCGTCAACATTTTATATGACTCATTATACTTGATCCCTCTGACTATCACAAGGACAGGATTTTCCCACGCAGCTTCCGGTTTTTCACTTTCGTCCTCCTGTGAGAATCCCATACAATTCCGGTCTTCTGTTTTTCAGTCCGCATTTTTCCCGCTTTCTGCATTTCCTGCATTTCGTTGATACTAAAATCAGACATGTTATTATCCTTCATCCTCGTAAATAATGATTTGAAAATATTGTAACTATTCAGAGCCATGCGAAATGGAAGAAAAATCGCGAATCATGTTTACATGAATGAG